>PPFU01009766.1_pt1 | contig 11767 bp, 12 predicted proteins | sample 1535991 | NCBI WGS metagenome assembly PPFU01 (sample SAMN04901290, study PRJNA319586) | Hypolithon metagenome, whole genome shotgun sequencing project. | isolation source: Antarctic Hypolithon | place: Antarctica: Miers Valley | collected 2014 | reverse complement strand
TCTTGCTCACGCAGCACCGTCGTGACCATGAAGAAAATCAGGAGCATGAAGATGATGTCCGGCAGCGAGGCCGTCGGAATGCTCTGACTTGTTTTGGCCGTTTTTTTCTTAAAGTGGGAAGACATAAGAGTCTGGGCTAGGCCGGTTGGCGCTTATTCAGAAGGGTCGGGCTCGGCGATAGAGAGCTGCGCGGGATACTCTTGGCGGATCTCATTTTCGGCATCGCCGAGTGCAGCACGGTAGGCCTCATACGAGCTATATCCACGGCTCTGCGCGGCCTGATCCCAGACGTCGCGGTAGCCCAGCCAGAGTTCGTCGAGGGTGTTGATGTACGCCGAGTACTTGGTAGCACGCGTCGTCTTCATCGAAACGACCGCTTTGTCCGGGTTCTCCGACAGGTTTGGGTCACGCCCGTTGTTGGTGAGATGCCGCACTACGATTGAGCGCACCTGGTTGAGCGGGGTGGGCTGGTTCTCGACGAGGATCTGACCGTCTGAGTTGACCAGCACCGCGAGAATGTTGCGGGCATTCACCGGCGGCGGCGGCGTGTCGTCCGAGATAGGCGGCAACGTCATACCGATGCCGGTGTCCACGTCGATCGTGGTGGTGACGAGAAAGAAGATGAGCAGCAGGAACGCGATGTCTGCCATCGAAGCAGTCGGGATTTCGACTTCCCGATTCTTCTTCTTTTTAACGAGAGTGCCCATACAAGTGCAAAGCAAGGGCACGCCCATCTATCACGACAGGCGCGCCCGTGAAGTAATTTCAGTTAAAGATGCCGCGCGCGCCCGAGAGCAGCACGGCCCCGATTCCCAGAACGATCATCACTACTGTTGTGACGACGGCAGCCTTGGCCAAGGCCAGATCCTGACCGCTGAACACGAAGTAGAGCAGCACGATCAGCACAGCAGGGATGACCATACTTACAACGGCTACCGGGCGCATCTTCCCGTTGATCGCACTTCGGATTCCGAAGATCGCCACCATGAGAAGGCCCAGCGCGGTGAGAATAACCGCGATCCAGACGGCGATAACGACGAGATTTTCCATCGGTAGAAAGGTGGTGCGTGAAAATGGACGGTAAAGCGCGAGTTACTTCACCGTGATCGGCGCAGCAGCCACAGGCCGACCCTTCTCCATGATCAGCAGAGAATCGATCAGGTCGATAGAAGCCTCCTCCATTTCAACCACGATGCGGTCGATTTTGGAGATGCAGTAGTTGTAGAAAAACTGCAAGATGAGCGCGACGATAAGACCGAAGACGGTAGTCAAGAGGGCGATCTTGATACCACCGGCAACGAGCGACGGCGAAATGTCGCCCGCGCTCTCGATGGCATCGAAGGCCTCGACCATACCGACAACCGTTCCGAGGAAACCGAACATCGGCGCGACGGAGATAAAGAGCGAAAGCCAGATCATGCCGCGCTCCAGAAAGCTCATCTCGATAGAGCCGTAGGACACAATGGCTTTCTCTACGCCTGTGATGCCTTCATCAGCGCGGAGAAGGCCCGCCTGGAACACCGAGGCCACCGGGCCGCGTGTGTTGGCGCAGACTTCTTCGGCAGCCGAGACGCCGCCTTCTTCGAGCGCGCGTTTGACTTTGACGAGAAACTTGCGCGTGTTGATATCGGCGCGGTTAAGCGTTATAACGCGCTCAAAGGCCACGGCTAGGCCCAGGATGAGACAGATTAGGATAGGCCACATCCAGGGGCCGCCTTCGTTAAAGCGTTCGACAAACATGTTGATGCCAATGCCTCCAGTGGCAGCATCGGCAGCCTCCTGGGGCAACATCATCAGGGCGGTGAGCAGAGTCATGACGGACGTCCTCCGTTTACGATGGATTGGAAAGAAATGCGGTGGGAGATCGCAAGGCCCACACATTGTGCAGGCAGAGGGATGGGCGGGCTGCAGCCCGGACGGACACGAGAATACCGCAAAAAGCCGGGGTTTGTCAACGGAGCTTTCACGATGTCACGTTTCAGACACCCGGAGAAGACTCAGGTTGCTCTCTCGAACGGGGATGCTGATTCGTAGATTTCAGCCCCTTGCAGATGGAAACGCAGGCTGCGCCTGAGAAATTGTCTCACCTGCAAGCCCCCTCCTACTCTCTTTTTACTGTGCCTCGTTTATTGTTAATCGTGCTGGTGAGTGCCGGGTTGCTGTTTTTTGCTGCCGGCGCGCTGCTTTTCATCGCCTATGGACTTGAAGGGCCAGCAGCACAGGCGCGCATCGAGGGCCTTAGTGGTCCGGCCTCCATAGATCTTTATGAAGAGATCCGGTTGCCGCCCGTGATTCATGCAGCTGGTAACGATGTGTACCGGGCGCTCGGTTACGCCCAGGCTACCCGGCTGACTTGGCCCCTGCTACTGTGGCGACAGGCGGCCCGTGCCCGCCTCGGTGCCTGGATGGGCTCCAAAGCCCTCCCGCTCGACAGGCACGCGGCACTTATCGGTTTCGACGATAACGTTGCGGCACGTTTCCAATCGCTTTCCGAGGCCGACCAGCAAGCACTCATTGCCTTTTCGGAAGGGGTGACAGCAGGCCTGCAGCAAGCGCGCACCCGGGACCGGTTTGTTGCCGTGCTGGGCATAACACCCGATGTGTACACCCCGGAGGATGTCCTGGCCGTCGAGAGGCTGTTTGCGTGGCTCTCCACCACAGTCACCTGGCCCGATTCTGTAGCGCTGCCTGTCCCAGCACAGGCTTTTCTTAAAGCCGACACGCTGTTCCGGCGCGCCGTTGCCTCTACCGGTTGGGACGACAGTGCTGCCTGGACCTACCGCGATAGCAGTACTGCTCTGCTCACTGCACGCTATGTTACAGGGGCTTCTGCCCTCCCCATGCCCTTTGAAAGCGTGCTGTCAGGCTCACCTGACTCAGTCTTCGTGCTTACCATCCCGGGCACCCCGTTCCCGCTGCTGCGAGCAGGCTCTTCGGTGCTCGCACTCACCCCGCGAGGTCAGGCTCAGCTTGTTTCTGCCCCTGGAGAAAACTGGCAGACCCATTACGCACGGCTTTCGGGTCGTGGAGAAAGCACGTTCCCCTTTGCGCGGCAGCGCGCAGACTTGCTCGTGGCCCTTTCGGCAGACACTACCGTACACGATACGTGGGCCCTCCAGTGGAGTGGCCACCAAGGCACCTCTGATGCCGCTGCGTGGCTCTCGATCTTCCGCGGTATCGCGCCCACTACTGGTCTTTCGCTTCTGCCTGCATCTACCCTGCTCTCCCTGGATGCAGGTAGTGGCTCGATCGTTTTCGGCGAAGGACAACCATACGCGCGGGGGCTTGTCGCGGCGCAGCCTAAGGTGCAACCCTTCCTGCAAGCACGACTCGACACGCTGTCTGCAACCCCCCCGAATCAGGCTGGCAGCTGGTATGCTGACGCAACCAGTACCTGGGCAAGAGCGCTACGCAGGCAACTCGCCGCCCGTATCGACACGGCGCTGCTTGCGGCCCCACACCAGTTTGCCGCCTTCGACTATCTCGCCAACTGGGACGGGGCGTTTGAAAGTTCGAGCATCGGCGCGTCGGTGTTTGAGGCGTTTAGCGACGATCTCGAGATAACGCCTTTCTCCCCTGCGACCGCTCTCGCAGATACCAGCGCGCCTTTTGCGCGGGCCCGGTACAGCACCCTTTTCGCGCAAACGGCCGACTCGCTCTACGCGCACTACGGCAGCGACCAGCTGGGATGGCGATGGGAACGGGTACACCCTGACAGCCGTGTTTTTCCGCTCTGGTCGGTAGCAAAGACGCTCAATCTCGACATGCCGATGCCCCGCTTTTTCCGCTCGTTCACGCTGCCTGCTACCGGGCATCCTACAACCCTGCGATGGGGCGCCTCCGAGCCGGGTCAATCAGGCGCCGCGTATGTCATCACGGCGCAGGTCGCCCCCACGGTGCACTGGAATCTGTACCGTCTCCACCTCGATCCTACCCGGGCATTCGAGCGCTTCAGACTCATGGATCGCCGCATCCTCGACCGCTCGGTTCGCTATCCTGTACACCCGGAAAACACTATTACCCTTTTACCCTTTTAGCATGATTTACATCGGAATGGATGGCGGCGGCACCAAGATAGCCGTCCTTGCTCAACGACATGGTGAAGCGGATCGCCACGCATACACAGGCCCCGGTGTGAACCCGCAGCGGGTAGGCCTCGACGCCTGCGTGGAAAACATCGTTGCCGTACTCAAACAGATCAGAGCGGACCTGGGCGAGAACGCCCCGCTACGCGTATTTGCTGGCCTTGCAGGGGCTGGGCGAGCCACTGAGCAGCGCCTTATCGAGCACAAAGTGGAAGCGCAGGTACCGGGCGACGTACGGGTGAACGTTACACACGACGCCGATATCGCGCTCGATGCCGCCTTCCCCGGCGCCAGCGGAACCGTGATCATTGCGGGCACGGGCTCCGTAGTATTGGCCCGAACACCAGACCGCAAAAGGTGGCGTGTGGGCGGATGGGGATACCTCCTCGGCGACGAAGGCAGCGGCACTGCCCTCGGGTTGGATGCCATCCGGCATATCTGCCATGCTATCGATGGAGGGCCGCATACCGGGCTCGTGCAACTTGCGCGAGAAACGCATGGATTTGTTGACGGCGAACACATTATACGGGCGCTATATCACGAAAAATGGCCTGCGCAGCGGGGAGCGCGCATGGTGCTCGATCTCGCGCAGCAAGGAGACACGGTGGCACAGGACATACTCACTACGCAGACGCGCTCGCTCGCGCAGCAGGTGGCATGGCTGTACCGCCGGGCACCTCTTCTCGAGCCGCGCTATGTGCTACTCGGCGGCCTCAGCACCGAGCCGGTCTACCGCGATGCGCTCGTTGCCGCCCTCGCTGTCGCACTTCCCACCTGGATATGCGTCGAGCCTTCAATCTCCCCCACCCACGCTGCACTCTTATGCGCCGAGGCCATGGGAGACTAAAGCCCTACCATCTCTACCTTCCAAACGCCACGCACAGCGTTGCAGAGCAGCACCTCCTCGGCATCGAGCAGATCGTGTGGTGCCAGGCGTGCTTCCTTTGCACGACCATCCGCAACCAGAACAGCGCGCATTACTCCGGGAAGAAGCCCCTCGCTGACAGGAGGCGTGAGCAGTTTCCCATCCCGTCGCACGAGCAGATTAGCAAGCGTGCTCTCTGTCAGAAAGCCGTCTGAAGTGATCAGTAACGCATCGTCGAGGTGGTGCGCTACGGCCCACCGCCGAGCGCTCTCATACACGCCGCGGTGCGAGCTTTTGTGGTACAGCCAGGGGCTCGATCGATCCACGACTACTGGGCTGATTCCTACCGTGTACGCACCGTGGAGCCCCGGGAAAGGCCGGTTTTCGATGGTGACACGTCCCTGCTCCTCTACCGTCAGCCGCACAATGCCTTCACCTTCTTGCCCGGCAATATGGGGAGGGTTCATTTGCAATAACGGCATACTTAGCGCCCGCATCGACCTCTCCAGCCGCGCCTTGTGCCACGTCCACAGCGGAATCTCATTCCCCACCCGTCGCATCGTTTCGATGAGGTGCATCAGCGTGACACGGCGATATCGGTGAGAAAGCGTGCTTTCAGTAAACACTCGCGGTACTCGCTCTCGGGCCGAGAATCCCACACGATGCCACTGCCGATCCCTGCGCTGATCTCTCCTCCTCTCACCTCTACGGTTCGGATAGGTACGCTGAATGCCATCTCGTCGTGCGGGGCCGCATACCCGATCGCGCCGCAGTACACCCCGCGTGGTGCAGCCTCCAACTCGTGGATGCGCTGCATGGCGCGCTCTTTCGGGGCACCAGTGACAGAGCCGCAGGGGAATAGCGCCCGCAGCATCTCGGGCAACTTGAGGCCTGGCTGCAACAGGCCTTCCACAGTAGAGGTCATTTGAAAAAGGGTCGGGTGCTGCTCGATCTGGTAAAGATGCGGCACGCGCACCGATCCCGGCACGGTAATTCGAGAAAGGTCGTTGCGCAGCAGGTCCACGATCATCAGGTTTTCTGCGCGGTTTTTGGGGTCTTGCTGCAGACTTCTGCCCATGCGCACGTCTTCGATCTGCGTTCGCCCGCGCGGCAACGTGCCCTTCATCGGCCGCGACCAGATGCGTTGCCCTTCGACGCGGAAAAACAGCTCGGGCGAAAGGCTCGCCACCGCCATTTCTGGCGTCTCGATGTACGCGCCGTACGGAACAGGCTGCTGCTGGCGCAGACGTTGGTAGAGCGAAGCCGCGCTGCCGTGGAGCGTTGCGGAGAGTGCAAACGTGTAGTTGACCTGGTATACATCCCCTTCCTTTATCCACGCGCGGATCGATTCGACTCCTGCCGCATGTGCCTGCGCACCGAGCGACACGTGCAAACCTTCGACCCTCACAGGCTGCCCTTGCCTCTCGGGAACGGGGCCGGGCGCGTCGTAGACGCCAAACCACACCAGCGGCCCCGCAGTGGCCCGCTTGCTGTGCGGTAGCCACACGCCCGCCGCTTCGTACGCCAGAAAACCCGCTATCCACATTCCTGCATCCCGCGCCTGCTGTGCCTGTTCCAGCACGCGCTCGACCTCGGAGACGTCGCGCGCCACCAGCACCTCGTGCGGATGAGTGAAATAGAGGGAGTGCCGGTTTTCCGCGTCAGCGCGTGCGGTATCCAGCCAGACGGTTCCAGGTTTGTTCATCGCGAAAGGGCAGGTAGCGCCACAAGCCGGGCAAAACGAAGCGGTTCCGCCGCTCGCTCCTCTCGCATCTGTAACACGCAAAAGGATCCTCCTACCCTATCTTCAGCGCTGGCTTTTGCTAAATTCGTATGCACCGCGAACACCGCCACTGGCACAGTCCTGCGCTGGGCCGAACAATGGAACTCCTGGTCTATGGACACGCCGGCACCCCGTTGCTTGCGTTTCCGTCGAGCATGGGTCGTTTTCATGAGTGGGAAGACTTTGGCATGGTAGAAGGCCTGCGTCCGCAACTCGAGAACGGACACAACCGGCTCATCTGCCTCGACTCGGTTGACGCCGAGAGTTTCTACAACAAAAACGTCGCCCCGTACGTGCGCATCAAGCGCCACCAGCAGTTCGAGGCGTACGTGACAGACGAGGTGCTGCCCTTCGTCGAGCATCTCTCCGGCACCCGCCCCATTGTCGCCGGTGCCAGCTTTGGCGGCTACCACGCGGCCAACCTCGTCTTTAAGCACCCCGAGCGTTTCTGCAAGCTGATCAGCCTCAGTGGGGCCTACGATGTGCGTTCGTTTCTGGGCAGCTTCTACAACGATGATGTCTATTTCAACAACCCGCTGGATTTTCTGCCCAACCTGGACGAGGGCTCGCAGCTGACGGCGTTGCGCCACACGCCGCTAGTGCTTACCGTGGGAGAGCACGACCCGTGCCGCGCCTCAAACGAATACCTCCATCGGGTCCTCAACGCGAAAGGAGTGCCCCATACCTTCGATTTTCTCAACGGCGCTTTTGGTCACGACTGGCCCTGGTGGCGTTCGCTTATCCAGAAACACATCGCCTGACACGCATGAACACACGCAAAATCGGTGTCCTCCGGGGCATGGAAACCACCTTCCCCGATGGTCTCATCGCCCACATCAATGACGCGTACGCAGAACAAGGTGTCGTGGCAGAGTTCGTTGAAATAGGCGGCGTGCGCATGAATGCCGACCCGGGCTACGCCGTCATTCTCGACCGCATCTCGCACGAGGTGCCGTTTTACCGGTCGTATCTCAAGTGGGCGTCGCTCAAAGGCACGTACATCGTCAACAACCCGTTCTGGTGGAGCGCCGATGACAAGTTTATCGACAACACCATCGCCGAGAGCGTGGACGTAGCCGTGCCCCGCAGCGTGATCCTGCCGCACAAGCAGCTACCGCCGAACACCCAGGACGCGTCGTTTCGCAACCTGCAGTACCCGCTGAAATGGGACGAAGTGTTCGATTATATCGGCTTTCCGGCTTTTTTGAAGCCATACGATGGGGGCGGCTGGCGCGGTGTTACGAAGGTCAACAACCCGGACGAGCTTTTCGCCGCCTACGACGCCTCGGGTATGGATTGCATGATGCTCCAGGAAGGCATCGCCTTTGAAGACTATTACCGGTGCTACGGCATCGGCCAACGCGACGTGCGCATCATGCGGTACAACCCGGACGCCGACAACGCCACCACCCGCTATTCGCACATTCCCTTTGGCGATGCGGCTCCCGGCCTACACGATAAAATCGCCCGCGATGTGCTCGCGCTTTGCCGCGCCCTCGGCTACGACATGAACACGGTCGAGTTTGCCGTGCGCGACGGCGTTCCCTATGCTATCGACTTCATGAACCCGGCCCCTGACGCCGATTACTGGACGGTGGGACAGGAAAGCTACGAGTGGGTCGTCCGCACGATGGCTGCGTTTCTCGTCGAAAAGGCGCTGGAAGACCGCGTGCCGCGCCAGTTCACCGCTAACGGTGTGCTCGAACCCGGACGACCATGAGCACGGGCTCACACAGCGCTAAAACAGCAGCCATCGACGCGTTCCACGCGCTGATCGCCCAGGACCTCGCCGGTGCCGAGGCGCAGATGGGCCTGCTGCACGGCCTGCAGCACGAACGCAGCGTGCTCTTTGGCGACCGTCCGATGGCCCACAGCCTGCGTCCCACCTTTGTGACCGAGCGCATGTACACCGACGTGCAAGACGTGGTGTACCTTATCCGGCAGGCTATCCTGCGCATTGCCTCCGCGTTTTTCAACGACGAGCAGGTGCTGCGCGAAGAACTCGGCATGCGCCCGTGGGAGATCGAGCTGGCCAGCATCCCGACCAACATTGTCAGGCTCTCGGCGCTCTCGCGCATGGATGCGTTTGTCACCCCCGACTCATTCAAATTCGTCGAGGTCAACGGCGAAAGTCCTGCCGGCATCGCCTACATCCACGAACTGGGGCGCATTTATCAGGAGTTGCCCCTTTTCCAGACTTTTTGCGAAAGGTTTCCGGTGCGGTTCATCTCGCCTCTCGAGCACACCGTCGCGGCGCTTTTGATGCTCTACCACGAGCAGTTTGGTGGCCATGAAGAGCACCCCACTTTCGCCATCGTCGACAAGCTGGACGTACCCACCATCCACGAGTTCAGGCTGGTGAAGGCATACTTGGAGCGGCATGGATACCCCTGCGTCATCGCCGACCCCCGCAGTCTCGAAATCCGCGACGGATGGGTGTATGCAGAGGGGCAGCGGGTTGATGTGCTGTACCGCCGCATCCTGCTGAGCGAGTTTTACGAGATGCGCGACGAATGCCCCGCTTTTCTCGAAGGCTATCAGGCCCAGAAAACGTGCTATATCAACACGTTCCGCTCTAAACTCGTCCATAAAAAGGCCATCTTTTCCTTTCTCACCGACGACCGGTACGCCCACGTCTTGAACGAGTCGCAGCTTGATGCGATTCGGGAGCACATCCCGTGGACACGCCTTTTGCGCGAGGGCCGTACCCGTTTCAGAGGCCTTAACATCGACTTGGTGCCTTTTGTGCGCAACAACCGGGAGTACTTTGTACTCAAACCAAACGATGAATACGGTGGCAAGGGCGTTTATCTGGGCTTCGACACATCGCAGTCGGAGTGGGACACGGTACTGAATCGTAGCATTGGCGAGGATTTTGTTGTGCAAGAGGTCGTTGACATCCACCGCGAGCCATTTCTCATGCAGACCCCGTCGGGCTGGGAGATGGTACCGACCGTAATTGACCTCGATCCTTACCTCAACGGCCCGCTGATGGGCGGCTGTCTGACCCGCACCTCGGCTTCCAACCTGGCCAACGTCACCGCCGGCGGTGGTACGCTTCCGCTTTTTATCCTTCGTTCCACCTTTGCCCATGCAGGCTAACCGCCCCCCCCTGCGCGTCGCCCTGCTCGACCTCAACAACGGCCATCCCAACCAGGGGATGCGCTGTCTGCGCGACATCCTGACCCTGTGTAATGGTCGGTTTGACGGCACGCCTATCGTATGGGACGAGTTTGATGTGCGACAGCACGGCGAGGTACCCGACCTCGGCTACGATGTGTACCTCTCCTCGGGTGGCCCGGGCTCTCCTTTCGACGGCGAGGGTTCGCTCTGGGAAGCCCGCTACTTCGGCTGGCTAGATGCGCTCACGCAGCACAACGCTGAAGCTGCCGCACCGCCCAAAAAAGTGTTTCTCATCTGCCACTCGTTCGAGCTTGCCGTCCGCCACTTCAACCTCGCCACGCTGACCGAGCGCAAAAGTGAGTCGTTCGGCATCTTTCCTGTCCACCAGACGCGCGCGGCCGCTGAAGACCCGCTTTTTGAGGGCCTCGCCGATCCCTTTTTCGGGGCAGACTTCCGCTCCTGGCAGGTCGTCCAACCCGACGCGGCCAGAATAGCTACCAACGGCGCTTCGATACTGGCGCTGGAGAAAAAGCGGCCACACGTACACCTGGAGCGCGCCGTGATGGCGATGCGCTTTTCTCCCCACATGGTGGGCACCCAGTTTCATCCCGAAGCCGACCCGGACGGCATGCTGGTTCATTTCAGGCAGACGGAGCGGCGCGCGGCGATCATCAAAAAGCATGGCGCGGAGAAATATGAGCGCTTTATCCACCGCATCGCGCATCCGCGCTTTCTGGCCCGCACGCACGCGGCAGTCTTGCCCGGTTTTCTGCGCGACAGCATAGCGGCGCGGGTAGACCGGCCGGCGGCTAAAGCTGCCTGAACGGCTGTTATGCTTGTGACGCAAGGCGACATTCTCGCCCGCCACCGCGAGACACTTAACGGCTCGCTCGCGCTCCACCGGCTGCCCTCGGCTGCCCTCGGCTTCTCGAAGCCTCTCTACGTGTACACCCCACCCGAGCCCGCCCGGGCGCTGGTCTATTTATTCCGGGGCCACGAGCGCGAATACGTCAACTTCGCCGAGGATGGCTCTCGCTTTCACTCGACCACCATCGAAGATTTAGACCGGCACATCAGCAGTGGCAGGCTGCCACCGGTGACGGCGGTGATGCCTGGCTTGAACTCATCCAACAACCACGTCCCGTCGCTGGGCATCGACATGGCCGGCACATGGCCTGGCATCCTGCGTGGACTGGGTTCGGGACGTTTCTGGCAGTATCTGTCCGAGGAATTTATTCCAGCGGTCGAGGCCAGGTTCGGATGCGATGGCCCTCGTCTCGCGTCTGGTTTTTCGCTCGGTGGCTTCACCGTAAGCCTGCTCGCGGCATTGAAGCCCGGCTATCTCCATCACGCCGGGATGTACGACGGCCTGTTCATGTGGCCGCACCACCACGACCCGCGTGTCCGCCTAAATGGCCCGAACACCGACCCCGTCTGGATGAGACACATGATCTTTGACGCCGCGCTGGGCCGCCCGCGCGACCCCCGTGCGCTCGCTCGCTGGAATCCCACCGACATACTCGCCGCCGCTGAGGGCGACACGCTTGATGCCATGCGACGCTCGACTTACTGGATAAAATGCGCGGGCGCCGACGGCTCGGCGGGAAACCGCGACCGCGCTCATGGCATCGCGGGGCTCCTGCGTAAGAAAGGACTCTCGCTGGGCTTCAACGAATTACTTCTCCATCCAGCAGCCGCGCACTCGTGGCACTGGAACGACCGCTTCGTGCTCGGTTTCCTGCACGACACACTGGTATGAACCTCTGTTTGCAGCGCCCGAATGACGGTCATGGTTAATCCCCGGTAGCGTGCCTCCAGAGTTCTGGCAGTTGGGTCTATCTGCCTAGTGTGCTTTGCATGATAGTCAAGCACAGTAGCCACAGTGCCTGAACCATCCCGCAACATCCTTGT
>PPFU01012303.1_pt1 | contig 11770 bp, 9 predicted proteins | sample 1535991 | NCBI WGS metagenome assembly PPFU01 (sample SAMN04901290, study PRJNA319586) | Hypolithon metagenome, whole genome shotgun sequencing project. | isolation source: Antarctic Hypolithon | place: Antarctica: Miers Valley | collected 2014 | reverse complement strand
GGTCGATCCCAACGGGCCGCTCACTCGGTCTCTGGTCGTGGTACCGGAAGCGGACAATCTGTTCCGGGTCACGGTGGAGGTGGGTTTCCCGCGTGGTACCGCGCCCGTCCAGCTCATCACCTTCGTCTACAACTGAGCGAGGCTTCAATGTTCCCGTTGACGCATGGGCGCCGCGTTCGCGCCCAGCACGGTGTGACACGCGCCGCACACCCGCGGTCAGGGTTCTCCCTGATCGAGATGATGATCGCCATGGTCGTCGGCGTCGTGGTCGTGACCGCCGCGACCGGCGTGGCGATCAATGCCATGCGCTCCACGCGCGCCACCGAGATGCGGGAAGGCCTCACGCGGACCGGCCGCTTCCTCGGTATGGCCTTCGAGCGCGACCTGCTCGAGACCGGGGTGGACATTGAGAGCAGCGCCTCGTTCGGCTCCATCGCCGTCCGCAATGACACATTGACGATCCTCAGCGTTCCGTACGACCCGGACGCGCCGCCGCAGTATCAGCTGCTCTGGAGCAGCCCGCTGCCACCGGTCCTTCCGGGCGGGAACTGCCTGCCCGTCACCCGGTGCGCCGTGTTCAAGAAGGACGGCACCAATCCGGTGGCGCTCGAGCCGGGAGATCTCGCGCTGCTCACCATCCAGAGCTCGCGTCGCCTCGTGGTGGTAAGCAACGTCGCCGCCGTGACCGGGGGCGCGAGGGTCACCTTCGTCCCCAATGACAGCGTGCTCTGGCGCCCCGCGAACTTCACGGGGGACCTCCTGCTCTATCCCCCCGCGACCACGCTGCAGCGGATCCGGGTGGTGACCTACTGGCGCGAGGGCACCACGCTCTACCGCTCCTCGCGGCACGACGCCGACGGCGAGCTGATTCGCGAGGTCGTGGCCGACAACGTCCAGGACTTCCAGGTGTCGCTGATCTTCGTGGACGACACCGAGCGCCTCGCCGCGGACCCGACCGATGCCCTCAACACGAACGACTACAACCGGATCAAGACGGTCCGCGTCCGCGTGACCGCCAGGACCGAGGAGGCCTGGATGTCGGGCTCGGGACGACCGCCTGCCGACCGCTTGTTCGAATGGCACTTCACTCCGCGGAATCTCAAGTACGAGCGAAACCGTGACGTGACGATCACCAGCTGATCGGTCTGCCCCCCGATCGCGCGAGGCCCCGGAGACTGCTCCGGGGCCTCGCGTGCGTTGGCCCCGGCCCGTGGCACCCGCGGCCGGGCTCGACACTGGTAGCCCCTGCGTCAGCGTGGCATATTCCGCCAGCATGGCAGCCGCCACGCGCCTCGCCTCCAACATCCACCTGCGTTAATCCATGGCCAGTCCGGACGCTCCGACCCTCAAGCGCACCCCGCTGCATGACATTCATCAGGCACTCGGCGCCCGCCTCGTGCCGTTCGCTGGATATCTGATGCCCGTGCAGTACGCTGGGATTACGGCTGAGCACACAGCCGTGCGGAGCGGGGTCGGGCTGTTCGATGTCAGTCACATGGGCGAGTTCATCGTCCGAGGCGAACGGGCGCTGGAGTTCGTGAACCACGTCGTCTCGAACGACGTGACCAAGCTGGCGGAGGGACAGGCGCAGTATGCCGGGCTGCTGACGGAGCAGGGGACGTTCGTGGACGATTGCCTCGTGTACCGGCTGGCCGACCGGGTGATGATCGTCGTCAACGCGTCCAATGCCGCCAGGGACTTCACGCACATCGCGCCGCACGCCGAGCGGTTCGGGGTGACGCTCGAGGACGTGAGCGACGCAATCGCGCTGCTCGCCCTTCAGGGCCCCGAGGCCGAACGCGTGCTCCAGCCGCACACGCCCGCCGACCTGACCGGCATCGCGTACTACCACGCGCTGGAGGAGAGCGTCGCCGGCATCCCCGACGTGCTCATCTCCCGGACCGGCTACACGGGCGAGGACGGCTTCGAGCTGTATGTCCCGTCCGACCGCGCGGTCGAACTGTGGGAGGCGCTCACGCGCGACCCCGCGGTGGTGCCGTGCGGGCTGGGCGCCCGCGACACGCTGCGCCTGGAAGCCGGGATGTCGCTCTACGGCCACGAGATCGACGACACGGTCACGCCGCTCGAGGCGGGGCTCGCCTGGACGGTGAAGCTCGCCAAGGAGGACTTCGTGGGTCGTGAGGCGTTGGCCGCGCAGAAGGCCGCCGGCGTTCCGCGCAAGCTCGTTGGATTCACCTTCGCCGAACGCGCCATCGCGCGGCAGGGCTACGCCGTCACCGACCCCGTTGGAGCGCCGAGTGGCTCGGTGTGCTCGGGGACGATGAGCCCCACGCTGGGCACACCGATCGGGACCTGCTTCCTTCCGGCCGAGCATGCGTCCGAAGGCACCGCCTTCACGGTCGACGTGCGGGGCAAGCCGGTGACCGCGACGGTGACGAAGCTGCCGTTCTACAAGCGGGCGCGCAGCGCCTGACGAGCCGATTCCCTCGTCCTGAGTCGCGTGCGCCTCGCCATCCTCACCATTTCCGACGCCGCCAGCCGTGGCGCGCGCCGCGACGATTCGGGCGACGCCGTGGCGGCGTGGGCCGCCGCGCATGGTTGGCCGGTGGAGGCGCGTGCGCTGGTGCCCGACCGGACGGAGGCGATCGCCGCGCAGCTGGCGGCCTGGTGCGACGACGCGATCGCCGACCTCGTCCTCACCACTGGGGGCACGGGGCTGTCTCCCACGGACGTGACGCCGGAGGCGACCCGCGCCATTCTGGAGCGCGAGGCACCGGGCATTGCCGAACGACTCCGCGCGCTGCAGCTGGACCGCTTCCCGCGCGCCGCGCTCTCCCGCGGCACGGCCGGCGTCCGCGGGCGCACGCTCATCGTGAATCTCCCCGGCTCGCCAGGCGGCGTGCACGACGGGCTCGCAGGGCTCCTGCCCATCGTCAGGCACGCCGTGGACGTGGTGACCGGCGCCGTGCGCGACCATGCGCCGGCTGACACCCCCGACGCGGACGCGAGCCCCACGTGAGCGAGATTCTCATCACCCTCACGGATGTGGAGCCGGCGGTCCGCCTCAATGCACGGCTCGAGTCGGACGGATTCTCGACGGCGGTCGTCTCGCCCCTCGACGACGTGCGCGCCGCGCTCCGTCGGGAGCAGCCGGAGCTGATCGTCGTAACCGGTGCCCTGCTGGACCCCGGGATGCTCCATCTCGTGCGGCAGCAGCTCTGGGAAGAAGCGATCGTCGTCGGCCTCGCGGACGTCGACGAGCCCGGACTGCGCGAGCGGCTTCGGACGGTGGGCTACGCGGAGGTGTGGCCGAAGCCGGTGGTGGTGGAGGAGGTAGCCGACGGGATCCGCCGCCTGCTCGAGCGGCGCCGCTTACAGCGCGAAACGGGGCTGATCGGCGACTCCGACGCAGTACACGAGGTGCTGGTCAAGGTCGAGCAGATGGCGCCGGTCACCAGTACGGTGCTGCTCGAGGGGGAGAGCGGGACGGGGAAGGAGCTGGTCGCGCGGGCAATCCACAAGATGAGCCTCCGCCGCAACCGACCCTTCATCGCCGTGAATGTCGGCGCGCTCCCCGACACGCTGCTCGAGAGCGAACTGTTCGGCCACGAGAAGGGGGCGTTCACCGGCGCTGCCGAACGACGCATCGGCCGCTTCGAGCTGGCGACGACCGGCACGCTCTTCCTCGACGAGATCGGGGAGATCCCCTCCAGCACGCAGGTGAAGCTGTTGCGGGTGCTCGAGGAGCGCGAGCTGATGCGCGTTGGCGGGACGCAGCCGATTCGCGTCGATGTGCGGGTCGTCGCGGCGACGAACCAACCGCTGCGACAGCGGGTCGAGGAGGGAGCGTTCCGGGCCGATCTGTACTACCGGCTGAACGTGCTGCGCATCTACCTGCCGCCGCTCCGCGAGCGGCGCTCCGACATCCCTGCACTCGTGCGGCGGTTCGTCCGCGACTTCGCCCGCGAGCATGATCGCCCGTTCCACGGAATCTCGGCCGAGGCGATGGAGATCCTGCAGCGGTACGAGTGGCCCGGGAATGTGCGCGAGTTGCGGAACCTGATCGAGAGCATGGTGGTGCTCGCGCACGGCCGCGAGGTCGGGCCCGGCGACATCCCTCGACCGATACGCGACGGCGGCAGCAGCGGACTTCTGCTTCCGGTTCCGATCACGCCCATGATGCGCGACCGGTCCGGGGCCGAGGGGCGCGAGCTGGAATTCATCGTGCGCAGTCTGGTCGAACTCAAGCTGCAGGTGGAGGAACTTCGCGCGCGCTTCGACCGCGATCAGCCCGCACCGGGGTGGATCGGCGAGGTGGTGGGTGCGCCCGCGGGGTATGGTGCCCACACACCCGCGCTAGGCGGGCGCCCGGGGGCGACGCGCGGCAATCCCGGCGCACCGATGGCGCTGCCGCTCGAGCCGTCGGATGCGCCTCCTCCGCCGAACGCGGTCACGATCGTTCCGGGCATGACGATGGTCGAAATCGAGCGTGCGGCCATCGAGGCTGCCTTGCGAGAGACCGGCGGCGTGCGGCGCCGTGCGGCAGACCTGCTCGGCATCGGTGAGCGCACCCTGTATCGGAAGCTGAAGGAGTATCAGATCGACGACTCGCCGAGCTTTGCTATTGACGAGGCCGGAGAGACGGAGGCATCTTGAGGCGTTCGCGATGCACTCGGATCGCACGCCCTGACGCCGACCCTCCTGGTCGTTCAGGATACTAGACCGTGCGCGTTGCAGCCGGTTACGCCGGCGCTGGATCGAGAGTCTGACGGCGGCATCTTCGGGTCCGCAACTGCTCCCTCTCATCGCTCTCTGGAGACCACGTTGGCCGCTCCTTCCCCCGTTCCGCCCCCCCCGTTCGGCGAATCGCTCGCGCTCCAGCGCGCCGAGGAGTTGCTGACGACGTTGCCGGGCGTGATCTCGGCGCGCATCGTCGCATCCGAGGGCGGAACGATCGACGCGATCCATCTGCTGACCAGCCAGGACGTGGCCGCCAAACAAACCGTGCGGAACGTGGAGAGCGCGTTGATCGCGCACCTGGGGCTCCGCGTGGATCACCGGAAAATCTCGGTCGCGACCTCGACGGAGGCGGTCCGCCGGCTGGTCCCCCGCCAGAGGCCCGAGAGTCCGACCGACGTCCCGCCCGCGCCGGCGGAGGCGCCGGTCTCGGAGATCGGACGCCGCGTCTATTTCGAGGACGTGGAGGTTCGGCGGTCGCGGAAGGCGGGGGTGCTGTGCCGCGTGACGCTGCGAAAGGGAGAATCGTCGTACGTCGGGGAAGCGGAGGGTCTCGAAAGCGACCGCTCCCGGGTGGAATTGGCAGCCCGGGCGACATTGACGGCGCTGGCCGAAGCCGAGGGTCTGCTCGGCGGGCTGGCGCTGGACGGTGTGAAGCGCATCTCCGCATTCGATCGCGAGTTCGTATTCGTCGGGGTGTCGGCGCGGCTGTCGCGCGCCAGCGTCCTCCTGACGGGAAGCTGCGAGATCAAGGAAAGCGCCGAGACCGCATCAGTTCTGGCGGTGCTCGACGCAACGAACCGGTGGATCGCCAACGCAACCTGAAGCCGCGAGGTGCAAGGGGGCGTTCTCCCGACAACCGTCCCTGCAAGCGTCACCCCACCATTTACCCACATATAAACCCCCGTCCCGGCTGAGCGAAGCTGAGCGGGCAGGTTCGCAGTAACGAGCGGAGCCAAACTTTTTTTCCAGCGGCCACGGGTAGTTCACCGGCGGTCGACTTTAGGACAAAGGGAGGTGACGCGAAATGAGCCTGTTCGAAAAGATGATGGAGCTTTTTAGCTCCGCATTTGCAGATTTCACAGTTTGGGATTGATTAGGTCGGTTCGGGGGTTCTCTCATTATGCCACGGGCGGTCGTTGCTTACGTCGGGATCGTGTTGTTCGCAGCCGTTGTGGCACTCACGTGCCTCTACGGTATTGCGGGCCTTCCGACAACGGACGCTATTCCGGCCGTTGTATGCTTCACGTTGCTTGGCCTGGTCACCCAATTGTTGCGCGATCCACTCGCGAAACAGGCGTCTGGCAGCATTAGCTTCGTCCCGTTCTTGGCCACCGCGCTGCTCGTACCAAACATCGCGGCGATATCGACAATGGCCGTTGCGGTACTCATATCGGAGCTGAAGCGTAAGAAGGATCGGATCAAGGTCACATTCAATCTCGCTCAGCTCGCTCTGTCGAGTTCTGTCTCGATATTGGTATACCGTAGTGTCGGTGGGCAGGGGTTGCTGAGCATGAGCTCAGCGAGCTCTGCCCTCTTTGATATACCCGTTGCTGAGCTCGGCCGTGGGGCGCTATTGCCACTAACGTTTCTGACAATCAACGCACTTCTCGTAAGCGGAGTGATCGCCACGCACGAGCGGCGAAATGTTATCAACGTATGGCGCCAGAACTATGCGGCGACTGTAATGTACGATGTCGCTGCGCTGCCCTTTGTGTTCATGCTGGCGGCGGTCTTTGCAGGGTGGGGGACGCTCGCAACATTCTTGGTCGCGACTCCGCTTTACGGGCTTCGGACTCTGTACAGTACAAAGCGACAGCTCGAGCGAACAAATCACGAGCTACTCGAACTCATGGTAGCTGCTATCGAAGCTCGTGATCTATATACATCCGGCCACTCGCGGCGCGTTTCTGACTACAGCCGGCTGATCGCGGTAGCCATTGGCCTTGACGATCGCGAAGCTGATCGCGTTGCAAGAGCAGGGCTGCTACACGACGTAGGAAAGATCCACGAGGTATTCGCCCCGATCCTCCAGAAGCCGGGGAAGCTGTCCAATGAGGAACGGCTCATAATGGAGTCGCATCCCATCAAGAGCGCTGAACTCATCCAGAATGTCTCGCATCTCCACGACATTTTACCCGCGGTACGCTATCATCACGAGAATTGGGACGGAACTGGTTACCCAGAAGGCCTCAAAGGCGAGGGGATTCCGTTGGCCTCCCGAATCATTATGCTTGCAGACACCATCGACGCAATGACGACTGATCGCCCCTATCGAGCAGCCTTGGGGGAGAATGAGGTCCGTATCGAACTGCAGCGATGGTCAGGATCTCAGTTCGACCCTGGATTGTGCGAGAAGCTGCTGAACAGTCCTAAGTTCGCCACATTGTTCGCTCGTTTGCCAAAGTATAACAGGCCGACGCTATCGATCATGCGAGGCACGGACGCGGATCAAGAGGCGGCCACCGCCTGAACGGGGTGGATCAGTGGCGCTCTTGTCCGGTTGCCACGCCCAGGATTCCAGCCCCGGGCTTCTCAGCTTCGCGTCGGAGGGGAAGGTAGTGCTGCCATCCCTCCCAATCAGACATGCCGACTAACCCATTCGCCTGCAGAAGCGTAAGTACAGCGGCCGGATAGTCGAACCCTCCTAGGCTGGCGAGTGCAGCGGAGGTGGATGCGCATATCCTTGCAAATTTGACCGCTGCTCGGTTGTCTGAGCATTCGAGCGCCGCGTGAGCGGCAGCGGCACTTAATTCCGCTCGGTGGCGTAACGGCATTTCCTTAAGTGTGCGATGGGAGGCCGAAAGTAGCGTACGCGCCTTTGCAGCGTTCCCTCGCTCGATCAAAAACCGCGCCGTCGTGCCAAGCGACCCTTCTGCGGTAATATGGTCCCGTCCGGCGCGCTTGGTTCGCTGGAGCGTCTCGAACGCTTCGTCCGCCAACTGGTCGTATCCAGCACCAAGCGCAATTTGAAGAAGGCGGACCGAGCTTACCGCTTCAATGAAGTCAGAGCCGAGCCGCGTGCCGATCTCTTGTGCCGCGATCAATGGCTCCAAGGCCGACGCCGCAGTGGAGCTGCGCTCGAGTGCGACGCTAGCATATCGTAAGAGCCTGCTAGCAACCACCGGATTTGTGCACGAATCGGCCGCTACCATAAGACGTTCTGCTAGATTGCGAGCTGACTCTAACGAGCCGCAGCTCGTATGATAAATTGTCAGGAAGCAGATTGCGGTATAATCGTCTGCGGGTGCGATCTCAACTGATGAGCCGATGATTCCATACAAGCGCGTCATCATGGGACGGTCGCCGTTCATATCCGCTATGCGCAAACCGAACTCCGCCGCACTTATGCGGTGTCGTTGTGGCCTGTTGATATTCTTGATGGAATCGACAAGTGCGCTCATGGTATGATCAGAGTTCCCGTGGACACGGAACTCAGCAAAAAGGCGTACTATCTCAGTTGTAGATTCTGTGGAATGGCCTTGTCCGTAGCTTCGCAGAGATTCGTCCACCCGGAGAATCTCCTCCCACCTTCCAGCCTCATGAAGAGCGTGTACTAAAGGCTCGTAGATCGCGCCGCGGCTAAAATCAGACTGACATGCTCGTAACGCGGTGGTTGCCAAATCGCTCGCTTCCGCTGGAAGCCCGACGCACGTTGTACTGACAATGCAGCTCCGGAGCGCGCTCGCTGCACGATCGACCTCTCCGGCAGCGACCCAATGGCGTACTCGAGCCCATGCAGTGAGTGGAGTTGCATCTGAGTCGAATCGGCGATCGATCTCCTCCGCGATCCGCCGATGGATATACATCCGGCTTGCCGGGCCCAGCCGGCTCAACGCATCATCACGGATCAATTCGTGGCGGGCTGCAAGTCGATCGTCTTGAACGGAGATTAGCTCGGCGTTCTCCAGGCCGTCCAAAGCGTGCATCAGCTCGGCGGGACCGAGCATGCTTGCGAACTCAACGAGCAGTACCGTTGCGTTCCGCTCCGCAAGGGATATTACCTGCAGCACTCTTAGTTCATCGACTGTACATCGGGACAGTCGCGCCGCCACGGCTGATCGTACGCCAGCGGGGGGCGACAGCTTCCCTGTTGCAAGATAGTGCGCAACGACGAGCTCTAGATGCAGCGGGTTTCCCCCCGCACAGTCGTAAAGTGAGCGGCGCGTGGCTTCGTCGATGCGGCGCTCAGTTGCAATGGCATCGATGTAGGTTAGGCTATCGCTGACCGAGAGCTCGGTAAGCTGGCAGGTACCGAATGTCACAAGCGATGCATTTATCGCCGGGCTGCAATCGGCGCTGGTGCGTGTGCAACATATGACAACGAACTTGTGCCCGGTTAGAGCCGCCCCCACGTACTCCAGCAGGCTTATGGAGTTCGCGTCAAGCTTGTGCAAGTTATCGACAGCTAGTAGCAGAGCCGTCTCGTCGGCTATGGCCACGCAGAGATCGACAACCGCCCGGAATATTGCAGTTCGCTTTCCCAAGGCAAGGTCGGCATTGCCGCTGTGTTCGATCTCGGGCTGCTGTCCATCGCTGAGCGATCGGAGCAACTGCAGCGACGTAGGATTGCACCCGATGGCACCCCGACACTCGAGGAGCAACGGGAACAGCCGGAACAAAAGATGGACCGGCTGCTCCGAATCACCGTCGTTGACCGCAACCCTAGCGACAGAAAACCCGCTGAGCGTGGCTAAGGAAGTTACCTCTTCTAGTAATCGGCTCTTTCCGACGCCAGCGGGCCCAGCGATAAGGTGCGAACTCCCGAACCCAGATCGGGCTGAGTTGAGGGCTCCTACAAATTGTGCGAGCTGAATCTCGCGCCCGATCATTGGTGAGAACAGCTTCTCCTTCTGCTGTTGATGGCTCGAATGCTCGGCAACGCGCCGCCGAAGTACTCGCGCGGGAAGCGCTGCATCCTCTGATACGCTCGCGACCTCTGCCGCATAGGCGTTGAGTAAACTCACTGCCTCGAACTTACCTCCCATCATTGCGACGGCCTCTGCCCGCAGAAGAGTGGCCTCCTCGTTCAGCGCGTCGAGTTCGAGACACTGTCTGGTCAGCGATTCAACTAGAAGCCAGTGGCCCTTGGCTTTTTCCTGCGCCGCACACGTAAGAAGTTGGTGATGGAGAATCTTGTGTGCTTGAAGACGCTGCTCTGTCAACCATTCGCGCAACGCGCACGATGATTCCGGCTCATACGTTCCTAGGAATGGACCCATGCGCCGTTCTCCAGATATCACCCCTGCAGAGATGTCTTCCGTCCGTTCAGCACCTGTCGGCGCGTCCGAGACGACGTCATCCGCCAAGAGGCAGACCACGCCTGCTTCGGCCTCCACCTCCACCCCCATCCGCCGCAGCCGGTACAGCGCCTGCCGCAGATTCTGCCGCGCATTCCGCGGCGCGGCGTCCGGCCAGACGAGCTCGCACAGCGCATCGCGGCTCCAGCTGCGGCCGGGCGAGAGGCCGAGCACCAGCGCCAGGGCGAACACCCGCTCCGCCTCGGGGCCGAGGCGGCCACGGGGGGTCTCGATCATTGCCGTTCCCATCGTGCGCACGTGCAGCATCGCGCCTCACCGGGTGAGTGCCGTTCGCTCCGGAAGGCGCGGCGTCGCGCGGGCGGGAGCGTCGGACGGGAACGAAGCGCCGAGGGCGTCAGCGCCCCGTCAGCGACCGCGATTCCGCGTCAGCGTCGGGCGACATGCGCTGACGGGCAAGCGGCGCCACGAGGGTACGCGTCCAACGACCACCTCGCAAGGTGTGGGCGAGGCATAACGACCCGCGCCGACCTGCCCTTGGGGGCGGGTCGGCGCAGGGAATGTCGTCGTCGGCTACTGCCGCTGTGACGCTCAGCGCCCCTTGTCGAGGCCGAGGAGCTGCTCGACCTGGATGTTCTCCGCCTCGCCCTGGAAGTTCGTCACCACGCGATGCCGGAGCACCGAGAGGGCCACGCTGCGCACATCATCGATGTCCGGCACGGGACGGCCATCCATGGCCGCACGCGCCTTGGCGCCGAGTACGAGGTACTGCGACGCGCGCGGGCCGGCGCCGTAGCTCACATAGCGGCGCACCGCGTCCGTCGCGTCAGGCTCGGTGGGACGGGTCGCGCGCGCCAGGCCGACGGCATATGACACGACACTCGGGGGCGCGGGCAGCCGCCGCACGAGTCGCTGCAGCGCCGAGAGTCGTTCGGCAGGCAGCACCTTGCGCACCTCGGCGCCGCCCGCACCCGTTGTCGCGGCGACGATCTGCTCCTCCTCGGCGCGTGAGGGATAGCCCACCCGCAGCTCGAACATGAAGCGATCGAGCTGGGCTTCCGGGAGATGGTAGGTCCCTTCCTGTTCGATCGGGTTCTGCGTCGCCAGGACGAAGAATGGCTCGGGGAGACGGTAGGTCTGCCCGGCGGCCGTCACGTTGTGCTCCTGCATCGCCTGGAGCAGTGCGGCCTGCGTCTTCGGCGGCGCGCGGTTGATCTCGTCGGCCAGTACCACATTGGCGAAGATCGGCCCGTGGGCGAACTTGAAGATCCGCCGCCCCGTGGCGTGATCCTCCTCGAGCATCTCCGTGCCCGTGATGTCGCTCGGCATCAGGTCGGGCGTGAACTGCACGCGCGAGAAGCTCAGGTCCAGCGCCTCGGCCACGGTCTGCACGAGCAACGTCTTGGCCAGCCCGGGAACACCCACCAGGAGGACATGGCCCCCGGCGAGCAGAGCGGCGACCAGATTGTCGACGACATCGTGCTGGCCGATGATCCGTCGCCCGATCTCGGTAACCAGGGTCTGTCGGGCCGTGGCCAGCTCGTCGAGCAGTTCGAGATCCGCCGCGTCATCGTGCGCCGGGCGTGCGGGAGATGCAGGCGTCGCCAATCCGGGCCGTCCTGTGCGTTGCAGGGGCTATGCGGTGCAGGGACCGTCAAGCTACCGCGCGGAACGGTGGAATGGGGAGAGCCACCCGGGCGCCGGGACGGTCGCGATCCCTCCCGAGGCCCGTCTCAGGGGATGCGGAACGTCAGCTTTTCCGTGACCGGGAAGTTGCTGCTCCGGAGTTCGACGACCGCCGTAAAGGTGCCCCG
>PPFU01021439.1_pt1 | contig 11778 bp, 11 predicted proteins | sample 1535991 | NCBI WGS metagenome assembly PPFU01 (sample SAMN04901290, study PRJNA319586) | Hypolithon metagenome, whole genome shotgun sequencing project. | isolation source: Antarctic Hypolithon | place: Antarctica: Miers Valley | collected 2014 | reverse complement strand
GAAAACAAAACGCCCCGGCCTTCGCGTGGAAAGCCGGGGCGTTGCGTTGAGCGAGGCAGACCTTACTTGGTATCGCCTTCGTCTACAACCTCGAAGTCGGCGTCGGTAACGCCTTCGGCAGCAGCACCTGGGCCGGGCTCTGTCTGGGCTCCGTCGCCAGCGGCTTCGGCCTGCTGTGCCTTGTACAGGTCTTCGCTGGCATCAGCCCACGCCGCGTTGAGCTGCTCGGTGGCCGACTCCACGTCTGCTACCGAACCGCCTTTGTGCGTTTCCTTGAGGCGTTCGAGTGCCGCCTCGATCTTGGCGCGCTTTTCTGCCGGGATCTTGTCGCCGTAGTCTTTCAGGTTCTTCTCCGTCGAGAAGATGAGGGTATCGGCGAGGTTTTTCTTCTCGGCCTCCTCACGGCGTCGTTTGTCCTCTGATGAGTTCTCACGCGCCGCCTGCCGCATTTTCTCGATCTCGGCTTCGCTGAGCCCGCTCGACGCCTCAATGCGGACAGTCTGTTCTTTGCCGGTTGCCTTGTCTTTGGCCGAGACATCGAGGATGCCGTTGGCGTCAATGTCGAAGGTGACCTCGATCTGGGGCAAGCCACGCGGAGCGGGCGGGATGCCGTCGAGGTGGAATTTGCCGATCGTACGGTTGTCTACCGCCATCGTGCGCTCGCCCTGGAGCACGTGGATCTCCACCGATGGCTGGCTGTCCGTCGCCGTCGAGAACACCTCGCTCTTGCGCGTCGGGATGGTGGTGTTGGCCTGGATAAGCGTCGTCATTACGCCGCCGAGCGTCTCGATGCCGAGCGAGAGCGGTGTCACGTCGAGCAGTAGCACGTCAGTCACATCGCCCGAGAGCACGCCGCCCTGGATGGCCGCGCCGATGGCGACGACTTCATCGGGGTTTACGCTTCTGTTGGGCTTTTTGCCGAAAAACTGCTCGACGGTACGCTGCACCAGCGGCACGCGCGTAGAGCCACCTACGAGGATGACTTCGTCAATGTCGCCCTTGCTCAGGCCGGCATCCTTGAGTGCTTTTTCCATCGGCGGGATGGTGCGGGCGACGAGGTCGTCCACGAGCTGCTCAAACTTGGCGCGGGTGAGGTCGAGCGTAAGGTGCTTCGGGCCTTCCTGCGTGGCCGTGATAAACGGCAGGTTGATGGTCGTCTGCGCGCTCGACGAAAGCTCGATTTTGGCTTTTTCGGCGGCTTCTTTCAGCCGCTGGAGCGCCATCGGGTCTTTGCGGAGGTCAACGCTGTCTGTCTTCTGAAACTCGTCGGCGATGTAGTCGATGAGAATCTGGTCAAAGTCGTCGCCGCCGAGGTGCGTGTCTCCGTTGGTAGCCTTGACCTCGAAAACGCCGTCGCCGAGTTCGAGGATAGAGATATCGTACGTGCCGCCACCAAGGTCATAAACCGCGATAACCTGGTCTGCGCCGGCTTTTTTGTCCATTCCATAGGCCAGCGCGGCAGCAGTCGGCTCGTTGATAATGCGGCGCACGTCGAGTCCGGCAATTTTGCCGGCTTCCTGGGTGGCCTTGCGCTGCGCGTCGTTGAAATACGCCGGCACTGTTATCACCGCTTCGGTGACTTTCTCGCCCAGGTAGTCTTCAGCGGTCTGCTTGAGCTTCTGCAGGATCATCGCCGAGATTTCCTGCGGCGTGTAGACGCGGTCGTTGATTTCAACGCGCGCGGTGTCGCCGTCGCCATGGACGACATTATAGGGAACCGTCTTGATCTCGCTTTCGACTTCGCCGTACTGGCGGCCCATAAAGCGCTTGATCGAGAACAGCGTGTTGTGCGGGTTGGTGATGGCCTGCCGTTTGGCGGGCGCGCCCACGAGCCGCTCGCCGTCTTTCTTGAAAGCGACTACCGAAGGCGTGGTGCGCGCACCTTCTGCATTCGGAATAACGACGGGCTCGGTGCCTTCCATTACGGCTACTACCGAGTTGGTGGTGCCGAGGTCAATGCCGATAATTTTTCCCATGTTGCTGTCTTAGAAGTGAGATAGATAAAGTCTGTCAGAATGAACGGGCGGTTCAGCCCCGCCGGTTCACCATGCTATTCAACAAACGCGATGCCGACCGGGACGGCTGTGCCACATTGACAGGCTACCGCACTAACAGAGAGTGCCAGTATGGGCCAGGAAAGCAGGCAAGCCCGCCGCCGTATATTCTGCTGCTCACCTTCCCTCCTGTATGAAGCATCTGCCAAACGCGCTTACGATTGCCCGCATGGTATTGGCACCAGCGGTGTTTGTGTGTCTGGCGCAGCACACCTTTACAGGCAACCTGCTCGCGCTGATCTTTTTCGTAGTCGCAGCGATCTCCGATTACTGGGACGGACATTTTGCCCGCGCGCATCAAACCGACTCGCGCCTGGGGCAATTCCTGGATCCACTTGCCGACAAAGTGCTCGTGCTGGGTACGTTTGTCGTTCTGGCGTGGCTGCACCCTCGGCTGGCACCCTGGTGGGCGGTAGCGCTTATCGCCCTGCGTGATCTCGGCGTGACGGCGCTGCGGTCGTACGTCGAGGCGAAGGGAAAAAGCCTGCGTACACTCCCGATGGCAAAATGGAAAACGACGCTGCAACTCACGTTTCTGATCAGCGTGCTCTTTTTCCTGACGCTGCGCTATTTCACCGGCCCTCTGAACACAGTGGCCGTCTGGATGCTGGAAGGGCCGGTGCTGTTTGCGCTGCTGCTGGTGTTGGTGGTGGTAACAGTGGGAACAGGGCTGCTCTACTTTGTACGGCCCGAATACACCCGCTGAAGCCATGACGGATGTGGGGCGGCGGGTGGCGGCAGATCTGTTGCGCATAGAAGCGGTGCAACTGCGTCCAGATGCACCCTTTACGTGGGCCTCGGGCATAGTGGCACCGCTGTACACCGACAACCGCCTCACGCTGGGCTACCCCGAGGTGCGCGGTAGGATCTGCGATGGCTTTACAAAGCTTATGGAGCAGCACCAGATTCAGCCCGCCGTGGTTGTGGGCACGGCCACAGCCGGCATTCCACACGCGGCCTGGCTGGCTCACAGGTGCGTTTTGCCGATGGCGTACGTGCGCGCAAAGCCAAAGGCACATGGGCGCGGCAATCAGATAGAAGGCGTGCTGAAAGCCGGGCAGCGCGTGGTGATTGTCGAAGACCTCATCTCCACAGGCGGGTCGAGCATAGAGGCGGTACAGGTGGTGCGCGCGGCCGGTGCCGATGTGCTCGCCGTGCTGGCGATTTTCTCCTACAACCTCGCCCGCGCTACGGTGGCCTTTGCCGAGGCGCGAGTGGCCGTGCACACACTGACGAACCTGGATCTGCTTGTCGAGGTAGCGGGAGCGCAGGGGACACTCACAGGGCCGCAGCAGCAGCACGTGCTCGACTGGCGCGATCGCCTCAACCAGAATCAGTAGTCTCTACTTTACTTTATGCTGCGTGCTGAACTTCTCACCATTGGCGATGAAATCCTCATCGGGCAGATTGTAGATACCAATGCGGCGTGGCTGGGCGAGCGGCTGACACTGGCTGGGGTAGACGTGGCGAGGCGTGTTTCGCTGGGGGACGAGGAAGAGGTAATCAAAGACGAACTCGGTGCTGCCTTTGCCTCGGCTGATCTCGTGGTGGTGACGGGCGGGCTGGGAGCCACCCACGACGACGTCACACGGAATGCGCTCGCATCTTTTTTTGAGGTCGAACTGGTGCATGACGCCGGGGTGATGGCCCAAATCGCAGCGCGGTTTGCCGCGCGCGGGCGGAGCATGCCGCCGCAGAACCGGCTGCAGGCGCAGGTGCCGGAGGGCTTCGAGGTGCTGCCCAACAAGAGCGGAACCGCCCCTGGCCTGTGGCACACTTTTGTGCGCGACGGGGCCGACAAAACGCTTGTTGTAATGCCCGGCGTACCCCACGAGATGCAGGAGCTGTTCCAGCAGCAGGTGCTGCCCCGCCTCGTCAGACTGCACGGACTGCGCGCCATCCGGCACCGCACCTTGCTCACCGCCGGCATCGGCGAGACGCACCTCTCCGAAAAAATCGGAGATTTAACCGACTGGCTCGGGCCGAGCCTGAGGCTGGCCTTTCTGCCCTCTACAAGCGGCGTCCGCCTACGCATGACAGCCCTCGGTCCGGACAGCAGCGCCGCACTGTCGCGCCTCGATACCTTCGAGGCGTTTATACGCGGCAAAGCCGACCGATTCATCTACGGCTACGGCGACGACACGCTCGAAGGCGTCGTAGGGGAACTGCTTGCGGCGCGGGGGCTCACGGTAGCCGTGGCGGAAAGCTGCACCGGCGGGCTCGTGCTCAACCGGCTTACCAACACCCCAGGTTCGTCGCGCTACGTGCTCGGAGGCGTGGTGGCCTACAGCAACGAAGTAAAGGAAGAGTTGCTCGGCGTGGAAGGGCACCTGCTCGGTACCCATGGGGCCGTCAGCGAGGCGGTAGCAAAAGCGCTGGCCGAAGGCGTCCGCGCGCAGCTTGGGGCCAGCATCGGCCTGTCCACCACCGGCATCGCCGGCCCGGGCGGCGGATCAGACGAGAAGCCGGTAGGCCTGATCTGGATCGGGATGGCCACGTCGGAAGGCGCATTTGCACAACGCTTTCAGTTTGGTCATGATCGTATTATGAACAAAGAACTCTCCAGCACGGCGGTGCTTGACCTGCTGCGGCAAACGCTGCTGCGCCAGGCGGAGACCTGAACAAACGGGGGTCCTGTTGCCGCCTGCGAGGTTACGATAAACGTCGCCGGGTGTCTACGCCCACAGCTACCAGGGTGTGACGGAGGGCTGGCACAAGGCCTTCCGATCTTGGTTCTGCTTCTCACTCCAACCTTTATACGAGAGGAATCATGTCCGACAACGGTGCCAAGCAGAAAGCGCTCGACGTAGCGCTCAAGCAAATCGAAAAGGCCTTTGGCAAAGGCGCTATCATGCGGCTGGGTGATGCCCCGCCTGTTCTCATCGACACCATCCCGACTGGGTCGCTCGCGCTCGACGCGGCGCTGGGCGTAGGCGGCGTACCCCGCGGCCGTATCACCGAAATCTACGGGCCGGAATCGTCCGGCAAGACGACGCTTGCGACACACATTATCGCTGAGGCGCAGCAGCTGGGCGGCACGTGCGCCTTTATCGACGCCGAGCATGCTTTTGATGCGATGTACGCGGAAAAGCTGGGCGTTGACCGTGAAGCACTTCTCGTGTCACAGCCCGACACGGGCGAGCAGGCGCTCAACATCTGCGAAACCCTCGTGCGCTCGGGCGCGCTCGATGTGATCGTGGTCGACTCTGTGGCGGCGCTCGTGCCGCAGGCAGAGATCGAAGGCGATATGGGCGCGACGCACGTCGGCCTGCAAGCTCGTTTGATGAGCCAGGCGCTGCGCAAGCTTACCGGCTCTATTAACCGCACCAAGACGGCTGTCATCTTTATCAACCAGATCCGCGAGAAAATCGGGGTCGTCTATGGCTCGCCTGAGGTAACCACGGGTGGGCGGGCGCTCAAGTTCTACTCCTCTGTGCGCCTCGAAATCCGGCGCGTCGGCTCTATCAAGGACGGCGCTGAAGTCACGGGCAACCGAACGCGCGTCAAGATTGTCAAGAACAAAGTTGCACCGCCTTTCAAGCAGGTCGAGTTCGACATCATCTTTGGCGAGGGCATCTCGTGGATGGGTGAGATTATCGACATCGGGGTCGAGAACAACATCATCACGAAAAGCGGTTCGTGGTATTCCTACGGCGATACTAAGATCGGGCAGGGGCGCGACGCAGTGAAGCAGTTCCTGCGCGACAACCTGCAGGTGCGCGACGAAGTAAAACAACGCGTCAAGGCAGCCATTGGGGCGCTGGCACCCGGGCCTCGGGATGAGGTAGAGGAAAACGGCGTCCTCGACGAATCCTATTGACTCCTGCAAGCCCCGAAGGTCCTGGCGATCTTCGGGGCTTTTTTTGTTTACCGGACATGGCAGAAGCAGACATCACCCAGCTCAAAAACATCGGCCCGCAGATGGCGCTCTGGCTCGGGCATGTTGGTATCACGACCCCTGCCGAGCTGGCGCAGGTGAGCGCTCCCATGGCCTATCAGATGCTGCGCCACCACTTTAAAGGCGTAAACCGGCTTGCTCTCTACGCACTATACGGTGCGCTCGAAAACCGCCACTGGAACAGCTACTCGGCAGCCGAAAAAGCCCGCATGACAGACGAGGCATCCCACTTGTTAGAGGTGCGCTTTGAGGCCTGAGAAGGTGTGCGTCGCTGCACTGCTGATGCTGGTTGCGCCGCTGAGCGCGCGCGCGCAGCCGGGCGAGTGGAACGACAGAGGACGGGACACCACGTTGCTATACGCTGTGTATGCGCTGGACCACCCGGCGGTAACGGTGCCGCTAAAGTTGGTAAACGTGACGGCGTATCCGACTTTTTTGCTTATCCCGGTGGGTTTGTACACATCGGGGGGTGAGATAAGGCCTGCTGCCCGGGCACTCGTCTCGGAGGTAGGGGCAGGAGTGCTGATGCTCGGCTTGAAACGGCTGGTAAAGCGTCCGCGGCCCTATGCAATCCGGCATGGGATAGTACTCCGCTCAGACGCTGCCGACCGCGCCGTGCTGAAGCGCGATGATTACGGCTTTCCCTCAGGGCACACTACGCTGGCCTTTGCGGCAGCAACCTCGGTTTCGCTGAGTCACCCTCGGTGGTATGTAGCCGTACCGGCATTGGGGTGGGCCACTACCATGGGCATCAGCCGCATCTGGCACGGTGCACACTACCCCTCGGATGTGGCTGCCGGCGCGGCGCTCGGCTTTGTGGTCGCCGGTGCCATGCACGTGCTGTGGCCGGATAGTCCAGAGCAGTCAGAAGGCGCATTCGTTCCGTTTACCGTGCGCATCGCCTTTTGAGGATCAGTCCTCGTCGATAAAGCGGCGGTCGATCATGTCATAGGCGTCGATGCGGCGGTCGCGGAAGAAAGGCCACTCGGTGCGCAGAGTGTCGAGCCGCGAGAGGTCGAGTGTTTCGATGAGGACGGTTTCGGCGTCAGCAGGCGCGCGCGCGATAACCTGTCCATCCGGACCCACGATAAAAGACTGCCCCCAGAACTCGATGCCTTCATTTCCATCTTCAGCCGTGCCCGGGGTGGGCTCAAAGCCGATCCGGTTGACGGCGCAGACAAAACACCCATTGGCGACAGCGTGGCTGCGCTGGATGGTTTCCCACATCTCGTGCTGCGCGGCGCCACGGTCGGACTTTTCTTCCGGTAGCCAGCCGATGGCGGTGGGGTAGAACAGGATTGAAGCGCCTCGCAGCGCGGTCAGGCGCGCGGCCTCGGGGTACCACTGATCCCAGCAGATAAGCGTGCCGATTCGGGCTCTGGGCGTGTCGAACACTTTAAAGCCGAGGTCGCCGGGGGCAAAGTAGAACTTCTCGTAGAAGAGCGGATCGTCGGGTATATGCATCTTGCGGTATTTACCGGCATACCCCGTTTCCGGATGCAAAACGGCCGCAGTGTTGTGGTACAGGCCTTCTGCCCGCTTCTCGAACAGCGACGCGATAATGGTGATGTCCCGGTCTCGGGCAAGGGTTTCGAGCCGGGCCGTGGTGGGGCCCGGAACGGCTTCGGCGAGTGCGAAAAGGGCATGGTCTTCTGTCTTGCAGAAATAGCGCGAGCGGAATAGCTCAGGCAGACACACCACATCGGCACCGCCGTCTGCGGCCTGATGCATGAGCGCAATAGCACGCTCGAGGTTCTGCTCGGAGTCGTTTCCACAGGCCATCTGGACGAGGCCTACGCGCACGGTTGCGTCGGTCATGAGGGGTAGAGCGTAAAACGGAGCAGGAAATGATAAAGCAGGTCGTCTACCTCGGTAGTGTCGGCGAGGCCACCGAGCATACGCTGGAAAGCCTCATCCTCTCCGCCTTCAGGGTAGTGGTGCCGGTAGGCAATCAGACGCTCGCGTTCGCGGAGGGCGTCGAGTTCAGAGTGAAACTGGGTGCCATAGACAGGTCGCCCGACTACCCGAAACGCCTGGTAAGGCTGGGTTACGCTATGTGCCAGCGAGATGCACCCGGCGGGCAATTGCGACACGCGATCATGGTGTCCCTGGTTGGCGCGGAAGTGCCGCGGGAAGCGCGCGAAAAGCGGATCAGCCACACCCGCGTCATTGAGTTCGACATCGAAGCAGCCCAGTTCAGCCCGCGCCGCGTCGTGGATAACGGTTCCGCCGAGCGCACGTGCAATAAGCTGGTGGCCCCAGCAGCTACCAAACACCGGCATCCCGGCGTCTACGACAAGCCGGACAAAAGCGAGGGCATCCGGCATCCAGGAATAGTCGAGAGGAACGGAATAGGCGCCTGAACCGCCGATAAACACGGCGTCTATGTTGCGTAGCAGGTCGGGGGAGAGGCTGTCGCGCAGCACGCTCACCGGAATAAGCTGGTGGGGATGGACGCGTGCCCGTTCAGAGAAACAGGTCACCTCCTGCTGTCTGATCCATGCCTCGTCGCGGGCCTGGAGAAGCAAGATGCGCAGGTCTTCGAGTCGGGTTTGCATAGAGAGAGAAAGTAAAGCCCGTTAAGCGATTCGGCCCCGGCAGGATTCCTGGATCCTGTAAAGGGTTCGCGCAGAAGAGGCCAGTGTGGCCTAGTGTCCCTCTTGGGTGTGGTAGGCTGTCACCCGCGCAATAAGTCGGCGAAATGCACGCGCAGCAGTGTGTAAAAGCGGTGCAGCGGCAGCCCCACCACGGTGTAATAGTCACCTGCGATGCGGTGAATAAATACAGCCCCATAGTCGTCCTGGATGCCATAGGCCCCGGCCTTGTCGAGCGGAGCGCCGGTGCCGACGTACGCGTCAATCTCGTCATCTGAAAGGTCGGCCACGTACACGTCTGTTTCTTCGTGGGCTGCAACGCGCCGTGTAGTGCCGAGGTGAACAAGCGCGAGACCGGTGAAAACGGTGTGCATCTTCCCGGAGAGGCGTCTGAGGAGCGTGCGGGCGTGGGCTGCGTCTCGAGGTTTTCCCAGCACTTCACCCTCGAGCACCACGATCGTGTCCGCTCCCAGCACGAGCCGGTCCGGGTAGTGAGCGGCGACGGTAAGGGCTTTTTGCATGGCAAGGTGGCCCACAAGGGCACTCGGCTCCGTATCGGGAGGGGCTGTTTCGTCGATGTCGGCAGGATGAACGTCAAACGGCACGCCCATCTGTTTGAGTAGCGCCCTGCGGCGTGGAGACGCGGAAGCCAGCACGAGCGGAGATTTGAGCATAGCACAAAGGGGGTTGAGTCGAGAAGAGCGGGCAAGATCGGCTGAGATGGACAGGGGATAGGAGCAGACCGCCCACGCCGTCGTAAATTGACAGACCTGTAACGCTCTTCACTCTCTTTCTGCGCCAGCCACAGCCGATGATTGTTCTGACCATCTGTAACCACAAAGGCGGCACCGGCAAGACCACGTCGGCGCTCAACCTCGCCGCCGCCCTTGGCCTGAGCGGGCGCCGCACCCTCGTGGTTGATCTTGACCCACAAGGATTTCTAACCCGCACCGTCGGCGTGGATGAGCCCGAACCAGAAGCATCGTCGATGGCGCTGTTCGACCTCAACCGCACGATCGCGACGATTCCGGCGGTAGAGATGAACGGGTTTGATCTCGTGCCGGCTTCGTACAAGCTCACGCATCTGATGCGGTCGCTCAACAAGCCCACCGATGTGCTTTATGTCAAAGAAGCACTTTCTGCCGAGACCCCATACGACGTGGTGCTGTTCGACACTGCCGCCGCTGTAACGGTGTACAGCCTCAACGCGCTCGTGGCAAGCCGCTTCTGCGTGGTGCCGGTGACGCCCGAGCATCAGCCGGTGTTGGGAGCGGAGCAGACGTTCCAGACGGTGCGCCTCGTGCAGTCGAAACTCAACCCGGACCTTACCGACCCGCTATTTCTGTTCACGCAGGTAGACGGCCGCAAAGGTAGCCATACCGCTTACCGCCGCACCATGCGGCACCACTACGGCCCATGCGTTATGCGCAGCGTAATCCGCACGTCCACGTCGCTGTCAAACCATTATGCGAAGGGCACGACCGTGTTCGACCACGATCCGTACTCGCGTGGTGCGCGTGACTACGCCAACGCTGCCGATGAACTGCTGAGCATTATCGCGCGGGGGGGGCTCCGCACCGATCTCCGTGGCCGCGACGCATCTGAGCACGCCCGGCTTTCTGAGGAATCAGCAGTTGCGTAGACGGTACAGGGGTTATATGAAGCGTCGCTCTTCACCCGTGCGGGGGGCTCTTGTGCTTTTCGCATCGCTGGGCGCGCTGGTGGTGCTTCTTGTCGTGCTTGGCACGCGCGTTACTGGGCTGCCCCCCCTCGGCACCCTGCTCGATCCTGTCGACGGACTTTACCGGCTGGCACGCTACACCGACCCTAAAGGCGCGTCGGCGCTGCGCCTGCAGGTGCTGGAAGCGCCCGTAGAGGTGGTACGCGATGAGCGGGGCGTGCCCCACATCTACGCGTCGAGCGATGCCGACGCGGTTCGTGCCTTTGGATATGTGACGGCGCAGGACCGGCTTTTCCAGATGGACTTTATCCCGCGTGTGGCAGCAGGCAGGCTGTCTGAGGCGGTGGGAGAAGAAGGTCTAGAAACAGACCGGTATCTGCGGGCCACCGGCATGGACTGGGGCGCGAGGCGCAACCTGGCCGCTATCGAGGCCGAGGGGGGCATCGAATGGGATCTGCTCACCTGGTATGCCGAGGGCGTTAATGCCTATATCGACGCGCTCGGCGAGGCCGACCTGCCGCTGGAATTCCGCCTGCTGGGCTATAAACCCGACCCGTGGACGCCTCTGCAGACGCTGCGCATGTTGCAGTACATGTCATACGACCTGTCGTTCGACGAGCGCGAGCCGCAGCTAAGCCAGCTGCGCGCCGGGATGGATTCGGTGAGTTTCAACCGGCTTTTCCCCGAGCATTCTACCCTCGTCGTGCCCATCATCCCAACGCCGGGCGGCGGCGCAGGCGGTAGGCGCGAGGTCGAGCCGTATCCGGCAGAAGGGGGGGTGCAGGCTGAGCGCGACGGGCTGACCGAGGGGTTTATACCGGGCAAAGGCTCCAACAACTGGGCAGTAGCCGGCGCTCGCTCTGCTACGGGCATGCCCATTCTCGCGGGTGACATGCACCTCAGTCTTACGCTGCCCGCCATCTGGTACGAAGTCCACCTCGTCACGCCAACGATGAACACTTACGGGGTAACCGTGCCCGGTGCGCCCCTGCCTGTCGAAGCGTTTAACGACCACCTGGGGTGGGCTTTTACGAACACAGGTGCCGATCAACTCGACCATTACAGGCTGGAGGTGAACAGTGGAGGCACCGCGTACCGGTTTAACGACCTCTGGCATGATTTCGTGCTGGTACCCGACACGCTTCGGGTGCTGCGCGGCGATGCAGTTGTAGACACGCTTCGCTACACGCACATGGGGCCGGTGACGGAAGTAGCGGGCGTGCCGGTTGCGCTCAGGTGGACGGCCCACATGCGCAGCAGGACGCTCCGCGCGCTATGGGGGATGAACCATGCTACAACCTACGAGGCTTTCGAGAACGCACTGCGGTTCTGGGACACGCCCATGCAAAACGTCCTCTACGCCGGACGCGACGGGCGCATTGCTATGCGGTCAACCGGGCACCTGCCCGTACGAGCAAATAGCACCGGAACAGGCCTGCTCGACGGAACCCTGCCTGACAACAGGTGGATAGGGCGGGTGCCTTTCGAGGCGCTGCCTCATGCAGTGTCGCCTGAACAGGACTTTCTGACCTCTACCAACCAGGATCCGGC
>PPFU01014174.1_pt1 | contig 11779 bp, 8 predicted proteins | sample 1535991 | NCBI WGS metagenome assembly PPFU01 (sample SAMN04901290, study PRJNA319586) | Hypolithon metagenome, whole genome shotgun sequencing project. | isolation source: Antarctic Hypolithon | place: Antarctica: Miers Valley | collected 2014 | reverse complement strand
GAAGCCGCACCGGCAAGCGCCTCAACGCGAGCAGCACCCGCACTTCTTGGGGCTCGTGCACCAAGTGGCCCGCGACGGCCGACACGTCATCGAGCCGATCGCTTGCGGTCCCGAAGGCCGTCCCACGGCCTGTGGCCAGCCATTCGAACTGGACGCCTGTGATCTCTGCGACGCGTGCGAGATTGTTTACCGTGGGCCGCTTCCCGCCTGACGACTCCCACTGGCTCGCCGCGCTGCGCTGAACCCCTACCGCTTTGGCCAGCCTCTCTTGCGAGAGCTTGGCGTGTCGCCGAGCAACACGAATCCGATCTGCCGCGTCCATTGCACCCCCCGATGCGTCGAATAGCCTTCCATGGAAAGCGATGGTAACGGGGGCAGCGACACTGTCCAAGGGGTGTCTGCTTTCGGTGTCTGTCCCAACGCGGATAAGCGCCATCGGCATCTGTTTGATGCCTACCGCCATCGACAGCGTACTTGGGATGTCAAGTCGGAAGACACGGGGTGTGCCAGCATTCAGGGAAGTTACGAGTGGAGGGGCGCGCTAGATTGGAAGCCACCCGAACTCCGATTTTCGCACGCGGATCTAGAGCCGCGATCAGTCACAACCAACGGCTACAAGGAAGCAATCCGTGAACGGATTCACACTCATCTCCCGATTGGTGCGATATGGCTTGGTCCTACTAATGGGCCTCGCCTGGGCTCCCCATACGAGCGCCCAATCACCGCCTCCCAATCAATACTGCTATGAGCAGCAATGCTTTCCGAGTTTAGCTATGGCTGAGACGGCCATGCGAAACGATCCAGCCTTCGAAGGCCAAGGGCGATACCTAGAGCAGACAGCTGTTCGAGTCTGGAACACAAACGATGGCTCTACCCAATACAGCTACAAGCTCGCAAGGCAACCAGCAACGACTATCTCGGCAGCGCAGTTCCGAGTCAACGTTCAGCCGTTTGGCGAAATTGGCTGTTCTGCCGGCTCACAGATAGCCGAATGGTGTCCAGACGAAGGCGCGCTCATCGCGGCCGCAGGACAACGTATCGCTGAGCAATACATCGTCATTGGGTCTGGGGAAACATGCTCGTTAGTTTCGACAGATATGATCACCAACTACCCGACCTTCTCCGGGATACAAGGAATCGCGGCCGGGATCCTCATATACTCTCCAAAGAACATGTCAGCCGACATCATCTGCTCGTCTGGTCGAGAAAGCACAGATAGGTTTGAGCTCTCAAAGAGGTTCCTGTTCACCTGTCCCGATGGCTTTCGGACTTCGGCGTCGCTAGGCGAGCAAATATCAGAAAGCAACATGCGGTCAACGCTCTTATGCCAGCCTCGGAACACCAATACGTTTCTTATCTTCGGAAAGATGAAGCGAGTTTCCAGCTGTAGCACGTCCAATCCGTGCCACCCGACAACTGGAAACAAGTCGCGCCAGGAAACTGACTTTGAGTTCGCCTCAAGGCCTTTTACCCGCTATTACAACTCCATTGACCAGGCTCAAGGCCCAGGTAGCATTGCCAACGGCTGGGCACACTCTTACTCCGATCGCATTACTCTCACGGCCAACTCCAATCCATTCTGGTGGCGGGAAGATGGGACGTTTGAAGATTTTCGCAGAGATGGATCTGTCTCCTACTACGGTCAGAACTCCACGGACACGATGCTCACACCGGTTGTCGAAGGGGCTGTTCGCTGGCGGTTGACCGAACCTAACGGCGACGTCCGTAGCTTTAACCAGGGCGGTCAGCTTCTGAGCGTCACAAACCCTCAGCAAGCAATAGACGATGTGACGTTGGTTTATGCGGGAGATCGCCTCGTACGATTGGTAGACCGGGCTGGGCGCACCATCGAGTTTAAGTATGATGTAGCGGGCAAGTTGCAGACGATCATCAAGCCTGACCTTCAGGCAGTCGAGCTCGGTTACGACGCCGATCGCAACCTGACTTCCGTGGATTACGGGCTGGGAGAGATACTCAGCTATCACTACGCGGAGCCTGGCCTGGCCGATGCTTCGCTGCAAAATCACCTGACGGGCATTACGTCAGAAGACGGGCGGCGCTTTGGATCCTTCTCCTACGACAGCTACGGCCGAGTGCTAACGAGCAAGCTTCACATCGCTGGCGGGTATGCCGCTGCCGTTTCCGTAAGCTACACCAGCGATCTCACCTCGCAACTGGTGACCGAGAGCGGTGACACCCTTGAGTACCTCGTCGATTCGAGCATGTATCGGAGGGTGCTTGAGACCAGCAGCGGTGATGGACTCGCCTCAAAGTCATACTACCCGAACGGAAGAGTGCGGTCGCTGACAGATCGCCGCGGCGTCGTAACGACATTTGCCTACCAGCCCACATACCTCTCTGAAACCGTTGAAGCATTCGGGACTCATCAAGAGCGTAAGACAACGGTGGTGCGCGATGCCGGTAACCGCGTACTTGAAAGACACGTCGTCGGGAAAGAGGCTGGCTCTCCAGTTACAAGTGTGGTTCAGAGAAACGTGTTTGGAGTGGGGAATCGTCTCTCGTTCGCATGCGCAGTGGATCCGCGCGTGGCGGGTGCTATGAATTATGTGTGTGGCTCCTTGAGCTCGGCTCCACTGGGCGTCCGGCAGACGGCTTACACCTATTGCGAGCTTGCCGACCAGACTGCAGGCATATGCCCTCTGGTTGGCTTGGTCCTTTCGGTCGACGGGCCGAGGACAGATGTCGCGGACGTCGATACGTTTGCCTATTACCAGATGGACGCTATTGGATGTTCGGATCCCGTCGTTGGATGCGATCATCGAAAGGGCGACCTCTGGAAGTCTTCGAATGCGCTCGGTCACGTGACTGAGACCCTCCGCTACGATCGGGCTGGGCGGCCGATTGCCGTGCGCGATCCCAACAGCGTCTTGACGGAATACACCTATCATCCGCGCGGCTGGCTTGCGTCGGCAAAAGTACGTGGCAGCGACGACAGCGTGGAAACCGACGACCAAATAACGGCGATGGAGTATTGGCCGACAGGGCGGGTCAGGAAGATTACACAGCCAGGTGGCGCCTTCATCTCATTCACCTACGATGCTGCGCAGCGCTTGACGGACATTTCTGACAACGCGGGAAACACCATCCATTACGTCCTCGACAATGCTGGCTACAAGGTTCAGGAAGATACAAAGGACGCGGCTGGTACGCTTAGGCGCACGATGTCGCGGCTATACAATCAGCTGGGGCAGCTGGAGACGCTGGCTGACGCCAGCAGTCACCCAACGGACTTCACCTACGATGCCAACGGGAATCCCGAGAGAACGACAGATGCGTTGGCTCAGGTGACGGAGCGCGACCACGACCCTCTCAATCGGCTGAGCAGAATTCTGCAGGACGTCAATGGGGTCGAGGCCGAAACGTCGCTGGACTATGACCCGCAGGACCGGCTGAAAGAGGTCGTTGATCCGAAGGGTCTCCAGACCAGTTATATCTACAATGCCTTCGGTGACGTTCTCAGTTCATCTAGTCCTGACACGGGCGTCACCAGTTACACCTATGACGGAGGTGGCAATCGTAAGACGAAGCTTGATGCGCGGAACGTCACCACTAGCTACGTGTACGACGCGTTGAACAGGCTCAAGTCGATTGCTTACTCCGACGGATCCCCTGGCGTTGCCTACACCTACGACACCAAGTCGAAGACGGAATGTTTGCTGCTAGGCGGTGCTGAGCTTTATAGAAATGCCAAGGGCCGTTTAAGCAGGATGAGCGACGAGAGCGGCACGACGCAGTACTGTTACGACCGTTTCGGAAACCTCGCGGGAAAAGAGCAGACAGCTTTATCAACATTTATAACGCTGCGTCTACGATACTCTTATACCTTGGCAGGGAAGCTAGCGGCTGTCACTTATCCCGACAACACGGTCGTCGATTACGTGCGTGATGGACAGGGTCGTATTGGGGAGGTCGGTGTGACTCGATCGGGCGGCGTCCGCGAGGTGCTGGTAAAGAGTGTTCTCCATCATGCCTTCGGCCCCGTGGCGCAGTGGACCTATGGCAACAACCGCATCCTCAATCGATCTTTGGACCTCGATTACCGGCCTGATACGGTATCCGACCTCGCAAACGGGGGCTTGGCGCTGGGCTTTGGATACGATCCTGTCGGTAACCTAGACCGCTTGCGCACTGCGGACCAACAGGATCCGCCCCTCCTCAAGTACGGTCACGATGCTTTGTCACGGCTTACAGAAGTCAGAGACGGTCCTACTGAGGTCCCATTGGAGAGCTATCACTACGATGCGACTGGGAACCGCGAGTCCTTCAGTGATAGCGCGGGCACACAACTGTATGCCTACCAGCCCACAAGCCATCGCTTGATGCAGGTGGGTGGCGTTCCCCGCACCTACGATGGCGCTGGCAACACGTTGTCTGTGGGTGGGGCGGCCAATGAGTTTGTTTACGGCGGGAGCAACCGCTTGACCCAGGTCAAGCAAGCTGGATCGCTCAAGGCGACCTACCTATACAATGGACGTGGTGAAAGGGTGCACCGCGCCCTTGCAGGGGCGGTTCCGACAGGTGAGCTCAAGTCGACCGACGGCCCCCGGAAGCCTTGGGTTCCACCGGTGGTACCACCGCCGAACCCCGCCAACACCTCGACGCTATACGACGAAGCTGGTCAGTGGATAGGCGACTACCATGGCGACACCCCGGTGCAGCAGGTCATCTGGCTTGACGATTTGCCGATCGGGTTGCTGGTGGGCTCCGGAGCTTCCCGGCAGTTGCTCTACCTGGAGCCCGACCACCTGGGCACGCCGCGAGTGGCCATCGATCCCGGCCGCAATCTTCCCGTGTGGAAATGGGATCTGAAGGGCGAAGCATTTGGTGCCACAGCGCCGGACCAGGATCCCGATGGTGACGGGACGCCTGTTGTGATCGACATGCGATACCCGGGACAGCGCTACGACGCTGCCAGCGGTCTGAACTACAACTACTTCAGGGACTATGAGTCGGGCACAGGCCGCTATGTGCAGAGTGATCCGATCGGGTTGGAAGGCGGAGTCAGCACGTATGCCTATGTTGGGGGGAATCCGATATCGCGCGTCGATCCGCTGGGATTGCTGGATGTCAATGCCATTAGGTTTCTCGGCGGGGAGTACCGTGGCCAAGTGCGATTTACCGTGACTTTTTATGGTCATGGCTCTGGTCTTTTACGTGACAGCAAATCATTCTTAACGAGCCGATTGCCGCCCTACGCTAGGGGCGTTGTCAAATTGACTGATTATCTGAAAGGAGATCCCGCTGGAGTTAGCTCTATTTCGCTCGGGAAGATTAATAAGCGATGGATGTGTGATAGCTACGACGACGAGGCGAAGAAAATCTACGAAGCCAAGTTTGGTAGCTGGTCCCCTACGCGCACGCTTTCGGCCGATCAGCTTGTCAGCTATATACGTGCAGTCAACGCCTCCAATCCCGACCTCCGCTACGATGCTGGGCTGATGATCATGGATGCGACAAATGGCCTTCCATTTGAATAACAAACTTTGCTGGGCCTTGGCCGGAGTTGCTGCTGCGATCGCTTCGATGCTTGCAATGTGGCCAGTTGCGAAGGATGTGGAAGGTCAGCCCTTTGCTTTGTTGCTTGGATTGCTTCCTGTATATCTGCTGCTATCGAACTACTGGGGTGTTCGACTGATATCCTGGATCGATTTTAAAGGCATGAAGTTTGGCAAAGCCGCTGGCGTGTTACTTCCGCTCCTTCTTCTGTTCGCAATTTCGTGGGCGGTGTTCGGTAGATATTTTTACCTATCGGCGGCATATGGGATGCAGTCCGTTGATCAGATGACCATTCATTTTGTTCTAAGGAAGGCATTGCAAGTACAACAGGTGATCATAGTTCTACTATCTCTTTGGGGAATTAGGAAGGGTGGCACTGCTGATCTTGTCGCCTCGCTCTCGATTGCTAGCGTTGTCGTAGTCCTAGTTCTCGGTTAAGGAAGGTGGTGACCTGCCCCCACTTTTCAGGTCCACCCTAGTTTAAGTAGAGTCCGTCTCAACAGTGAGGACGGACATGAAGAAGCGATACACCGACCAGCAGATCATTGGCTTCCTGAAGCAGGCGGCGCCGGCACGCCGACCAAGGAGCTGTGCCGTAAGCACGGCTTCAGCGATGCCTCCTTTTACCTGTGGCGACGCAAGTTCGGTGGCATGGACGTGCCCGATGCCAAGCGCCTGCGCGAGCTGGAGAGCGAGAACGCCAAGCTCAAGAAGCTGTTGGCCGAAGCGATGCTGGACAAGGAGGCGTTGGGGCTCGTAGCGCGGGGCGTGAGCTCAAGGGAGGAAGCGATTGTTACCTGCGGTCACCCTATTGATTAGTCGTGGTGACAGGCGCCGCTACCGGGCATGCTCAGCGCTTGGCTTGTCTGTGTCGGCGACCCTCTCGCCGAGATATCAGTTGCAGGATAATTTTGTGACGAACATCGCAGCTCATTTAAACGGCCGGTTCTAGGATCAAGGTAAACCAGGAAGCTGCGTGAAGTAGCAAATCGCGCAAGCGAGAGCTGGCAAGCTTGCTTCCGAGCGGCGTCTACGTCGGCTACGGCTACAGCATGGGAAAGCTGAGCGTGATGCAGGCCACCGTCAATGGAGTTGTGCAGAACGTGGCCACCAATATGAAGTACCAACCTTTCGGCCCGGCATCGGAGTGGACCTATGGCAACGGGCTGCATCGTGCACAGGCGCGCGACCTGGACGGACGGCTGGCCAATATCCACACCGACAACATCCAGGGCTTGTACTACAACCACAATGCCAACAACGACATCACCAGCGTGACCAACGGATGGAACCAACATTACAACCATGTCTACAGCTACGACGCCCTATCGCGGTTAACAAGCCATACGAATACCGGCGGCACGGTGACAACCGCAGATACCTGGGATTCAGTAAGTAACCGGACCAGCCGCTCGTCCTCCAACCAGGGGGGCTTCCATTATCAGATTAATCCGGCTTCCAACCGAATGACGGGAGTTACGGGTGCGGCAACGGTGGAGTACAGCTACGACGCACGAGGGAACCGCTCTTGGTCCCATCACCATGGCCAGCACATCGCCAGCTACTATTACGACGCGTTCAATCGTTACAACCGTATCGACTACTTCAACGGATGGACCACTACGCGCACCGACTACTCCATCAATGCGCTTGGCCAACGTGTGGGCAAAAGCAATCCTACGGGGAGCAGTCGTTTTGTCTATGCAGGACAGAACCAACTTGTAACCGAGTACACCAATGGCGTATGGACTAGCTATTTGTGGCTGGGCGAACAGCTCATCGGCCTGGTTCGCAACAACGCCCTGTACTACGTGCATAACGATCACCTGGGTCGGCCGGAAGTCGTCACAAATCAGGTTCAGCAGCAAGTCTGGCGTGCGGCCAACCATCCTTTCAGCAGGGGCGTGCTGGTAGACAGTATTGGCGGATTGAACATTGGCTTCCCGGGACAGTACTACGACGCCGAGAGCGGTCTGTGGTACAACGGCTTTCGCGACTACGATGCAAGCATTGGCCGGTACATACAGTCGGATCCCATTGGATTGGCAGGCGGGTTGAATACTTATGCCTATGTCGGCGGGAATCCGATCTCTTACATCGATCCCTACGGTTTGTGGGCTTGGGGCGATCCATTGCCGCAGCCAGCGGTCGATACTGCAGCAGGCTTTGGCGACGGATTGTCTGGCGGAATAACTGCATGGATCAGAGATCAATCTGGCATTGACGGTGGCGTCAATAAATGCTCTCCAGCCTACTCCGGTAGTCGGACCGGTGGAAATATCGGATCTCTTGGTTTAGGAGTGGGCCGGCTTGCATACGCCGGTCTAGCAAAAGGATATTCACTCACCGCGTCATCGGGCGCAGCCGCGAGCGCGGGTCGCTCTAATCTAAGGCGCATGTTTGGCGGCGGCGATAGCTTGAGGCCACCGAATTTATCCAGATATCCAACGGACGCCGCACTACGTCAGGCCGCAGGAAGAACAAATCCGCTCGCGAATGCCGCTGGAGCCGGTGCTGCTGGACTTGGCGCGAATGATCTGGCGAATGGTAACGAATGCGGATGCGGTCAATGAGAACCTATAAACTACATCGCGATGACGGCCATTTCCTGGCGTTTGAAATAGAGAACACTTATATCCGGCCAAAGAAAATTGCTAAATTGCTGTCTGATGTCGATGACATTTCGGATGTCAGAGTTCGCGAGCCGTTTAGTTCATCTAGCGATGTGCATTTGAGATTTCAGTACCTCGGATCTGAATTTATCGTCTGGGAGCCTTACGGCGATAGCAGCCGTTATTGGATTGGTCCGGAGAACGCGGACGATCCTCCGAAGGTAGACATTGCGCCGTTAGAAAAAGCCCTTCGTGAATATAAGCCGCCAGTGTTTATCAAAGTGCTGGGTGACTTGATAACACTCAACTTCAAATCTCTTTTCCAAAAGCCAGCGTAGCCCGGATAGATAAAAAGGTTCCAGGTTCATTTTCTTAATCGTTGAGACAGTTATTCGCGAAGCCCCGCCCTCACCGGCGGGGTTTTGTTTTAGCGGCTGGCGCGAGCAGGCACGTTGCGCTTGATGGCGGTTTTCTTGGCAGGAGCCGCGGCCGTTCGTGCTGAGTCCCAGCGCCGGGTCTGGTACTTGATGATCAGACTGTCCAGCACTTCCTTGACGATGGCTTGTTCGTCGGGAGGCAGCTGGCCGATGGCCTCGAACTGTAGAAGCAGGTCATCGGTCGGGCTGCGTTCGTCTTGCTCAAAGACCAGCGCATCTGCGCTCACCGACAACGCACGGGCCATGTTGCGAATGACCTCCAGCGTGGGCTGGGTCTCGCTGGCCTCGTAGCGCCGAATCATCGTGACGTGGCACCCCACCGCATCGGCGAGGGTTTGCTGGGTCATGGCGTGCTGTTTGCGCAAGGCGGCGAGGCGTTTACCGAAGTCCATGGTCAGCAGGTGCCAGGTGAGGAGGGCGGTCACTGTAAGGGCCTGTTGCGGATGCGGTGGTTGAAAGATACCAAATATGCGTAACAATAAACCTCATATGCGTATTGACGTAATTCCGCCCGAAGGAGGGTTTATGGCCCGCATCCCCGATGACGAACTTGAGCGGTTGAAGGCGGCGGTCTCGCTGCAACGGCTGGTCGAGGCCAAGGGCGTGGCGTTGGTGCGCCACGGCGCCGACCTGCACGGCCGCTGCCCGTTCCACGACGACAAGACGCCGTCGTTGGTGGTGAGTCCAGGCAAGAACCTGTGGCATTGCTTGGGCGCGTGCAACACCGGCGGCTCGGTGATCGACTGGGTGATGAAAGCCGAAGGCGTGTCGTTCCGGCACGCGGTGGAGTGGCTGCGCAACGATCTTCCCTTAGCCGCGGATGCGCCGGTCAAGCAATCGACGGTGCGCAAGTTGCCGGCGCCGGTGTCGGCCGATGCGGACGATCATGCGTTGCTGGCGCAGGTGATCGGTTACTACCACGCCACGCTCAAGCAGAGCCCGGAGGCGCTGGCGTATCTGGAACAGCGTGGCATCTGTAGTGAGGAAGCGATCGACCGCTTCCGGCTCGGCTTCGCCAATCGCACACTCGGCTTGCGGTTGCCGGCGATGAATCGCAAGGCCGGCGCCGAGGTACGCACGCGCCTGCAACGCTTGGGCGTGTTGCGCGAGAGCGGACACGAACACTTCAACGGCTCGCTGGTGATCCCGGTGTTCGATGCAGCGGGCCATGTGGCCGAGGTCTATGGCCGCAAGATCACCCCAAACCTGCGGCCGGGCACGCCACTGCACCTGTACCTGCCCGGCCCGCATCGCGGTGTGTGGAATGCCGAAGCGCTGGCGGCGTCGCCAGAAATCATCCTCGCCGAATCCCTCATCGACGCGCTGACGTTCTGGAACGCGGGCTATCGCAACGTGACCGCCGCTTATGGCATGAACGGCTTTACCGACGAACATCGGGCCGCGTTCAAGCAGCACGGCACGCAACGTGTGCTGATCGCCTACGACCGCGACGAGGCCGGCGAATCGGCTGCTGCCACACTCGCCGCGCAGTTGCTGCGCGAGGGCATCGACTGCTACCGCATCCAGTTCCCGAAAGGCATGGACGCCAACGAGTACGCGCTGAAGGTAACGCCGGCAGCCAAGTCGTTGGGCGTGGTGATCCGCAAGGCCGAATGGCTCGGCCAAGGCACACCGCCAAAAGCGGTCAGCAGAAACGAAAGTGCAGCGACGCCGGCCGATCTTCCCTTAGCCGCTGCGGTTGAACAGCAAGCCGAAGCGGCGGCTAAAGAAGAACCCGCGATCGACGCTGCAGCAATGGCGTTGCGTGCCTCACCGGTGCCGATGTCGCCGACCGCGCAGATCACCACCGAAGTCAGCGACAGCGAAGTGACCTTGCAGGTGGGCGAGCGCCGCTATCGCGTGCGCGGGCTGCCGAAGAACCTGGCTTACGACACGCTCAAGGTGAACCTGCTGGTCTCGCGCGAATCGCGCTTCTACGTCGATACGCTGGACCTGTACGCGGCGCGGGCGCGGGCGAGCTACACCACGCAGGCGGCGTGGCCGAGCCGGTGATCCGTGCCGATCTGGGTCAGGTGTTGTTGCAACTGGAAGCGCTGCAGGATGCGCGGATCAAGCAGACGTTGACACCGGCGCCGAAAGAATCCGCGCTGACTGCGGAGCAAGAAACCGCCGCGCTGGCGCTGCTGCGCGATCCGAACTTGGCGCTGCGCATCGTGCAGGACGTGGCCGCGATCGGCGTGGTCGGCGAAGACAGCAATGCGCTGGTCGGGTATCTGGCGTGCGTGTCGCGCAAGCTGGACAAGCCGCTGGCGATCCTGATCCAGAGCACGAGTGCGGCCGGCAAGAGCACGTTGATGGATGCGTTGTTGTCCCTCATGCCAGAACCCGAACGGGTTCACTACAGCGCGATGACGGGACAGTCGCTGTTCTACCTGGGCGAAGGCGACCTCAAACACAAAATCCTGGCGATCGCCGAGGAAGAAGGCGTGCGCCAGGCGGCGTATGCGTTGAAGCTGTTGCAGTCGCAAGGCGAGTTGACGATCGCGTCTACCGACAAAGACCCGACCACCGGGAAACTCGTCACCGAGGAATACCGGGTCGAAGGCCCGGTGATGCTGGTGCTGACCACGACCGCCATCGACCTCGATGAAGAACTGCTCAACCGCTGCCTGGTGTTGACCATCAACGAGAGCCGCGAGCAGACGGCGGCGATCCATGCGCGCCAGCGATCGGCGAGAACCTTGCAAGGCTTGCTCGCAGGCAAAGAGGCGACGGCGATCCGCGCCCTGCACCAGGCCGCGCAGACGCTGTTGAAACCGGTTGCCGTGGTGAACCCCTACGCCGAAGCGCTGACGTTCCGCAGCGAATCGACGCGAATGCGGCGCGATCATGCCAAGTACCTGACGCTGATCGATGCGATCGCGTTCCTGCATCAGCATCAGCGGCCGATCAAGACGGCCAGCGTGGGCGATGCGGTGATCGAGTACGTCGAGGTCACGCGGGACGACATTGTGTTGGCGAATCGCTTGGCCGGCGACGTGCTGGGACGCTCGTTGGACGAGCTGCCGCCGCAGACGCGGCGGGTGTTGGTGTTAATCGCCGAGTTGGTCGCGCAACGCATGCGCGAGCACGCGATCGTGCGCGAGGCCGTGCGCTTCACGCGCAAGGAGTTGCGGGCCATTGCCGGGATCACCGACACGGCCTTGCGCTTGCACGTCGAGCGCTTGGTCGAACTCGAATACCTGCTGGTGC
>PPFU01001668.1_pt1 | contig 11796 bp, 13 predicted proteins | sample 1535991 | NCBI WGS metagenome assembly PPFU01 (sample SAMN04901290, study PRJNA319586) | Hypolithon metagenome, whole genome shotgun sequencing project. | isolation source: Antarctic Hypolithon | place: Antarctica: Miers Valley | collected 2014 | reverse complement strand
TTTCAGGGTCCTCTGGCCGGTGTGGCCGGTGCGGTCGGTCTAGCCAGCCATCGAGAGGGGGGCAATGGGATCGACCTTACAACCGCTCACCCCGAGATCGAGCCCGGCGGCGGGCACGCACCGGACCGCTGACCCTCAGGCCCGGTGCGCGCCCTCGGCAAGGTCGCGCACGAAGTCCAGCACCTCGGCCACCGGGCGGCCGGCCGCGATCTCGGCCACGATGGCGCTGCCGACGACGCAGCCGTCGGCGGTGCCGGCGATGGCCTCTGCCGCGGCGGGCGTGCGGATGCCGAAGCCGACGATGACGGGCAGTTCGGTGCCGAGCGCCATCGCCGCCTTGATCCGCGCGACTTCGGGGGCGACGTCGCCCACCTGCGCCGCGGCCGCGCCGGTGATCCCGGTGATCGAGACGTAGTAGATAAAGCCGGAGGTGTTGCGCAGCACCGCGGGCAGCCGGGCGTCGTCGGTCGTCGGCGTGGCGAGCCGGATGAAGTCGATGCCGGCGTTGCGGGCAGGCAGGCACAGCTCGTCGTCTTCCTCGGGCGGCAGGTCCACGATGATCAGTCCGTCGATGCCAGCCTCGACGGCCTCGGAGAGAAAGCGCGGCACGCCGCGGGAATGGATCGGGTTGTAGTAGCCCATCAGCACGATCGGCGTCTCTGCGTCGCCCCGGCGGAAGGCGCGGACCATGTCGAGCGTGCCCTCCAGCGTCATCCCGCCCGCGAGCGCCCGCTGACCGGCCTGCTGGATGGTCGCGCCGTCGGCCATCGGGTCGGTGAACGGCAGACCGAGTTCGATGATGTCGACGCCCGCGTCCGGAAGCCCGCACAGAATCTCGAGCGAGCGCCCGGCGTCGGGATCGCCCGCCATGACATAGGCGACGAAGGCGCGACGATCCGTCTGTCGCAGTCTGGCGAAGCGCGCGGCGATCCGGCCCATGTCGTTTCTCCTGTTGCGGCCCTGTTGCGCGGGCCTTGGTGCGGCCACCTTCACGCGGCGGCCGTGACCGGGCGGCTGTGATGCCCCGGCCACTCTGCCGCGCCCTTGCCGCGGTGACCATGGATGCGCCGGCGCGGAATATTGTTCAACGCCTTGGCACCTCCTATATTGGCCGCATGAATTATGTCATCGCCCTCCTGCTGCCGCCGCTGTCGATCCTTCTGGTGGGTCGTCCGTTTCTTGCCATCGTGGTGTTTCTGTTCTGGCTGCCCGCCATCATCTTCTCGGGCGGGCTGGGGCACCCGATCTTCATCCTGTTGGCCTGGGTGATCGTCTACCAGGCCCATGCCGACAGGCGCGAACGGCGGTATTAGTTGACCCCCCCCCGGGATACGCTTCTATGCCGCCGGTCCGCCAAGGGAGTGACGCCATGGGGTTCAGGATGGGGATCGTCGGGCTGCCTAATGTCGGCAAGTCCACGCTGTTCAACGCGCTGACGCGCACCGCCGCCGCGCAGGCCGCAAACTTTCCCTTCTGCACGATCGAGCCCAACGTGGGCGAGGTCGCGGTGCCAGACGCCCGGCTGGACCGGTTGGCCGCGATCGCGAAGTCGAAGCAGGTCGTGCCGACCCGGATGACCTTCGTCGATATCGCCGGACTGGTGAAGGGCGCCAGCAAGGGCGAGGGACTGGGCAACCAGTTTCTGGCCAACATCCGCGAATGCGACGCCATCGCCCATGTCCTGCGTTGCTTCGAGGACGGCGACGTCACGCATGTCGAGGGCCGCGTCGACCCCGTCGCAGATGCCGAAACCATCGAAACCGAGCTGATGCTGGCCGATCTCGACTCGGTCGAGCGCCGCCTGACCGGACTGGTCCGCAAAGTTCGCGGCGGTGACAAGGAGGCGGTGGCGCAGGAGCGTCTGCTGAAGGCCGCGCAGGCGGTGCTGGAGGCCGGGCGCCCGGCGCGCACGGTTGCGGTGGACGCCGAGGACGCGCGGGCCTGGCGGCTGCTGCAACTGCTGACGTCGAAGCCGATCCTCTACGTCTGCAACGTGGCCGAGAGCGACGCCGCAACGGGCAACGCCCAGTCGGCGCGCGTGGCCGACATGGCGGCTGCCGAGGCAGCCGGCGCGGTGGTGATCTCGGCGAGGATCGAGGAAGAGATCGCACAGCTCGACACTGACGAGGCGGCGCTGTTCCTCGGCGAGATGGGGCTGGAGGAGCCGGGGCTCGACCGGCTGATCCGCGCCGGCTACGAGCTGTTGGGATTGCAGACCTACTTTACCGTCGGTCCGAAGGAAGCCCGCGCCTGGACCGTGCCGCGCGGCACCCGCGCCCCGCAGGCCGCCGGCGTGATCCACGGCGATTTCGAGCGCGGGTTCATCCGCTCCGAGACCATCGCCTACGACGATTTCATCGCCCTGAACGGCGAGCAGGGGGCGAAGGACGCCGGAAAGATGCGCGTCGAGGGCAAGACCTACGAGGTCAAGGACGGCGACGTCCTGCACTTTCTGCACAGCGGCTGACGTCGCCGGACGCTCTCGCCCCGACCTGCGGTCGCGGCATCGCCCGCCCGCCGACCCACGCGCCGACCCGCCCGCCGAGTCGCGGGACCTTGACACTGGGCATACGAATGTATATCCGAACGGTGCGACAGGGAGGACGAACGATGATCGAGACGAAGATTCGCAAGGTCGGCAATTCGGCCGTGATTACCCTGCCGAAGGAAGCGCTGGCGCTGCTGGACGCAACCGAGGGCGACACCGTCTATCTGCTGCGCACCGATGACGGTGCGCTGGCGATCCGCGCCCACGAGGCGGCGTTCGCAACCGCGATGGATGCGGCCGAAGCCGTCATGAACGAGAACCGCAAGGCGCTGGCCGCACTGGCGTGACCGCCGGCGACAGTCCAACCTGGGTGCCCGTTGCGGTCGTCCGCGCCGTGCACGATCGGCAGATCGCCCGCCACGGCGGCACGCCGGGGCTGCGCGACCTGACGCTTCTGGAGATGGGGTGCGCCCGGCCGATGAACCAATGGGCCTATGGGCAACCCGACCTGCACGATCTCGCCGCGGCCTATGCTTTCGGGCTCGCGAAGGCACATGCGTTCATCGACGGCAACAAGCGGTCGGCGCTGGTTGCGGCGCTGGTTTTCCTGCGGCTCAACGGTGCCGCGCTGGTGCCGCATCAGGCGACGGCCGTGCGGATGATGGAGGGGCTGGCCGAAGGCCCCGTGACGGAGCCGGCGTTCGCCCGGTGGCTGCGCGAGGGCGCCGGCGGCGAGGTGCCAGCGCGGTCGGTCGAGATCCCCGATCGGCCCGCGCGCGCTCGCCACGGTGTACCCGTTTCCCAGCAGGACGGAGACGCAAACCCAATCAACCGCCCCATGGACTAGGCCGATGTCAGCCGAGTCAGATGGCGGGCGGCGGCGGCGAGGTCCAGGCGGAAGGCTTCCGTCTCGACAGCCCGCATCGCATCCGGCACGCGCAGCAGGTAGCTCGGATGAACCGTCAGGAACACCGGCGTGCCGTCCGCCGCAGCCTCGATCTGGCCGCGCCGCTTGGTGATGCCAGCGCCGGTGCCCGTCAGCGCCGCCGCCGCGGTGGCGCCCATGGCGACGATCAGGCGGGGTCGGACGATCTCGCGCTCGGTGTCCAGCCACCATTGGCAGTGCCTGACCTCGCCCGCGTCGGGGCGCTGGTGGATCCGGCGCTTGCCGCGCGGCTCGAACTTGAAATGCTTCACCGCGTTCGTGACATAGGCCCGCGATCGATCCAGCCCGGCCTGATCCGCGACCCGGTCGAACAGCTGTCCGGCGGGGCCGACGAAGGGGCGCCCAGCCAAGTCCTCCTGATCGCCGGGCTGCTCGCCCACCACCATCAGCGGCGCGTCCTGCGGCCCCTCGCCGGGCACCGCCTGCGTGGCGTTGCGGTAGAGCGGGCAGCGGGTGCAACGCTGCATCGCGTCGCCCAGCGCCGGCAGGGTGGTAGGGCGGTCGTCGAGGGGGGGTTGCATCTTCTCGTCCGTCGGATGGGCCGCCAGGATGCGCTGCGCCCGCAGCGGTGGCAGGGTGGGTGCTGCGTCGCGCATGGCGCGCGCCCGCGCCTCGGCCCGCGCGATCAGGTCGGGGATCGCCGCGGCTTCGGGCAGGTTGCGCCAGTACTTCTTCGGCATCTCGGACTGCATGGCCTGCACCTTTAATCGGGCGGGGTTGAAGATGTTCCGGAAATAGGTGGTCCAAAGCGCCTCGGTCGCATCGTCCGGCAGTGGCGGCCTGGCGCCGCCCGGGCCGAAGGTAATCGTGCCACTCCGAAACGTCGCGCTGCGATGCGGTGTCAGGATCGTCCAGTCCATGTCGCCGAAGCGCCGGGCGAAGAACCCTGCGACCGGCTCGGTGATGTAATGCGTCGGCTCGAACCAGGCGGCGAAACTGCGGCGCGTGTCGGTGGGCGCGCCGATCTCGCGGAAGCGCACGAAGGCGTGCATCTTGTGCAGGTCGCGGCGGACCGCCTTTTCCATCTGGCGCAGTTTCGCCACGGCGGGATCGCCGCGGTCCGACATCAGGCCTGGACAGCTGCGCAAGCGCCACAGCAGCGCATAAAGCAGGGCGTAGCGTTCGGGGTCGCTGTGCCACGCCACCTTGTCGGCCAGCGCCACGAAAGCGCGCGGGACGTTGACCGGCGCGCCGGCGGCGGCGACGGGCGGCGTGGCGAAAAGGTCGTCGGCCGTCCCTTCGGCCCAAAGCATCTCGCCCGGCGGCACGCCCGCCGCCAGCAGGCCGCGCGCGGCGTCGCGCCAGGCCTGCGCCATCCCCTCCATCGGGACCGCGACGGTCCGCATCAAAACAGCGACAGCTGCTCGGGCGGCGGGGCGAAGCGGGCGCGCAGCCCGGGGGCGTCGGTCAGCGCCCCGGGCGACCAGCCGCCCAAACTGACAAACGCGCGTGCCTTCTTCATCGACGCCCCCATCCGCGTCAGATCCTCATAGCGCAGCGTGCGTTGACGGCGCGTCGTCAGGATGCGGTTCACCGTCTTTACGCCGAACCCCGGCACGCGCAGCAGCATCTCGCGCGCGGCCCGGTTCACGTCGACGGGAAAGGCGTGCCGGTTGCCAAGCGCCCAAGCCAGCTTTGGGTCGATGTCGAGCGCAAGGTTGCCGCCCTCGGCCGTGCCGGTGATCTCGTCCAGCCCGAAGCCGTAGAAACGGAGCAGCCAGTCAGCCTGGTAGAGCCGGTGCTCGCGCTCCAGCGGCGGGCGGACCAGCGGCAGCTTCGCCGTCGCGTCGGGGATGGGCGAAAAAGCCGAATAATAGACCCGCTTAAGTCGATAGCTGGAATAGAGCCGGGTAGACTGCCCGAGGATGGTGGCGTCGGTCGCCCCGTCGGCGCCGACGATCATCTGCGTCGACTGGCCCGCCGGCGCGAAGCGGGTCGGACGCTTGCCGGTATGGCTGCGCTCGCCCGCGGCGTCCTTCAGCATCCGGACGTTCGCCATGCTGCGCCGGATCTGGGCGGGGTCCTTCTCGGGCGCGTATTGGGCCACGGCGGCATCGGTCGGCAGTTCGACGTTGATCGAGAGGCGGTCGGCCAGTTCGCCCGCTTCGGCGATCAGCTCGGGGGCGGCATCGGGGATGGTCTTGAGGTGGATGTAGCCGCGAAAATTGTGGTCGCGCCGCAGGATCCGCGCGATGCGGACCATGTCGGACATCGTGGAGTCCGGCGACCGGATGACCCCCGACGACAGGAACAGCCCCTCGATGTAGTTGCGGCGGTAGAACTCGATGGTGAGCGTCACGACCTCCTCGGGCGTGAAGCGCGCGCGCTCGACGTTGGAGGAGACGCGGTTGATGCAATAGGCGCAGTCGTAGATGCAGAAATTGGTCATCAGGATCTTCAGCAGGCTGATGCAGCGGCCGTCGGGCGCATAGGCGTGGCAGATGCCGGAGCCTTCGTTGCTGCCGAGGCCCTTGCCGTCGCGCGAGTCGCGCTTCGTCGACCCGCTGGAGGCGCAGGAGGCATCGTATTTCGCGGCGTCCGACAGGATCGCCAACTTCTGTTCGAGGGTCTGCCTTGGCATCTGTTTATGGTATGTTCACCATCTCGGGTCTACAAGGGGGAGTGGGTAGGGTGAATTGCCGCCCGCAGCGGTGAAAAGGTATCGACAACGACGCCGCGCGGGCGAACCCGGCGCGGCGGGCCTGGCGCGCGCAGGCGGCGGTGCCGCATTGGTCGCTCGGATCGCATGCCGTGCCGTATAGTTCGCAAGGCCCGGCGGTCGCCCAGGAATGGAAAATGCCACCCTGCGATGACGGGCCGTCGATGACGCACGGTGGCTGACGGGCCGGGGACAACGGGCCGAGGATAAAGGATTGAGGACAGCGGGCCGGGGACAGCGGGCCCGGGACGGGCGGTCGGGGACGGGCGGTCGGGGACGGGCGGTCGGGGACGAGGGCCCGGGGACAAGGGGACGGGGACAAGGGGTTCGGGGACAGCGGGCCCGGGACGGGGGACGGGGGCGGCGACGGGAGGGCGAGAAAGGCGGGCCGGGGATGGCCGGACCGGCGCTCGCTTCCGGACAGACGAATGCCTGCCCGCCACGCGGGTGCGATCTGGACACCCGCCGGTGCTGTCGCCAAGGTATTTGCTCGGCGCAGCGGGGACCGGGCGGCAGGACATGGACGGGTTTGCGCAAGCCATCGGGGATGCCGTCGCGCTGATCCTGTCGGGAGATGCCGCCCTCTGGGCCATCGTCGGCCTGTCGTTGCAGGTATCGCTGGCGGCGGTGGTGATCGCCTCGGTCGTGGCGATGCCGTTTGGCGCGGCGCTGGCGGTATTGCGCTTTCCGGGACGCCAGGCCGCCATCGTGGTGCTGAACGCGGCGATGGGCCTGCCGCCGGTGGTCATCGGGCTGCTGGTCTATTTGTTGCTGTCGCGATCGGGGCCGTTGGGCGCGGCGGGGCTGCTTTATTCGCCGACCGCCATGATCATCGCGCAGACGATCCTGATTGCGCCCATCGTCGCTGCTCTGACCCGCGCCGGGGTCGAGGGGGTGGCCGCTGAATACGACGAGCAGCTTCGCTCGTTCGGGATACGCCGCATCGCTGCCGTGCCGACCCTGCTGTGGGAGGCGCGGCAAACCCTGGCGACGGCGTTTCTGGCCGGGTTCGGGCGTGCCATCGCCGAGGTGGGCGCCGTCATCATCGTAGGCGGCAACATCAACCACGTGACGCGGGTCATGACGACGACCATCGCGTTGGAAACGTCGAAGGGCAATCTGGAACCGGCACTGGCACTGGGGGTGATTCTCGTCAGCATCGCGCTGACCGTCAACGCGGCGGTCGGCCTCGTTTCGCATCGCGCGCGGGCGCTGGGTCATGCGTGACGTCGCCTCGCACGCACCGCCCGCTGTGCCATCCGTAGCCCCGCTGGCCGCCCCGTCCGCCCCGTCTGCCCCGTCCGCCCCGTCTGCCGCGTTGCCGGCCATGCGGTCCGCCGCTCCGTCCGTGGTGCCGTCTGCCGCGCCATCGGTTGCGCCGCCCGGCGCCGCCACGCCGATGGGCCTGCCGCCGCGGGTCGCGGCGCGCGGCCTCGTGCTGGCGATCGGCGGGGAGCGGCTGATCGACATTCCCGTTCTGGAGATCGCCGGCGCCGGCCCGACAATGATCCTCGGCCATAACGGCGCCGGCAAAAGCCTGCTGCTGCGCCTGCTGCACGGGCTGCTGCGCCCCACCGCGGGTCACGTGGCCGTGGGGCCGGGCCGGCAGGCGATGGTGTTCCAGCGACCGGTCGTGCTGCGCCGGTCGGTTGCGGGGAATATTGGTTTTGCGCTGCGGGCCGCGGGGGTGCCGCGCGGCGAACGGCGCAACCGGATCGCCGCGGCCCTTGCTGCGGGCGGTTTCACCGGCCAAGGGGACCGGCCTGCGCGTCTTTTGTCGGTCGGCGAACAGCAGCGGCTGGCGCTGGTTCGCGCGCTGGCCACCCGCCCGGCGACGCTATTCCTCGACGAGCCGACGGCCAGCCTCGACCCCGGCGCCGCTGCGGCGATCGAGGCGCTGGTGCTGGACGCGGCGGCGGCCGGCGTCCGGATCGTGATGGTCACCCACGATCCGGCGCAGGCCCGCCGCATGGGCGCGCGCATCGGCCTGATCCATCGCGGAACCCTGGCCGAGATGACCGAAACGGCGGTCTTCTTTGCCGAGCCTCGTTCCGACGCCGCGCGCGCGTATTTGCGGGAAGCGTTTCTCTTGCCGCAACTTTCCGCAATCAACAGAAGATCTTGAGATATGAAGCTCGCATCTGCCGCGATCGCGGCCGCGATGGCGCTGCACGCAGGGGCCGGAAACGCTGGCACCATCATCATCCAGTCGACGACGTCGACGCAGAATTCCGGCCTGCTGGACGTGATCCTGCCCCAGTTCACCGAAGATACCGGCATCGTCGCGCGGGTCGTGGCGGTGGGCACGGGGCAGGCGATCCGCAACGCGACGAACGGCGACGGCGACGTGCTACTGGTCCACGATACCGCGTCCGAGGAGCGTTTCGTACTCGAAGGCCACGGCCTGAGGCGGCAGGATGTGATGTACAACGACTTCGTGATCGTCGGCCCCCGGGCCGACGATGCCGGGGTGGCGGGCATGCCGGACGTGGCGAATGCGATGCGCCGCATCGCGGAGACGGGTGAACGGCTTTATGCTTCCGACAACGAACTGGTGGTCTTCACGTCGCGCGGCGACGACAGCGGCACCCACAAGGCGGAGCTGCGCCTGTGGGACGCAGCCGGCATCGACGTCGTCCCTCTCTCGGGCACGTGGTATCTGGAGACGGGCCAGGGCATGGGCGCGACGCTGAACGTCGCGGTCGGTGTCGGCGCCTATGCGCTGACCGACCGTGCGACCTGGATTACCTTCGGCAACAAGCAGGATTTCGAGGTTCTGGTCGAGGGCGATGACCGTCTGTTCAATCAATACGGCGTGAGTGCCGTGAACCCCGCCCGTCACCCCACGGTCAACGCCGCGGATGCCGCGACCTTCGTCGATTGGATCACCGGGCCCGCAGGTCAGGCGGCCATTGCGGGCTACCGCGTCGATGGGCAGCAGATGTTCGTCCCGAATGCGTCCGAGACCGTGTCAGTCCAGCCGGACTGACGAACTCGACTGCTGCTCGGCCGAGCTGAACCCGATGGCGTTCAGCGTCATCGGTGCTGCGACCGCAATTGCGGCCATCGCGACCATGGCGAGGAGGAATGACTTCATGGCCGGGTCCTTTCCGGTTGTGCCGCCTGCGGGTCGGTGGCGGTCGCGTGGCGAAGATAGCCGATCAGATCGCGTCTGTCGGCGGCTCCGGTGATCCGCTGCATCGGCATCTTCGTGCCGGGCAGGTAGTGGTCGGGGCCGATGTCGAACAGCGCGTCGATGGTCGTGTCCGACCAGACCAGCGTCGCACGGTCGAGCGCGGGCGAGTAGCTGTAATCGGCGACGGCCCCGGCGCGCCGTCCGAACAGCCCGTGCAGCGTCGGACCGGCGCGCCGGTCGCTGCCGGGCGTCAACGTGTGGCAGATTGCGCATTTGCGTGCGAACTGGTGCGCGCCGTTGTCCGCCATCCCGGCCTGCTCGGCCGTTGCGACGGGGCGCGGGGGGGTATCCCGCGGTGGCTTGTCCAGCGGCACCTTCACCACATCGGGCGCCAGTCCGCTTGCCAGCAGACCGCCGTCCGGGGTGAAGGCCAGCGCCCAGACGGGGCCGGGGCGGGTGGGGGAGATGTCGCGCCTGACGCTCCAGCCGTCCGTCTCGACCAGCAGGATGTGCCCCTCGCCGTCGCCCACGGCCAGCAGGCTCCCGTCGGGCGACAGGGCGAGCGACAGGATCGGCCGCCGACCGGCCCCGATTTCGGCGATTTCGGTGCCCGCGGCCGGGTCCACGATGCGGCTCGCACCGTCGACGGCACCGTAGGCCAGCCAGTCCGGCCCGACGACGATGCGGTTGATGCCGAAGCCGTGGCGCACGATCTGCCGCAGCGGCGCGCCCGTCTGGGCGTTCCAGGCGCGCAAGCTGCCGTCGGCGCCGGCCGACAGCAGGGTATCGCCCATGAATGCAACCGCGTTCACCGGCGCCCCGTGCCCCGTCAGGAAGCGGGCCGGCGCGGCGCCGGTCAGGTCCCACAGCCCTAGGCTGCCGTCCCAGCTGGCGGAGACGAGGGTCGTGCCGTCCGGCGCCAGGGCCAGGTCCACGATCCGGCCGCGATGCCCCGCCAGCCGTTCGGACGTCCCGCCCTGCCAGATCAGAATGTCGAAATCGTCGCCGCCCGAGGCAAGACGCCCATCGGGCAACCAGAGCACCGCGTTGACCGCAGCGCGATGCCCGTCGAGCCATGTCGGCCGACCCTCGGACCAGAGGCCCACGGCGTAATCGAAGCTGCCCGTCGCGACGCTCCCGTCCGGGGCGGTCGCGATCGCCGTGACCGGCCCGCCATGCCCCACAAGCGCGTCGGCACCGGCCATGCCGCACCCCGATGCCAGTGTCAGGCCGAATACGAGCGTGCGCACCGTTGCCAAGGCGGCGCCGCGGCGCACGGCTCTACTCGGCCGGCGTGGCGCCTGGCGCCGCGCCGGGTGCGCGCGCCGGCCGGTCCGCCGGCACGCCCTCCGAGCGCAGTTCCTCGACCCACAGGTCGTGATGCTCGCGCGCCCACTGAAGCTCGACATCGCCGCGGCCCATCGCGTCGAATGCCCCCTCCATCCCGACCGATCCGAGGTAAATATGTGCCAGCACGATCGCCATGAACAAAAAGGCGACGATGCCGTGCCAAAGCTGGGCCAGCTGCATCTCTTCGTGCGGCGCCAGGTCGACAGGCAGCGGACCGCCGAAAAGGCCCGGCAGCCCGGTCGCATTGATGACACCGAAGGTCTTGGCGAACATCGGCAGCTCGAACGGGAACAGCAGCGACAGCCCCGAGAGCGATATCGAAATGCCGAGAACGATGACCGCCCAGAAGATCATCTTCTGTCCGGCGTTGAACTTGCGCGCGTGCACGTGGCGCTTCGTCAGGATGCCGCCGCCGGCGGCGACCCAGGCCACGTCGTTGCGGTTCGGGATGTTCTGCGCGACCCACATGACGAAGACCAGCACGAGGGCCAGCATGAAGGCCCAGCTGACGTTGTCGTGGATATAGGCGGTGATCTGGGCCGTGGCGGCATAGGCTTCGTGCCCGACCAATGGGATGATCAGCTTGCGGCCCATCAGCGAGATCAGACCGGTGATCCCCAGGAGGACGAAGGACCCGGCCAGCAGCCAGTGGCCGAACCGCTCGACCGCCTTGAACCGGGGCACGCGGATGCCGGTGCGGGTGCCGTCGATCCGGATCCGGCCGCGCAGGGCAAGGAACGCGGCCAGCACCGCCAGCGTGACCAGCAGCAGCCCGCCGCCCCAGGTCAGCAACGGCCCTTCGCGCAACTGCACCCAGCGCATGCCGCCGTCCTGGATCAGCACGCGGCTGGTGGGGCTGCGGTTCGAGGATGTCACGTCCGCCTCGTTGAAGCGCAGCGCACGCCACAGGTCGGGGTCGGAGGCACCGCCAAGTGTGTTCAGCGGGCCGGTTCCGGGCGCGCCGGGGGGATCGCCGATCCGGGCCCGCCGGGCGCTGTCGTCCACGTCCAGCCCCTGTTGGCGCCGCAGGATATCCTCCAGCGTCGATCCGCCGGGCGCGAAGGGCACCCCTTCGGTCTGCGTAGCCTGGCCCAGCGGCGGCGGGTTCGACAACGGCCCGGGCCGGTCCTCCTGCGCCGCGGCCGGCACGGCAAGACAGGCAATTAGGCAGAGCGCGCGGAGAAGGATTGTCATGACGTGTGATCCTGTCGCGGGAG
>PPFU01003676.1_pt1 | contig 11804 bp, 5 predicted proteins | sample 1535991 | NCBI WGS metagenome assembly PPFU01 (sample SAMN04901290, study PRJNA319586) | Hypolithon metagenome, whole genome shotgun sequencing project. | isolation source: Antarctic Hypolithon | place: Antarctica: Miers Valley | collected 2014 | reverse complement strand
CCGGTTCCGGGTGCCACACTGCATCCGCGAGACCGTGGCGAGCGGTGCGGTGTGCCGTGCATGCAACGCAAATCCGGCACACACCGCCCTCCGCTTCGCTCCGGGATGGTGTGTGGCACCCGACATTTCAAAGTGGTCAGTCCACTAGGCTGCATCCGAAAATGTTGGTACGGGCGTCCCGCCTTTGCCACCAGAACCGACTCGACGTGGCGGGAAATCGGTCGATCCGCTGTCGCGATCGGACCTGGGGCGGCGTGGCGCGCTGGCGCTCGCCGCTGTGCCCCGGCTTGTCACGATCAGGCAAAACGCTTGACCCACCCCAAGCCTTCCGTAGCAGGTACAGCCGTTTGGAGCGCGCAGCGGCCCAGGATGACGCGGCTATATAGCAGAGCGGGTCAAGCTGGCCCGGCTCTATTTTCAGAGGCTGTTCAGCCGATTTCGGGCACGGGCTGATCGATGGAGAGGTGCCGCAGGGGACGCAGCAGCGTGCTTCGGGGTGGGGGTGCCTGGAGTTGGTCGAGCTTGGTGAGGTAGCTGAGCATGGTGGACACGACCGTCGCGTGGCTCCAGGTCAGGGGCGAGACGCTCAGCGGGTCGCCCGTCTCGGGGTGGACTTGCTCGGCGAGCACATCGGAGGGGAGCGCGTGGTCGGCGACCCAGTCCAGCAGCTCGGCCGCCCGCTTGAGGCCTTCGCCGTCGGTCGCCTTGGCGATGTAGTAGTCCGCCAGCCAGAGGGTGCAGATGAACCAGGGGTTGCCCGGCACGTTGTCGGTGTCGCCGGTGACTTGGTGGTAGTAGTCGTCTTCGTAGCGGGCGATGCCGCCCACGTCGCTCTTGACCCAAAGCCGCGACTCGATCGCCTCCATCGTCCGCTTCACGCGGTCGTCGGTCACCGGGAGCAGGCCCAGCGAGAAGATGGCCGCCATCGAGCTGTCGAGCACCGGGTCGATCTCGAACTCCACCTCAACCGGCTGCCCGTTGTTCTTGCCCTTGCCCTTGCCGTTGGCGCCGGGCAGTGCGGAGAGCGGGTCGTTCAGGGGCGACTGGGGTGCCCTGCCCGCGAGCACCTCGGCCATAAAGCCCGCGGTGCGGTCATGGTCGGTGGGGGTGATCCTCCGCAGGAATCGGCCCTTTTCTTCGCTCCACATGTGCTTGCAGAAGGCCGCCTGCACCTCGTCGGCGGCGCGCTTGTACTGCGTCGCCCGCTGTGTGTCGCCGAACGCGTTGGCGAAGTGCCTCGCCCCCATCAGCCCGCCGTACACGCTGGCGACGGTAAAGGCGTGGACGCCCCAGCGTTCCTCCCAGAGGTCGTAGCTGGGCAGTGGCAGCCCCGTCTCGGGGTCGCGATATCGCACGAGAAAGTCGGCGGCGGGCTGGATCAGTCGGACCCAGAGCGGGCGGACGAACTCGATATCGCGGTATCGCACAAAGTGCCGCCACACCGCCCAGAGCACCAGAGCCGTCTCATCTTCCTGGATCGGAAGCTGCGGCCGCCCACCCGCGACCCACGGGTGCCACGAGCTGGCCGGGGAGCCGTCGGGGTTATATTTATGTAGGAAGTACCCGCCGTCTTCGAGCAGGGTCGCGCAGAAGAGGTAGAAGGATCGGGCGACGTCGGAAAACCCCGCGGCGTCGAGCGCATCGGCGACGAACGCCCCGTCGCGGGGCCAGAGGTAGGAGTAGGTGTCGCGGCTGAACTGCATGATGTCCGAGTCATTGGCGGCGATGATGGCTCCGTCGTTGTCGATCTGGGTGCGGACGGTGAGCAGCGACCGCTTGAACAGCCGCACGGTGCGGTTGGTGAGCCCGGTGTCGGCCGCGTCGTCGCCACCGAGTTCTGCCCTACTCGCCGAGAGCCACAGCTTCCAGTAGGCGGTCGTGCGGTCGATGCAGCCTTGAGGCGAGACGCGGTGGAGGAAGCGGTGGATTTCCTCGATGTCGTCGCTCTTTTGACCCGCCCCGATCACGAGAAATACCGTCCGCTCGCCGTGGGCGGGCACGGGCACGCGGATCATCATCGTCGAGTCGACCGCGCCCTGGGCGATGGGGTTGTTGCCCAGTTGCCCATCCTCGGCATCCCGCCACGTGCCCTCGGCGCCGCGGAACCCGGCGGTGCCGGTCGCGTACTCGTCCACCTGTTGCTCGCCCTGAGAGTAGAAACAGGCCATCAGGTACCGCTGCTTGCGGTAGTGGATGAGGGATCGGAGCTTGGGGTCGTAGTAGGCGGTGTCGCCGACCTTTGTGCCATAGAGGTAAAAGTCGTGATGGTGGAACAGTCGGACTTCGCGGTCCTGGTCGTGTAGGTTTTTGACAACGATCCTGCGGACCAGCACGGGTCGGTGGAAGTCCACGACGTCGGAGCAGTCGAGCTGGAGTTGCAGGTCGTCATGGCGAAGCGTGACGGCGGTGGCGAGGGTGTCGGGCTGGTATTTGAGAGAGATGTCCCAGCCCTCGTCGGTCCAGAAGACGCGGGCCTTCCGCCGCTCGCCGGTGTGGTGGGCCCGGGGAACCTTGCCCCACACGCCGAAGCGACACGGGCCGTTGCCGGCGTGGTTTTCCTGCCCGACGTGGGGGAAGTAGAGGTCGCGGACCTGGTAGTGCTGGTCGAAGGTGACGAGCATCTGGCCGTTGCCGACGGGGATATCGCGGGGCATGAATGGCTTTCGAGGGTGATGGAGTCAACGGGCCACGCGCCAGCGGGGGGGCGGGGGTTGCGCGGCCTGCGCCGGTTCTATCGGCAGGGCGGGCAAACGGCTGAACCGGGACCGCACAGAATAGCTCGCCCTACCCCCAGGCCCGTTCTTCGGTGCGATCGTTGACCGGGACACGGGATCGGCCGGATTTACCGGATGGATCCATCACAAGGTATTGATCCTGCCCATCCCGCCGATCCCGCTCTCCGGTCCATACACAAACGCCACTTACCCCTCGACATCGACCCCCGCGAACAGCTCACCCAGCGTGCAATGAAACCCCGGCAGCACCGGCTCGAGTTCAAGCTCGGCGGTCTTGTCCACCCTCGTCGCCGACCCGTCCCCGCGGTAAATCCAAGCCATGCGGTTCTCGGGGTAGATCACGACCGCCAGGGGCGTGCCCGCGTCGAGGAAATCGTCGACCCGCGACTGGATGTCCCGCGCGGCATCGTTGGGCGAGACGACCTCGACGATTAGGTCGGGGGCGATGGGGACGTGGCCGTGCCTCATGTCCGGCGTGAGGCGGCCGCGGCGGATGAAGGAGACGTCGGGGCGGCGGATCTGATCGGGCTTGTGGGGGAAGCATTGATAGCTGGTGTGGCCTTCGACGACCGTACCGAGTTTCTCCGGTTTTATGAAGATCCTGATTCGAGACCCCAGTTCCATGAGGACATCGCTGCTTTCGAGGCTCATTCCGACCTTCTCCTTAAGTTCGCCCTCCACCACTTCCATCCGATCCGCCAGCGCCAACTCGACCACGTCCTCCTCAAGAGACAGCGTCGACTCAAGTTTCCACGGCTGGGTGGCGAGCATGGTCATCAGAGTTCTCCTTCGCAAGGATCATACGCCGCTGCCGACGCCCAAGCATTGAAACGCGTGGGCTTCGCTTGATGCCGGGGATTCAGGCTCGTCGCGGCGTTTGACCATGATGATCTCATTGCCCGTCTCGTTGTGCTCGACCTCGTCCATGAAAGCGCGGATCAGCAGCAGCCCCCTGCCCGACAGCCGCTCCATGTTCTCGGGGTCCGTCGGGTCCGGCAGCGTCGATGCGTCGAAGCCCGGACCCTCATCGGCAATGACGAACCGAGCCTCCGTTGGCGTGACGGTCGCGGAGAGTCGGACCCGTCGGCTGGCGTAGGGCTCTTGGCCGCGGCGGTGCTCGAGCACATCGAGGTAGTCCTGCTCGCTGTTGTCGCGGAGGGTTGAGTCGCCTTCGAGGTTCCCGTGGTGGATGGCGTTGGTGATCGCCTCGTCCAGCGCGACGCCGATCCGCATCAGGTCGGTCGCGTCGCACCATTGCAGCCGACCCAGCTCCCGCCGCAGGTGCTGCACCAGCGGGTGGGCGATCGATGAGTCGTTGCCCATCTCGAAGTGCGACTCGAGCCGACGGTAGCAGGAGATGACCGCCGTATGCTCCTGCTTGATGTCGCTGGCGGTGAGGATCCGCTCGACCGTCACCGCCAAGTCCCGCGCCAGCAGCTTCTTGGGCACATAGCTGGCGGCCCCTTGTCGCAGCGCCTCCGCGGCCACCTCCTCGCTGCCGATGCCCGTCATGAGCACCACCGGCACCCCCGGGTGCTCCGCCCGGATCGTCCTCACCAGTTCCAGCCCGTCGACCTTCGCCATCTGCAGGTCGGTCACCACGATGTCCGGCGTCCGCTCCCGCATCAGCGACAGGGCCGTCTCACCATCGTCGGCATATTGCACGGTCAGGTCGCCCCGGCCCTCGAGCAGCCGCCCGGCCAGCCGCTGGTCCACCTTCGAGTCATCGACGATCAGGACGCTGGGCATGGCGGGGGCTCCTCAATGGTACAGGGTCTGGGAAGTTGGCAGGCGTGTTCGGATCCGAGCCGCGACGCGTGAGCGAGCGAGGCTTTGGCCTTCGCCTCTCTTCGCACCGCAGGATGAACGCTCGCTTACACGTCGCAGCTCGGATACGGCCGACGCTCCCACGCCCCAAGGGGTACATCGTTGCGTACGAGATGGATGATAGGTAATCGCGAAAAAACCCCTTGGCGTCCGTTCGGGTGGAACGTCGTCATTTGATCCTCTCGAGATAGAAGAGGACCAGTTCCATCTCCGCCCCCAGCGACGCCAGCCGTTCCGCCGCCCCTTTTGTCGTTCCCTTCGCGCCGAGCCGTTCCAGGTCCGCCGCCAGGTCGCGGGCGGCGATCCCGCCGAAGAGGTCGGCCGAGCTCTTGACGGTGTGAGCGGCCCGTCTCAGCGCGGCGGCGTCGCGGTTGTCGATCGCGTCGCGGATTTCCGGCCCAAGCCGGTGCCACTCCTCGATGAAGAGCGAAGCCAGTTCGACGAGCGTCGCGGGGTCCCCGCCCACCCGATCCAGGGCACTTTCGAGATTCAGTGGGCTTGAGACGTCGGTCTGGGCGGTGGTGGGGGGGTCGCATTGGGTTGCAGCGTCGTCAACGGCTGTTGTCGCCGGTGTGGCGTGACCTGCGTCGTCGCTGGGCGTGGCGTACTGCTCCACCGTTTCGTAGAGCAGGCCGGGGCGAATGGGTTTGCTGACGTAGTCGTCCATCCCCGCCTCGAGACACCGCTCGCGGTCGCCCGCCATGGCGTGTGCGGTCATGGCGATGATGGGGATGTGCCCCCCGCTGGCCCGCTCCGCCTCTCGGATGGCAGCCGTGGCCTCGTATCCGTCCATCGCGGGCATCTGTACATCCATCAGCACCGCGTCAAACGTGCTCCGCCGCACCGCCTCCACCGCCTCGGCGCCATCCTTCACCAGCGTCACACGGTGCCCCCGCTGCTCGAGCAGGCTCACCGCCACCTTCTGATTGATCACCCCGTCCTCTGCCAGCAGCAGGTGCATCGGCGGTGCGGTGCGGCGACCGGGTGCCTCCGCGCCGCGAACCGCCACCCTGCCGCTGCCGCCGAGCATCATCGCTTCGAGGATCGCGGTGAGCAGTTCCGACTGCTTCACCGGCTTGGTCAGGAAACGCGAGATCCCCGCCTTCATCCCGCAACGTCGATCCTCCTCCCCGGTCGAGCCGGCCGAGGAGAGCAGCAGCATCCGCACTTCCTGCGAGTCGCAGTGGCCGTGGATCGCCTCCGCCACCGCCAGCCCGTCCATGCCGGGCATCATGTAGTCGAGAATCACCAGTCGGTGAGGCTCGCCCCGCGTCGCGGCGGCGGAGATCTCCGCCATCGCCGCCGCCCCGCCCTCGACCGCGGTCGGTCGTAGCCGCCAGTTGTTCAGCATTTCGGTGAGGATCATCCGGTTGGTCTTGTTGTCGTCCACGATCAACGCGGGCACGCCGTGCAGCGAAGCGGTGACCGCCACATCCGCTCTCGTGCCCTGTTCGCACATCCCGAAGGTCGCGGTGAAGTGAAACTCGCTGCCCTCCCCCGGCTCGCTCTCGACCCAGATCCGCCCGCCCATCATCTCCACGAGCTGCGTCGAGATCGCCAGCCCCAGCCCCGTGCCCCCGTGCTTGCGGGCCGTGGATGCATCCCCCTGATGAAACACCTCGAAGATCGCCTCCTGCTGCTCGTGCGGGATGCCCGGCCCCGTGTCCCGCACGCAGAAGTGCAGCTTCACATGCTCCTCATCCACCGCGTCCAGCGCCACATCCACCACCACCTCGCCCTCCTGCGTGAATTTGATCGCGTTGCCCACGAGGTTGATCACGATCTGCCTCAGCCTCGCGGGGTCCCCGACCAGGTGGCATGGTACCTCCTCAGGCAGGTGGTACGCCAGCTCCAGCCGCTTCTGGGTCGCTCGGACCGCGAGCGTCTGGAGCGTGTCCCCGAGCGTGTCCGCCAAGTCGAACCGCACCCGATCCAGGTCGAGCCGACCCGCTTCGATCTTGGAAAAATCCAGGATGTCATTGAGCAGCGACAGCAGCGAGTCGGAGGCCTGCTTCACCAGCACCAGATGCTCCCGCTGCGTGTCGGTCACGCTGGTGTTGAGCACCAACTCCGTCATGCCGATGATTGCGTTCATCGGCGTGCGGATCTCGTGACTCATGTTCGCCAGGAACTCGCTCTTGGCCTTGTTCCCCTGCTCGGCCGCCTCCATGGCCGCCTGAAGCTCGACCTGCGACCGACGCAGCTCCGCGGTCCGCTCCGCCACTCGCCGCTCGACCTTTCGCGTCCTGGTCACCAGGTGCATCAGGTATAGCACGACGACCCCGGTCAGCCCCAGCCCGCTGAGCATTACCGCCCACGCCAGCGAGCCGCCGCCGCCGCGTGCGATGTAGTGCTGCGTCGGCGTCATCACCATCCGCCAACGCCGACCCCCGACCTCCAGTTCCTCGCTCACGAACAAGCCCCCCGGCCGCTCATGCCGCTCGAGAATCTCCCCCGGGTCCACCCCCTTCGCATGCAGCCTTGACGCGTGTACATACAGCAGCTGCGGCTCGCCATCGGTCACATCAAACAGCGTCGTGTCCAAACCCGCCGCCGTGATCGGTGCGAAACCACGATCCACGATCGCCCCCACCTCCAACACCTCCACCGCCCAGCCCTCCAGACGATCACGCCTAGACGCGACCGTCGTCGGCACCGGCCCATGCTCGTAAATCGCCATCGCCGCCAGCACCGCGGCCCCCGCCACCCCATCGCCCGGCTGCACCAGTTGGATCGGCGGCGTCACCCGAACGTCCCCCTCGTCCCTCGACACCAACAACGCCTCCCGACGCATCGGCTCCGAGAGCAGATCGAACCCCAACATCCGCTCGTTCCCCACCGTCGGCTCCAAATAAAACACCGGCGCGTACGAGCCTTGCTCCCCCACCCCCTCTTCCAAGAGGTCCCCCACCTCCCGCAACCCATCTTTCCCAAGCCGCGTCACCCGATATGCCTCAATGCCCTCCGCCCTTGCCGACTCCACCAGCTTTACACGTTCGTCGGAACGGATCGATGGCACCCACTCCAACGCCCGCACCCAACCCCGCCTCTCCAGCAGCGGCCGCGTGAAGAGGTGAAACTCAGCCCGATCCACCTCCTTCGACCCCGCATAAAAGGCCCCGATCGCGTACAGCGGCTCCAGCGCGTTCTCCAACGCCCGCTGGGTCGCCTGAACCCGGTCGCTCGCGTCGAGTTCGAAGCGGGAGGCCAGACCCCGCTCCTGAGTCGCCCGCAACGAACGCCCGACCAGCACGCTCGCGATCACCCCTCCCACCGCCACCGCCACCACCCCCCATCGAGCCGCATCACGCTTACCGCCGGAGAAGATCGCCATTTGCGGAACCTCCAAGGGGGATCATAACGTGGAGGGGGAGGGGACGGGGAGGGTGTGAGGCGTTGGGGTAGCGTGGTAGGGTGTTGAGCGGACCGGCCGCTGAAGCGGCCTCAGCCCGATCGCTCACTTGGCGTCTGAGACCCTTTGACCCCTTGTCCCCGTGTCCCCTTGGAACCTCTCTCATGCTTCCGATCCTTCGCCGCGAGCTTGTGACGACGCTTCGGTCTCCGGCGGCGGTGGCGGCGCAGGCGTTGCTCGCGGGGGTGTTGGCGGTGATGGTGCTGGCGGTTTGGCCCGGGGAGGGGCGGGTGGATTTGCTGCACCTGCGGTCGCGGCTGGTGCTGCGGGCGTTTGGGTACGGGCTGCTGGTGTGTCTGACGCTGCTGATCCCGGTGGTGCCGGCGGTGAGCATCGTGCGGGAGCGGCAGGGGGGGACGCTGTCGCTGCTGCTGCACGCGCCGGTGGCGGCCTGGGAGATCGTCGCGGGCAAGCTCGGGGCGGCACTGGGGTATGCGGGGCTGCTGCTGGCGGTGTCGCTGCCCGCGGCGGCGGCGTGTTACGCGCTCGGGGGCGTGGAGCTATGGAGCGAGCTGGGGGCGATGTACGCGGTGCTCGTGGTGCTTGGGGTGCTCGCGGCCGCGGTGGCGCTGCTGGTGAGCAGCTATGCGGGGTCGACGGACGGGGCGCTGCGGGTGACGTATGGCGTGATGTTGGGGATCGTCCTGGTGAGCGTGGGGCCACACTACTTTCTGGGCGGCGGTGGTGGTGGGGTCGGCTCGGCGGCGTGGGCGGCGGACTGGCTGCGGTCGCTGTCGCCGCTGCCCGCGATGATGGCGGTGCTGGGGGACGCGGAGCTGGGGAGCGGGGGGCTCATCGAGCGGGGCGGGTTCGTATGGCGTTTTTGTGTGTTGGGGTCGGTGGTGGCGATTGGTTGCGTGGCGTGGACGGTGCGGCGGCTGTCCGGGCCGATGTTGGACACGGCCAGGGACGCGGGGGAGATCACCGACGAGCGATCTGCGACGACGCAGGCGTATCGGCGGGTGATGTACCTCTGGTTCTTCGATCCTCAGCGGAGGAGTGGTTCCACGCCCAGATGGCTCAACCCGGTGCTGGTCAAGGAGGCCCGGACGCGGCGGTTCGGGCGAAGCGGCTGGACCGCGAGGCTGATCGGGCTGTGCCTGATCGCGTCGCTGGGGCTGATGCTTGCGGCGGCGGGGGCCGCGGTGTCGCAGCGTGCGGAACGGCTGGGGGCGGTGGTGGTGCTGCTGCAGATGGGGCTGATCGTGCTGATCACGCCCAGCCTCGCGGGGGGGCTGATCTCCTCGGAGGTGGAGGCGAAATCGTGGCGGTTGCTGCGGGTGACACCCCTTTCGGCCGGTCAGATCGTGCGGGGCAAGCTGATGAGCCCGCTGCTTACGCTGGCGCTGCTGCTGCTGGCGACGCTGCCGGGGTACGCGATCCTGGTGGCGATCGACCCGACGCTGGTGCCCCAGGTGATCCGCCTGCTGGCGACCCTGTCGCTGGCGGCGGTGGCGGCGGTGCTGGTCTCCGCGGCGGTGTCCGCCTGGGTGCCACACACCGCGGCGGCGACCGCCATCGCCTATGCCCTGACGCTGCTGATCTGCGGTGGGACGATGCTGATCTGGCTGGGCGAGGATGTGCTCTTCTCGCGGTCCGCCGTCGAGGCGGTGCTCGTGCTCAACCCCGTCGCGGCGGCGCTGTCGCTGATGCGGGCACCGGGGTTCGCGGGGTACACGCTCGTGCCCGGGCACTGGTGGTTCCTCGGCGGCGTGTGCATCGCGTCGCTGGCGGCGGTGCTGGCGGGGGTGTGGCGGCTGCGGAGGGTAGAGTGAGGGGATGAACGATATTGCAGGTTCAGCGGATGCGGCGGAGTTGCATGGGGGTTGTCGTGCAACCAGGTTCATCTTCACATTCAACGGTGCCACGCCTTGGGATCTTGGCCAAGGCGTGCGGTCTGCTCCCATCTCAACGGCACGCCTTGACCCGAGCGTCAAGGCGTGGCTCCCGGTAGAGCGAAGTGGAGGGTCTTCGGGGCTCTTGCATCGAATGCGGAAGTGGGCGGCTACGCCGCTGCCCCTCAACGTGGGGGGGGTGCTTGCGGTTGTCTGGTGCCTGTGTGTGATGGCGACGGCGAACGCCGAGCCGCAGGGGCTGATCCAGTCGCCGCTGCCCGATGAGATTTGGAAGGCGGAGGAGGTCGTGGAGGTGGCGGCGGCGGTGCCCACGCTTTGGGCGGAGGCGTTGCAGCGGCCCGAGGTGGAGACGCGGCGGGAGGCGGCGGCGGCGTTCGCGGAGGCGGCGCGGGTGCGGCCTGAGGCGGTGGTGGAGCATGTGCCGCTGCTGATCCACGTGGCACAGACGGACGCGGATCGCGGCGTGCGGGCGGTGACGTGGGAGGCAGTGGCGCGGAGCCTGCGACAGCACCTGCGCGTCACTAAAGGTGTCAATCCGATTGTGCCCGCCGAGAGCCCCATCACGGTCAGATTGCTGCTCGACGCGGCGGAAAAGGCATCGGGCGTGCCCCTTATGCCCGATGCGGACGCCGCATTGGTGACGTCGCTTGACCAGGGGTTGAAGGCGGCGATGGGCGAGATGTCGTCGGATGCGGAGGTCATCCAAACGTGGGCGGATCGAGTCAACAACCCCGAGGCCACGCTCGCGGCGAGGATGTCGGCGGCCGCCATGCTCGACGAGCCGAATCGCACACGGTTCAATCCTGGAGTTTCCGGGCTTCGTGACGACCCGGCCGAGCCGAATCTTGCAAGGGCTGCCGTGCTCGCGGTGGCGTTGGACGCCGACGCTCCCTTTCCGCTGCGGTTGTCAGCGGCACGAGACGCGACCGCGCTCACATCGCATCTTTCGGAGGTGGATATTACGAGATGGGAGCCGCTGGCGTCTGGGAGCACACAGGACCGGCTGGTCTTGGCAGAACTGCTGAGCGTGCTCGCTCCCATTCACAGCCAATCGGGACCGGTTGGGGTCCGTGTGTCGGCGGACGCGGCGGCGGACGACGCGATGAACACTCTCGTGTGGCGGCTTGCGAACGATCCCAACCCCAATGTGGCGGCGGAGGTCGGGCCTCTCTGGGGGCTGACGCAAGAGCAACGCCTCGAACTGGCGGAGGCCCGGCTCGAGAGCGACGATCCGCGGCTGCGGCGATCCGGCGTCTTCCTGCTGTCAGATGTTGAGAAGGATGCGGCGTTCGATCGCGTGATGGGCTTCCTGGACGCGGACGATCCGGCGGTGCGGGAGGCCGCGGTGAGCGTCGTTTCCAGGGTTCTGATCGAGAAGGATGCTGACCCCGACAGCTACGGATGGAAGCGGTCGAGGGCGGTGGTGGTGGAGCGGCTGAGCGATGAGGACCCGTGGATGCTGGCGGAGATGGCGTGGATCGCATCGGCGCGGGATATCGAGGGGGCGGTGCCGCGGCTGGTCGAGCTGTTGGAGCACGAGGACCCGACGGTGCGGCTGGCGGCGTCGCGGGCGTTGCGGAGGATCCATGTCGAGATGACGCCGACCCAGCACGCTGCCATGCTGGAAGGGCTCGAGGCGACCATCGCGGCGCTCTCGGCAGCCTCGGCGGAGGCTGAGGCGGGGACCCTAAAGCCGCCTAAGGGCATGGACGCCGCGGCCTGGGCCGAGGCTCAGGCGTGGCAGACGCTGGTCGCGTCGGCCGTGGCGGTCGACCTGATCGTGACGCTAGCGGAAGCGGGCAATCTCGGCGTCGAGCCGGTGTGCCTGAACTTAGCGAGGAAGCGGCTGGATGTGCCGGTGGAGGTGCGGGAGGCGGCGGTGTGGGGGCTCGGTGCGCTCGGTGGGTCGAGGCCCATGTCCGGGAGCGACGAAGGGGCGGCACCCCCCCCCCGCGGACGATCGGCTGGTGAAGC
>PPFU01001000.1_pt1 | contig 11821 bp, 12 predicted proteins | sample 1535991 | NCBI WGS metagenome assembly PPFU01 (sample SAMN04901290, study PRJNA319586) | Hypolithon metagenome, whole genome shotgun sequencing project. | isolation source: Antarctic Hypolithon | place: Antarctica: Miers Valley | collected 2014 | reverse complement strand
GCCCGAGGGTGATGTTGGTCTCAACTGGCGTCTCTATGCTCGATCGGCGTCAGACGATAAAGCGGGGGTGATGGCCATTCTGGCCGCGGTTCAGGCACTTCGACAAACGGGCAGAGCTCCCGCGTTCAATATCAAAATTTTCTTGGAGGGCGAGGAGGAGGCAGGTTCCCCCCACCTGGCGAGCATCCTCGCCCGCCACAAGGAACTGCTGACGTCCGACGGATGGGTGATCATAGACGGGCCTGCGCACCAGTCGGAGCAGACGCAGGTTGTCCTCGGCGTGCGCGGAGCAACAGGCGCAGACATTACTACCTACGGTCCAATACGTCCCCTCCACAGCGGCCACTACGGCAATTGGGCACCGAATCCCGCGATGCTTCTCAGCCAGCTCCTGGCATCGATGAAGGATGCAAACGGACGAGTTACGATCAGCGGTTTCTATGACGACATGACACCGCTCAGTTCATCTGAGCTCCAAGCCATCGCGGCAGCCCCGGCAATCGACGAGTCACTCAAGAGCGATCTTCAGCTAGCTCGCACGGAGGGAAGTGGAAGATCACTCACCGAACTGATTACCGAGCCTTCCCTGAGCGTTACCGGCCTGCGCAGCGCCGATGTCGGAAACCGCGCTAGCAAGATAGTGCCGGCAACAGCCACAGCTACCGTCGACATGCGGCTCGTCAAGGGCAATGACCTTCAGAGACAGTATGGTAAGCTCGTGGCGCATATCCGCGCGCAGGGCTACCATGTGACGAATGCTGAACCGACAGCCGAGGAGCGGTTGCGCCACCCACTCATCGCAAAGGTCGAACAGCGCAGCGGCTATAACGCAGAGCGGACCGCACTGAACGATCCATTGGCAACTCACGTCATCTCATCGGTTCGCCGCTCATCACGCGGAAAGGTGGCGGTTCTCCCCACAAGTGGCGGAAGTCTTCCGCTCTATATTTTCCGTGAAACCTTAGGCGTCCCGAGCGTGATGGTGGGTCTAGTGAATCATGACAACAACCAGCATGCAGAGAATGAAAATATTCGTCTTTTGAACCTCTGGGAGGCGATCAACGTGACAGCAGGCATCATGAGCACTCCCGACAATCGCGCGAACAACTCGAGGCGAGCGCGCGCGTCTCGGAAGGACCGTCAGTGAATAGGAAAGCATGCGCGGTTGTTCAGCTAAGCGGCGGGACGTGCAATCCGCCGTGCTAAAAGGGGGCACGGCACTTGGAGACGGCATGGACGGCAACCCGCCTCCTCAATCAGTTGACGGCGTGGAGAATCAAGTTGGCACCAGACTGAAGTCAGGGCTCTGGCCTGCGGACCCGGAGAGGCGCTCAACTCTTCAGATCGTCCTCCTGTTCTGGGCCGTGACGTTCGCAATATTGAATCTACGAGGCGCACTCGTTGAAGAGTTAACGTTGCTGCAGCTCCTTCCGCGGCGCTTCCTGATTACGGCCTTTGGGGCACTCCTTTGCCTTTGGTCCAGCGTGATTCTTGTTTGCTTGCGCGGGTGGTCATTCAAAAAGCAGATTGTAACAGGCCTCCTCGTCACTGTTATCATTTCCGCCGTCCAGAGCGTCTTTCACTTGCTTGCCTACCGAGTAATAGATCCATTGCCGACGGCCACACCCGTTACACTGAACCTGCTCGGCCAATGGACAATTTTCTGGTTTGGTTATTTCCTGGCCTGGACCGGGACTTTCCTCGCTTTCCTCCGTCATCGGGATTTGCAGCACCAGGAGCGAAACCTCGCTGCGGTGCACAACCTCGCGAATGAAGCGCAGATCATGGCGCTTCGATATCAGATCAATCCGCATTTTTTGTTCAACACGCTGAACTCAATCTCGGCCTTGGTGCTGGATGGCCGGCGCGACGATGCTGAGCAGATGCTGTTGAACCTTGCTGAATTCTTCCGCGCGACACTCTCCCTAGAGGGTTTCAACAAGGTGACGCTATGTCGCGAGATCGCGATGCAGAAGCTTTATCTTGAGATCGAGCAAGTGCGGTTTTCCAATCGGATGTTTATTCGGATCGACGTTCCAGCGGAATTGCAAGATGTAGCTATTCCGCCACTGCTTCTGCAACCGTTGATCGAGAACGCAGTTCGGCATGGAGTAGGGGGCTCCCGGGAGCAGACGCAGATCACGGTCAAAGCCCGACGTGAGAGAGATAACCTGCGGATCGACGTCGAGGACGACGGTGAGATGACGCTGGAAACCTTCCCTGGAACAGGCACAGGGCTCGCCAACGTCGAGCGACGGCTGAAGGCGCATTACGGGGCGGCGGCGAAATTTTCTGCACATCGGCGGCACGGAGCTGGATTTCGGGTCACACTCACGTTTCCGCTGGAGCGGCTGTAGATGAACCCGCTTCGCGTGGTGTGCGTCGATGATGAGCAACTGGCGCTGAGAAGAATGGCGCTTGCCCTTGCGAAGGTGCCCGGAGTATCGCTCGCCGGCGCCGAAAGCGATCCATATCGCGCTCTGACAATGATCAACAGGTTGCGTCCGGATCTTCTTCTCCTCGATATCACTATGCCAGGGATGAGTGGTTTCGAGCTCGTGGACCAACTCAAGCCGGATCAGGCACCCGCAGTAATCTTCGTGACCGCGTACGAGGCACATGCGATCCGTGCTTTTGAAGTCAATGCGGTGGACTACCTCATGAAACCGGTTGCTGTGGATCGACTGCGGGGGGCAATATACAAGGCACGGTCGATACTGGCGAGCCGCGATAACGAACGCCATATGCTCGAGCTCCAAAGCACAATCGCGAGGCTTCGAAATGCGGATCACGTAGCTGGCACTGCCGCTGCAGAAACTCAGAATCCGTTTTTGTGGATTCATCAAACTGGGGGGTATGTCCGCGTTCCGATTGCACAGATCTTATGGTTTGAAGCCGAACGTGATTATGTGAGAGTACATACGCCCGATGGCCGCGGGCTCATACGTGAGACAATGAACAATCTCGTTCGGCGTCTCGATCCTACGATGTTCTTTCGGGTTCACAGATCGGCCATCGTCGCCGGGGCACGGATTAACGGAGTCCGACGGAAGCCTACTGGAGCACTGATTGTGAAGATCGACGGCGGAATGGAAATCGCTGTGGGCAGGCACTACGCCAAAGGGCTCCGAGACCTGCTTCGCCAAATCGGATAAGAGCGCTGGGGTTTAAGTGCGCGGCGTCGCGCAAAAGTTAAGCACTTCGCGGGTCGCGACCTTGTGGTCTTTGAAGCAGTTCTGTCCAAGGAAATTCACGTGGGACCGGTATTCGCAAGTGGAACAGTCTTGGACGCTCGCTATACTCACGAGCTCGAAACTGGCATCATTGCTGCAAATATCTGGAGCTTCACGCAAACCCTCCCAAGCGCCCTCGGCAAGTAGCATCAGCACGTCCCGAGCTCGCCTGCGGCGAGGTCGTTGATCGCTCTGACGGCGCGTTCGTCGAAATACTTCCGGGCGGCCCTTCGCGACCCTGCCTAGATCCGCAACAAGGGAAAGTAGCGTTCATGGCAAGCAGGGAAGCGTCGATGCTGAATACTGTCTTGTTTTTTGTCGCCGCGGCCATTGTGGCGCCGTCCGCTCAAGCGAGCGCTCCAACGGCTGCCGTCGGGCCGCACCTTGCGCAGGTGCGCAGCTTCGCTGCATCAGAGGGCGAGAACGTCTGGCCCGGCTACGGCAGAGCAGCTTTCGGTTTCCTGCTGGTTACCGACAGTGAGGAATCGCTGCTGTGTCGCAAACAGGTGCCCAGTGGATTCAAACCCGCAGGAACGGACGCGGCGACAGGCTGCAAACGCTACACTCGCGCGCCCTCAGGAATGCCCGCCACGCTCCTCGCGGCCATGCCATTGTTCGGACCTCCGTCAGTAATCGTCATGGGCACGCCGCATTCGACCGGCAGGTCAGAAGCGAGCTGGGTCCGCACTATTCTGCACGAACATTTCCACCAGTGGCAGTACGAGCTGCCGGGCTATTTCACCCGGACGAAGGCACTTGACCTCCACGCTGGAGACGAGACCGGCATGTGGATTCTAAATTATCCTTTCCCTTATTCGGACGCTGAAGTCACTGCCGCGTTCAGTGAAGCTTCGCACCGGCTGGCTGAGGCCGTGGCCGCACGGGGGACGCCGCGATTTATCTTAGCTTTTGACAGCTATTTGGCTGCGAGACGGGCCGTTGCTGCGCGCGCCGGCGAGCGCAACTGGCGCTACCTGGATTTTCAGCTATGGCAGGAAGGCGTCGCGCGTTGGACGGAGATCCGCTTGGGCAAATGGTATCCATACGAAGAGGTCCGTGAGAGCGCGATTCAGCTGGAACAGGCTACGCTCGAGAGTCTCAGGGAGCCAAAGCTCGCGGAAACTAAGCGCGAGGTGGTCTATGCACATGGAGCTGCCGAGGCGATGCTGCTCCAAGCATGCTGGCCCCAGTGGAGAGACTTCTATGTCAACCAACTAGCGCTTGGCCCCTTGCTCGATGCCGCTCGAAAAAAATGCACGGCCGGCCTGCCGGGATCCATTTCCTCCCAAACCGCAGCTCCACTGGCTAACTGACGCCGGGTCCGGCACGTAACACAACGGCGGTAAGTTGGGCTGCCCGGTGGCGGCTGTGGTCGGAACGGTCCTCGTTTTCGTAAGGACGGCAATTGGCTTAGCTGTCCTGCCGCCCGAACGGTGCGGTAGGAAAAACAGACATCAGATGACCCTGCTTCGCAGAAGCTTAGCTCCGCTGCGGCTCGTTTGAACCATTTCTCCGTTTACCAAGTGGAGAAGCATTCGACCGCCGCCGGAAGGTTCAGCCCGAACGACACAATCGAGATTCACGATGTGCGATCGGTGCACCCGCGCGAACCTGTTCGCATCGAGAGCGGCTTCAAACTCTGAGAGGGTGGTACGTACTAGGTGCCGCCCCTCGCGTGTTGCTACCTCAGCATAATCGTCCGCGCCCATTATGCTGACGATCTGATCAACATCCACGGGATAGATGTCGTCGCCGCAACGGATGAAATATCGGGTCAGCGTTGGCTCTTGCGCTTCCCCAGCCGCCGGCATCACAAAGCTTGGCAACTCACCTTGAGCACGAAGGTAGGTCAGCGCCGCAACGAGAGCGTAGGCGGCGAGCCCTTGCAGGAGCTGCCAGGCGAACACCGGCCCTGGGAAGAATGCGCGCACGGCGAACTCTACGAACGAGCCTCCCGCCCGGACGCCCATCAGCACCATGATGAGCCAGTACCACAGTATTGAAAAAGCGGGGGCGAGCACCAAGTGCAGCGCCACCTGTCGAACCGATTTAGCCCCGATCGCGTAACGCCGTATCGCGGCTCGAGCGGCCACAGCAACGACGAGTAGCGGCAACAAGTTCATCAGAGAGGACAGTGCCGCGTCCCCAATACTCCCGTGTCTTCGTACGATCACAAAAACGCTGAAGTAGCTGACGAAAGCAAACGCCACTGCAAGTGCGTCGAACGCACGGTCGCTCAGTCGGTGCGATACCGGTGGAGTAGCGGTAGGCTTCGACATCTCCATTGCTGGCTTATGCGCAGCCTGTGCCGCGGCAGCAACGGCCTCGTGTACCACTTGCGCCGACTGATGCGGGGCTGCCTTGCCGGATCACCTCGCCCGCGCTCGTTCACCGCGCAAGCCGAGCCACTCACCGGCCTACTGGTCTTTTCGCCGCAAAAATGACCGCTGTCAGCCGCACATCCATACTGTCGTGACGCTATTGTCGAAGCCACACGCACAGAGGATGGTGCATGACCGTTAGATCGAAACTACGCACTGCCTTGCTGCTTCTCGCTGGAACCCTGTGGACGCACGCTGCCACCGCTCAGCATTTCGAGATGCAAAGCGGTAAAGAGGTGCTGGCCGGAAATCCCGTACCGATCAGGCTGACGGGCCTGCCGCCCGAGACTGACGTCGAGATCACCGCTGAGCGGACGCTGGCGAACCGATGGAAACAAGGTGCTCCGGTGAAGGTCTATCGATCAAAAGCGCGTTTTCGCGCCGATCAGCGGGGAAGCGTCGATCTTGGGAATACCCCATCCTTCGGCGGGTCGTTCACCGGTGTGGATCCAAGTGGCCTTTTTTGGTCCATGGAGCCGATAGACACTCCGGCATCGCCGCCACTCACTGATGAGGTAAAACTATCGGCGCACATCGGTGGCCGCACCATCGCCAACTCGTCATTCCGATTGGTCGATAGGATGAAGAACTTCTCCGTGAGAGAGGTGCCCGGCTTCCCCGGCTCGTATTTTGCCCCCTACCCAAGCCCAGGCAAGCATCCGGTAATCATCATTGTCGATGGAGCCGACGACAATTCTTACAGCCGGGACGTTCTGATGCCGCGCTTCGCGGCCCAAGGCTTTGCCGTCTTCCACTTTGCAACTTACTCGCTCGTTTACGGGCCGGGCCAGCCGAGCGTTGAGGGCCTTCCGACCCGCTATGTGGAAATCCCGGTGGACCGCCTTCAGGGGGTGCGCGACTGGCTCATCCGGCAGCGCAGCGTCGATCCGAAACGCATCGGCCTCTACGGTGTCTCACGGAATGGTGCATACGTATTGCTCGCGGCCAGTCGTTTTCCTTGGGTGCGCGCAGTAGCGGGAATTGTGCCATCCGATGTTGTTTGGGAGGGGTGGGGAGATCGAGTACCGCTAGGAAAGACGTCCTCCTACTCCTGGCGCGGAAAGGCTCTACCGTTCGTTCCGTACGACGAAGGATTTCATAAGGAGACTGCAAAGATTGCCCGTGGGCAGCCGTTCCGGTTGCGCACGCCGATGGACCAGGGGCGGTGGGAGAATCCTCAGCGGGTACCTGCCGCTCGAATACCGCTCGAAACGTATCGAGGCCCCGCGTTTCTAGCAGGCGGAGAGCTGGATAACCTCTGGGCATCTGCCCACATGGTCCAGAATCTCGCCGAGCGCCGCGCCGAAGCGGGACAGGACACGACTTCCTTGGTGTTCGCCGACGCGGGTCATAATCTTGGCGGGTCCGGGGCGGATCCGACGATGCTGTTTGAAGCCGGTGAAGCCCGCGCTGCGGAGGCCCGTGCGCAGTACAGAACCTGGAACGCTCTAGTCGCCTTCTTTGAACGCGCGTTAAAACCATGACCGGCTCGCTCCCCATAACGCGGCGGACATTTGCTGGCAGCCTCTGTGGTGTAGCGGCCGCCGTGCCGCTCCTCGGTTGCAATCGACAGCCGCTGTTGATGCCATCTCTTCGGCCCGCCGCCCCCTACCCGCCGAAGCTCGACCACATCGTGTGGTTGGCGAGAGATTTGGACGCGGCCTGCGGCGAATTCCAAGACAAGACCGGCGTTGCTCCAATGTACGGCGGCAGGCATGCGAGCGGAACGCACAATGCCCTCGTCGCTCTCGACACGGCATGTTACCTAGAGATCGCCGCCCCGCAGCCGGGGGTCACCAGCGGGCATCCATGGGTCGAAGCAGCACTCAAGCGGCCGGAGCCGCACCTCTACGCCTATTGCATGCGCCCTGAAACGACTCTTGAAGCGCTTGCCTCGCGCGCCCGCGCCGCCTCCATACCGGTTCTTGGCCCACATCCGGGGAGTCGGACCATGCCCGATGGGCGAGAGATCCATTGGCGATTGTTGATTCCAATGGTTGCCGGTTCGGCCGGCACCGTACCATTCTTCATCGATTGGACCGATTCTCGCCACCCGGCGCTGGACGCTCCGAAGGGCGTATCGCTCGCCGGGTTCAGCGTGAGTCATCCCGAGGGATCAAGAATTGAGCCGTTGCTCGCCGTTGTCGCCCCGGGAGTCCGCTTCGAGACCACCACAGGCCCCTCACTCGTCGCGAAGCTAAAGTCGCCGGGCGGGAAGGTCGTCCTGACGAGCTAAGCTAACCCCCGCTTTCGACCCATTGCGGAACACAGCTCAAGCCTAGGGCCTGTATGTCAGCAGCCCGTCATCGACGAACGTCTCTATACAGCGACGAACATCCACCGCGGATGGAAGATTAATCGGTCGATGTTGCTAGGTTCGCAGTGAGCATGGTGGCGAGGAATACGACGATGTGCGGACCCGATCCGGCCGACGAATGGAACAGCGGCGACTCGTTCAGCTGGGCGTCGAACCGCCGGCAGTTCGCGATAGCGGCGATGGGGGCGCTAGCCGCCTGCGCTACCCGGCCAGTTCGCGGCGGCCGCGCCGAACTCGCCGAGGACTGGGTGAGTTTGCCCACTCCGGACGGAACGATGGAAGCCTTCTTTGTGCGTCCAGCGAAGGGACGGCATCCCGCGATCTTAACCTGGCCGGACATCCTCGGCGTGCGGGACGCGTTTCAGGTAATGGCGCGGCGACTGGCAAGCCAAAACTATGCAGTGCTGGTGATCAATCAATATTATCGATCGGCGCCTGCGCTGCAGTTCAACCGCGGTTATAAGGACTTCCTGGCGCAGGGCGGGTTCGAAAAGATTGGGCCCTGGATTAAAGAGCTGACGGTCGACTCGATTGGCCGCGATGCCAAGGCAGCGATCGGCTGGCTCGACCGCCGCCCGGAGGTCGACACCCGTCGTGGCGTCGGCACCGACGGATACTGTCTAGGCGGGCCCTTCACCGTGTGGACCGCCGCGGCAGTGCCGCGGCGCGTGCGCGCGGCGGCCTCGCTCCATGGCTGGAATCTTGTCAAGCCCGACGATCCCGAAAGCCCCCATAAGCTGTTCGGTAAGACACGGGCCCGTTATCTGTTTGCGATCGGGCAAAACGATGACGAAAAGGCGCCCGAGGAGAAGAATGTGCTCCGCGCGGCGGCGGCGGCGGCCGAACGGCCGGCGGAGGTGGAAGTTTACCCCGCGACCCATGGCTGGATGGTGCCGGACGGCGCGGCCTACGACGCCGCGGTGGCGGAGCGCGCATGGGCACGGATGAGCGCGTTGTTTGCCACGTTATAGGACATCAGCGGAACATGCCCCAGCTGCGTGAGAATCTGCCGCTTTGGCATTGGGTCCTACGCGCAATCAGGAGAACTGCGTTGAGAAATTTGGTTGCCGGTGCGGCGGTGATACTCCTTGCAGCATGCGGGTCGGCGGGTGAGGAAAATGACGCGGCTGCGGCGAACCCGAGCGGGAATGTCTCCAGTGCTGCCCAGGACAAGAAGGTTCAGTACAGCAGTAGTACGTCTTTGGAAAAGGAGCAGGCGCTCGTCCTGATGGAACAGCGTAAGAAAAACTTTAAGAAGATCGGCGGCGCCATGAAGGTGATCAGCCGCGAACTCAAAGGTCAAAGCCCTAACCTGAACCACCTGCGCACCGGGGCGGCAACCATTGCTCAGTTCGCTCCGCAGGTCCCGGCGTGGTTTCCGGCCGGCACCGGCCCAGACGTCGGTAAGACTGGCGCGCGCGCCGAGGTTTGGCAAAAACCAGAGGGTTTTGCGGCAAAGTCTCAGGCATTCAGGGAGGCCGCTGTTACGTTCAACACGGCCGTACAAGGCTCCGATTTCGGCTCGATCCGCTCGGTTTATGCGACCCTCGGCAAGAGCTGCAAGGGCTGCCACGACGTCTATCGTGCAGAGGAGTGATCCTGTGCTGTCGATGCGCCTCCCCACGCATCGCATCGTGGTTTTCGATTTCTTGGCGCAGGGGATTCTGCTCGCATCTGCGACGCCGGCCCTGGCGCAGCGAGTGAGGGCGGGATGAGAACAGGTCTAATATTTTGTGCGGCGGTAACAACACTGGCTTCGGCTCTCTCGGCGCAGGGCTCGCGCTCCTCGAAGTGGACGGCATCCGCCCCTGCGGTTGCCGCCAAGTTCCAGCCGGGCACAGTTGCCAGGCGCGACACCGAAGAGTCGATGATGACGCTTACGCCTGATGCATTGCAGATTTTCTGGGGAGTCAGCCGAGAATGGTTTCCGATGTCGCGTGTGTCGGAGATCTGGACTGCGCACCGCATCGGCGGCACCTGGAAAAGCAAGCGGGCGGACTTCTCCACCGGCTATAGCGATGGAGACCCATTCGTGTCGCACGACGGCAAGCAAATTTTCTTTGTGTCGGTACGGCCGGTGGGCCGACCCAGGAAAGATTTTGATATCTATGTCGTGGATCGGACAGCGACAGGCTACAGCCAAGCACGCAATCTAGGCGCCGCAGTAAATTCGCTCGAGGATGAATTGTATCCTTCCATGGCAGGAGACGGCACCCTCTATTTCGCAAGCGACCGGACCGGTACGTGGAAAACCTATCGAGCAAGGCCGTCGTCAGATGGCACTTATTCCGCTGCCGAGCCCTTGCCTTCTACGGTCAATGCGGAAGGATCATGGAACTTTAACCCCTTCATCAGCAAGGACGGTAAGACGCTCATATTCACCTCTCAACGACAGGGCGGAGCGGGAAAGGGGGACATTTGGGTGGCCAAGATGGGTGTATCAGGCGAGTTTGAGGCCGCACGTAATCTCGGGCCCAAGATCAACACCCCGGAGGACGAGTTTCACGCCACCCTTTCCCCCGACAAGCGGGCCCTCTTCTTTGTACGCCGCACCACCCGCCCCGGCGCAAACGCTGACCTTTATTGGGTAAGCACGAAAGGACTGGGCCTTTAAGCGTCCTCAGCTTTTTCCGTGTGGACGGACCGTGACAATCATCCTTTAACCTCTCAGCTACAAGAACAAGGTCCGCGCACTGATGGCAAGAAAGTGGATAGCGAAAGTCGCTCTGCTGCTCTCCTTGGCGGGCTGCGCCGCCGCCGCTCCCGACCTCCGATCCGCCGCACCTGCATCTATAGCGCGGGAGATGGCGCTGACCGCAGTCGAGATCGCCTCCGACGCCGACCTCTCCCATGTCGCCGACATGATCGGCGACGCGCAGATCGTCATGATTGGAGAGCAATGGCATGGGGATGGAGGCGGCATTGCCCTCCTCGCTCGGCTGGTGAAGCATCTACACGCGAGACACGGCTTTGAGGTGCTGGTGTTCGAAAGCGACTTCTACGCCGCTCAGGCGGGCTGGCAGCGCGTGGTAGAAGGGGCTCCTGTGGCAACCCTGAAGCCGGAGATTTACGCCTTTTGGAGCGACAGCCCGGCTGCCGCCCCCTTATGGGATTATATCGGGGCTCAAGCGTCAGGAAACAGGCCTCTCCTCGTAGCAGGAATGGACACGAAGTTGGTGGGTCGCAGCTCCAGAGAGGGGTTTCCGGAGGCATTCAGAACCCGGCTGGCGTTGACCCGCTCGATCGCTCCTGCCGAAGCCGCTGCGGCGGCGGAAACGCTCTCCGCACTTCTGCGCGGAGAACAGGCGAAGGTGAGCGCCGGCTCATTCGAGCGGCTGCTGCGGGTTGCCCGGCTCTTCGAGGCCGAGATGAAAAGCAGCGAGGACGAGTTCTGGACACAAATGTCCGAAAGCCTCCGGAGGAACCTCACCGATCCGAGCAGAGATCCCGGCATGGCTTCAAACCTGCTGTGGCTTGCCAACAATCAGTTTCGAGGCCGCCGGATCATCGTCTGGGGGCACAACAACCACGTTCTTACTGACAAATGGATGGTGTTCGATTCTCCCGATGCGGGTCTCAGGAAGGCGCTGGGCGAACTACCGACCCCGGCGTTGACGTCTACCACTTTTGTCGGGGCGTTGGTAAAACACGCCGTCGGTCCCCGCTTGGTTTCCATCGGCACCATCAGCCACTCGGGCGAATACAGCACGGATGTCGAAAGCGCCCTCACCGGCGGTCCGATGAACTTTTCCGCGACACGGGAGCTTCCGCCCGCTCCTGCCGGGACGCTCGAGGCTGCCCTTGCTAGCAGGTGCCGTGAGGGTACTGTCAGAGCAAATGCACTGGCTTGCGACGTGAGGCAAATTGGCTAGGGCGGGGAGATGCCCAGA
>PPFU01039441.1_pt1 | contig 11828 bp, 12 predicted proteins | sample 1535991 | NCBI WGS metagenome assembly PPFU01 (sample SAMN04901290, study PRJNA319586) | Hypolithon metagenome, whole genome shotgun sequencing project. | isolation source: Antarctic Hypolithon | place: Antarctica: Miers Valley | collected 2014 | reverse complement strand
GATCGTGAACGCAGCAGTGGCCGTCGACGCCATCCGGCTGGGTGCGACGTCGATCGTCAACATCAAGCCCGGTCGGGTCGGCGGCCACCTGGCCGGCAAGGCAATCCACGACCACTGCCTGGCCGCCGGCGTGCCGGTGTGGCACGGCGGCATGCTCGAGACCGGCATCGGACGGGCGGCCAACCTCGCCCTGGCCGGGCTGCCCGGCTTCACGCTGCCCGGCGACATCTCGGCCGCCGCCCGCTACTGGCACACCGACATCGTCACCACCCCGGCCGTGCTCGAGTCCGACGGCACCATCCGCATCCCCGATGCCCCCGGCATCGGCGTCGACGTCGACCTCGACTTCCTCAACTCGGTCACCGAGTCCGTGGCACTCCACGAACCCCTCCCCTGACCCCCACTCCCACCCAATAAATCCCCGCGGGGCAGACTCGGGGCGATGAGCGACCGGGTGGATGTCCTGTTCCTGTGCACCGGCAATGCGGCGCGGTCGGTGATGGCCGGCGTGTCGCTGGGGACCCGACGACCCGACCTGGTGATCGAGACCGCCGGCACGTTGGTGGTGGACGGCCAGCCGATGAGCATCCGGACCCGGGCAGCCATCGAGGGCGTGGGTCACGAGTTGCCCCGACACGCCAGCCGTCAGGTCCACCCGCCTGACCTCGACGGTGCCCACCTCGTCGTGGCCCTGGCCCCCGAGCACGTCGAGTGGGTCCGGCGCACGCACCCGGCGGCAGCACACCACACGGTCACACTGGTTCGCCTCGTCCGCGACCTGCCGCCGCCGGACGGCTTCGACGCCATCCGGTCCCAGGTCGAAGCCCTCGATCCTGCTGGCGTGGAGCTCGGCGAGTGGGAGGAGGTGGTCGATCCCGGGGGCGGCGAGGCCGAGGTGTTCGCCGCCTGCGCCCGCGAGATCGACGTGCTCGTCGAGCAGCTGGCGCCCCGGATGGTCAGAGCGAGCGGAGGTGGGGGAACTCGTTGAGGGTCACGATCATGCGGTGTCCCGCGCTCGACGCCCGCACCCGAGTGATGCCGGTGTAGGTGGGCTCGAAGATCATGAATTGGTCGAGACCGAGGACGTGGCCGACGAACGCGTTGATCACCCCGCCGTGGCACACCACGACCGCCGTGCGGGAGCGGTTCTCGCCGATGATCCCGTCCAACGCCTCCACCACCGTCTGCTGGAACCGCTGGGCGTCGAGCTCCCCGTCGGTGAAGTACTTCCCGTCGACCAGCTCCTGCCAGCGAGGGTCGTTGCTGGCCTTGAGCTCCTCCATCGGGACGTAGGCCTCGGCGTCGCGATCGAACTCGGCCACGCCCTCCACCACCACGGGATCGATGCCGGTCACCGAGGCGATCGGCTGGGCTGTCTGTCGGGCTCGGCGCATCGGACTGACGTAGAGCGAGTCAACCGTCTCGTGGCTCAACCACTCGGCGAGCGCCATGGCCTGCCGGTGACCCAGCTCGGCCAGCGGCGGATCGGCCGGGCGGCCCACGTTCTCGACTCGCTCGGGCAGGCCATGTCGCACCAGCAGGAGATCCACGTCGGCAGCCTGCCACGGCCCGAACGCCCGCCAGGTCGTCGGCAGCCTCCCGCCCGGCTGCCGGCGACCGACGCGTCCGGGGTCAGGATCCGGGGTCGGGACGGCGGCGTTGGGCGGCCAGGCCATCGGTCCGACGGTCGTCCTTCATCTCCGACTCGAACACGTGCCGAGCGCCGTCGACCAGCGCATCCTCGGTGTGGGCGGCGAACGATCGCACCACGTCGTAGTAGCTGGCGTCGTACTCCTCGACGACCTGGAACGACCACCGTCCCTCGATGATGTTGCGCCCCACCACGTGGGTCCGGGCTGCCTCGCCGAGGGTGCCGAGTGCCTCGACGGTCTCGTCGCTCACACCGGGAGGACGGCGATCGACCTCGAGCCAATGGGGATGGGTCTGGGGTGGTTTCCAGGTCTGGTCGCTCATCACCACCAGATACTTGCCGACCGGACCCGGCAGGTGCGGTCCGATAGAAGTGGGGTGTGACCGATGCCCACGACGCCGTGCTGCTCCTGTCTTTCGGCGGCCCGGACGGGCCCGACGACGTCATGCCCTTCCTCGAGAACGTCACGCGCGGGCGGGGCGTGCCCCGTGAACGGTTGGAGGAGGTCGCCGAGCAGTACGCCCTCTTCGGCGGCGTGAGCCCCATCAACGACCAGAACCGGCTGCTGCTCGATGCCCTCCGTGTCGAGATGGACCGCCGAGGCCACCGTCTCCCCCTCTACTGGGGCAACCGCAACTGGTCGCCCTCCGTCGAGGACACGATGGCGGAGATGACCGCAGCGGGGCACCGCCGGGTGGTGGCGGTCGCGACGTCCGCCTACTCCTCGTACTCCGCCTGCCGCCAGTACCTCGAGGACATCGAACGGGCCCGCCGCCACGTCGGCGACGGTGCGCCGGCGGTGGACAAGGTGCGTCCCTACTGGAACCACCCCGGCTTCATCGCCGCCGTCACCGACCGGATCCGCACGGCCATCGATGAGCTGACCCCTGACCGACGTGACGGAGCCCGGCTGGTGTGCACCGCTCACTCCATCCCGCTGTCGATGGCCAGCACGTCCGACTACGAGTCCCAGCTCGTCGACGTGATGACACTGGTGACGAGCGACCCGCACATCGACCTGACGGCCGATCTGGTCTTCCAGTCCCGCTCCGGGCCGCCGCACGTGCCGTGGCTCGAGCCCGACATCGTCGATCACCTCACGACGCTCCGGGACCAAGGCGTCGACACCGTGGTGGTCGCCCCCATCGGCTTCGTCTCCGACCACATGGAGGTGAAGTTCGACCTCGACACGCAGGCAGCCGAGGCCGCTCGGTCCCTCGGGATGACGATGGTCCGGGCCGGCACGGTCGGCACCCACCCACGGTTCGTCGCTGGTCTCGTCGACCTCATCGAGGAGCACCTCGTCGGCGCAGTACCGCAGTCGGTCGGACCCCTCGGTCCCCGCCGGAACCCGTGCGTCGCCGGGTGCTGCCCGGCGCCGTCGAGACCAGGCCCTACGCCTGGTCCGGCCTCACCTGGTCCAGCTGGGCCGTGATCGCCTCGAGCAGCTCGTCGTAGTCGTCGAGTGCGGGGTACTGCGGGAACTCGGCGACCACGTTCTCCGGGGCATGGAACAGCAGACCGACATCGGCCTCGGCCAGCATCGACGTGTCGTTGTAGGAGTCACCGGCGGCGATCACCCGGTAGTCGAGTCCGTGGAACGCCTCCACGGCCCGGCGCTTCTGGTCGGGCTGGCGCAGCCGGTAGTCGACGATGCGATCACGCTCGACGACGAGGCGATGGCAGAAGATCGTCGGCATGCCGAGGTGGACCATGAGCGGTCGAGCGAACTGCTCGAAGGTGTCCGACAGGATGATCACCTGCGTCCGGGCCCGGAGCTCATCGAGGAACTCCCGGGCTCCGGGGAGCGGCCCCAACCCGTCGATGACGTCAGCGATCTCCGACATCGAGAGCCCGTGGTTGTCGAGGACGTCGAGCCGGTAGCGCATGAGGGCGTCGTAGTCGGGTTCGTCCCTGGTGGTCCGTCGCAGCGCGTCGACACCGGTGCGGTCCGCCACCGCGATCCAGATCTCGGGGACCAGCACCCCCTCCAGGTCGAGGGTGACGAGGGTCTGCTTGGCGATCACCGCCCGAGTCTGCCGCAGGCCCGCGCTGTGACCCGTCTCCGGCGGTTCGTGGCGTCGGGCTCAGCCAGCCTGCGGGTTGGGAATCGGCGGCTCGGGATGCCCAGGACCGGGCGGGTCAGGCTGGCTCGGACCGGGTTGTGGTGAAGGATCGGGCACCGGCGGGCGCGGATCCGGGGGTTGCGGACCCGGACCGGGCATCGGATCCGGCGTCGGGACCGGCGGCTGATCGGGCTGGGGAACCGGTTGTGGGGCCGGGTTCGGCGCCGGGTCGGGTTGGGTGGGATCGGGCGTGCTCATGACGTCACCTCACGACGAGGACGGGACAGGGGGCGTGGTGCACCACGTGTTCGGAGACGGAGCCGAACCAGAGCCGCGCGAAGCGTCCCCGGTCGTGGGTGCCGAGGACCACGAGGTCGACGGCTTCCTCCTCCGCGACGGCGCAGATGGTGGGGCCGGCATCGCCGTGCTCGACGCGGACCTCGTCGGCATCGAGGAGCTCGCTGGCGTGCTCGACGGTCCTCTTCGCCTGCGCATCGGCCTGCTCGGCCAGCTTTTCGTGGGTCTCGGTGGTGAGCATGGCGTCGCCGTAGCTCCCCAGGGCGAAGGTGCCCATGGTGCCGGCGGCAGACACCGCGTACTGGGCCACGTTCAACACGATGACCTCGGCGTCGTCGGACAGTGCCCGCTTGGCGAATTCGATCGCGTCGTCGGACTGTGGCCCGTCGTCCACTGCGATGAGAATCTTCATGGCGTGTCGCTACCCCTTCGTCGGTACGTGCAGTCATGTCGTCGAGTCGTGCAAGGGTGCGGGAATGACCGACCGCTACACCGACTTCACCGAGCTCCAGTTCGATCGTCCGGCCGATGGTGTGCTGCAGATCACCCTCGATGCGCCCGGGCTCAACTCGGTGAATGCTGCCATGCATCGCCAGTTGGCTGACGTCTGGCTGACAGTCGACCGCGATCCCGACACCAACGTCGCCCTCCTGCGCGGTGCGGGCAAGGGATTCTCGTCGGGTGGGAACTTCGAGATGATCGAGGCGGTCATGGACGACGAGGCCAGTCGGCTCCGCGTCCTGCGCGAAGCCAGGGACCTGGTGTTCAACGTCATCAACTGCTCGAAGCCGATCGTGTCGGCCATGCACGGTCCCGCGGTGGGTGCCGGGCTGGTGGCAGGCATCCTGGCCGACGTGTCGGTGGTGGGTCGGACGGCGAAGATCATCGACGGCCACACGCGACTCGGGGTGGCCGCCGGCGACCACGCCGCCATCTGCTGGCCGCTCATGGCCGGGATGGCCAAGGCCAAGTACTACCTGCTCACCTGCGATCCTCTGTCCGGCGAGGAGGCCGAACGCATCGGTCTGGTGTCGCTGTGCGTCGACGACGACCGCGTCCACGAACGGGCCCTCGAGGTGGCGGTGCAACTGGCCGGCGGGGCGCAATCGGCCATCCGCTGGACGAAGCACTCGCTCAACCACTGGTTCCGCTCGCAGTCGGCGATCCTCGACGCCTCGCTGGCCTATGAGTTCCTCGGGTTCACCGGCATCGACGCGAGAGAGGGCCTCGCCTCCCACGCCGAGAAGCGGTCTCCGGACTTCCAGGGCCCCACCGGCGACGACTGACACCCCCGCCCGGGATCTACGACGGATACTCGACCCCGGTGAGCTCCTCGGACACGGTCCACAGTCGCGCCATGTCCTCGGATCGCACCGCTTGCGGGCGGGGCATCACCAGCACCGGTGGGCCCCGCATCTCTCGGAGCCCGCTCGGCCCGTAGTACTGGGCGCCGGCCGCGTCGGGGTCGGTGGCGGCCCGCAGCGTCGGGAGGGCTCCTGCGGCGGCTGACTGCAGGGTGAGCGACATGAGGGCGCCGAGGACCTGTTTCACACCGGGAAGTTCGGCGCCGGGGATGTAGCGCGACAGCTCCGTGGACGAGACGCCGGGATGGGCGGCCAGGGCGATCGGCGCCAGACCGGTCGCATCCAGGCGGCGCTGGAGCTCGAAGGTGAACAGCAGGTTGGCCAGCTTGGACTGCTGGTAGGCGGCCATGCGGTTGTACGACCGCTCCCACTGCAGATCGTCCCACCGCATGCGGCCTTGCTGGTGGGCGATGCTCGAGACGGTCACGATCCTCGACCCGTCCACGGCGGCCAGGCAGTCGAGGATGTGCCCCGTGTAGGCGAAGTGACCCAGGTGGTTGGTGCCGAACTGGAGCTCGAAGCCGTCGGCCGTCGTGGTGCGAGGCGGCACCATGACGCCGGCATTGTTGACCAGCACATCGACGCGTGGGAAGCGTTCCCTCGTCTCGGTGGCTGCAGCCGCGATGGCCGAGAGGTCGCCGAGATCGAGGCGGATGATCTCGACCGTGCCGACCGGTCGCCGGGCCTCGATCATCGTCTTGGCCGCAGCGGCCTTGTCGACGTCCCGGCAGGCCAGCACGGTCGTCGCGCCGGCGACCGCCAGCTCTGCAGCGGTCTCCAGGCCCAAGCCGGTGTTCGCACCGGTGACGATGGCGACCCGACCGCGTTGGTCGGGGATGTCGGCCACGGTCCACGCCATGATCTACCCCTTTCGCTTCTGGATGTTGGCCCACTCGTCGCGGAGCCCGACCGTGCGATGGAACGTCATCGGGGCGTCGGCATCGACGGCGAAGTAGCCCAGGCGTTCGAACTGGACGACGGTTCCGGCATCGGCGTCGGCCAGGGCCGGTTCGAGCTTCGCCTGGCGCGTCTCGCGGGACGCCGGGTTCAGCGACGTCATCGGGTCGGCGCCCTCGCTCCCGGGGTGGCTGTCGGAGAAGAGTCGGTCGTAGAGGTGGACGGTGGCATCGACGGCGTGGTCGGCGGAGACCCAGTGGATGGTGGCCTTCACCTTCCTACCGTCCGGGGCTTGTCCGCCCTTGGTCTCGGGGTCGTAGGTGGCACGGATCTCGGTGACGTTTCCGTCTGCGTCGGTGTCGGCATCGGTGGCCGTGATGAAGTAGCCGGCGCGCAGCCGAACCTCACGGCCCGGGGTGAGCCGGTAGTACTTCGGTGGCGGGTCGGTCATGAAGTCGTCCCGCTCGATCCACAACTCGCCACCGAATGGCACCGGGCGGGTCCCGGCCGCCTCGTCCTCGGGGTTGTTGACCGCCTCGACGTGCTCGACAACCGGGCCGCCGGCGTCGCTGGGCCAGTTGGTGATGACCACCTTCACGGGGTCGAGGACCGCCATCCGCCGCAGGGCATGGGCGTTGTGGTGGCGGCGCACGTGGGACTCGAGCAGCTCGATCTCGACCGTCGAGTTGGTCTTGGCCACGCCGATCTCCTCGACGAAGGTCCGGATCGCCTCCGCGGGGTAGCCCCGTTTGCGCATCCCCCGCAGGGTGGGCATGCGGGGGTCGTCCCAGCCATCGACCGTGCCGTCGTCCACCAGGGCCTTGAGCAGGCGCTTGGACATGACGGTGTGGGTCAGGTTGAGCCGGGCGAACTCGGTCTGCTCGGGCTTGGTGTGGGGAAGCTCGAGGTGACTGAGGCACCAGTCGTAGAGGGGGCGGTGATCGGCGAACTCGAGGGTGCAGATCGAATGCGTGACGCCCTCGATCGCATCGGACTGCCCGTGGGCCCAGTCGTAGGTCGGGTAGATCAGCCAGCCGTCACCGGTGCGGGCGTGGGGCACCCGGCGGATCCGGTACAGCACAGGATCGCGCATGGTCATCACGGGGTGGTCCATGTCGATCTTGGCCCGCAGGACCTTGTCGCCGTCGGCGAAGGCGCCATCGCGCATCTGGCGGAACAGCCCGAGGTTCTCCTCCACCGTGCGGTCGCGGAACGGGCTCTCGGTCCCTGCCTGGCCGAAGCCGCCACGCTGTTCGGAGATGGTTTCGGCGTCCTGGTCGTCGACGTAGGCCAGGCCCGTGCCGATCAGCTCCTCGGCCCAGGCGTAGAGCTGGTCGAAGTAGTCGGAGGCGTGGAACACCTCGGCCGGTTCGAAGCCGAGCCAGCGGATGTCGTCGACGATGGCGTCGGCGAACTCGATGTCCTCGGCCTCCGGGTTCGTGTCGTCGAAGCGGAGGTTGCACGGTCCACCGAACTCCTCGGCCAGACCGAAGTTGAGCCCGATCGACTTGGCGTGGCCGATGTGGAGGTAGCCGTTCGGCTCCGGGGGGAAGCGGGTCTGGACACGGTCGTAGCGGCCGGCGTCGAGATCGGCCCGGACGGTGTCGCGGATGAAGTCGTCGGCTGCCACGGGTCCAGAGCTAGCAGGTTCCGACCCGAAAGCGGGTAGTACTGGGGGATCGTCACCGAGACCACCACCGTCTTCGACCGGCTCGACTGGGACGATCGCTTCGTCCGGTCGCTGCCCGGCGATCCCCGGGCCGACATCTTCCCCCGGCCCGTGCCTGGCGCGGCGTGGTCGCCGGTGACCCCGACACCGGTTGCCGGCCCCGCCCTGGCGGCCTGGTCGCCGGAGATGGCCGCCCAGCTGGGACTGCCGACGCAGCCCACGCTCGCTGATCGCGACGAGCTCGCCCGGGTCCTCGGCGGCAACCGTCTCGCCGCCGGATCCGTGCCCTACGCCGCCCGCTACGGCGGGCACCAGTTCGGGAACTGGGCCGGCCAACTCGGAGACGGCCGAGCCATCGCGCTCGGCGAGGTGACCGACATCGACGGCGTCCACCAGACGCTGCAGCTCAAGGGCGCCGGCCCCACGCCGTACTCCCGCCGGGCCGACGGCCGGGCCGTGCTGCGATCCTCCGTGCGGGAGTTCCTCTGCAGCGAGGCCATGCACCACCTGGGTGTTCCCACCACCCGGGCGCTCAGCCTCGTCACCACCGGAGACGACGTGGTGCGCGACATGTTCTATGACGGCAATCCCGGTCCCGAGCCCGGCGCCGTCGTCTGCCGGGTGGCGCCGTCGTTCACGCGCTTCGGGACGTTCGAGCTGCCGGCGGCGATGGGCGAGCAGGACCTCCTCCGCGCCCTCGTCGACTTCGCGCTCGAGCACGACTTCCCCCACCTCGGCGCACCGACCTCCGACCAGCAGCGCCGCGACCTCCTCCTCCAGCTCTTCGCCGAGGTGACCGAGCGCACAGCCGAGCTCATGCTCGAGTGGATGCGGGTCGGGTTCGTCCACGGCGTGATGAACACCGACAACCTCTCGATCCTCGGTCTCACCATCGACTATGGACCCTATGGCTGGCTCGAGGACTACGACCCCGACTGGACCCCCAACACCACCGACCGCGGCACCCGGCGCTACCGCTACGGCCAGCAGCCGATGGTGGCACAGTGGAACCTGGCCCGGCTCGCCGGTGCTTTCCTGCCCATCGTCGGCGACACCACCATGCTCGAGGCCACGCTCGGCGAGTACGCCGGCCGCATCGAGTCGGGCTGGTGGTCGATGTGGCTGACCAAGCTCGGTCTCGCCCCGGAGGAGACTCCCGGCGACGAGGACCGCCAACTGATCGACGACCTCCTCGATGTGCTCACCACCACCGAGACCGACATGAGCATCTTCTTCCGGTCGCTACCGGACGCGGCCGCCACAGCGGACACCAGCAACCGCTCGTTGGTGGAGCCACTGTTCGACGCGTACTACCGGCCCGACGAGCTCCAGGGCGACGTGCTCGCCGGCATCGCGGGGTGGCTGCGCCGGTGGCGCGAGCGAGTCGGTGCTGACGACGTCCGGCCGGCGATGGACGCGGTGAACCCTCGCTTCGTGCTGCGCAACTACCTGGCCCAGCTGGCCATCGACGACGCCACGGCCGGCGACTTCGGGCTGGTCGACGAGCTCCTCGACACGCTGCGCAACCCGTACACCGACCAGCCCGGCCGGGAACGCTTCGCGCAGAAGCGCCCCGAATGGGCCCGGAGCCGCGCCGGCTGCTCCATGCTCTCCTGCAGCTCCTGACCCTTGCCCTACCCTCGCGGCGTGCCCATCCGTCTGGTGCTCGCCGACGACCACTACCTGCTGCGAGAAGGTGTCGCCGCGCTCATCGCCACCGAAGCCGAGCTGGACCTGGTCGCCACCTGTGACGACTTCGAGTCGGCCATCGCTGCGGTCGACGAGCACACGCCGGACGTGCTCATCACCGACATCCGGATGCCGCCCACCGGCACCGACGAAGGAGTCCGGCTCGCCGCCCGGCTCCGGACCAGCCACCCGACCATCGGCGTCGTGGTGCTGAGCCAGTTCGTCGAGCCGGCCTACGCCCTCGATCTGCTCGCCGATGGATCGGCCGGCCGCGCATATCTGCTCAAGGAGCGGGTGTCGGAGATCGATGAGCTGGTCGGCGCCATCCGGGCGGTGAGCGACGGTGGTTCGTGGATCGACCCGCGCGTCGTGGAGGCCCTGGTGACGACCAGGACGACGCCGACGGACTCGCCACTGCGGCGCCTCACCCCCCGGGAGCTGGAGGTGCTCAGCGAGATCGCCACCGGCAAGAACAACGCCGCCATCGCCGACTCGTTGGTCCTCTCCGGTCGTGCGGTGGAGAAGCACATCAATTCGATCTTCTCGAAGCTGGGGCTCTCCGAGGAGCCCGCCGTGCACCGGCGGGTGGCCGCCGTCCTGCTCTTTCTGGGCGAAGTGGCGTGAAACCGGCGAGGCAGATCGTCACGGGTGCTGGCACCACCCCCGATCCACGGGCCCACCCCCTCCCAGCCCGTCAGGACCCGTGGGACCATCCGAGGAGATGAACACATCGCTCACGCCCGTGCTGATCGTCGACGATCAGGCACCGTTCCGCGCCATCGCGCGCCAGGTCGTCGAGCTGACGCCCGGCTTCTGCGTGGTCGGTGAGGCCGAGGCCGGTGAAGACGCCGTACGTCTCGCCGATGAGCTGTCGCCGCGCGTCGTGCTGATGGACATCAACATGGGTGGCATCAGCGGGATCGAAGCCACCCGTCAGATCGTCTCAACCGATCCGTCCATCGCCGTGGTGCTGCTGTCGACGTACCGTGAGAGCGACCTGCCTGCCGACGCCCTCGACTGCGGTGCCCGCCGGTACGTCCACAAGGAGGACTTCGAGCCGGGTGTCCTTCACGACGTCATCGGCGACCAGCCCGTCCCGAGCTGAGCACGACCCCGGCCGGGGCTCGCACCGCTCGACGCCCAGCCCACGCTCCCAGGGCCCTCGCGACACGGCCACCAGGCCGATCAGGACGATGGTCCGCCAACTCCGTTCACGCGGACGTCGTCTCCCGTGGCTCGACTCCGGGGATCCGGCCGGCGATGCGGGTGCCGCGACCCGGTTCGGACCACACCTCGACCGAGCCGCCGATCGCTCCCAAGCGGTCGGCCATGTTGACGAAACCGTGGCCTCTGGCACGCTCGTCGAGGTCGAAGCCGGCACCGTCGTCGGCGACGACGAACCGCAGCTCGTCCTCGGCGGTGTCCACGACCACCGAGATCGTGGCTGCCTCACCGGCGTGCTTGCCGGCGTTCTGGAGCGCCTCGAGCACGCAGAAGTAGACCGCGGCCTCGACGTCCTGCTCGTACCGTCCGACGCCATCGGCCTCGACGACGGTCGGCAGCACGGCACGTCCGCCGGCGGACCGGAGCGCCTCGGGCAGGCCCCGGTCCATGAGCAGCGGTGGGTAGATGCCATGCGCCAGGCTGCGCAGCTCCTCGACGGTTGCCTGCACGTCGGTGCGGGCCTCCTCCAGCATGGCCAGGCCGGCGTCGAGGTCGTTGGCCGCGATCCGCTCGATCAGGCGGAGCTTCACCGCCAGGGCCACCAGGTGCTGCTGGGCACCGTCGTGCAGGTTGCGCTCGATCTTGCGGCGCTCGGCGTCCCCGCTCGCCACGACGCGGGCCCGGGACACCCGCAGCTCGACGTTGGCCTTCTTGACCTCCTCGAGCGACGCCTGGAGGGCGAGGTCGAGGGAGGTGTTCTTGAGGGCGAGACCGACCTGGCGGGCCAGTTCGGTCAGGACCCGCTCGTCGTCTTCGGTGAACTCGTCGTGTCCGGCGGACCGCTCGATGAAGATCAGGCCGAACACGTCTCCCTGACTCGTCATCGGGGTGACCCGCACTGGGCCCGCCCCCCGGTGCTCGAGCATCGACGGCAACCACACCGTCGCCCACGCCCGTCCCGCCACGCCGGCGCGGACGACGACGGGCAACTCCTTCTCGCCGAGCACCAGCATTCCGGGCCCCTGGTCGGG
>PPFU01006861.1_pt1 | contig 11830 bp, 10 predicted proteins | sample 1535991 | NCBI WGS metagenome assembly PPFU01 (sample SAMN04901290, study PRJNA319586) | Hypolithon metagenome, whole genome shotgun sequencing project. | isolation source: Antarctic Hypolithon | place: Antarctica: Miers Valley | collected 2014 | reverse complement strand
CCTTGTCCTTGTCGACCTGCTGCTCGACCTGCTCGACCAGCGACAGCACGTCGCCCATGTCGAGGATGCGGCTGGCGACGCGGTCGGGATGGAACACGTCGAGGCCGTCGGTCTTCTCGCCGGTACCGATGAACTTGATCGGCTTGCCGGTGATGTAGCGCACGCTGAGCGCCGCGCCGCCGCGCGCGTCGCCGTCGGTCTTGGTCAGCACCACGCCGGTCAGCGGCAGCGCCTCGGAGAACGCCTTGGCGGTGTTCGCGGCGTCCTGGCCGGTCATCGCGTCGACGACGAACAGCGTCTCCACCGGGTTGACGGCCGCGTGCAGCGCCTGGATCTCGGCCATCATCGCCGCGTCGATCGCAAGGCGACCGGCGGTATCGACGATCAGCACGTCGACGAACGACTTCCTGGCATCGGCGATCGCCGCGCGCACGATGTCGACCGGCTGCTGCGACGCGTCGGACGGGAAGAACTGCGCGTCGACCTGCCCCGCCAGCGTCTTCAGCTGCTCGATCGCGGCCGGACGGTAGACGTCGGCGCTGACCACCATCACCTTCTTCTTGCGCTTCTCGCGCAGGTGCTTGGCCAGCTTGCCCACCGTCGTGGTCTTGCCCGCGCCCTGCAGCCCCGCCATCAGGATCACCGCCGGCGCCGGCACGTTGAGATTGAGCTCGCTCGCCTGCGCGCCCATCACCGTGGTGAGCTCGTCGCGGACGACCTTGATCAACGCCTGGCCGGGGGTCAGCGACTTCAGCACTTCCTGGCCAACCGCACGCACCTTGATGCGCTCGATCAGCGCCTGCACCACCGGCAGCGCGACGTCGGCCTCGAGCAGGGCGATGCGGACCTCGCGCGTGGCCTCGCGGATGTTCTCCTCGGTCAGACGACCGCGGCCTCGCAGCCGCTCCATCGTGCCGGAGAGTCGCTGGGTCAGGGATTCGAACATGCGGACGCCGAAGTCAAGACGGGCCGGCGATTATAGCGGCGCGCGATTCCGCGGCCGGCGCGGGCACGGTCCTCACCTGGACCGATGGCCGCGCGGCCTTGCCGCCATGCGACACTGCGTGAATGACAATGGTTCTCATCGCATCCGTGCTGTACCTGCTGGCCTCGGCACTGCTGGTGCGCAACGTGACCCGCGACGGCAGCGCCCCCGCGCGCACCTGGCTGCTGCCCGCGGTCGCGGCGGCCGCCTGCCACCTCGGCGCGCACATGGCGGCATGGCGGGCACAGGGCGGCGTGGACCTGCACTTCTTCGCCGCGCTGTCACTGGTGGGCGTGGGCATGGCCGCGCTGACGCTTCTGGTTGCCGCGCGCGGCAGGATGGCCGCGCTCGGCGTCGTGGTGCTGCCGATCGCGGCGGCAAGCGCACTGGGCTACGGCCTTTACGGCCGGCATGTACCGGACGGGCTCGACTGGCGGCTGCAGCTGCACGCGTGGTGCGCACTGCTCGCCTACGCCACCCTGGCGGTGGCCGCGGTGCTGGCGGTGATGCTGGCACTGCAGGAGCGCGCACTGCGCCGGCGCGACTTCTACGGCTGGCTCCGCGCCTTGCCGCCGCTGACCGAGCTGGAAACGCTGTTGTTCCGCACCATCGCCGTCGGCTTCGTGCTGTTGACCACGACGCTGCTGACGGGCGTGGTGTTCGTCAGCGACTTCTTCTCGCAGCAGCTGATGCACAAGACGGTGCTGAGCGTTCTGTCGTGGCTCATCTTCGGCGGACTGCTGTTCGGACGCTGGCGCCACGGCTGGCGCGGGACGCGCGCGGTTGGCTGGACGCTGGCGGCGATGGCGCTGCTGGTGCTGGCGTTCTTCGGCAGCAAGTTCGTGCTGGAGCTGGTGCTGGGGAGAGCCGGCTGACGCAGGGACGGTCAGCCGGACCACCGCATCAGCCCGGCGGTCATGGCCCCAAGCAGTGCGCCACCCACCACCTCGATCGGCGTATGCCGCGCCATGCGCAGTCGTGCCCATCCGAGCGGCGGGACCACCAGCAGCGCCACGGCCCCGGCCGGCAGCAACAGCTCCAGCAGTGCGACGCCTGCGAAAGCGAGGCTCGCCATGTGCAGCGACAGCTTGATCCAGCGGTTCACGACGCCTGCCACGCACAGCATCACCACTGCAGCCAGCACGCCGCCCGAGGCTGGCGATGCGCGCCCGCCCATCCACAGCCAGTAGCTGCCTGCGACCAGCAGCGCCAGCGCGTAAAGCAGCGGCCGCTCCTGCCGCCGCGACGCGTCGACCGTCTGCCAATGCCCTCCGCGCCGGCGCTGCCATATGAACCCCGACACGATCGCCACCGCCGCGCCGATGCCGAGCGCGGTCCGCGGCAGCGTCGCCGGATCCAGCCGCCACGCCGCGACCAGCGCCAACGCGGCGAACACCGCGAACGGATGCAGCGCGACCGACAGTGCGCGAGCGACCTGCAGGCCCGCTCCGGTGGCGCCTGCGCTCACGCCACGCTGCTCACGCGTGTTCCAGCGCCTCGGACAGGCGATCGACGCCAATCACCTCCATGCCCTTGTAGCTGCCGGCCTTGGGCGCATTGGCGCGGGCGACGATCGCGCGCCTGAAACCGTGCGTCGCCGCTTCGCGCAGGCGCTCCTCGCCGTTGGGCACCGGGCGGATCTCGCCGCTGAGCCCGACTTCGCCAAAGGCGATGGTCTTGTCGGGCAACGGCACATCGCGCAGCGACGACAGGATCGACAGCAGCACCGGCAGGTCGGCAGCGGTCTCCTGCACGCGGATGCCGCCGACGACGTTGACGAAGACGTCCTGGTCGCCGGTGACGACGCCACCATGGCGATGCAGCACCGCCAGCAGCATCGCCAGCCGGTTGCCCTCCATGCCGACCGCGACGCGACGGGGGTTGGACAGCGGCGACGCATCGACAAGCGCCTGCACCTCGACCAGCAGCGGCCGCGTGCCCTCGCGGGTGACCATGACGCAGCTGCCGGGCTGCGGCGTGCTGCTCCCTGACAGGAAGATCGCCGACGGGTTCGGCACCTCCTTGAGGCCCTTGTCGCCCATCGCGAACACGCCAAGCTCGTTGACCGCGCCAAACCTGTTCTTGAACGCGCGCAGCACCCGGAACCGGCTGCCGGCATCGCCCTCGAAGTACAGCACCGCGTCGACCATGTGCTCGAGTACGCGCGGGCCGGCGATCCCGCCTTCCTTGGTGACATGGCCGACGAGGAACACCGCGGTCCCGGTCTCCTTGGCGTAGCGCACGAGCCGTGCGGCCGATTCGCGCACCTGGCTCACCGAGCCGGGCGCCGCGGCCAGCGACTCGGTCCATAGCGTCTGCACGGAGTCGGCGATGATCAGTTTCGGGCGCAGCGTCGCCGCGTGCTCGAGGATGCGCTCGACGCCGGTCTCCGCCAGCGCATCGAGTCCTTCCAGCGGCAGGCCCAGTCGCGCCGCGCGGCCGGCGACCTGCGCCAGCGACTCCTCTCCGGTGACGTACAGGCCCGGCAGGCTGGTGGCCATGTGCGCGAACGCCTGCAGCAGCAGCGTCGACTTGCCGATGCCCGGGTCGCCGCCGACCAGCACCACCGCACCCTCGACAAGGCCGCCGCCGAGCACGCGGTCGAACTCGCCGATGCCGGTGGTGACCCGCGCGTCCTCGTGGTGGGCGACGTCCTTCAGCGCAGTGACCCGTGGCGCCTCGACCTTGCCGGCCCAGCCGCTGCGCCGCGCCGCGGGCGATGCCGCGGTGGCGGCGGACTCGAGCACGATCGACGACAGCGTGTCCCACGCACCGCACGCCGCGCACTGGCCCTGCCACTTGCCGTAGTCCGCGCCGCACTCGCTGCAGACATAGGCGGTACGCGTCTTGGCGGCGGACTTGGACATCGGGTTTCCGGGCGAGGCGGGGCGCCCTACTCTAGCGGCCGTGCATCGCGCCGGCTGAGACCGGCGGCGGCCATACGGAAGTCGCCTGCGACGCGCACCCGTGCAACGGGGCGTGCAGCGCAATGCCCACCCCTCCGCGCGCGATCAGGTCCCGGTCGTCCCCGATGGCACCGCGTCACCGCGGCGCTCCTGCAGCAGCCTCGCCGCCTGCGCATCCGCCGCGACGCGATGCTGCAGCGACTTGCAGAGCTCGATCCCGGCACGCGTCAGGGCAATCGTGCCGCCGACTTCGGTCGCGAGTGCGCCATCAAGGAGGCGAGTGCGGATGGCGTCATCGCCGTCGACGAGTTCAGCGCCGGAATCGATCCGCCGCAGCACTTCCAGCAGCGCCAGCTCTTCAAGCGGAATGGGTTCCATCGCGACACCGTGACTGTTGGACGAGGCGCATCATGGCAGATCTTCACGTGTCCTACACGGCCCGCGCCTGCAATGACTGGCGGACAGCGGACGGCAGGCAACGACGGGCGATGCGGGATGGTGCCGGAAATAGGAATCGAACCTACGACCTCATCATTACGAGTGATGCGCTCTACCAACTGAGCTATTCCGGCGGAACCTTGTGATGCCTTTAGGGAACCTGCGCCAACCGGGGGCATCCCCGGGTGGGCACCGCCGACATTGCGCCCGGCGGGCCGTGGATTCTAGGATTCCGCCGCCCCGGGGTCAATCGAACGCCGCGCGGCTGCTCAGTCGACCAGCTTCAGCCGCAGCTCACGCGGCAGCGCGAAGACCATGTTCTCCGGCTCGCCGTCGAGCTCGCGCACGCCGGCCGCGCCGAGCGCCTGCAGCCGCGCCAGCACGCCCTGCACCAGGATGTCAGGCGCCGACGCGCCGGCGGTGACGCCGATGCTGCGGCGGCCGGCGACCCACGCCGGGTCGATCTCGTCGGCGCCGTCGATGAGGTACGCCTCGACTCCCTCGCGCTCTGCCAGCTCGCGCAGGCGGTTGGAGTTGGAGCTGTTGGGCGAACCGACGACCAGGATCAGGTCGCAGCCGGCCGACAGCTTGCGCACGGCGTCCTGCCGGTTCTGGGTGGCGTAGCAGATGTCGTCGTTGCGCGGTCCTTCAATGCCTGGGAACCGGGCCTGCAGCGCCATGATGATCCCGCGGGTGTCATCGACAGACAGCGTCGTCTGCGTGGTGTAGGCCAGGTTGCCCGGCTGGCCGACGACGAGGGTGGCCACGTCGGCGAGGTCCTCGACAAGGTAGATGCGGCCGGTGCCGCCCTGGCGGTCCCACTGCCCCATCGTGCCCTCGACCTCGGGATGCCCGGCGTGGCCGATCAGCACCACGTCGCGGCCGCCGCGGCAGTGGCGCGCGACCTCCAGGTGCACCTTGGTCACCAGCGGGCAGGTGGCGTCGAACACCTTCAGCCCGCGCGCCTGCGCCTCGGCGCGCACCGCCTGCGACACGCCGTGCGCGGAGAAGATGACGGTGGCATCGTCGGGCACCTCGTGCAGCTCGTCGACGAATACCGCGCCGCGGGCCTTGAGGTCGTCGACGACGAAGCGGTTGTGGACGACCTCGTGGCGCACATAGATCGGCGCGCCGAGGGTCTCGATGGCGCGCTTGACGATCTCGATCGCGCGGTCGACACCGGCGCAGAAGCCGCGGGGATTGGCTAGCACGATATCCATGGCACGCAGTCTACGCCGCGTCGCCTGGGCGGCCCTTGGCCGGCTGAGGATCGCCGCCCGCGCCCAGCAGGCCGAACACCGCGATCCCGATCGCGCCACCGACAATCGCGGCGTCAGCGATGTTGAATGCCGGCCAGTAATAGTCGCCGACGTACCACTGCACGAAGTCGACCACGTGACCGTGCACCAGCCGGTCGATGACATTGCCGATCGCGCCGCCGATCACCAGCGCGAACGGCAGCGCCGTGCGCCAGTCGCGGCGCGGCGTGCGCGACAGCCAGACCGTCAGCAGGGCGCAGATCGCGAACGCCAGCCCGGTGAAGAACCACTTCTGCCAGCCACCCGCATCGGCGAGGAAACTGAAGGCCGCCCCCGTGTTGTAGGTCCGGTACCAGTTCCAGAAGCCGTCGATGACGACCACGGGCTGGTACTCCGGGAGCCTCGCCAGCACCCACCATTTGCTCAGCTGGTCGAGCGCGATCACGACCGCGGACAGCAGCAGCCAGATCAGCGCATCGGGGCGCGGGCGGACGGATGGACGGGTCATCGGGGTACTCCGTTGGGGGTCGGCGCGACGCGGGCGGTCAGAACCACTGCCGCACCTCGCCCGGAGCGTCGACGTTGCCGGCGCAGCGACCGCAGACCAGCGGATGCGCGGCGACCATCCCGATGTCACCACGATGCTGCCAGCAGCGGACGCACTTGGGCTTGTCGGTGGCCTGCGCTTCCACCGTGATGCCGGCGCCGTCGGCGGCCACGACACAGACATCGCCGCTGATCAGCAGGAACCTCAGCTCGTCCGCCAGCGGCGACAGCCACGCGTGCTCGGAGGCACTGCAGCGCAGCACCAGCTCGGCTTCGAGCGCCGCGCCGATGCTTCCCGCGGCGCGCATCGGCTCCAGTACCCGGGCGACCTGCTCGCGCAGCGCCAGCAGCTGGTCGAAGCGTGCCGGCGACAGCGGCGCGTCGTCGGCCAGCGGCACCAGGCCGGTGTACCAGGTCGCGAACAGCACGTTGTCCTCGCGCCGGGCGCCGTCCGCCGGTGCCGGCAGGTGCGACCAGAGCTCGTCGGCGGTGAATGCCAGCACCGGCGCCACCCAGCGGACGAAGGCCTCCATCACGTGATGCATCGCCGTCTGCGCGGACCGCCGCCCGCGCGACTCGGCGGGCATCGTGTACAACCGGTCCTTGGTCACGTCGAGGTACAGCGAGCCCAGGTCGACGCTGCAGAAGTTCAGCAGCGCCTGCACGATCGCAGCGAAGTCGTAGCGCGCGTAGGCGTCCACCACCTTCTGCTGCACTTCCCACGCGCGGTGCACGATCCAGCGGTCGAGGGCCACCATGTCCGCCGGCGCGACCAGCTGCGAGGCGGGGTCGAAACCATGCAGGTTGCCGAGCAGAAAGCGCGCGGTATTGCGGATGCGACGATAGGCATCGGCGTTGCGCTTCAGGATCTCCTGCGACAGCGACATCTCGTTGCTGTAGTCGGCGGAGGCGATCCACAGCCGCAGGATGTCGGCACCGAGCGTCTTCAGGATGTCCTGCGGCTCGATGCCGTTGCCCAGCGACTTGGACATCTTGCGGCCGTGCTCGTCGACGGTGAAGCCGTGCGTCAGGCACTGCCGGTACGGCGCGGCGCCGTCGATGGCGATGCCGGTCAGCAGCGACGACTGGAACCAGCCGCGATGCTGGTCGGAGCCCTCGATGTAGAGGTCGGCCGGCTTGCCCAGCCCGCGCGTCGCCAGCACCGCCTCGTGCGTGATGCCGGAATCGAACCAGACATCGAGGATGTCGGTGATGCGGTCGTAGTCGCCAGCCTCGTCGCCCAGCAGCGTCGCCGGGTCGAGGCCATACCACGCGTCGACGCCCTCGCGCTCGACCAGGTCGGCGACCTCGCGCATCAGCGCGACGCTGCGTGGATGCGGCTCCCCGGTCTCGCGGTGGACGAACAGCGCGATCGGCACGCCCCAGGTGCGCTGTCGTGAGATGGTCCAGTCCGGACGCCCGGCGACCATGCCGGCGATGCGCGCCTGGCCCCACGCCGGGTACCAGGTCACGCCCTGGATCGCGGCCAGCGCGTCGCGGCGCAGGTGCGCCTGGTCCATCGAAATGAACCACTGCGGGGTCGCGCGGAACACTACCGGCGTGCGGTGCCGCCAGCAGTGCGGGTAGCTGTGGCGGAAGGCGACCCGCGCCAGCAGCGCGCCGATACCGGCCAGCGCGTCGGCGATCGCGGCATTGGCCTTCCAGATGTGTTCGCCCGCAAGCGCGGTGTCACCCAGCGGCGGCGTTGAGGGGAGGTACACGCCGCGGCCGTCGACCGGGTTGAGCTGCGCCGCCGTGTGGCGCGCGACCAGCCCGTACCGCTGGCCGACTACGAAGTCCTCCTGGCCGTGACCGGGCGCCGTGTGCACCGCGCCGGTGCCCTCGTCGTCGGAAACGTGGTCGCCGAGGATCAGCGGGATGTCGCGGTCGTTGTAGAACGGATGCGCGAGCACGGCGTGCTCCAGCGCGGCGCCCTCGACGCGGCCATGCACCTGCACCGCGTCGACGCCGTAGCGCGCCAGTGCGGTTGCGGCCAGCGCCTCGGCCAGGACAAGCCAGCGGCGACGGCCGTCGCGCGTGGGGCCCTCGACCAGCACGTAGCCGATGTCCGCTCCCAGCGTCACCGCCAGCGACGCCGGCAGCGTCCACGGCGTCGTGGTCCAGATCGGTACCGCGACTTCGACATCGTCGGGCACCTGGGCGCCGAACAGCGCGCCCAGCGCGGCGGCATCGCGCGCGGCGTACGCGACGTCGACCGCGAGCGACTCCTTGTCCTGGTATTCGATCTCGGCCTCCGCCAGCGCCGAGCCGCAGTCGAAGCACCAGTACACCGGCTTCACCCCGCGCAGCAGGTGGCCGTTCTCGACCACCTTGGCCAGCGCGCGGATCTCGTCGGCCTCGAAGCGGAAGTCCAGCGTGCGGTACGGCCGCTCCCAGTCGCCGAGCACGCCCAGGCGCTTGAAGTCGCGGCGCTGCACGTCGATCTGCGCGTTGGCGAACTCGCGGCACAGCGCGCGGAACCGCACCGCGTCGAGCTTGCCGCCGACCTTGCCGTGCTTCTTCTCGACAGCGATCTCGATCGGCAGGCCGTGGCAGTCCCAGCCCGGCACGTACGGGGCGTCGAAGCCCGCCAGCGTCTTCGAGCGGACGATGATGTCCTTGAGGATCTTGTTGACCGCATGGCCCAGGTGGATCGCGCCGTTGGCGTACGGCGGACCGTCGTGCAGCACGAACCGCGGCCGGCCCTGCGCGCGCTCCCGCAGCCGGTCGTACAGGCCGTCAGCCTCCCAGCGCGCCAGCGTCTCCGGCTCGCGCCGCGGCAGGTCGCCGCGCATCGGGAACGCGGTCTCGGGCAGGTGGATGGTCGGCTTGTAGCGCTGGCTGTCGTCGTCGGTCACGCGGAGGCTCGCTGGAGTGGTTGCTGTTGCTGCAGGCAGTGCCGCGCTTGCGCGGCATCGCGATCCATCTGCGCGACGAGGGTCGGCAGGTCGGGGTAATTTTCCTCGTCGCGCAGGCGTTCGACGAACTCGACCGAGATCCGGCGGCCGTACAGGTCGCCGTCGAAATCGAACACGTGCGCCTCCAGCAGCGGCTCGACGCCGCCGACCGTGGGCCGCGTGCCGAAGCTCGACACCGACGGCAGCGGCACGTCTGCGATGCCGTGCACCCAGGTGGCATAGATGCCGCGCAGTGCCGCCACCTTGCCGGCGAAGCGCAGGTTCGCGGTGGGATAGCCAAGCGTGCGCCCCAGCTGCCGGCCGCGGACCACGCGGCCGTCGATCGCATACGGCTTGCCGAGCAGCCGGGCCGCGCTGGCGAAGTCCCCGGCAGCGAGCGCCGCGCGGATGCGGGTGCTGGACACGCGCTCGCCGTCGAGTGACACCGGTGCGATCTCGTCGGCGCTGAAGCCCAGCTCGTCGCCGAGGTCACGCAGTGCCTGCAGGTCGCCCGCGCGACGATGGCCGAAGCGGAAACCGGGACCGACGTGGACCTCGCGCGCCGCAAGGCGGTTGACCAGCACGCGCTGCACGAACTCCCGCGGCGACAGCGCCGCCATGCGCGCATCGAACCGCAGCAGTCCCACGAGGTCGGCGCCAATCGCGCGCAGCCCGCAGAATTTCGCCCGCGGTAGCGACAGGCGCGGAGGCGGTGTCGCAGTGGCGAAGAACTCGCGCGGCAGCGGCTCGAAGCTCAGCGCCACCGCGGGCACGCCAGCAAGGCGCGCGCGCGCGACCGCGTGGCGCACCAGCGCTCGATGACCCAGGTGCAGGCCGTCGAAAGCGCCGATGCAGACCACGCTTCCGTGGGGGCAGAGTCGCCCGCCGTCGACGTCGCGGAACAGCCTTTTCATCAGAACCGCCGAGTATAGCGGCGGCGGCCGACCCGGCCGGTCACTGGCGCAGGTCGCGTGGGCGCAGCCCCAGCAGCAGCAGTGCGGCCGCGTATCCCGTGGCGCCACCACCAATGGCCACCAGCAGCCAGCCGATCCGGTGCCAGACGCCGGCAATGGCCGTCCACTCCCCGATCGACGCGCGCAGCAGCAGCACCACGGCCGACATGGCCAGGCTCGCCAGCGCCAGCCGCAGCCAGAAGCGCCCCCAGCCCGGGCCGGGCGCGTGCGTGCCGCCGATGCGTAGCGCGCGCCACAGCAGCCAGGCGTTGACGATCCCCGACAGGCCGGTGGCGAGCGCGATGCCGCCGTGCGCGCCGGGCGTGTCGTGCAGCCATAGCGGCGTGGTGAAGGCGATCGTCAGTCCCACATTGGCCGCCACCGTCCACAGAGCCGCGCGCATCGGCGTCTTCGTGTCCTGGCGCGCAAAGAACGCCGGCGCCAGCACCTTGCTGAGCATGAAGGCGGGGATGCCGATGCTCATCGCGGTCAGGCTGATCGCGGCCATGCGCGTGTCGAACGCGGTGAAGCGGCCGTAGTTGAATACCGTGGCGGTGATCGGTTCGGCCAGCAGCAGCAGGCCGAGCCCCGCGGGGACCCCGGCCAGCAGCGCCATCCGCAGTCCCCAGTCCAGCGACTGGCTGTAGCCGGCGGCATCGGCGGCCGCGTGGCGGCGCGACAGGTGCGGCAGGATCACGGTGCCCAGCGCCACGCCGAACAGTCCCAGCGGGAACTCGATCAGCCGGTCCGAGTAGTACAGCCAGTCCTGGCTGCCGTCGACCAGCAGCGACGCGAATGCCGTGCCCACCAGCAGGTTGACCTGCGCCACCGACGACGAGAACAGGGTCGGCAGCATCAGCCGCCCGACGCGGCGCACGTCGGGGTGCCCGAACCCCAGCCGCAGCCGTGGCCGCAGCCCCAGCCGGCCCAGCGCCGGCCACAGCAGCGCCAGCTGCAGGAAACCCGCGATCAGCACGCCCCATGCCAGCCCGACTGGCGGCACGGCGAAGCGCGGCGCCAGCCAGAACATGGCCGCGATCATGGTCAGGTTGTGCAGCACCGGGGTGAAGGCCGGCAGCGCGAACCGCCCCGTGCTGTTGAGGATGGATGCCGCCAGCGACATCATCGAAATGAAGAGCAGGTACGGGAACGTGATCCGCAGCATCAGCGCGGTCTGCGAGAACTTCTCCGGCTCGTCGAGCGCGCCAGGGGTGAACACGGCGGTGATCGCCGGTGCAAGCAGCACGCCCGCCGCGCACACCACCAGCACCACCGCACACAGCGCGCCAGCCATGCTGTCGATGAAGGATTTCAGCGCCTCGCGGTCGCCGCGCTCGCGGATCTCGTTGAGTACCGGGACGAACGCCATCGCCATCGCGCCTTCGGCGAAGACCCGGCGCAGGAAGTTGGGGATGCGGTAGGCGACGATGAAGGCGCTCATGGCGCCGCCGGTACCGAACAGCGTGGCCTGCAGCATGTCGCGCGCGAAGCCGGCGATCCGCGACAGCAGGGTCATGGCGCTGAACACCGCGGTGGATCGCAGCAGGCCGCGGCCGGGCGCCGCGGCCGCGGGATCCGGAGATACGGCATCCGGAGGCGGGCCGTCACCGCCGGCCGGCGGGCTCGCCGGCGCGCTCAAGCGCATCCCCGCGCCATCGGGACGGAGAAGTGGGCTTTGTTGACCCAAGCCATTGAATCCCCCATACTTTCCGACTCGTCCGCCCGGCCCCTCGCGTCGGTGCCGGCACCACCCATCTTCGTTCCCAGGATCACACCGTGGCCAACATCAAGTCCGCCAAGAAGCGCGCCAAGCAGGCCGTCGTGCGCAACCTGCGCAACAACAGCC
>PPFU01018581.1_pt1 | contig 11831 bp, 10 predicted proteins | sample 1535991 | NCBI WGS metagenome assembly PPFU01 (sample SAMN04901290, study PRJNA319586) | Hypolithon metagenome, whole genome shotgun sequencing project. | isolation source: Antarctic Hypolithon | place: Antarctica: Miers Valley | collected 2014 | reverse complement strand
GTGCTGGTGGCGACTGAATCCCGCACATCTTCACCTGTGCGCATTCCCAGAAATGAAAACCTTCAGCATCCACAAGTTGCAGGTTTATATCCCGCCGGGGAAGGTGCCGGATATGCCGGCGGCATCGTTTCGGCGGCTATGGATGGTCAGAAATCGGCTGAAGCACTCGCTATCTGGCTGAAACGTGACGTTGAAATTCAGCGACGATAATAGCCGCCGACACCGCTACATTCAAAGATTCCCCTCCACCGTATTGCGGAATTGATATTTTTTCCACGCCAGATTGCAATACTTCTTCCCGCAAACCATGCGATTCAGAGCCCATTACAATTACCGGTGCCGATTGAAATTCCGTTTGATAAATAGATTTACCATGCATATCTGCTGCCAGACATTGCCTGCCTTCCGGCAAATCTGAAATGAATTGAATCAAATCTGTTTCCACGACATTTACCCTAAACAAACTTCCCATGCTGGCCTGCACGACCTTTGGATTGTACAACTCCACACAGCGGTTATCGCAGACGATTTGGTTTATGCCAAACCAGTCACAAAGGCGGATGATGGTACCCATATTTCCGGGATCGGAAATACCATCTAGTGCGAGACAAGGTTTGGTATGGTCTATTTGAAATGAGACAGGAAATTTTCGGCATACCGCCAGAATCCTGTTTGGGGTTTTGAGTCCTGATATGATCTCCAATTCCTTCGGACTTGCTGAAAAGGAATCATGCGGCAAATCATAAGGATAATCCGAATCATCGCCCGTAAAGACCACCGTTTCGATAGCTGCCCCTGCTCCCATCGCTTCGCCTACCAATTTGACTCCTTCCACAACAAAAAGACCATTTAAATCACGGTACTTTTTTTGTTGAAGCGATTTGATCAACTTTGACGCGCTATTCGTTAATTTTCCAATCATTTTTAAGGTTACTTCCGAGACATTGGACGCGCAAAGATGGAATAAGTATTTGGTATTTTCTCTGATCATGATGGCAGTTGTCGTTTTGGCCGGATGCAATTCCACCAAGAGGCTCGCTGACGACGAATACCTGCTACGTCGCAATAAAATCAAATTTAGCAAGTCTACCAGTGTCGATAAGGATGCACTTAAACAGACCATCCGTCAGCAACCCAACCGGCGATTGTTGGGAGTGCTCCCCATTTATCTCTGGGCATACAATGTACCCAACCCGGATAAATTTGAAAAGCGCAATGCCAAACGCCGGGCAAAGCTGGAAAAAAAGAATGAACGCCGGGAGGCCAAAGGAAAAGAGCCGAAGCAAATCAAACCATTCGGATCCTGGTGGCGCGAAACGGTCGGCGAAGCACCCGTGGTATTTGATTCCCTGGCCATGAACCGCAGTGTAGACCAATTGCAAACCTATTTGATCAAACATGGCTGGTTCAACGCCTCTGTGCGCGCTCAGGTGGAATTTGTAGGGCCAAAAAAACGAGATGTGGTTTATCACATCGAGCCAAACACACCTTATAAAATTGACAGCATATTTTTCAAAATTCCGGATGCGAGATTGGACAGACTGGTGCAGGAATCACGACAGGTAAGAACGAATGTAAAATCAGGAGCCCAGTTTAACATTGACCACCTGGATAGTGAGCGCGAATTGCTCACCACCTATTTCAGAAACCGGGGATACTATGATTTTAACAAAGAATTGATCTATTTTGATGTGGACAGCACGCTGAACAGGCATGCGGTGCATTTGACAATGGGTATTGTACCCCGCAAGGTTCCCTATTCAGGCGACCCTGATTCATTGCTTACAGTTCCATATAAGAGATACACGATTGAAAGTATTACGCTCATAGACAAACCATATGCCCGCAGTGCAGAAATCCCTGTTTCAGATACCATTTTCATAAGTGATTACAGGATCATTGACCAGAATCAACTCAAGGTGAAACCCCGGATATTGGCGCAAAATATTTTATTCCGTCCAATGGATTATTATTATTTGGACGGGGTAACGTTGACATATCAGCGCATGAGCGCTTTACCCATCGTGCGCAATACTTCTATTCAATTCGATCCTGTATCTGATGACATCAACAATACAGCTCTGAATGCCACAATTTCGCTGATCCCCGCTCCAAAACAAAACGTAGCCTTGGAATGGAGAGGTACGAACAGGGGTGGATTCCTTGGTATTCTCGGAGCACTCAGTTACAGGAACAGAAATATTTTCGGCGGCGCAGAAATGCTCGAAATAAATGTTTCAGCGGGTGTAGAAGCGCAGCGTTTGCTCACACAATCTGTCGCAGGAGATAATGTTGAAACCGGAGTGCGAAACAGTTTAAATTTCAATACCCTTGAATTTGGCCCTGAGATAGCATTGACTTTTCCGAAATTTCTACTTCCTATCAGAACGGAGCGTTTTGCAAAATCGGCCAATCCGCGCACCACCTTGAGAGGGAATCTATCGTATCAGCGCAGACCGGATTATGAACGCACCCGCTCGTTCACATCCATTGCATATAAGTGGAACGAGACGGAACAAAAACAATGGGTGATCAGCCCGGTGGAATTGAGTTTGATTAAAATACTCAAATCCGAAGCATTTGAAAATCAACTACAGCAGATAGGCGATCCCTTCCTGATCAATAGCTTTCAGGATCATTTTATTCAGGCCACCCGCATCGCTTTTACATACAATACGCAGCGACCTGGAACTCCTGCCATGAATATTTACTTCTATCATGGTGAGATAGAAAGTGCAGGTTCTTCGCTCCGCGGAGCGTTTAATATAGCCAATGCGGAAGCCGATGAAAATGGGAATTATAAAATTCTGGGAATCAATTTTGCCCAGTATTTGCGTACTATGCAGGATTTTCGATACTATCGCCACCACAATGAAAAGATGAGCACGGCCTACCGTCTTTCGGGTGGAATTGGGGTGCCATTAAAAAACCTCAATGCGCTTCCTTTTGAAAAGAGCTTTTTCGGAGGTGGTGCGAACAACATTCGCGCCTGGCAGGCACGCACATTGGGACCTGGATCTTACCGCGATCCCGAGCGCAATTTTGATAAAATCGGCGACATCCATATCGAAGCAAATGTGGAATATCGCTTCGATCTGGTTGATGTGCTTGAAGGCGCCTTTTTTGTCGATGTTGGAAATATCTGGAATATCCGTTCAGACCCTTCCCGACCCGGAGCAGATTTTGAGGCAGATCGTTTTTTGAGCGAAATAGGCGTTGGTGCGGGAATGGGTTTCCGGTTCAATTTTGACTTTTTCCTGATACGACTCGACGTAGGACTGCAATTGAAAGACCCTACCATGGATCGCGGTGAGCGCTGGCTTTTTCAAGAAAAAGATGAATACAATGCGTATATCAGCCGATTGAATGAAGACAGGGCTCCTCAAAATCAGCTCTCGCCATACGCATGGCGGTGGAATCTCAATCTGGGTATCGGGTATCCGTTTTGAGTAACGCATTTGCCCGAAGGAAAGATTTCGTAGTTTTGCCCAATATCTGAGTGTATGGGTTGGTTTAAACGGATTAAAGAAGGTATCACCACTTCTACAAAAGACAAAAAGGAGACTCCAGAAGGTCTCTGGTATAAATGTCCGGCTTGTAATCATGTGATAAGTTCTGAAGAACACGCAGAGAACAAATGGGTATGTAATTCCTGCAATTACCATGAGCGCATAACCAGCGAAAACTATTTCTCGATTTTATTCGACGACGAAAAATACACCGAATTCAATAAAACGATGAGTTCAGGTGATCCGCTCAAATTTGAAGACACCAAAAAATATCCCGACCGCATCAAAGCGAGCCAGAAAAAAACAGGATTAAAAGATGCTATTCGCACCTCATTCGGGAATATCAATGGCCGTTCGGTCGTGGTGGCAGCGATGGATTTTCAATTTATCGGTGGATCCATGGGATCCGTTGTCGGCGAGAAAATTTCCAAGGCGATCGACATGGCGCTCAAAAGAAGCGATCCTTTGATTATTATTTCCAAATCGGGTGGCGCGCGTATGATGGAAGCAGGATTTTCGCTGATGCAAATGGCCAAAACCAGCGCCAAACTTACTTTGCTTGCTGACGCAAAATTGCCATTCGTATCTCTGCTTACTGATCCGACTACCGGAGGAGTAACAGCGAGTTTCGCCATGCTCGGTGATATCAATATTGCTGAACCCGGAGCATTGATCGGTTTTGCCGGGCCAAGAGTGGTCAAAGAAACCATCGGTAAAGATTTACCGGAAGGCTTCCAGACCAGTGAATTTGTATTGGAACACGGCTTTCTGGATTTTATAGTGCACCGCCACAAACTCAAAGAGAAGCTTACAGCAAGCTTTAATTTCTTTGCGATCGAAGCAGCACCTAAATCGAAAAAATAAGTTTATATTTGCACTCGATTTTTTAGATCGCATCACAAACATTTACAATAATTTTGACATGTATCTAACACCAGAAGTAAAAGCAGAAATTTTCAAAAAGCACGGCAAGTCTGAGAAAGACACCGGCTCATCAGAAGGGCAGATCGCTCTTTTTACACACCGTATCAATCACCTTACAGAGCACCTGAAAGCCAATCGCCACGACTTTAACACCGAACGTTCGCTGGTTGCATTGGTTGGAAAGCGCCGACGATTGCTGGACTATTTGAAACACAAAGAAATTGAACGGTACCGCGCGATTATCGTAGAGCTGGGTATCAGAAAATAAAATTACCTACGGGAAAAATTATGTAAGAAAGGCAACTGGTGTAGACCGTTGCCTTTTTTGCTTAAAAACCACATGTACACACACAATACACACATATACACACACAACACAAAGAAAAGATGAATTACGAATTAATCACACAAACAATTGACCTGGGTCCTGGTAAAACCATCACCATCGAAACAGGCAAACTCGCAAAACAGGCAGATGGTTCTGTAATGGTGCGCATGGGCGACACCATGATGCTCGCTACAGTTGTAGCTTCAAAATCTGCCAAAGAAGGCGTGGATTTTCTCCCGCTTACAGTTGACTATCGCGAAAAATACGCATCTGCAGGACGTTTCCCAGGTGGATTTTTCAAAAGAGAAGCCAGACCCAGCACAGATGAGATCCTGACCATGCGCTTGGTCGACCGCGCATTGCGCCCCCTGTTTCCAGATGATTTTCACGCAGAAGTACAGGTAATGCTCGCATTGATGTCTTCTGATCTCCAAAATATCCCAGATGCACTCGCATGTCTTGCTGCATCTGCAGCATTAGCTGTGTCTGATATTCCATTTAACGGACCCGTATCTGAAGTACGTGTGGGTCGTAAGAATGGCGCATTTATCATCAACCCTACTTTCGAAGAACTCGAAGGTGCGGATATGGATATGATGATTGCCGGTACCGCTTCCAGCATCGTAATGGTAGAAGGCGAAATGCAGCAAGTGAGCGAAGATGATATGGTGGATGCCATTGCATTTGCACACGAAGCGATTAAAAAACAAGTGGCCGCCCTGGAAGAAATGGCATCTAAAATTGCCAAATCTCAACCGAAAAGAGAATACGACCACGAAGCAAAAGATGAAGAACTGAAAGCAGCTCTTCACAGCGCTTGCTACCAAAAATGTTACGATATCGCCAAGACGCCACAGTCGAAAGAAGAGCGTGGAAAAGCTTTCAAAGCACTGAGAGAAGAATTTCAGGAGCAATATTCGGAAGAAGAATTGGCTGAAAAACTTCCACTCATCAAGAAATATTACCACGACGTTCAAAAGGATGCAGTGCGTACACTGATACTCGAAGAAAATACAAGGATTGATGGCAGAAAACCGCAGGACATTCGGGCTATCTGGTCTGAAGTTGACTACCTGCCTGGCACCCATGGATCTTCTATTTTCACACGTGGAGAAACCCAATCGCTTACTACGTTGACCCTTGGATCTAAAATGGATGAGCAAACAGTGGACGGAGCTTTATCAAAAGGTTCAGAAACTTTCCTGCTACATTACAACTTTCCCCCATTCTCAACAGGAGAAGCTTACCCACTGCGCGGAACCTCACGTCGTGAAATTGGTCACGGAAACCTGGCCTTGCGGGCACTCAAACCCGTACTTCCAAAATCACCCGAAAATCCATACACAATCAGGCTTGTAAGTGATATTCTGGAATCAAACGGATCATCGTCAATGGCGACCGTCTGTGCCGGAACGCTGGCATTGATGGATGGTGGTGTAAAAATCACTGCTCCGGTATCGGGTATTGCAATGGGTCTGATCACTGACAAGGAAACGGGCAAATACGCAGTACTTTCGGATATTCTGGGAGATGAAGACCACATCGGTGATATGGACTTTAAAATCACTGGTACTTCCAAGGGAATTACCGCTTGCCAGATGGATATTAAAGTGGAAGGATTGAGTTTTGAAATCCTGAAAAAGGCGCTTTACCAGGCGAAAGATGGACGGGCTCACATCCTCAATGAGATGCTCAAAACCATTGACAAACCACGCGAAGATTACAAACCACATGCACCACGCATCATTTCGTTTATCGTACCAAAAGATATGATAGGCGCCATCATCGGGCCTGGAGGAAAAATCATTCAGGAACTTCAGGCTTCTACCAATACGGTAATCGTAATTGAAGAAGTACCAGAAGGTGGTAAAGTAGCCATTGTATCAAGTAACAAAGCTGATATCGATGCTGCAGAAAAACGCATCAAAGGCATCGCATTCCCTCCATCTGCTGAAGTTGGTCAGGAATACGAAGGCAAAGTAAAATCCATTATGCCATACGGAGCATTTGTAGAAGTAATGCCAGGTGTAGATGGCCTGCTTCACATTTCGGAACTGGAATGGCGCAAAGTGGACAAAGTAGAAGAAATTCTGAAAGAAGGAGATTTGGTAAAGTTTAAGGTAACTGGCAAAGATCCAAAAACCGGCAAACTTAAACTTTCGAGAAAAGTATTGCTCGAACGCCCAGAACGCACACCTTCTGAGAATTAATTCTTTCCGAATTATTTCTTGTGACCAAAGCTGAAATTCTCAGCGAAAAGTCATGCTGATTGTATACGCACCCGCACTGCTTTTTGTAACTAAAAGAGTGCGGGTGCCGTTATATATGGCGGTTATAAATTATCGTCAAAACGCAGCAAACTTTTCAAATGAGACAGTTAAAAATAGTAAAGCAGGTTACCAATAGGGAAACGGCATCGTTGGACAAATATCTGCAGGAAATAGGCCGTGTAGACCTAATCACTGCCGAAGAAGAAGTAGAACTGGCTCAGCGCATCAAAAAAGGCGATCAGGCTGCTCTGGAAAAACTTACCAAAGCGAATCTTCGCTTCGTGGTATCTGTTTCAAAACAATACCAGAACCAGGGACTTACATTGCCTGACCTGATCAATGAAGGTAATCTTGGACTCATCAAAGCTGCACAACGATTCGATGAAACCAGGGGTTTTAAATTCATTTCATACGCCGTATGGTGGATTCGCCAGGCCATTTTACAAGCACTTGCCGAACAGTCGCGGATCGTGCGTCTTCCTCTCAATAAAATTGGGTCGATCAATAAGATCAACAAAGCATTCTCCAAACTCGAACAGGAATTTGAAAGACCGCCTTCGCCGAGTGAACTGGCAGAAGTGCTGGAAATGACCCTCGACGAAGTGAAGCAGTCTCTTGCAAATTCTGGCAGACATATTTCCATGGACGCGCCCCTGAGTGATGAGGATGGAGCCAGCACAATGTATGAGGTCTACTGCACTCCCGACAATCCTTCTCCGGAAGACAATATGATGAACAAATCGCTCCTTCTGGAAATTGAGCGCTCACTGCACACCCTCACCTTACGGGAAGCGGATGTCATCCGATTGTACTTTGGACTCAATTGTGATCATTCCCTAACCTTAGAAGAAATTGGTGAACGCTTTGACCTGACACGGGAGCGTGTAAGACAAATTAAAGAAAAAGCACTGCGTAGATTGAAACATACATCGCGCAGCAAAATGCTCAAATCATATCTCGGATAGTTTCCGAATTGAATAATATCTAAGAGGCCCCGTTTGGGGCCTTTTTGCTTTCTTTGCAAAAAAAACAATGTCCAAACTGATCGCTCCGTCCATTCTCGCTGCTGATTTTGCCAACTTACAGCGCGACATCGAAATGGTGAACAACAGTGAAGCCGACTGGTTTCACATCGATGTGATGGACGGCGTTTTTGTTCCGAATATCTCTTACGGATTTCCGGTGATTGAAGCCATCAATCAGCACACCCTGAAGCCACTTGATGTGCACCTGATGATTGTGGATCCTGACCGCTACATAAGCGCGTTTAAAAAAGTAGGCGCCAATGTGCTCACCGTGCATCTGGAAGCGTGTACACACCTGCACCGCACCATACAGGCGATAAAAGCGGAAGATATGAGTGCCGGCGTAGCGCTGAACCCACACAGCGCCGTGAACGATCTTGAAGATATTATCACGGACATCGATCTCGTATTGATCATGTCGGTAAATCCGGGCTTTGGCGGACAGAAATTTATTGAAAATACCTACCGCAAAATCGAGAGGCTCCGAAATCTGATTGACAAAAACGGATCAAAAGCCAAAATCGAAGTGGATGGTGGTGTGAACATCAAAAACGCGGGGAAATTATTTGCTGCCGGAGCCGACGTGCTCGTAGCCGGAAATGCCGTATTCGCTGCCGAAGATCCCGTAAAAATGATCGCAGATCTGAAACAGGCCTGACACTTATTTTCCGTCTACGTAGCCCTCGAGATAAGTATATTCACTTGTAAGCCTGCCATCTAGCGTGGTCTGGCGCGCGCCTTCTATTACTGCCGAATTTTCTTTAGCCAGTAATTCAGGGAAAATATTTTGAATGAGCTCATTTCCGAAATCTTCTGATGCATCCTTCGGAAGTTCACAGGGTAAATTGTCAATGGCCATTACGCCTATTGCTTCCGGATGGTTGAAGTCCACTTCTTCTGATGTGGAAGGTAAATAGCCATAAAGTGGATCGGCGATAGTTGATGGTCTCAGGGTGGATGCCACAGGCCCGTCAATATCGCAACTGATATCTGCTACAACGCTGATTTTGAAATCAGGATGAGCAGCGTCTTTACGAGTAAAAATAAAAGGAGCCTTATCATCCCAGTAATGGCAGGCAATATACATATCACTCACCCTTGCAAAGCGCATGAAATCAGACTCGAAACGATCGGGATTCACATAGAATTCGGATGTTTCAAAATCTGACCCATCTTTTTTCTTGTTGTATTCTTTTACGGAAAGTTGGGTATAAACAGGTGCTTCAAATTTTCCGTTAAGGAAATCATCGGGCGCCACCGTGTTGATTTCAATCAGATTCAGAATCTCCAGCGCTCCGCCTCCTACCCTGCCTTTTCCCGTAAGGACCAGTTTGAAATCTTTGGGTAGTACCACTTTTTTTAATTCACGCTCCACTTCTTTACGGTCTTCACATAGATGAGCGGGTTTGAGCGCATACGCGCCGGTTTTTTTACCGTAAGCGAGCAGACCATTGTAACATCCCACAATACCAGCATACCGCCCGAAACCGATCAGGCGATTTCCTTTTTCTGTGGTAAGGACTTCATAGTCTATGAGGCTGATTTTCTTGTCGAGAATAGCCCGCAGTAGCTTGCGATTATATGGTTGCTTTTTAAAAGTATGCGAGAAAAACATATAGGTTTTTCCGGGAATCAACATTTCTATGGGAACTTCCTTTACACCCATGATCAGGTCGCAATCAGACAGATCTTCCTGCAACGTGAATCCGGCATCAACATACGCCTGATCAGGTATGGCGCGAATGGGACTTGGCTGCACGGCAATCTCCAGATCCGGATACTGCTTGAGAAGTGTAACGCAATGCGCAGGGGTAAGCGGCACCCTTTTATCCGGTGGTGTCTTTCCTTCCCTTACAATACCTATTTTATTCATAACCCAATCGATTCTATCAGGCTGCGAATTTAGTCTTTTAGAAAGGGATGGCGAAGTACCGTATGCTATCCGCGCAAAGTAATGAATGCCGTGATGGAAAGCAGCGCAGCCATAAGCATCGCAGTGTATAGCAACAGAATTGAAATAAATCTGAATATTACACCGCCCCATCGCATGGCGAATACCCTTTTCAGGGAAAAGAGCAGATAGGCCAATGTGAAAAGAAGAATTGCTGTTAGCAGCACACCATTCACATAGAATAAACCCCAATCAGCCAGAATGCGCGAAATAATCAGGTAAAACAAGAGCAGTATAAAAACAAACGAATGGAAGTGCAGGGCAAAAATGAGATGGGTTACATAACCCAGTTCGGCTTTGCGAAAATGCAAACCCGTAATTAGCGCAAAAACCGGAAGCAGCAGAAAAAACACTTTTGGCAGGTAATTGCCAAAAAATTCATTCCACAACAAGGCATCATCGGAGACCATACTTCCCACTGCCGGTGTATCATTGCCCCAACTCAGCACGAGAAAAAATATAATACTCACGAAAATGTAAAGACGGAGTGGGGGAATATATCTGGCGCGACGACCAATAATAAATTCAGAAGTAAGCATACCAGGTTTAAGAAGAAGTGGTTTGAAGCTTCCAATAATTTTTGAATCGAAGGTGAAATAATCACCCAGGAAATGGGTGAAAACCGACTGGATGTTATCGTTCTTTCTGATCCTTTCCTGACCGCAATACTGACAATATCGATGAGAAGGGGTCAGCAAACCGCCGCAATTGGGACATTTCTCTCCGTTCTCTCTCGGCTCATTCATGAAAATGGGATATTTTCAGCAATTATAGTAACTTTTGATCCATTTGCGCGTCGTAAATTTGACAGTACACATTAGCCTATGTTTTTCAGATCTGTTTTGGTCTTTATCGCATTTGTTGCTGCCATAGCCACAGCTCATGGACAGGTAAATCCTGCAGAAAAAAGCACAGGTGGTGAAGGGCAGGCAACCAAGGAGAAGGACACCAGAGAATTGATCGCTTCAAAAGACACTGGTCAAAGTGTAATGCGCGTGGATGGCATCCTGGCCCTTTCGGGATATCTCGGGAAAAAACTTTTAAAAGAACTCGGTAACCGCATGAATCTCGATGAAACCGCTAAGCCAAATAATCCCACACCGACCAAAGTAGAAATTCATGTGGGTCCATTCAAAGTGGAGCGCATGGATAACATGTGATTTTTCTTGTAAAATGCCAGAATGTCAGCTATCTTTGTTGGCCTTTGCTATGAAGCTGTCCCGAACCTTTTGGGCCGGTTTTTGTACAAGGATAAACAGTTCTTTTTTTATGGGGCCGACTGGTTTTGACTGCGTGAGTGGTTTTCCGGTAAGCGTGTCGAGCGTTGGATATTCAGCTCGTAAATATCAATTTCCAAGCCTATAAATGGCGAAAACAACTACGCTCTCGCAGCCTAATAGTTTTTTAAAACTACGGGCTCATTTTCGCGGTGAAGTACAGTAACCCGAAACGAGTACCCTGTGACCTATCTGTTCTTTATGGGTTGCACCAAGGGTATCAAACTTTAGAACTAAGGCAGACGGAGTCTTGACGTTTGCACAAAAACTGAATTAAGAATAAGCTTTGGGTAGGTCGTTCGATGCCGGCCTGAAGTCGAAAAGCAAGTTTGAACTACACACGTAGAAAGCTCGATAGTCCCATGTTTGGACGAGGGTTCGAATCCCTCCGGTTCCACTTGATGATCATAAACCCACACCGCGTTTTGGCGCGGTGTGGGTTTTGATTTTTACGGCCACGTCAAAAGCGGCGAAGCGCTTTTGTAAGAGGACGTAAAAATCAAAACCCGCCATGCGATAGCAGGGCGATGGGTTTATGATTCCCTTC
>PPFU01015213.1_pt1 | contig 11838 bp, 10 predicted proteins | sample 1535991 | NCBI WGS metagenome assembly PPFU01 (sample SAMN04901290, study PRJNA319586) | Hypolithon metagenome, whole genome shotgun sequencing project. | isolation source: Antarctic Hypolithon | place: Antarctica: Miers Valley | collected 2014 | reverse complement strand
TCATCGACGTTGACGCCGAGTTTCTGCGCGTAGGTCGGGTCGAGCGCGTGTTCGGCATCGACGAATGCGGCGGTGCCACCGGCTTTCTGGCATTCGGCAATCGCCTGCAAGGTCAGCGTGGTCTTGCCCGAGGATTCCGGTCCGTAGATTTCGACGACGCGGCCTTTGGGAAGTCCACCGATACCGAGCGCAATGTCCAGCATCAATGATCCGGAGCTGATGACTTCGGCCGCAACGGCACAGCGGTCGCCCATCAGCATCACCGAGCCCTTGCCGAACTGCTTTTCGATCTGGGTCAGGGCCACGGAAAGTGCGCGCTTCTTGTTCTCGTCCATCGTCGTTTCCTTGCTGGATTGTTTGATAGGTGCAGCCTAGCGATGGGAGTTCGCAACAGCTGAGATTGGTTTGCGAGTGATTGAAATTAGTCCAGCAGGGAGGCTTGCGGGTGTCGCGCGGGCACGCTTCGCCGTGTCGGAAAACTCCGCATGAGACGGTCGGGCATTTGCGATGGGATCGCTTTCGATCATCTGCTTGGGCGAACCAATCCGCAGTACAGGCCTTCGATGGCAAAGTCCTGGCCAGGCTGCACTTCGATCGGCAGGTAATCGGGATTGCGCGGCAGCAGACGGATGCCATCCTTGCCGACCTTCAGCAACTTGATGGTGATCTCGTCATCGATGCGCGCCACGACGATCTGACCTGAACGCGCATCCTGGGTGCGGTGCACGCCGACCAGGTCGCCATCGAAGATGCCTTCGTCTCGCATGGAGTCGCCCTTCACCCTGAGCAGGTAGTTGGGCGCAGGCGAGAAAAAGGTGCGGTCGAGGAGAACGTAATCGTCCGAGCCGATGTCGGCGCCAATGGGAACGCCGGCCGCGACCTGGCCCAGCACCGGCAGGCGCAATGTGTCGTCGCTGGCTGCCAACGTGAGTTCGTGTTGCGGGGCCACCGGCATCTGGCGGACGCGGATGCCCCGGGCACGGCCAGGGATGCGTTCGATGGCCCCAGCGGCCTCGAGGGCTTCGAGGTGGTATTGCGCGCCGCGGACTCCCTTGAAGCCAAAGGCGCGGGCGATTTCGGTCTGGGAGGGCGGCATGCCTTCGGCCTCGATGCGCTCGGCGATCAGGGCGAGGATGGCGTGTTGGGTGTCGGTAAGATCCATGGTTAGTAGTAATACTACTAACAAATTTAACTGTCAACCAGGCTCTTGATTTGTTGCGACGGGCGAAGATCGACGGCCGAGGCCCACCCTACGGACTGCCGGTGATCGCATCCAGGCCGAGCAATGCCGCCGCCACTGTTTGCCTGCGAACAGCCTCACGGCCGCCCCCGAAATGGAACAACTCAGCCTTCGGGTAGCCACCGCGGCGTTTCCAGGCGATCCAGACCGTGCCGACGGGTTTGCCTTCGATGGCGCCACTCGGGCCTGCGATGCCAGTGACGGCGACGGCGACGCTGGCACCCGATTTTGCGAGCGCGCCGGAGACCATTTCGATCACGGTTTCGCGGCTGACGGCGCCATGGGTTTCCAGCGTCTGCGGGCGCACTCCGAGCAGGGCCTGCTTGGCTTCGTAGCTGTAGGCGGCCATTCCGCAGTCGAACCAGTCCGATGAGCCGGGGATGTCGGTGACGGTCTTGGCGATCCATCCACCGGTGCAGCTTTCAGCGGTGACGAGGCGGTCGCGGCTGGCGTGCAGGCGGGTGCCGAGATGTTCGGCGAGCGCGTGCAGTTCGGCGTCGGTAGGGGTCGTCATGTCCGAGGGCTGCGATGGATTGGGGCGTAGTTTAGAAGTGCGGGACGTGCCGTTGCAGGCGTAGATTCATTCGCAGGTATAAAAGAACGGCCCGCACAGGCGGGCCGTCGGATGCTGCGATAATGATTGGACTCAATATTTCACGCGGAACGTCACGCCATAGGTCGCTGGTGCAGCCAGGAACGCGTTGTACGAGTTGAGCGGGTTGCCCGGAACCGCATTGATGTTCTGCAGCGGCGCATCGAATCCGACCTGTGTGTAATCCTCGTTCGTGATGTTCTGCCCCCACAGTTCCACCATCCAGCCCTTGTCGCTGGCGCCAAAACCGATGCGCGCGTTGACGACGGTGAAGGACTCCTGCAGTTTTTCAGGATCCAGATCCGAGCCGGTGTTGTAGTCGGACGAATACTTGGCGCCCAGATGGAAGCGAGCGATCAGGTCGTTGGCGAAATCCCATTCGTAGGTCATCGAAGCCGTGCTCGACCAGTACGGGGCGAAGCTGACCTGGCTGCCGGGGAGCTTGTACAGGGAACCGGGGCTGTTTGCCGGCGTCGGCAGGAACTCAGCGGTCGGCGTTTCGTCTCCGTAGCGCGTATCCGCGTACGTGACGCCGCCTTGCAGCATCAAGCCGGTGATTGGCGCCCACAGGATTTCCGTATCAATGCCCTTGGACACCACTTCCGGGATCGACCGCACCACGAAACTCGTGCCGAGGAAGCTGTTGAGCTGGAAGTCCTCGTAGGTCTGGTGGAACAGCGTGGCGTTGAGGAGGAGGTTGCCCCCCATCCAAGTGGTCTTGGCGCCCAGCTCATAGCTGTCGACGAACTCGCCCGGGAACGAAGTATCCAGCACTGGAATGATGCCCGCGCCACCGCTCGACAGACCGTTGGAGGACTGCACGCGATCGAGGTTGAAGCCGCCCGCCTTGTAGCCACGTGCAGCGGAGGCGTAAGTCATCACCTGCTCATTGAAGCGGTAAGCCGCCTTGAGCGTGCCGGACCATTCCTTCTCCTCACGCTCCTGCAGCGTGTCGCGGCTGGCTGCGTTGTGCGCGGGGTTGGTCCACGGCAGGCAGCTGAAGGCGATGATGTTGCTGATGATGGTCTGCTGGGTCGCCGGCGGTAGCGCTGCAAAGGGAACACCGCGCGCGGTCAGCGAGGCGGCGATGCGGCCGATCGCGCCGGCCTGGCCGCCGGTTGCTGGATTGAAGAACGATCCGCACGCGCCGCCGCCGCTGGGATTGCTGTAATCCGAACGCAATTCCTTGTCCTCGCGCGTGTAGCGCAGGCCCAAGGTGATGTCGAACGCATCCGTCGCATGGAAGGTGTTGTTGGTGAAAACCGCCAGGCTCTTGGCGTTCTGACGGTAACGATCCTGGGCAGCCAAATTGCCGAAGCTGGTGCTGTACGGCTGCAGCGTGATTTCCTGCAGGAACGTATTGGACGAAGGTGCGTTGCGGAAGGCCGGATTGATGCTGGTCAGCAGGGCCGACGACAGGTACTCGCCGTACTGCGAACCGATCCGGTAGCTCTCGTTGCGGTTGAGGTCCTCGTCGGAATAGAACGCGCCGACCATCCAGTCGATGCGGTCGGTGGCGCCGGTGAGGCGCAGTTCCTGGGTAAAAGTGTCGAAGCCGGTGAAGGCTTCATCTTCATTGGCCGGGCGATACAGGATATCGGCCGAGCTGAAATCGAAATCCAGGCCGTTGATCGCCTGCCAGTCGCGCTTGGACGTGATCGATGTCAGCGTCGCGCCGCCAAACCACGGCGAAGACCAGTTGGCTTCCGCCGACAAACCCTTGTCCTTGATGTCCGATTCGGTGCTGCGATTGCTGTAGGCGACGCGGTTGAACGGGTCGGCGGTACGCACAACGCCTTCGTCTGGGGACAGGCGGTCGATGATATCTCCGGTGAAGCCACGCACCGTCGTCACGCCGGTGCAGCAGTTTTCCTCGCGACTGGTGTAATCGGCGATGAAGTTGATGTCGAGGTCGTCGTTGGGCTGCAGCAGCAGCTGGCCGCGCACCGAATGGAAATTCTGGTCGTAGTCTTTGTCCTGCACACGCGGACCCGCGCCGGTGCGCACGTCCATGAAGCCATCACGTTCGCGCTTGGCGCCGTAGATGCGGAACGCCGCGTTTTCGCCCAGCGGCGTGTTGAACGCTGCCGACACGCCGTGCGCATCGTAATTGCCGATGGTGAGTTCGCCTTCGACCGTTGTCTCCCAGTTCGGGCGACGGGTGATGACGTTGATGACGCCGGCCGAGGTGTTTTTGCCGAAGACGGTACCTTGCGGGCCTTTCAGCACTTCAACGCGCTCAATCTCGCCGAGGTCGCCGAAGCCGACGCCGTTGCGCGGACGGTACACACCGTCGATGACGATGCCGACCGAAGATTCCAGACCGGCGTTGTCGCCGACCGTGCCAACGCCGCGGATGCGCGCGGTGGTCAGCGCTTCGCTCTGCGTACTGGTGACGGTCAGGCCTGGGACCAGCACCTGCAGGTCCTTGACGTCGCGCACGCCGGTATCGCGGAGGATCTCCTCGGACAGCGCGGTGATCGCGATCGGCACGTCCTGCAACTGTTCTTCGCGCTTCTGCGCGGTGACGACGATCGTGTCCAGCGTCTTGGGCGCATCGTCCTGGGCATCCGCAGCCGCGGTGGGCGTGGCAGCGGTGTCCTGCGCCATGGCGGGCGATTGCGCCAGCGATCCGAGTCCAACCAGTACGGCCAGCGTCAGCAGCTTTCTTCCCGGCGTCGATGCAACCATGTGTTTCTCTCCCCGAAGTATTTTGTAAGAACAGTTTTTATGAAAGCGACTTGGCGACGAATGGAAATGCGTCCCCGCGCATGTGTTCCAGCCTCCGTAGCCGCAGTGCGACCCTGAACGGGTGCGGCTGCTGCGGTTATGCGGCGCTGGACGGGCGGAACGTAGCACATCCTGCGGCGTATGGGCGCGGGTCGTAAGGCCGCTTTGCCTGGCGGCGGGGTGGAATTCCAGAGGTCGAGCCCGAGCCAGCCTCGCACTTTTCGTCATTGCCGCGAAGGCAAGAACGACGAACCATTTTTGCTGGAGGCGAAACGATGGGGCGCCCTTGGACGTGCGGCCATCGGCGGCCCAGACGCCGCACCCGATTCGGGCACACTAGACGACCCTTTCCGGCACGCGTTCTGGATGGCCCAAGACCAGCACACGCCCCTCATGCGCCAGTTCTTCGCCGCCAAGGCGGACCATCCGGACGTACTGCTGTTTTTCCGCATGGGCGACTTTTACGAACTGTTTTACGACGACGCGCGCAAGGCGGCGCGGCTGCTCGACATCACGCTGACCCAGCGCGGCAATTCCGCGGGCCAGCCGATTCCCATGGCCGGGGTTCCGCATCACGCGGCCGAAGGTTATCTCGCGCGCCTGGTGGCGTTGGGGGAGTCGGTTGCGATCTGCGAACAGATCGGCGATCCGGCGCTCGCAAAAGGCCTGGTCGAACGCAAGGTGGTGCGCATCGTCACGCCGGGCACGGTGACGGACGAAGCCTTGTTGCAGGATCGCCGCGATACCCTGTTGATGGCGGTGTCGCGCGCCGGAGCATCGTCCAAAAGCCGCGGATTCGGTCTTGCATGGGCGGATCTTGCCGGCGGCCGTTTCCTGGTCAACGAAGTCGACAGCGAGGACGCGCTGGAAGCGGAACTGTCGCGGCTGGAACCCGCCGAACTGCTGCTGGCCGACGAGGATGGCTGGCCTTCGTTTCTTGCCGAGCGCCAAGGCGTGCGGCGCCGCGCGCCTTGGATGTTCGATCCCGACAGCGGTCGCCGGCAGTTGCTGCAGTTTTTTGTCTTGCATGACCTCTCTGGCTTCGGCCTCGAAGACAAGCCACTCGCCATCGCCGCGGCGAGCGCCCTGCTCGGCTATGTCGAGGAAACGCAGAAGCAGCGCCTGCCGCACCTCAATGCAATCGCATTCGAGCCATCGACCGATGCGATCGCGATGAACGCAGCGACACGGCGGCACCTGGAACTCGATACGCGCATCGACGGCGATACGAAAACCACGTTGCTTGGCGTGCTCGATTCGACCGTGACGCCGATGGGCGGGCGCATGCTGCGGCGCTGGCTGCATCGTCCCTTGCGCGATCGCCGCACCCTGGTTCAACGCCATCACGCCGTGGCGGCGTTGATCGACCAGCGCGCCGACGATGCCTTGCGCACCGGGTTTCGTGCGCTGGGCGATGTCGAACGCATCCTCACGCGTATCGCGCTGCGCTCGGCCCGGCCGCGCGACTTGAGCACTTTGCGCGATGCGCTGGGCTTGCTGCCGCGCGTTCGCGACATCCTTGCGCCTTTGGATTCACCGCGCCTGCAACTGCTGGCTGGCGGGCTTGGTGAACATGCGGCGCAAGCGGCGTTGCTGTCCGAAGCGATCGTTCCGCAACCGCCGCTGCTCGTGCGCGAAGGTGGCGTCATCGCCGATGGATACGACGCAGAACTCGACGAATTCCGGCGCCTGTCCACAAACGCCGACCAGTTCCTCATCGACCTGGAAACGCGCGAGCGTGCAAGCAGCGGCATTCCCACCCTCAAGGTCGGCTACAACCGCGTGCATGGGTATTACATCGAGATCAGCAAAGGGCAATCTGGCAAGGCACCGGCGCATTACACGCGGCGGCAGACACTGACCGGTGCCGAGCGTTACATCACCGAGGAACTCAAGCAGTTCGAGGACAAGGTGCTGTCGGCGCGCGAGCGTGCGCTGGCGCGCGAGAAGTTTCTGTATGAAGGGCTGCTCGATGCGCTCAACGAACATCTCGATTCGCTGAAGGGTTGCGCGAATGCGCTGAGCGAACTGGATGTGCTGGCCTGCTTTGCCGAACGCGCCCAGGCGCTGGACTGGTCGCGGCCGGCACTCGACGACGAACCGCGCCTGCAGATCGAACGCGGACGGCATCCGGTGGTCGAGGCGGTGCGCGACGAACCCTTCGAGCCGAACGACCTGATGCTCGACGAAGCCACACGCATGCTGGTCATCACCGGCCCCAACATGGGCGGCAAGAGCACCTACATGCGGCAGAACGCATTGATCGTGCTGCTGGCCCACATCGGCAGCTATGTGCCTGCCGCGCGCACGGAAATCGGTCCGATCGACCGCATCCTGACGCGCATCGGCGCAGGTGACGATCTCGCGCGCGGGCAATCGACGTTCATGGTCGAGATGTCGGAAACCAGCTACATCCTGCACCATGCCAGCGCGCAATCGCTGGTGTTGATGGACGAGATCGGCCGCGGCACCTCAACCTACGATGGTTTGGCGCTGGCCGATGCAGTCGCCCGGCATCTTGCCTCGGTCAATCGCTGCTACACCTTGTTCGCGACACATTATTTCGAACTGACTTCGCTGGCAGAACCCGGCAGCGGCATCGCCAACGTCCACCTGGATGCAGTTGAGCATGGCGACGCGCTCGTGTTCATGCATGCGGTGAAGGGCGGTCCGGCAGATCGCAGTTTTGGCTTGCAGGTCGCCGCGCTCGCCGGCCTGCCTAAACCCGTGTTGCAACAGGCGCGCAGGCGACTTGCGGAACTCGAACAGCGTCGTGAATCGGCAACATCGGAAATGTCACCACAGGCATTGGATGCGCCGAAGCAGATCGGACTGTTCGCGCCGCCTTCTGCAGTGGTCGATGCGCTCGTTGCGCTCGACCCGGATGAACTCACGCCCAAGCAGGCGCTTGAGGCGCTGTACCGGCTCAAGAATCTGTAGATGTTCGCGGCACCATAACGATCGTGCGCCTAGCGTGCTGGGTCCCGTCCGTCCGAGGAAACAGCACATGAGCAACACCATCACCGACGATCTTTACTCGCAGCTGGAAGGCCAGCCGCTGCAGAAAATCTCTCAGCAACTCGGCATCGGCCCGACACAGATGGCCGGTGCGATCAGCGCCGCGCTGCCTTTGCTGATCGGCGCGCTCGGGCGCAATGCATCGCAGGGCGATGGCGCGAACGCGTTGTATGGCGCATTGGAAAAGGATCATCGCGGACTCGACCTCGGTAACGTGCTCGGCTCGGTGCTGGGCGGCGGCGGCCAGGGCAACGACATCCTTGGCCACATCTTCGGAGGTCGCCAACCGCGTGCCGAGCACGGCCTCGGCCAGGCGACCGGCCTCGGCAACGACAAGGCCGGCATGCTGCTGCGCGTGCTGGCGCCCATCGTCATGGCGTATCTGGCCAAGCGCATGTTCGAGAAGCGCCAGGCCGGACAAGGCGAAGCGGCAGCCACGCCACAGGTGCTGGGACGCGAGCTCGGGCAGGAGCACCAGCGCGTCAGTCAACAGGGTGGACTTGGTGGTGGACTGCTCGGTGCGGTGCTGGATCGCGATGGCGATGGACAGATCGGCATGGGGGATCTGTTGAAAATGGGTGGCGAGGCATTGGGCGGACGACGCTGATGCTTTTTCGTGGGAGGCGTGACGCCGGCGATGCCGGCTTGCGCTTGCCACGCCTGCGAATCGCGCAGCGATCAGAGGGCGTCGATATCTCCAAGTGCGCGGATCAGGCGCCGTGCGCGCTTGTCGGGTTTGGTCTGCGGTGCTTGGTAGCCATTGCGTTCCGCTCGGCGCTGCGCGCTCAACGCCAGCCGTTGGGCGACGGAGGTCTCGGATTCGCGATACAGGGTTTGCGCAACGCTGGCGGCGCCGCGCTTCTCGCTGAGGCCTGTCACTTCGACGCCGAAGGTGTCGTCACCGCGAACGATCTTCAACGCATCGCCGACCCGCACGCTGCGTGACGGCTTGGCGCGCTCGCCGCCGACTTCAACCTTGCCCGTCTCGATCGCCTGCTTCGCCACCGCGCGCGTCTTGTAGAAGCGCGCAGCCCAGAGCCAGATGTCCAGGCGGATGGTGGTTGCGGGTTCGTCCATATGGTGATCGGAAGGTTCGCAGGGTGGAATCACCAGCTTGGATGTTGAAAGGCGCGTCGCGCAGCGGCGTCCGCCGTTTTTCCTCACGATTGCCGCAAATCCAGGCTACGCGGGATCCGATCGAAACTTCATCATATCCGGGGAAGCGACTGCGTTGATTCCAAGCTGCGCATCACCACGCAACCAAACAAAAACGGCCACCCGAAGGTGGCCGCTTGCGATGCTATGAAACGAAAAGCTTATTCGGCAGCGGCAGCAGCAGCAGCTTTCGCAGCGGCCGTGGCCTTGGCCTGGCCGGCGAGATCCTCGCGGATACGCGCCTTCTTGCCTTCCAGGCCGCGCAGGTAATAAAGCTTGCCGGCGCGGACGGCGCCGCGGCGCTTGACCTGTACCGAGTCGATGATCGCGCTGTGGCTCTGGAACACGCGCTCGACGCCGAAGCCATGCGAGATCTTGCGCACGGTGAAGGCGGAATTGAGGCCGGCATTCTTCTTGGCGATGACCACGCCTTCGTACGCCTGCACGCGCTCACGGTTACCTTCCTTGACCTTGACGTTGACGACGACGGTGTCGCCGGGTCCGAAGTCGGGCAGCTTGCGCTGGATCTGGGCGGATTCGAATTCCTGCAGCAATGTATTAAGGGATGGCTTGGTCATGGCACGGTCTGCTTGTGTCGTTGTTGTCGGAGTGCCAGGCGATGGCGGATCGCGCATGCCGGCGGGTGTTGCGAAGCCGCGCATTATAGCGGCCTTTTTCCTTGCGTGGCTAGGGCTTAGCTGTCGTCCGGCGAGCTGCGATCCGCGATCCTGAATGCATCGAGCAGCTGCCGGTCCGGCTTCGACAGGCTGGCTTCGTCGATCAGCTCAGGCCGCCGGAGCCACGTCCGGCCAAGCGATTGCTGCCGCCGCCAGCGTTCGATCTCGGCATGGTTGCCCGACATCAGCACCGCCGGGACGTTGCCCAAAGGGTGTTCGACCGGCCGCGTGTAATGCGGGCAATCGAGCAGGCCGTTCTCGAAGCTGTCCTGCGCCGCCGACTCGGCATCGTTGAGGACGCCTTGCTGCAGCCGGGCGACGGCATCGATCACCACTGCCGCGGCCAGTTCGCCGCCGGACAGCACGTAGTCGCCGATCGAAACCTCCTCATCCACTTCCGCCGCGATCAGGCGCTCATCGACACCCTCGTAGCGACCGCAAAGCAGGATGATCCGCTCGCGCGATGCCAGTTCACGCACCTTGGCCTGCATCAGCGGGGTGCCTTGGGGACTGAGATAAATGACGCTGGCAGTTGCCGGCGCGGCCTCGCGTGCCGCCTGGATGCTGGCGCGCAGCGGATCGATCAGCATCACCATGCCGGGGCCGCCGCCGAACGGGCGGTCGTCGACGCGGCGGTAGCTGCCTTCGGCGTAATCGCGGGGATTCCAGCCGTGCAAGGCCAACAAACCGCGTTCCTGCGCGCGGCCGACCACGCCGTGGCCGGCGAGCTGGGCCACGAAGTCGGGGAACAGGGTGATGAGGTCGATGCGCATTTGATTCGTCATTCCCGCGACCAGCTTCTGACAAGAAGCCAATCAGAAGTCCGCGTCCCAGTCGACGGTCATCGTGCCCGCCTCGAAGTCGATCGCGGTGATGTATTCGGGCATCACGAACGGGATCAGCCGCTCGCGCTCGCCCTGCACGACGACGACATCGTTGACGCCGGTCGAAAACAGGTGCGACACCACTCCGAAAACAACGCCTTCGAGATTCGCGACTTGCATGCCTTCGAGGTCCACCCAGTAATACTCGCCCGGTTGAGGCGGTGGCAAGACATCGCGCTCGACCCAGACTTCCGCGCCGCGCAGCGCTTCGGCCGCATCGCGATCCTGCACGTCGGCGATGCTCGCCACGAGGCCTTTGGTGGTTTCGCGCCCGCGCACGCCTTCCAGCATGCGCTCGCGGCCTTGCGCATCGCGCAGCACCCAAGGCTGGTAGCGGAGAATGGCTTTCTTCGGAGCAGTGAAGGAATCGAGCTTCACTTCGCCGCGCACGCCGAAGGCGCCAACGAACCTGCCTACCAGGATGCGGCGGTCTTGCGTGATCACGTGACGGAATCAGCCGCGCAAAGCGCGGGCGGACATCAGGCCGCGGGAGCGGCCTGAGTCGTTTCCTGGCCCGCTTCCCTGTAAAGGTTGCGAACCTTGTCGGTCATCTGCGCGCCCTGGCCGAGCCAGTGCTTGACGCGCTCCGTGTCGAGTTCGACGCGCTTCTCGCCGCCGGTCGCGATTGGGTTGAAATAACCCACACGCTCGATGTTTCGGCCATCGCGTGCGGCGCGCGAGTCGGTGACGATGATGTGATAGAAGGGACGCTTCTTGGCGCCACCACGGGTCAGGCGGATCTTGACCATGAGTTTGCTGCTTCCTGTGTTGCCCAGTCGCCGAAGGTGGCGCGGTAAGCCGGGTATTGTAAGCCATTGAAAGCGTTGCGGTAAACCAACGCCGCTCTCATCAACATTGGCCTCGGCCCACGGATTTCGCTCGGGCGAGGTCGACGCCTGACCAACAAGCCCAGAAGCCCTGCGAATCCGGGCCTTCATTCCCGAAGGCGGATCCAGCGCCCTTAAAGCCTTATAAGCAAAGTCATCTGGATTCCCGCCTTTGCGGGAATGACCATCAAAAGCGTCCTGCAGCCAATCGCCCAGCCCCGCGTACGATCTCAGCGAAACGGCATCCCCCCGCGCCCACCCATCATCCCTTTCATGCCGCGCATCATGCCTTTCATGCCGCCGGATCCGAGCTTGCTCATCATCTTTTCCATCTGTTGGAACTGCTTGAGCAGCCGGTTGACGTCGGCGGGCGTGGTGCCGGAGCCGCGCGCGATGCGGGCGCGGCGCGAACCATTCAGCAAGGCTGGATGACGGCGTTCCTTCTTCGTCATGGAACCGATGATCGCGACCATATGCGGCACTTCCTTGCCGGTGACCTGCGCCTTCACGGCATCAGGGATCTGGCCCATACCCGGCAGTTTGTCCATCAGCCCGCTCAGGCCGCCCATGTTCTGCATCTGGTCGAGCTGGTCGCGCATGTCGTTGAGGTCGAACTTCTTTCCCTTGGCCACCTTCTCGGCAAGTTTCTGCGCCTTGTCCTTGTCGACCTGCTGCTCGACCTGCTCGACCAGCGACAGCACGTCGCCCATGTCGA
>PPFU01014658.1_pt1 | contig 11838 bp, 12 predicted proteins | sample 1535991 | NCBI WGS metagenome assembly PPFU01 (sample SAMN04901290, study PRJNA319586) | Hypolithon metagenome, whole genome shotgun sequencing project. | isolation source: Antarctic Hypolithon | place: Antarctica: Miers Valley | collected 2014 | reverse complement strand
TTACTGGCTTTATTACTGGCTTTATTACTGGCTTTAAGCTGACCCGGCAAACTGCCTTGCCAAACCAAAGCGGGTAAATGCCCCGACTGATCCGCATATGGTGCGGAGCCGCTGAATTGGTAGCTAGCGATCGGCGCGGCCTCGGTAGGCGAGCTAGAAGTTGTTAATAATGCCCTAATGGCGTCAGGCTCCAGGCTTTGACTGTAGATTTGAACGCTGTCCATACGCCCAATCCAGGGGCGATCGCCTGACGCCTCATTACCCAACACCAGCGGATAGGCCGCCCAGTTGTGCAGGCTCCATAGTGACAGTCGATCGCCCGCCCCCGCCGCCGACAGCGCAAAACAGCAGTAACCGCCCAGGCTTACTGCTGCCATCTGCCGCCCTAAGCTTTTCGTTCTGATCCATTGCAGCCCGTCCGCAAGCCAGTGGCCCAGCCGCTTAGCAACCCCTGAAAACTGCCACCAAATTCCATATCCGATTCCGCCGCCTGTGGTATTGGCGATTAAATCTGAGTAGGTAGAGCTACGAGAGGGCAAAAAAATCTGCAAGCTCTCTACGATTAGCGTGACGGCAAAGCTGAGGCTCAGCGTGACTAAAAGCGGGGCAAGTGCTTTGCCAAATGCTCTTCTACAATTGTTTAGACAAGGGGCTGGAGATATCGCCTGAGCAATCCCAAACCCTAAAGGAATAAACAGAGCAATGTTAGCGCCAAACTCTTTAATCGATAGGTTTGGAGGCTGACTTTTGATTAGCTTGGCCCAAGAAAAATCAGGCCAGGTTTCTACGATAAAAAAGTCGTAAGGAAAGAGCGTGAGGGTAGCGATCGCCAGCAGCGCAATCCCAATCAACCAGAGCGTTGCCAGACTATAGTGACCCTTTGCATCCTGGTTTTTTAGCATAGCCTTAGTGTCGTGTTGCCCAAGATTTAACCCCAAGATTGAACCCCAATATTGAACCCCAATTGCCGCGTAACGACTCATCATAAAGCAATGCTCTCAAAATATGCCCTTAAACTGTCTCAATCCTAGCGATTTTAGCCATTGGTCAATCCATTTCAGCTCAGATGCAGACCACTTAGGTTCTGGATCTTGATCATAGTTAACGTCTAAGTCGTAGCCAGATAGTTCATAGATTTCATCTAGCAGCGGTTTTATGTTAATTGCGATCGCCCCATCTTCCAGTTGCAAGGGAACTTCAAGTATGGGCAAAGACTGTTGCAAATTGAAAGGATATAGCTGTGCTTGTGGACGCTCATCGCTCGCGCTCACCAGCACCCGGTAATGGCTCTCAAGCTCGTAGCCCAGTACTGGTATTGGCTGGCCTGTATGGAGCAAATCAATCTCTACTAGATTCGTTTGACTCTCCAAAATCTCCAATCGTTTACTTTCATACTTTTGTCGTCCGGCTCCTCGCTTGTTGACCGGCGACAAAATTTCAATGACCGTAATGACATTGCTGGTTTGCAAGCTGCGAATTTCTAAGTAGCGGTGCCGCACAGTATCAGGCATTGGCACCGTCACAGCGACTGGCTTAGGCTCTGCAACTGCTACATTTCCTTCACTCAACGATTCCCTGCTCTCGGTTCTGGAACCGCCGCTTTGGCGTACCGAAACATCTGGCACGCCGATTAGTACAGACCGGTCGGACTCGTTTCGCTTGTAAACGGCTTCTTCTACAACGACTCTGTATTTAGGACGGATTTGTGGGGCTAATAGGTTGGCGATCGCAACAATTAAACGGCTATGGAGATTTGCCCAAGTCGTAGGATTTTCGAGATACGGGTTCATTCCAGGAAATGGAGAGCCCACAGGCTATGCTCCTCAGCCAGTACATACAGCCTCAGTCTAGCATTGGGTCATTTTGCTGACTATGCGGTAGCGCCTGCGCTGTAGCGAACCGGGTCATCAACATTTTTTCAATGAGCGGATCGGCGCTACCACAGAGGTAATGGGCATAGCGCTGGGCAACCGGAGGGACGAGAGCAAAGGGGCCGGTGAAACCGCTGAAAAGATGAAGGCCACTAACCTCAGGCACGGGGCCAAGCAGCGGTAGCCCGTCTTGAGTGAAGGTGACGAGGCAGTGCCGCCAGGTACCAGGCGCATTTTTTAGGGCGGGGATTTTTTGGGCGATCGCCTCCCTCATCGCCAGCGCACTGGTACTTGGGTCAGCCGGTGGCGTAGAAGCCGTATGGAACCGGCTAATTTGACCGATGCGGGCGGTTTTATCAGCAAACTGAATGACGCCCGCTTCTAATACAGGTGGCCTAATTTGAGTGTCTGGCTGTTGCCACTGCTGGGCGTGTTCAGCGGCTTCGGCTTCTTGCTCAAAGCGGGTGTTACTAGCGGGCATGATCAGCGATCGCACCCTTACCGCCAAAGGCGGCGTCTCCACAATCTCCGCATGGGTAAAAAAAAGCGGCACCCGCAGGCCAGCCTCGCGAATGAGCCGTTGACTATACGCCCCTGCGGCAACCACAACCCTGCTAGCCGGATAAGCCTGAGCCTCAGTGAGTATGCCAGTCACGCGATTTCCCAATCTCACCAGCCCGGTCACCGCCGAAATATTGTGATGTCCGCCCAACCGCCGAAAAGCCTGATTGTAAGCTGCCACCACCGCCCTCGGATCTACATGCCCATGCCGAATCGTAAAAGCCCCCTCAATGCTTTCAGGATTTAGCTGAGGTTCTAAGTCACCAGCCTCTTGAGCAGAAACAAACTGAGGCGGCGTCCGAAAGATCTTATAAGCCTGAATCAACTCATCTACATCAGCCCCTTTATCTACCGTCAACAACAGATCTAACTCTCGCAAGTGAGTCTCTGCGCCCAGCTCTTCAGGCAGCTCCCGATGGCGAGCCATCCCCGCCTGAAAAAGAGTCTCTGTGAGATCTGTTGTTCCTGCCCAGTAGCCAATGCCACCATAGCTATAGCGAGTTCCGCTATCAGGATTACCGTCATCCATTAATAGAACAGACTGCCCCGCCTTCACCAATTCATAGCTCAGCGCCGCCCCAGCCAGCCCATTCCCAACAACAACCACATCATAGGTTTGCATGATGTATTCCTACGGATGAATCTGCGCCAAAATCATCCGCAGCCGATCGTAATCATCCTTCAGCAGCACGCTCACCATTCGCCCCGCCCGCACCAGCCAGTCACGATTCAAATCGCGCAAATTATACACATCTCGAATCGCCGCCGCCGCCAGACTCTCTGGCGGCACGCCGCTCACCTGCAACAGCGTCCGCAGCCAGTCCAGCTCTTCAGTAAAGCTCACAACTTCGGTGGCATCACACTGGTACACCGCCTGATGCACCTGGGGCGGACGCGGCGGCAAATGCTGATAGATCCGATTTCCCAGCACCATTCCCTTCGCTGCCGTTTCTTCAGCCACTGCTCCCTTCGCCGTTCCTTTGCTGCTTCCGCGGCCATTCCCATTCGTCTGTCTTTTGCTAGCCCGCCCCGTCTCCATCGGCACAAAGCCCACAATCGCCACGCTAAACTCCGTTTTAAGCATCGCAAAAATCTGCGGCTGCTGTTCGCGCAGCTCATCTAATGACATGCCCAGCGCCCGCGCCCGATGCACCGAGTCTAGCGGGCTCGTTGTCGCGTGATACACCACGCCATAAATTTGATTAGCCGACTCTTCGTCATAGGCTTTTACCCAGCTACCAAAAGGTGGCATCGCTGGAAAGCTTAAATCCTCAGGCTCTAGGCACTGCGCCAAAAACTCAGTCGTCGAGGTTTCAATCACCTCAGCGATGTGGCTAGCGGCCCGCCCAGACGAAACAAACTGCGGTAGCGGAAGGCGCATCGCTTACTTTTTTCCTCTTTTGGGCTGTACAACTTCTAAGTCAGTGCTCTTAAAGGTGACCAGCTTATCCCAGTTCCCCCCTTCAAACAGCACTGCAACTTTTCCATCGGTAACGCGCTGTACCAGTCCTTCAAAGCCGAAGTAGGTATCATCAACGTTGGTAATGCGAACGGGAGAGCCTGGAAAAATCATCATGTTTGAGTTTTACGCCGACTAAATAAACAGATCAGTAGCAACTTTCTTTTACTTAGCTTACAGGGGTTATTTTAGAGTGCAAGCGGCCAGCGAAATATTTTTAGGAGTTAAGCCATGATTATTGAGGTTTTATACAATGGCGCAAATTTGTTTGTGCTGCCTTTTTGGACGCTGATGGTCATTTTGCCGAACTGGTCGGTAACGCGTCGGGTAATGGCCTCTGTGCTGCCATTTGTGCCGCTGGCGATCGCCTACATCTTTTGCTTCATCAGCAGCCTTGATCCCGCGTCACTAGAGGCGTTTGCAAATCCTACGCTGAGCGTGCTGGCTGGCTTATTTGCCGATCAGCGAGTCATGGCGACCGGCTGGATTCACTTTGTGGTGATGGATTTGTTTGTGGGGCGCTGGGTTTATTGGCAAGGGCAGGAAAAAGGCGTCTTCACGCGGCATTCTTTGGCCCTGTGCCTGTTTGCCGGGCCGATTGGGCTGCTGAGTCATCTCATTACGGCGCAACTGCAAGAGCGCTGGCTTGGCTTATCACAACCCTCAATCCAGGAATCATAAATTGGCACTCCTAGATTGGCGCAAAGATTGGCACAAAGTTTTCTGATAATCTGCGTACCATCCCTCATAATGTTGCGTTAATAGATTTAAGCAGGCGTCCCATGATTGTGTCTTCTATACTTCGGTTTCAGCCTATTACCCGGCGGCGTCTGCTCAAAATCGGCCAATACATCGGTCTGTTCAGTCTGTGCTTGATGTTGGCAGTAGGCTGTCGGGCAGGCGATGCAGGCGTGCCAGCCGGTGGTGAGGCCGTAGGCAGTGCGCCCGCTGGCACCAGTAATCGCATCTCTATAGGCACCACCCTCAGCGCTGATACGCTAGATCCTGCCGATGCTTACGCGACGTTCCCAGGCATTTTGCTGTATAACCTGGGCGATCGCCTCTACACCTACACCCCCGGCACCACCGATCTTGTCCCTCAGCTTGCCACCGAATTGCCCACCATCAGCGAAGACGGCCTCACCTACACCATTCCGCTGCGCGATGATGTCACCCTGCACGATGGCACGCCTTTCAACGCGGAAGTCATGGCCTTTTCTATCAAGCGCTTTATGGAAAATCAGGGTGCCCCTGCTGACTTGCTCGCCAGCAAAATTGAGTCGGTCAGCGCCCCTCAAGCCAACGAACTCGTCATCAAACTCAAAGAGCCCGTCTCAGCTTTTCCTGCCCTGCTCACCTTTTCGGGCGTTACCCCCGTTTCGCCCGAGCAGTACGAAATTGGCCTTAACAGCTTCAAACCTAATACCTTCATCGGCTCTGGCCCCTACAAGCTGGCCTCCTTTAGCGACAACGTCATCCGGCTAGATGCCAACCCCGACTACTGGGGCGAAAAGCCTGCTAATGACGGCATCGACATCCAAGTATTCACCAGCGCTGTGAACCTCTACAACTCGTTTACCTCAGGCGATTTAGACGTCGCCTATCAAAGCTTAGATCCCGACCAAATTTCTCAGCTAGAAAAAGACGCCGCTGCAAACAACTGGAAGGTGATTGAAGCAGGCTCTACGGTGATTAACTACATGTCGCTGAACCAAAAAATCGCGCCTTTTGATAACCTTAACGTGCGCAAAGCTGTGGCCTCAATGGTGGATCGAAAGCTGATTAGCGATCGCGCCTTCAAAGGCCAAGCCGAACCCCTCTACAGCCTTATCCCCAAAGCCTTCGACGTTTACGAGCCCGTTTTTGAAAAAGCCTATGGCGACGGCAACTACGACAAAGCCAAGGAATATTTAGCCGCTGCTAACATCACGGAAGCCAACCCGCTAGAGTTCGAAATTTGGTATCCGTCCGCTTCTACCCCTCGGCAAGTTGCCGCCAACACAATGAAGCAGGCCATCGAGCAAAATTTGCCAGGTCTCGTCAACGTCAACGTCAGCACGGCTGAGTTCGCAACGCTACAGCAAAACGTAGAAGAGGGCGTATACAACAGCGTGCTTGCCAACTGGTACCCCGACTACTTTGATCCTGAAAACTTCGTTCAGCCCTTTATGACCTGTGAAACCGGCTCTGCTGAAAAGCTATGTGAATCAGGCGAAAGCCAGAGCGCCGGAGCCTTTTACTACAGTGATAAGGCTAATAAGCTTGTCAGCGAGCAAAACGCCGAAACCGATAAGGCTAAGCGAGACGGTATTTTCAAGCAGCTACAAGCCTTAATGGTTGAAGACGTTCCTTATATTCCGCTCTGGCAAACTAAGGACTACGTGTTTACGACCGCTGATGTCAGCGACGTAGCCATTCAGCCAAATCAGCAGTTCCTATTCTGGCAGATTAAGAAAACGTAGAGCCCTCACCCCCAGCCCCTCTCCCTAGGGGATGAGGGCTCCGGCAGCATCAAAAGGAAATCCAACCATGTCCCGCGCCAGCGCCCTCCGCATCTACATCACCTCTCGGCTCCTACTCGCCCCCCTTATGGTGTGGCTAGCCACGACAGTCGTATTCCTACTCATGCGAGCGGCCCCCGGCGATGTCGTCGATGTCAAACTCGGTGCCCGAGCCCCAGAAGCGGTCAAAGAAGCCATGCGAGCCCAGATGGGTCTCGATCAGCCCCTCTATGTGCAGTACTTTAGCTATATCAACAAGCTGCTGCATTTAGATCTGGGCGTCTCCGGGTTTAGCCAGGGGCAAACGATCCTCCAGGTGATCGGCGACTATTTCCCGGCCACGGTAGAACTCACCGTGTGCGGCATGATTATTGCGGCGGTGGTTGGGCTAACGGTCGGATCTATCTCTGCCTCGCGGCCCAATACGGCGGTTGACGTGGGCGGCAGGCTGTTTGGCATTGTGACCTATGCGCTACCGATGTACTGGTTTGGCATGGTGTTACAGCTCATTTTTGCCGTGCAGCTTGGCTGGTTTCCCATTGGCACAAGGTTTCCACTGAGCGAGCTGCCGCCGGTTGGCCCCAGTGGCTTGTACTTGCTCGATAGCCTGCTGCACGCTGACTTTGGTCAGTTTGCGATCGCGCTCAAATACCTGACGCTACCGAGCCTGACGCTAGGCATCCTGATTAGCGGCGTGTTTGAGCGCATCGTGCGGGTAAACCTGCGACAAACGCTTAAGGCTGACTACGTGGAAGCGGCTCGTGCTAGGGGTATTTCAGAGTTCCGGATTATTACAGCGCATGCCCTAAAGAATGCCATGATTCCGGTAATTACCATTTTAGGACTGACGTTTGCCGCTATGCTGGGCGGCGCGGTGCTGACGGAAGTAACGTTTTCCTGGCCTGGCTTGGGCAATCGCCTGTACGAAGCGATTTCTCAGCGCGACTATGAAATGGTGCAGGGGCTGATGGTGTTTTTCTCGGCGATTGTGGTGGCCGTCAGCATTGCGATTGATGTGCTCAATGCATATGTCGATCCTCGAATTCGCTATTAAATTGCCTTGGGATCAGGTTTTCTGATAGCGTAAACAAACACTATTTATCTTAAAGACGGCAACACGTTTAGAAATATTTCGCCCCAGCTAGCGATGACTTCCCTCAACCCGATTCCTAACACTGGCCATTTCTCGGGCCATTTCTCGCCCGCCCTACTTGCCCTCAAACGATTTATAAGAGGCACCCTCAAGCAAACGGGTATTGGGGTGCTATCGCTTATAATCATTTTGAATCTGGGCACTCACGCTCCTGGGGTGTCTGCTGATATAGATTCTGAGCCATCTCTCTTTTCTTTAAGTCATGAGAATGCTTTAAGTCATGAGAATGCTTTAAGTCATGACAGCGCTTTGCGGAAGAGGTCTAATCACCGCTCATCATCCCAGGCTCATCCTGCTATTGCACCCCATTCCAGGCATACGGACAGGCCGGACAGCCCTTTCATTAGCGCCAGCATGACTCATCATCACTTCACCAGCGCTCGTCTATCTATTCCTACAGCGACCGATCAATCTAGCGTCAGCGTAGCCGGGGCAGAGTAGTAAAAGGATGAGTTGATAGGCGGGCGGTAGGCGCGATCGCGAAGCCTATCGTGGGGATAACCACCTGGCTCATCATTGCCGCACCTAGTCAGGCCACCTGTGAATTTTTCTCAGCACCTCAGCGCTATAACACTCAAACTAATGGCGATGTGATTGTGGCTGGCAAAAGTGCTACTGAGGATGACGGCTATGCTGGCAGGCATTCGGGCCTGCGTGCTAGATGCTTTTGTCACTCATTCTGATCTAGGAACTTACATTCAAGTCGGTAGCTTTGATCGCCGTAGCGATGCCGAAACGATTCAGCGCATTCTGCGATGCGCGGGCTATCGGGCGCGGACTATTTACAGCCGCTGAGCTTAGGCTAGTTGCCCAAAAAAAGCAAAAAACAGCAAACTTTATCAAACAAACTTAGTTTGCCGGTGAATAGCTTCGTTAGGCATGGCATATTGATGACATTCTCGGCATACGTACTGAGAAGAGTGTGCTACTAACAGGTACTTTAAAAGACAGTGGGTAACATTCACGTCAGTAAATTTCGCAAGTCACTAGCGTTAGGTTTGAGGGTTGGGTTTATGCGGGCGATCGCCGCTGCGACTGCCAGTGCCTTGACCCTTCAAGGCAGCCGCTGGCTCGCGGTCGATCAGCTCAGCGGCCAAGTCTCTTTAATTCCTTACCGAGGCACAAGACGTCAGGCTCGAATTAGCGATCGCTTCTCAAACGAACGATTGAGTCGAGCGGGTCGGTTTGATTTAGTCGTGCCATTATTTGAGGATTCAGCCGCTAATAACCCCAAAAATCGCTATCTTCAATCTACAGTGATTACCCCCTTGGGGACTGAGCAACAGTACGAGCTTGTGGTGCCTTGATCTACTCTGGCCTAAAAGTATGGTCTCAAATATTAGACAATTTCGGCGTGTAGGCCGACTGGTGCCTTGCCTCATTGCCAGCCTTGCTGTCGCCAGCTTGATCAAACTAAACGCCTGGGTTCCTTTAGAGCGATCGCTCAACAATCAAATGATGCTTTGGCGAGGCTCAAGCGACTGGGACAGCCGGATCGTGATGATCAGCATCGACAATAAAACGCTGAATGCCTTCGGGCAGTACCCGCTGGGGCGAGAGCACTATGCTGACCTGCTGCTGCGACTCACTCAGGAAAATGTTGGCGTGGTGGCTATTAATGTTTTATTTATAGATTCGACAGCCGGCCCGGATCGCGCTAAGAGTAGCGCCGTTAATGCTCGTTTGGCGGGGGCGATGAAGACCCTGGGCAAAGTGGTGATTGCCCAAGCCTAGGACGATCAGGGTAGGGCGCTGTTGCCGGTGCCGGTGCTGGCGGATACTGCGATCGCTATCGGCCATGTGCAGGTTCAGCCCGACTCCGATGGAATTGCCCGTCGGGTTGCCCTTACCTGGCAAGGCATCCCCGCTTTGGGCGTAGCCACTGTCCAAGCTTACGGCTTGCAAAAGGAGCTAGTAAGCATTCCTACCAACTTGAGCGAACTGCGCGTAAACTGGCCCAGTTCGGCCTACGATTTGCCTACGCTCAGCCTAATAGACGTGCTCAATGGCCAGTACCCGCAGGGCTCTCTCACCGGTAAAATCGTCATCGTTAGCTATGGCGCGACGGCAGGTCAAGTTGAGCTACGAACCCCTTTTGACCAGCGAGATTCTATTCCTGACGGCTATCTACATGCCGCCGTCATTGATACCCTGCTTCGGCAAAACTGGCTGCGCTCTGTCTCTGAAAATACCCTGATCGCCTTTGTCCTGCTAGGCGGGCCAGCTTTTGGTATGTTGCTGTATCGCCGCCGTGCCATGGTGCAGATGGCCATTGGCAGCGGCCTTTTCATCGGCTGGCTGATGATCTGCATGGCGGCGCTGTATTTTGGCCACTTGCTGCCCGTCGTGCCGCCCTTAGCTACGCTGCTGCTAGCAGGCGCGTCAGTCATTATTGTCAACAGGTTGCAGGCCAACGCGCTGTTACAGGTACGCTCGGCCTTCCTCAACACGATGAGTCACGAGATTCGCACGCCGCTCAACGCCATTATTAACCTGTCAGAAATGCTGCAAGAAACCCCGCTAGACAACCGTCAGCGGGAGTTTGCTGAAACCTTACACAACAGTTCGCAGGTGCTTTTAGCGCTGATTAACGACGTCCTCGACTTTTCTAAAATTGAGTCTGGGCGGGTGATGATTGAAGCCTATCCGGTGCAGCTTAACGAAACGGTTGAGCGCAGCCTAGAAATGCTGGCACCTAAAGCCGCTGGAAAAGGGCTGGAGCTGGTGTACGCCATTGCGCCGGGTACGCCAGCGGTGATTATGAGTGACCCGGTGCGGCTCCAGCAAGTTTTGCTCAACCTGCTGAGCAATGCGGTGAAATTTACGGAAGCGGGGGAGATTTCTGTGCAGGTGCAGGCGAGTGTTGCCTTACCAAACCGGTCATTATTTTCACTGCGGCGGCAGCCGAGGAGGAGGGGGCGGGGCAGAATTCAGGCGGAAAGGATGTGGCCGGCTAGTTCTTTGATTGAGCGATCGCCCTCCCCCTCTGCCTCTCCCTTTGCCCAACCCGACCTTTATGAAATTCGTTTTGCCGTGCATGACACCGGCATTGGCATTCCGCCTGAGCGCATGAGTCAGCTTTTTCGACCCTTTAGTCAGGTAAGCGCAGACACCACTCGCAAGTATGGCGGTACCGGGCTGGGGCTTTCCATCAGTAAAAAGCTGAGCGATCGCATGGGTGGTGACTTGTGGGTGAGAAGCTATCCGGGCGAGGGCAGTACGTTTTACTTTACGGTGCTGGCTGAGCTGGCCGAGGCCACTCAAGCGCCGCCTAGCTATCTCACTGGCCTGGGCGGCACGCGGCTGCTGTTGATTGATCGCAATATCACTCGCCGCAGTCAGCTCACTTGGGAGCTTCAGCCCTTAGGAATTCACCTTTCTCAGGCGACCTCCCTTTCGGAATCGCTGACGTTCATGCAAAACGACCCGACGTTTGACGGCATTATTTTTGATGAGGCGATCGCTAACGATCAGGTGGAGTGTGCGATCGCCATCAGTACCCTGCGTCAAACCACTCGCAACCAGCAGCTACCGGTTATTTTGCTTAGCAGGCCCCAAACCGATGCCGACTATCCTGCTACGGCGTCGCTTTTAAGCGATACTGTGGTCATTTGGAAGCCCGTGAAACAGGCCGCGCTGCATCAGGCGTTGCGCTCCATTAGCCCCACGGCGATCACGATACCACCGGCCAAACACCCCGTTCTTCCGTCTGGCGAAGCCTGTTTAGCGTTGCCCAGCGATGTAATCAAACAACCAGAAGCCAAACAACCAGAAGCCGACAAAGCAGCCAGCGCCGAGGCTGATCAGAGGCGCTGTGCCCGCCTAAACATTTTGATCGCTGAAGATAACGCCATCAACCAGCGCGTAGCCCTCCGGCTGCTAGAGCTACTGGGCTACCGAGCCGATGTCGCTAGCTCAGGACTGGAGGCACTAGCAGCGCTTAACCGCCAGCGCTACGACGTAATTTTAATGGATATGCGAATGCCTGACCTAGACGGCATTGAAACCACCCGTCAGATTCGCCAAATGCCGGAACATGCAGGTACCTGGATTATCGCCATGACCGCCAATGCAATGGCTCGCGACCGGCAGCGCTGCTTTGCGGCAGGGATGGATGATTATTTGAGTAAGCCGATTAATCGTCAGGCGCTAGATCAATCGCTGCGGGGATGTCCAGCGATGGGTGAAGAAGCACCGTTCTAGCCACCGTTCTGGCTGCTATTTTGTTCCCCGCTCTGGGCCCCGTTCTGGCCACCGTTCTGGCCACCGTTCTGGCCACCGTTCTGGCCACCG
>PPFU01001284.1_pt1 | contig 11862 bp, 9 predicted proteins | sample 1535991 | NCBI WGS metagenome assembly PPFU01 (sample SAMN04901290, study PRJNA319586) | Hypolithon metagenome, whole genome shotgun sequencing project. | isolation source: Antarctic Hypolithon | place: Antarctica: Miers Valley | collected 2014 | reverse complement strand
GCGCGCGCCCGCCGGTGCCAGCGGCACGCAGGTCGAACGCGAGCGGCTCGCCGGCCTCGCCGCTGCCGGTGATCAGCGATGGATCCAGCGCCGTGGTCGCCGCGCTCAGCTGCCAGCGCGGATCCTCGCGCCCGCGCAGGCTGAGCAGCACGCGCATGCGGTCGGGCGCATGCGCGGTGACCGCGACGTCCATTGCCGCCAGGTCGCCGCGAGCCACCAGCCCGATGCGTGGCCGCGTGCGGCCCAGTGGCGCCGGCAGCAGCGCGCTGGCAGTGAGGTCGGTGTCGTAGTCGTCGCGCGGCGCGTAGTGGCCCTTGGCGGTAAAGCGGCCGCGGTCGCTGTCGACCACCATGTCGGTCAGCGACACCTTGCCCTGGCGGGCGTCGAGGCCGCCGCGGATCGATGCGATGTCGATCACCGGCGCGCCGACCCGGGTGACCACGAGTCCATCGACCGCGATCGCGTCCGCCTGCAGCGCCAGCGGCAGTTCGATCTGCGGCAGTACGTCCGGCCAGCGAGGCAGTTCGAAGGGTTCGTTCGCGGGTTCCCCGAGTTCCAGGGTGGCGTCGGTGATCTGCAGGGTGTCCAGCCGCAGCAGCCGACCCAGCAGGGGGCGGATGTCAGGGTCGACGGTCACGCGCGCGGCTGTGAAGGTCAGCACGCTGGGCCGCTCGCAGCTGCCGAATGCCACCGGCTCGCCGTCGACGTCGGGGCAGGTGCGCATGACGAAACGCATGCCGTGCAGCGTCAGCGGGCCCGATGCGCGGCCCTCGGCGCGCTGCCAGCGCAGCTCGCTGCCGGCCGGCAGGCGCGCGGCGATCTGCGACAGCAGGAAGTCGCGGCCGCCGAACGACATCAGCAGCCAGTACAGGCCCGCGACCGCGACCACCACCAGCACCGCGCTGCCGATGGCGCCGCGCACCGCCAGCTTGCGGCGCCGCGCGTGGCGCTTCGCCTGCAGCACGGCGATGCGTGCCTCGCGCTCGTCGGGCGTCAGGTCGTCGGGCAGCGGCTGTCGGCGAAGGGCCACGTCAGAATTCCCCGCCGATGCTGAGGCCCAGGGTGAAAGCGGAATCCGGGTTGTCCAGCCCACGCGCGATGTCGATGCGCACCGGGCCCACCGGTGACCGGTAGCGCGCGCCGATGCCGACGCCGGTGCGCCAGTCCGGCGAACCGCCGTTGAACGCGTCGCCGCTGTCGACGAACACGGCCGCGCCCAGCGGGCCGCGGAAGTAGCGCTCGTATTCGACGCTGGCGGTCACCAGGTTGCTGGCGCCGAGGGAGAACGCGCGGCGGCCGGGCGACGCCGGCAGGCGCGGGCCGACCTCGCGGAACTCGTAGCCGCGGATGCTGCGATCGCCGCCAGCGTAGAAGCGCAGGCTCGGCGGCAGGCCGACGATGTCGCTGGTGAAGGTGCGACCGAGCTCGCCGCGCACGATCAGCCGGCTGTTGTCGCCGAGGCCGCGGAACCACGTGGCGCGCAGCTGCGCCTGGCTGAAGCTCGCGTCCGAGCCCGCGCCCTCCGCGCCGCCCCGCACCATCATCCGCGCGCTGTAGCCCGCGCGCGGGAAGGTGCGGTCGTCGACGTTGACGTATTCCGCGCGCAGCGACGGATAGGTATAGGTGGCGTAGCGGTAGAGCAGCGGTTCGTCGGCGTCCTCGGGCGCGGGCTCGAACGCCCAGCGCTCGCGCAGTGCGTGGACCGATGCCACCAGGTTGAGGTTGCGGCTGTACTGGCCGCTGCGGCTGGCGACGAATTCGATGCGCCGCGAATCGATGTAGTCGGTCTGCTCGTCGGCGCCCTGCAGGCTGGCGGTGTACCAGCCGTCGAGCCACGCGAAGGCGGGAATGCGGTACTGCAGCGTCAGCGTCTTGCGGTTCTGGGCGTAGTCCAGCTGCGCCAGCGCCTTGTGTCCGCGCATGTTGACGTAGCGCCGGTCCAGTCCCAGCCGGATGCCGGCGCCGCTGTCGGTGCCGTAGGACACGCCCGCGGTGTAGACGTCGCGCTTGGCCGGTGTCAGCGTGACCTCCACCGGCACCCGCCGGTCGACCGCCGCCGCCGGGTCGCTGCGGATGTCGATGCGGCTGAAATAGTCCAGCGCGGTCAGCGAGGTGCGCAGGCGATCGAGGCGGCCCTGGTGGTAGTACCGGCCTTCTTCCCAGTAGACGAGGTTCTCCAGCAGCCGCGCGTGCACCACGGGCTCCGGTTCCTGGGTGAAGGTCGTCGCGCCCATGGCGTAGCGCTCGCCGCTGCTCCAGACCAGGTCGATGTCGGCGCTGGCGGCTGCGCGCGTGACCTCCACCCGGTGCGATGACAGGTCGGCGTCGAAATAGCCGCGCTCGGCGAGGCGCCGGGTGATGCGGGTCTTGCTGGCCTCGTACTCGGCGTGGTCGAAGCGGCTGCCGCCGCGCGGCACGAAGTCGTCGAGATCGTCGGCGAGATAGCGGTCGGCGTTGCCTGGTCCGATGATGGCGATATCGGCGTTGCGGACGCGCACCGGCGCACCCGGGTCGACGGTGATGCGCACGGTGACGTCGCTGCCTCGCACGGCGGCGCCCTCGCGGTCCAGCGGTGGCGGTTCCGCGTCCTCGCGCGATGGCGGCGCGTTGGCGTCGTCGGGAACCTCGGTGATCGTGGTCACCGGGCCGTCGCCGCCGGGCAGTTCGCCCGCCGCCGCCGGCGCGGCGACGTCACGGACGGTGCTGGTGCTGGCGCTCTCACCGGCGGCGACCGTGCTGGTGGTGCGGGTGGTGCTGCCGTCGGCGCGCGTGCGTTCGATGGTAATCGTGGGCGAGTAGTAGCCGAACGGCGCCAGCGCCTCGCGGGTTTCGTTCTCGGCCTCGCGCAGCAGGTACGCCAGCCGGCGGCCGGAGGTCTCGCGGTCGATCGCGTCGACCAGGGACAGCGACACCCGCACGTTTTCCGTCATCGCCTCGTCAAGCCCGACGATGTCCACCCGCGTGACCTTCGCCGCCATCGCTGCGCCGGAGGACAGGAACAGCGCGGCGACGAGGGCGAGGCGGGCTTGGGGCGGCATCCATGCAGCATACCGGGGCAGTGTCAAAGGCCGATTCACCCGTGGACGTCCGGTATCCCGCGCATGGGCACGTTGCGCGTGGTGGATTCCACGCGCGTTCGTCAACGGATGCGGTGCCGGCTCGCGCGCGCTCCTGCGCGTGCATGGCCGACGGTGGCGGCGGTCAGGCGGACAGGTGCTCGATCGCGGCGACCCGGCCCAGCCTGTCGGCCACCCGGCGCAGCAGTGCCAGCCGGTTGTCGCGCAGCGCGGGATCGTCGACGTTGACCATCACGCCGTCGAAGAACGCATCCACCTGCGGCCGCAGCCGCGCCAGCCGCGCCAACGTCGCCGGGTAGTCGCCGCGCGCCAGCGCCGGCGTGATGTCGGCGTCAAGCGCGTCGACCGCCTCGGCCAGTGCGCGCTCTGCAGGCTCGAGCAGGAGCGCGTGGTCCACCGTGTCGACGACTCCGTCGCCGGCCTTGCGCAGGATGTTGCGGATGCGCTTGTCAGCTGCGGCCAACGCGGCCGCTTCCGGCAGCGCGGCAAAGCCGCCGATCGCGTCGATGCGCCGGTCCATGTCGTGCAGCGAGGCCAGCCGCAGCGCGGCCACGGCGGCGAAGTGCGTCGCCGGCACGCCGCGGTCGGCGTAGTAGCCACGCAGGCGGTCGACGATGAAGTCGTAGACCTGCGGCGCGAGGTCGTCGACCGTGGGCGAACGGTGCGTCGCGGTCGCGGTCGTCGCCTGCACGCCCTTGCGGCGGGCGTCGTCCAGCGTCTTGGCCAGCCGCATCGCCTGCACCGACGACACGCTGCCGGCGACGCCGCGGACCGCCAGTGCCAGCAGCGCGTGCAGGTCGAGCTCCAGCCCGCCCTCCACCACGCTGCGGCCCAGGCCCAGCGCGCTGCGCCGCAGCGCGAACGGATCCTTGTTGCCCGTGGGCTTCAGGCCGGCGGCGAATCCGCCGGCCAGCGTGTCCAGCCGCTCCGCGATGGCGAGCACGCGGCCCAGGGGCGACGCGGCGATCGCATCGCCGGCGAAGCGCGGCCGATAGGCCTCGTCGATCGCTTCGGCGACCGCGTGGCGGCCGTCGTGCCCGAGGTCGGCGAGCGATGCGTCCTGCATTGCATAGTGGCGTCCGGCGATGCCCTGCAGCTCCGGGAACTCGTTGACAAGCCGCGACTGCAGGTCGGCCTTCGACAGCTGGGCGGCGCGCCGCGCCAGCGCTGCGTCCACGCCCACCTGCGGCGCGATCGCACCGGCCAGCATCGCAACCCGCGACACCTTGTCGGCGATCGTGCCCAGGCTGGCCTGGTAGGTGACGTGCGCCAGGCCCGCGTCCATCGACACCAGGCCCTGCTTCATGTCCTCGACGAAGAAGAACCGCGCGTCCGAGAACCGCGGCCGGATCACGCGCTCGTAGCCCTGGCGGATACGCGAATCGTCGGCCGGCGCGATGTTGGCCACGCCGACGAAGTGGCGATCGAGCGCGCCCTGCGCGTCGTGCACGGGAAAGAACTTCTGGTTGGCTTCCATCGTCGCCACCAACGCCTCGTGAGGCACGGCGAGGAACGCCGGCTCGAACGCGCACAGCACCGCGTGCGGCCATTCGACCAGGCACAGCACCTGCGCCAGGTTGTCGGCGTCGATCCGCGCATGGCCACCGGCGCCCGCCGCCGCGGCGGCAACTCCGTCGACGATCGCCCGCCGGCGCTCGTCCGGGTCGACCAGCACGCGGGATGCGCGCAGTGCATCGACGTAATCCGCCGGGCGCGCGATCCACACCGTCTTGTCGTGCAGGAAGCGGTGGCCGCGGCTCATGCGGTCGGCGCGGACGCCGAACAGCTCGGCGTCGACCACGTCGTCGCCCAGCAGCAGGACCAGCCAGTGCAGCGGCCGCGCGAACGCGTGCGCGTGCGCGCCCCAGCGCATCGGCCTGGGGATCGGCATCGCCCCCACGGCCTCGCGCAGCACCTCCGGCAGCAGTGACGCGGTCGCCGCGCCGGGCCTCACGGCGCGGTGCACGAAGCGCTCGCCGCGCGCGTCACTGGCTTTCTCCAGCGCCTGCCAGTCGACGCCGGCCTTGGCCGCGAAGCCCAGCAGCGCTTTCGTCGGTGCGCCGTCGGCGTCGAGCGCGATGTCGAGGTAGGGGCCCGCCACCTCGGAGCGCTGCTCGGGCTGTGAGATGGCCACGCCGGGCAGGAGCACGGCAATGCGACGCGGCGTATACAGCGGCGTCGCCGCCTCGCGGTCGGACGCGATGCCGCGCCGGTCCAGCGCCGCGACGACGCCGTCCAGCAGCGCCTGCGCCAGGCCAGGCAGGGCCTTGACCGGCAGTTCCTCGGTCCCGAGTTCGATCAGCAGCGGCGTCATGTCGGTCATCTGCTTCAAGCCGCTTCCGGCGTGCGCCCGAGCGCGGGGAACCCGAGCGCCTCGCGCTGCGCCAGGTACGCCTTCGCGACCGCCTGCGACAGCGTGCGCACGCGCAGGATGTAGCGCTGGCGCTCGGTGACCGAGATCGCGCGGCGGGCGTCCAGCAGGTTGAAGCTGTGGCTGGCCTTGCAGACCTGCTCGTAGGCCGGCAGCGGCAGGCCCAGCTCGACCAGGCGCAGGGCCTCGGACTCGCAGGCGTCGAAGCGGTGCAGCAGTTCGGCGACGTCGGCGTGCTCGAAGTTGTAGGCGCTCTGCTCCACCTCGTTCTGGTGGTAGACGTCGCGGTAGGTGACCGGCGTGCCGTCGGGGCCATGCGTCCAGACGATGTCGAACACGCTGTCAACATCCTGCAGGTACATGCACAGCCGCTCGAGGCCGTAGGTGATCTCGCCCAGCACGGGGCGGCACTCCACCCCGCCCGCCTGCTGGAAGTAGGTGAACTGGGTGACCTCCATGCCGTCCAGCCACACCTCCCACCCCAGGCCCCAGGCACCGAGCGTCGGCGACTCCCAGTTGTCCTCGACCAGCCGCAGGTCGTGCACCTGCGGATCGATGCCCAGCGACTTCAGCGACGCGAAGTACAGCTCGACGATGTCGTCCGGGCTGGGCTTCATCGCCACCTGGTACTGGTAGTAGCGCTGCAGGCGGTTGGGATTCTCGCCGTAGCGGCCGTCGGTGGGGCGGCGGCAGGGCTGTACGTATGCGGCGTTCCACGGCTCCGGGCCCAGCGCGCGCAGGAAGGTTGCAGGGTGGAACGTGGCGGCCCCGACTTCGAGATCGAGGGGTTGCACCAGCACGCAGCCCTGCGCCGCCCAGTAGTCGTTCAGGCGCTGGATCAGCTGCTGGAAGGTGGGGGCACTCATGCGTTCCGCGTCGGGCTATGGCGAGGGACGCGCTAGTATAAGGGCCGCCCCCGCGCGCCTTGCGCGCGCCCGCCGGAGCCCGATGGAATCCCCGCGTCCCGCGCGCGACCGCGCCGCCCCCACCGACGTGCTGCTGCCGCCGGGGCGGCTGCTGATGGAGCCGATCGTTGCCGCGCTGGTCGCCGACGGACTGCTTGCCGAGGCCGATGCCGAGCGCGCGCGCGCCGGCGCGCGCCACACCCGCGCAATCGACGCGATCCATCCGCTGGTGCTGCTGGCCAACCTGAAGCTGCCGGCGCAGCGCCCACTCGGCACTGACCTCAGCCTCGAGCGGCTGACGCAGTGGCTGGCGACCGTCAGCGGCCTCGACTACCTGCGCATCGACCCGACCCGGGTCGACGTCTCCGCGACCGCGGCGCTGGTGTCGCAGGCCTACGCGCAGCGCCACCGCATCCTGCCGGTGGAGGTTTCCGACACCCATGCCACCATCGCCACCAGCGAGCCGGCCGACGTCGCCTGGCTGCCCGACCTGCAGCGGCTGCTGCGGCGCGAGATCACGCTGGTGGTGGCCAACCCGCTCGACATCGGCCGCTACACGCTGCAGTTCTTCGGCGTCACCCGCTCGGTGCGCGGCGCGCGCGACTCGCGCGATCCCGACGCCGCGCTGCCGAGCTTCGAGCAGCTGGTCGAGCTGGGCCGTGCCGGCGACGTCAACGCCGACGACCACCACATCGTGCACATCGTCGACTGGCTGCTGCAGTACGCCTACGAGCAGCGTGCCTCCGACATCCACCTCGAGCCGCGCCGCGACGTCAGCCGCGTTCGCTTCCGCATCGACGGCCTGCTGCACAAGGTGTTCGAGCTGCCCGGACCGGTCATGGTCGGCGTGGTCAGCCGGGTCAAGGTGCTGGGGCGGATGGATCTGGCCGAGCGGCGGCGGCCGCAGGACGGGCGCATCAAGACGCGGTCGCCCGGCGGGCGCGAGGTCGAGATGCGGCTGTCGACCATGCCGACCGCGTTCGGCGAGAAGTGCGTGCTGCGCATCTTCGACCCCGACACCGCGTTCAAGCCGCTGGAGGCGCTCGGCTTCGACGCCGGCGAGGCGCGGGCCTGGGACGCCATGGTGCAGCGGCCGCACGGCATCGTGCTGGTCACCGGCCCCACCGGCTCGGGCAAGACGACCACGCTGTACTCGACGCTGAAGGGGCTGGCGACGCCCGACCTCAACGTGTGCACGGTCGAGGACCCGATCGAGATGGTGTCGCCCGAGTTCAACCAGATGCAGGTGCACGCGGCGATCGACCTGACCTTCGGCGCCGGCGTGCGCACGCTGCTGCGGCAGGACCCCGACATCATCATGATCGGCGAGATCCGCGACCTCGACACCGCGCAGATGGCGGTGCAGGCATCACTCACCGGGCACCTCGTGCTGTCGACGCTGCACACCAACGACGCGCCGTCCGCGGTGACCCGGCTGCTCGACCTCGGCCTGCCGCACTACCTCATCGCCTCGACCCTCAACGGCGTGCTCGCGCAGCGGCTGGTGCGCACGCTGTGCCCGCACTGCAAGCAGCCGCGCGCGATCGCCGACGACGAGTGGCACGCGCTGCTCGGCGCCGGCCGAACGATCTCCGAGGGTGAGACCTATGGCCCCGTCGGCTGCCTGGAGTGTCGCAACACCGGCTACTACGGCCGCGTCGGGCTGTACGAGCTGCTGCCGATCTCGCCGGTGCTGCGCGCGCTGGTGCGCGCCGACATGGACCTGGCGGCATTCTCGCGCGCGGCGGTCGGCGAGGGCCTGCGCACGCTGCGCATGGCCGGCGCGGCCAAGGTCGCGCAGGGCGTGACCACGATTGCGGAGATCGTCGCGGTGCTGCCGCCGCAGGAGTGATCCGGAAGCGCTTCGGCGGCGGCGATGCGCAGCATTGCGTCGGGTACGATGGCCGCTGCCTGGCGCCGCCACGGCCATCCGATCGACGAGGACACACCGCTATGACGACGCGCGCAATGGGCCCCGGTGCGGGCTGGACCTGGCTCCGTCGGGGGGTCAACCTCGGCGCCGCCAACCCACGCGCGATTCTCGGCGGCGCGGGTCTGATGCTGCTGGTGGCGCTGGTGCCGACCGTGCTGCAGCTGGCGGTGCAGGGTACGCTGGGTGCCGCCAGTACGGCCGCGATGGGCGGGCTGCTCGGTTTCTCGCTGCTGTTCTCGCTGCTGGTGATGCCGCCGGTGATGGCCGGCTATCTGCGCCTGATCCACGCCTCCGAGACCGGGGGCGCGCCGCGCGCCGGGGAGATCTTCGACGTGCTGCGGTCGCCGCCCGAGGCGCTGCGGATCATCGGCCTGGTGCTGCTGCTGATGGTCCTGGGCATCGTGCTGTTCGGCGCGGTGATCGCCGGCTTCGGCCTCGATATGCTGGAGCAGCTGTCGACCGCGGTGGCCGCAACCCAGTCGGCCACGCCGACGCTGCCGCAGCTGCCGCCCGGGTTCGGCATGCTGATGGCGCTGATGCTGCTGCTGGCGCTGTTCTTCAACGGCGTCTACGCGATCGGCATGTGCCAGGTGGCGCTGGCGGGGCGCGGCGTGTTCGGCGCGCTTCGCGACGGCCTGGTCGGCACGCTGAAGAACCTGCTGCCGCTGCTGGTTGCGGCGCTGATCGCGGCCATCGGCGGTTTTGTCGCGCTGCTCGCGCTCGCGCTGGCGGTCGCGCTGCTCGCCTTCATCGGCGGCCTGGTGCACCCGGTGCTGGCGGTCGTGCTGGCGGCGCCGGTCTACCTGCTGGCGATGGTCGCCGCGTACGTGATCATGTTCGGCGTGATGTATTTCTACTGGCGCGACGTCTGCGCTGACCCGGCAATGGCCGAGGCCCTGCCCGTGCAGCGCGACGACCAGGTGGAGCTCTGATCCTGCCTCAGCGACTGCCCGGACCGACACGCAGCGCGGTATCCAGCGCCGCGGCCAGCGCCGCGTCGACCACCGCGTAGGCGGCCACCGCCAGCCACCCGGCCCCCAGCAGCAGCACAGCGCCCTGCAGCAGCAGCCACCCGTGCATCCACGCCGGCAGGCGCCCGGCGCCTGGTGCCTGCACCACGCGGGTGGCGCTGAGGCGGTCGTGCAGCGACAGCCGCGCCGGCAGCGCCACCATGGCATGACCGACGTTGAGCGTCAGCCACGACGCGGTGCCGGCCAGGTGGCGGCCCGCGGCGCGCATCGCGCGCAGCCGCGCGCCGTCGGCGTCCACCACGCGCAAACGCGCGGCGCGCTGGCCGGGCGTCGCCTGGGCCGCCGATGCTTCGTACGCGACGTGCCAGGCCAGAGACGCCACCGCGATGGCCGCCACGGGCGGCCACGCCAGCGCCCACAGCGCGCCCTGCAGGGCGGCCGCGGCGGCCTGCAGGCCGGCGTCGGTCAGCCAGCGACTGGCTAGCAGCGACAGCGGCATCGTCGTCGACAGCGCGTCGGCCGCCAGCCGGGCCAGCGTGGCAGATACGTCCTGCCACGCCAGAGCCACGCGCGCGCCGGCCGCGGCCAGGGTGCCGCGCAGAAGGAGCGCGATCGGCAGCGCAAGCAGCGCGAGATCCAGCGTCCATGCCGCCGCACGCGGCCATGCGCGTGCCGGTGCCATCACCGCGGCAGTTCGCCGTCCGCGTCGTCGTCGCCACGCTCGGCATCGCGCGGGGTCACCATGCGCGCGGCAATGATGCCGGCCTCGTACAGCAGCATCATCGGGATCGCCAGCAGCAGCTGCGACACGACGTCGGGCGGGGTGATGATCGCCGCCAGCACGAACATGCCGACGATCGCGTAGCCGCGCGCCTCCTTCAGCTGGGTCGGCGTCACCCAGCCCAGCAGCACCAGGATCACCAGCGCCACCGGCAGCTCGAAGCTGATTCCGAACGCCAGGAAGATCACGATCACGAAGCTGAGGTAGGCGTTGATGTCGGTCATCATCGCCACGCCTTGCGGGGTGACCGCGGTCAGGAACCCGAACACCGACGGCAGCACGACGAAAAACGCGAACGCGCAGCCGGCGTAGAACAGCACCAGCGACGACAGCAGCAGCGGGAAGGCGAGCCGCTTCTCGCGCTTGTACAGGCCCGGTGCGACGAATGCCCACGCTTGGTACAGCAGCCACGGCATGCTGACCACCAGCGCCACGAAGAACGCCAGTTTCAGCGGCGCCAGGAACGGTGACGCGACCTCGACCGCGATCAGCTGCGCGCCGTCGGGCAGCTTGTCGATCAGCGGCTGCGCCAGCATCGCGTACAGCCGGTTGGCAAACGGCAGCGTCGCCGCCAGCGCGACCGCCAGGCCGACGATGCCGCGCAGCAGCCTGGTCCGCAGCTCGAGCAGGTGCCCGAGCAGATGACCCTCGCCGCCCTCGATGTCAGCGTCGTTGGCCATCGGCCCCGTCATCCGTGGAGGGAAGTTCCGATGGCACAGACAGCGGGCCGCCGGGGGCGTCATCCAACAGCGGCGACGCCAGCGGGTCGTCGGCGGGCCGCGTCGCGGACAACGGCAGCATCGCGTCCTCCGCCGGCCACGACTGGACAGCATCGTCGTCGTCGCGAGCCGGCGCGGCGCCCTCTGCGCCAGGGGTCGCCGTGGTGTCGTCTGCCGGCGTCTCGAATGGGGTGGAATCGCGACGGCGCATCGTCGGGTCGAGCCCGTCAAGGGCCTCGTCGCGCATCAGCTGCAGCTCGCGTCGCGCGTCGTCGCCGGCCGCGCGCATGCTCTCGTCGAGATCGCGCATCGCCTCGCGCGTCTGCTGCAGGTTGCGCTTGAGCTCGTCTGCCGCGAGCTCACGCTCGAGCTCGCCGCGGACCGACGCCCACTGCGCGCGCGCGCGCCGGATCCAGAGACCGGCGAAGCGCGCCGCCTTTGGCAGCCGTTCGGGCCCAAGCACGACCAGCGCCACGACGCCGATCAGCATCAGCTCGCTGAAACCGAAGTCGAACATGGCTCAGCCCGCCCGGCGCGGCGCGCGGCGTCGCGTCGCACGCGTCGCTGTGCGGAGGCGGTGCATCGGAGCGCTGGCCCGGTTCAGCGCGGAACGTGGTCGTCGTCGCGCCGCGCTGATGTGGCGTCGTCGCTTCGGGTCCCGCTCTCGTCGCGCCGTGACTGGTCGCCCAGCTGCCCCGGGGGGGCGTCGTCGTCGTGGATGCCCTTCTTGAAGCCCTTCACCGCCTCGCCGAGGTCGCGGCCGGCGCCGCGCAGGCGCTTGGTGCCGAAGACCAGCAGCACGACCACCAGGACGATGACCCAATGCCAGATGCTGAAGCTGCCCATGGCGCGTTCTCTGCTGTGTGGTGCGGCCCCGCAGGATAACAACTCGCGCCGCCGGCCGGGTGTCGGTTGGATGACGGTGGCGCGCGTCTACCCTGCCGTTGCCGCCGCGCGCTGCGGCCGGGTCAGGGCAACGGCTCGACCACCCTCGGGCCGTCGGTCACCGGCTCGAACGGCTGCGGTAGCGCCTCGCCAGCGGTATCGGCCGGCGGCCGTGGCTGCTGTGGGGTGTCGGGCCGCGCGGCCAACTGCCTGCCGGTGG
>PPFU01000766.1_pt1 | contig 11886 bp, 12 predicted proteins | sample 1535991 | NCBI WGS metagenome assembly PPFU01 (sample SAMN04901290, study PRJNA319586) | Hypolithon metagenome, whole genome shotgun sequencing project. | isolation source: Antarctic Hypolithon | place: Antarctica: Miers Valley | collected 2014 | reverse complement strand
GGAACACGGGACTCGAACCCGCGACCTCCACCTTGGCAAGGTGGCGCTCTACCAGCTGAGCTAGTTCCGCCTGCGTTCCTTAGCGGGCCTCAATGATACGGCAGGTACCGTGGGGCTGTCAACGTAGCAGCACAGGGCTTCATCAAATCCTGAAACGCTGTCTGGGCGGTTAGAAAGAGAAGCCAAGGGGCGACTTTGCAGGCGCAGCCTCGGTCAGCGGCGCGGCCAGTTCTACCGTGTAGATGCGTGCCAGCGGCGTGGCGCCGAGCTTTTTCCATAGCACCTGCGATTCGGTGTTGGCGTCGAGCAGGGTCAGCCGTAGCCGCGTGGCGCCCTGCGCTTCTGCCCACGCACGCGCCGCCATCACGAGGGCCGTCGCCACCCCCTGCCGCCGCGCTTCAGGCTGGACGTACACCTCGCTCAGGTATACCTCTACACCACCCCTGTACAGGGGCGGCTCGAAGTGCCGCGAGGCGGCCTGGTAGCCTACTACCTGCTGCCCCGTCTCGGCCACGAACAGCGCCTGCGCGTCGCTGCGCAGCCAGGCTTGCAGGTCGTTGCGGTAGCGCAGCAGCGCATCGTCCGAGAAAACGTGGCGTGTATCCCGGCCCGACTCCTCGCGCGCGAACGCTTCGAAAAGTGCCACGAGCGCGTCGAGATCACCCGGGCCTGCTTTGCGAATGGAAAAGGCCATCAGGCTTCCACGGGGCGATACTTCAGGATGCCCTGGCGTGCCAGCAGTTCGGCGTTGAGAATAGCGCCGCCCGCTGCCCCACGTACGGTGTTGTGCACGAGGGCGACAAACTTGACGTCGAGCACCTCGCAGGCACGCACGCGGCCAATGGAAACGGTCATCCCGTCGCCGAGCAGGGCGTGGCGGCGCGGCTGCGGCGCATCGGGGGCGTCGTGTACGTGCAACCAGCGTGCCGGTGCTGAGGGCAGTTCCATCCCGGCAAGCGGACTTTCTGCCGTGCGAAACACCTCTTCAATTTCTTCGACGGACGCGTTCTTGCACAGTCGCGCCGAGATGCACAGCAGGTGCCCGTCCAGCACGGGCACTCGGTTACACTGCGCGCTGATGGTAATTGGGGCCGGCTCGATTTCGCCACCTGTGAGCCTGCCGAGCAGCTTCAGCGGCTCGACGCGCATTTTCTCTTCCTCGCCTCCGATAAACGGCACCACGTTGCCCAGCGCGTCCAAGCTCGACACGCCCGGGTAGCCTGCACCCGAGAGCGCCTGCAGCGTGGTCACCTGTACGGTATCAACTCCAAAAACATCGTGGAGCGGCTTGAGCGCCATCACGAGCCCGACGGTCGAGCAGTTTGGATTCGTCACGATAAAACCGCCGCCCTCCCACTGCTGCTGCGCGATGAGGGCGGTGTGGCCGGGGTTGACTTCGGGGATGAGCAGGGGCACGGTGGGGTCAAGCCGGTAGTTGCGCGCATTCGAGAGCACGCCATAGCCTGCCTGCGCGAACGCGGCTTCAATGTCGCCTGCCACAGCTGCATCGAGGCCCGAGAACACGAAGTCACAGTCGAGGTCGGGCGTGGCGGTCTGCACCGTCATCGCGGCGAGCGATTCGGGAATGGGCGTGGAAAGTATCCACCGGCCCGCTTCGTGGTACGGCTTACCCGCCGACCGCTCCGACGCGGCCAGCGCCGTCACCTCGAACCACGGGTGCGCAGCCAGCAGCCGGATAAACTGCTGCCCCACGGCGCCCGTCGCCCCCAGAATGCCAACCCGATATTTTTGCATGTGTGTAGAAAGATTCTGAATGGTAAAAACTCAGCGCGCGCCGAGTGCCAGCGGCGCGCTTTCGAGTGCGGCCAGCCACGGCGTCAGCAGCGCATTGAGTTGCTCGAACTCGATGAGAAACGCGTCGTGGCCGTAGCGCGACGTGATCTCTGCATACGTTGCATCGGACATCAGTCGCGCCAGTTCGCGCTGCTCGCCTGTCGGGTAGAGTACGTCTGAGTCGATGCCCAGGACAAGCGCCGGGAGGTCGAGCGAGGCCAGCACATCGTCGTATGCGCCTCGTCCACGCGCCACGTCGTGCGCGTCCATCTGCTGCGTCAGGCGCACGTAGCACACCGCGTCGAAGCGGTCTACCAGTTTGCGGCCCTGATAGCGCAGGTAGCTTTCGGCAGCAAAAACGTCGCTCTCCGGCATCGTCGCGCGCCCGTGTCTTTCCTCGAACGCATCGCGGGTGCGGTACGAAATCATCGCCATCATACGTGCCGCCGCCAGACCGGCCTCGGGTGCGGCCTCGGGTGCGTAATGCCCGCCGTTCCAGCGCGCGTCGGCGTAGATGGCCTGCCGCTGCGCCTCGCTCCATGCGATACACCACGCCGAGTGGCGGCCGCTCACGGCGATAGGCGCGATGGCGCGCACGAACGGCCTGTCGAAGCCCCATTCGAGCGCCTGCATCCCCCCCATCGAGCCGCCGATGGCGAGCGCGACGCGGTGCACGCCCAGCGCGTCGAGCACGTGGCGGTGCAGCCGCACCGTGTCGCGGATGGTGACGACCGGAAAGGCGCCGCCGTAGCGCTGCCCCGTCGCCGGATTGACCGTCAGCGGGGAGAGCGTGCCATAAGGCGAGCCGATCACGTTGAGGCAGATGACGAAAAACCGGGCCGGGTCGAGCGCGCCGCCTGCCCGCACGAGCCCGCCCCACCACACATCGGCCTGCGTGTCGCCCGTGAGCGCGTGGCACACCACCACGGCATTATCGCGCGCCGCGTTGAGGCTACCCCACGTCTGGTACGCGACGGGCACGGGCGTCAGCACCGCGCCGCTTTCGAGCGTGAAGTGCGAAACGGTGTAGAGTTCAGGCTGTGACATGTAGAAAAGAAAGAACCGGAGGCGAGCCTTTTCGCGCACGCCTCCGGCACGCTTCACGCTGCGACAGGCTGTCCTGCGAGAACAAGGGCCTGCTCGAAATCCGCCTTGATGTCGTCGATGTGCTCGATGCCCACTGACACGCGCACGAGATCGGCCGACACGCCCGCGGCTACCTGCTCCTCGGCGGCAAGCTGCTGGTGCGTGGTCGAGGCGGGGTGGATGACCAGCGTTTTCGCATCGCCCACGTTGGCGAGGTGGCTGGCCAGCTTCACGCTCTCGACAAACTTCTGCCCGGCCTCGGCACCGCCGTGCACCCCGAAGGCGAGCACGGCCCCAAAGCCGTTTTCGAGATACTTCTGGGCCTGCGCGTGGTACGGATGGCTTTCCAAGCCGGGGTAACTCACCCACGCGACTTCATCGCGGGCTTCGAGCCATTTCGCCAGTTCGAGCGCGTTCTGGCACGCGCGGTCAACGCGCAGGCTGAGCGTTTCCAGGCCCTGCAAGAGCAGAAACGACCCGAAGGGATTCTGAGAAGGGCCGAAGTCGCGCAGCCCTTCCACCCGCGCCCGGATGATAAAGGCCACGTTCGCGCCCACCACGCCGTCCGGCCCGAACGTCTCCCAGAAGTTGAGGCCGTGGTAGCCCGCACTCGGCGAGGTAAACTCGGGGTAGCGCCCGTTGGCCCAGTTGAACGTGCCGCCGTCCACGATCACGCCGCCGATGGTGGTGCCGTGGCCGCCGATCCACTTGGTCGCGCTCTCGACGACGATGTGCGCGCCGTGCGCGAGGGGCTTGAACACGTAACCGCCCGCCCCGAACGTGTTGTCCACCACGAGCGCCACGCCGTGCTTTTCAGCCAGCGCGCCCAACTTCTCGAAGTCCGGGATGTTGAAGCGCGGGTTGCCGATGGTTTCGACGTAGATGGCCTTTGTCTTGTCGTCGATCAGCGACTCGATAGACGCTGCATCGTCACCCTCGGCAAAGCGAACGTCGATGCCCAGCCGGGGCAGGGCGACCTTGAACTGGTTGTAGGTGCCGCCATAGAGAAAGCTGGCCGAGACGATGTTGTCGCCCGCACCGGCAAGCGTGGTGAGCGCGAGAAACTGCGCGGCCTGCCCGCTGGCCGTAGCGAGCGCGGCGACGCCGCCTTCGAGCGCGGCGATGCGCTGCTCGAACACGTCCGTCGTCGGGTTCATGATGCGGGTGTAAATATTGCCGAACTGCTTGAGGGAAAACAGACTGGCCCCGTGCGCGGCATCGTCAAAAACGTACGACGTGGTGGCGTAGATGGGAACGGCGCGCGACTTGGTGGTGGGGTCGGGCGACTGCCCGGCGTGCAGTTGCAGCGTTTCGAAGCGGAGGTTCTGGCTCATGGCGAGATGGGGAATAGAGAGTGATCAACAGTCCCATCCAGAAGCGCTGAAGGCAGCGGGGATACAAAAAAACCCCCTCCGCACGGTGCGGAAGAGGCGTCGCTTTCCCGCGCAAACGGGAAGGGTGCTGACTCTTCCGCTCATCTTTTCCCGCGCAAGCGCGAGACAGGAGTTGGCACCTTTCCCGATAGAGCCAGCGGCTTTTTCGAGCGGTTGCCAGGGTTTCGCAGGGCCATGTCCCTCCACCCTTCTGGATGAGCGACTTCGCGCCGGGATCGGCCGTGCGCGAAGTCAGCACCCAATATGCGCGCACCGGGGCGCTGTTACTGTCAAGACGGCGTGAAGGGTTCGGAAGCGGTTCCGACTTGTCCCATTTCCAGCCTTTCACGCCAATGGGGGCTGCGGCACCGTAGTTTGAACGGCTGATTATCCCACCCTTCGCTCTGCATGGCATCCCTTATTGATGGCGCTGCCCTTGCCGCCCAGGTGCGCGCTGAAGTGCGCAAGGCTGTCGAACAGCACACCCGCGCGGACCACCGCCCACCCTATCTCGCCGTAGTCCTCGTAGGCGAAAATCCGGCCTCGCAGTCGTACGTGAGTGGCAAGACACGCGCCGCCGCCGAAGCGGGTATCCTGTCGGACACACTGCACTATCCGGCCACCATCTCGCAAGCCGACCTGCTCGGTGTGGTGGCGCGGCTCAACGCGGACGCCGGCGTTGACGGCATACTCGTACAACTGCCCCTGCCCGACCACATCAACGCCGACCGTGTGATTGAGGCCATCAGCCCCGCCAAAGACGTGGACGGCTTCCACCCCGAAAACGTCGGGCGCGTCTCGACGGGCCTGCCCGGCTTTGCACCCGCCACGCCGGCGGGCATCGTGGAGATGCTGAAGCGCTCAGGCATCGAGACACAGGGCGCGCATGTGGTGGTACTGGGGCGCTCCAATATTGTCGGGCGGCCTGTGGCGAGCCTGCTGCTGGGCAAAGGCCTCGACGCCACCGTAACGGTCTGCCACAGCCGCACGCGCAACCTTGCGCACCACACACGGCAGGCCGATATCCTCATCGCTGCCATCGGCAGGGCTCAGTTTGTGACGGCAGACATGGTGCAACCGGGCGCTGTGGTGATAGACGTGGGCATCAACCGTGTTGACGACGCCTCGCGGCCCCGTGGCTACCGGCTCGTCGGGGACGTGGACTTTGACGCGGTAGCGGAAAAGGCGTCGCATATTACCCCCGTGCCCGGCGGCGTCGGCCCGATGACGATTGCGCTGCTCCTGAAAAACACCCTCCAAGCCACGCAGATGCGCGTTGCGCCATGATGCTTGCCCAGCTAACCGGCATGCCACAGGATACCACCGCCGCCGCCAAGGCCGATACAAGCGGCGCGCTCAGCCAGCTCAGCCGCGACCTGGGCGAGGCCAGCGGTCTGCTCGCGCACGGCGAGTGGGCCCTGTTTCTGTCGCAGCTCTACACCGGGTCGGCCGCGCTCCTCGTCGAGTTCGTGCCCAAGGTTATCAGCGCGGTATTCGTCTTTATCCTCTTTTTCGCGGCCTACCGCGTGATTGGTTCGTTGCTGAGCCGCACGCTGCGGCACAGCAGGCGGGTAGACCGAGGGCTGGAGTCGCTGTTGATGAAGTCGTTCCGCATCGTAATGCTGGCCTTCATCTTAGTTATGACGCTGTCGCAGTTCGGCATCAACGTGATGGGGCTGCTGGCGGGGCTGTCTATTATCGGCCTCGCCGTCGGCTTTGCCGCGCGCGACACGCTGGAAAACTTTATCTCGGGCCTGGCCATCCTGCTCGACCGCCCCTTCCGCGTGGGCGACCAGGTAGAGGTCGACGGCACCTATGGCACCGTGATCGAGATCTCGATGCGCTCTACCCGGCTGCGCACCCTCAACAACACCGTGATGGTGATGCCCAACGTGCAGATGATCAACCAGAAACTGATCAACCATGCCATGCTGCCGCTCACGCGTGTGCAGGTGCCGTTCGGCATCGCCTACAAGGAATCCATCGATGCAGCACGGGAAGCCGTGCTCGCCACCGTGGTCAACGACGACCGCCTTGATCCTGACCATGCCGCCAGAGTAGTGGTGACCGAGCTGGGCGATTCGAGCGTTAACATGGAGTTGCGCCTTTTCCTGAAAGACTCGGCCCATGAGGTGCCTGTAAAGTTCGAGTATATCGAGAAGGTCAAAAAAGCACTCGACGCGGTCGGGATTGAGATTCCGTTTCCGCACCTGCAACTCTTTATCGACGAGGCCAAGGCCTTCGAGGGCTCGCCGCTGCTCAACGCCTCTCCTCCCCGGAACTGACGCTGCCGATGACGCGATGCCTGCTGATCCTCTGCGCGGTGGCGCTGCTACCCGGCTGCCGCCGCGACACGCCGCCGGGGACGCCCATGCCCGTGGACTCGGTATTCACCGGCAGCGGGGAAGTCACCAAGCCCGGCGTGCTGCGCATCGAAGGCATGGAGGAAAGCGTGACGCTGGCAGAGGTGGACGTTCCCGAGGCCCCGTTCACGACGTTCGTGCCCGAGAATACGTTCGCCGTCACGCCCACGCGGGATGCGGGCGCTTCCGACATCCGCTTCAACCTGCAAGTCGGCGGCACACTGGTGCCCGATACGTACGCTGCGTTCGTCTTTCCCGAAAGCGTTAATGCCGACTCGGTGCTGGCCGACCTGACGAGTCCGGATGGCATGTTCAGCACGCGTGGATGGCAGCGTAACGAGAATACGGGCGTGTCGCCCTGCCTGTGGGCGGCGGCAGGCATCGCGTACCGCGACCCGGCAAACGACGCCTCGGGCATCGTCTGCATTGGCACCCACGCCGGGCGGCCGTTCTACCTCGTCACCCACTACCCCGATCACTACGCCGAGGGCTTCAACGCGCGCCTCGATGTCTTGCTGGACGAGTTCCGGTGGCGCGATACCGGCCGACCGTTGCAGGGAGAGTAACGCGATGACAGACACAACCCTCGACTTTTCCTCGCTGATGCCGGTGGGAGCAGACGCTCTTTTTCGCTGGCATGCACAGCCCGGCGCGTTCCAGCGTCTTACGCCGCCGTGGGCACCCGTGCGCCTCGAAACGTTCGAGGGCATCGAGGAGGGGCAGGTGGCGGTTATCAGGCTGGGCGCTGGCCCGGTCAGCATTCGCTGGGAAGCCGTACATAGCGAACACGTGGAAGGGCGGCAGTTCGTGGACAGGCAGCGGCGCGGCCCTTTTGCCCGCTGGCAGCATGTGCACCGCATGGAACCCCTCGGCCCGGATGCGTGCCGCCTCCACGACCACCTCACGTACGCGTTGCCGCTCGGCGCACTGGGCAACCGTATTGCCGGCGCGGGTATAAAGAAAGAACTCAGGCGTCAGTTTGCCTACCGCCACCGCATTACACACGCCGATCTCACCGCGCACGCGCGCTATTCCACTGCACCCATGCGAATCGCCATCACCGGCGCTACCGGCCTTATTGGCACGGCGCTCACCCACTTTCTAACCACAGGTGGACACACGGTCGTCCCCATCTCGCGCTCGCGCGACAAAAAGAGTCCACCCGAGACGGTGCTGTGGAACCCGCGCACCGGCGAGATCGAAAAGGAAAAGCTTGAAGGGCTCGACGCGGTAATCCACCTGGCGGGTGAAAACCTGTTTGCCATCCGGTGGACACAGGACAAGAAAGAGCGCATTCTCGGCTCGCGCGTAAACGGCACCGAGCTGCTGGCCCGGACGCTGGCCGATCTGGAACGCAAGCCTGGCGTGCTGCTCTCTGCTTCCGGCGTCGGCATCTACGGCGACCGCGGCGACGCCCTGCTGGACGAGCAGGCCGCACCTGCCGAGGCGGGTTTCCTCAGCTTGGTTTGCCGCCAGTGGGAGCAGGCTACACGGGCCGCCGAAGACGCAGACATACGCGTGGCCCATATGCGCACCGCCGTGGTGCTCACCCCGAAAGGCGGCGCGCTCGAACTTATGCTCCCTGCCTTCAAGATGGGGCTCGGTGGGCGCGTAGGCGACAAAGGCCAGTGGTTTCCGTGGATCGCGCTGGACGACGTGCTCGGCGGCTACCTGCACGCGCTCACCACGCCCGACATCTCCGGCCCCGTCAACCTGGCCGCGCCCCACCCTGTTACCATGGACACGTTTGCAGGCACGTTGGCCGACGTGCTCAACCGCCCAGCGGTCTTCAACGTGCCCACGCCCCTGCTGCGCCTCGTCTCCGGCGAAGCCGCCGACGAGATGCTGCTCCAGAGCACACGCGTGGTGCCACGCGTCCTCGAAGACACCGGCTACGCGTTCCGCTTTCCTCATATGGAAGAGGCCCTGCGCCACATGCTCGGCAAGACCGAGGACTTTCCCGACCAACCTTAATCCAGCTTTTTCCTGTTTTGGATATTCAACCTGCTCCTGTCGCCATTGTAGGTGCCGGGCTTTCCGGCCTTACCTGCGCGCACTACCTGCATCAGGCCGGCGTGCCGGTGCGCCTGTACGAGAAAACCGGCCGCACGGGAGGGCGCGTGGCTACCGACGTGGTAGACGGCTTCAGGCTCGACCACGGCTTCCAGGTGTTTCTGACCGCCTACCCGGAGGCGCAGATGCTGCTGGACTACGACGCGCTCGACCTCCACCCGTTTTACGATGGTGCCCTGGTGCGCCTCAACGACGCCTTTCACCGCCTCGCCGACCCCATCCGGCATCCCGGCAGCGCGCCTGCTACACTGCTGGCCCCTGTCGGCACACTGGGCGACAAGCTGCGCGTGGCGCGCCTGCGCAACCGGCTGCGCGCCGACAGCCTCGACGCACTCTTTGGCCGCCCCGAGATCACCACCGAAGAGGCGCTCTTGAACCGGTGGAGTCTGTCGCACCAGATGATCGAGCCCTTTTTCCGCCCCTTTTTCGGCGGCATCACCCTCAATCCGTCACTGAGCACCTCGTCGCGCGTGTTCGAGTTTCTCTTCCGCATGTTTGCAGAAGGCCAGGCGGCGCTGCCCGCGCAGGGCATGCAGGCCATCCCGGATCAGATCAAGGGCCGCCTTCCCCCGGATTGCATCCAGCTCAACGCGGAGGTAAAGACCGTGAACAGCGACGGGCTGACGCTGGCCGACAGCACGCACGTAAAGGCCAGTGCCGTGGTGATTGCCACCGAGGCTCCTGCCGCACAGGCCCTCCACCCCGGCGCGGCGGTTACGCTGGGCGCCTTTGGCGAGGTCTGTTTCTACTACGCAGCGCCCACGCCGCCCATTACCGAGCCCCTACTCGTCCTCAACGCCGACGACGACGGGCCGGTCAACAACATGACGGTGCTCTCGAACGCCGCGCCGGGCTACGCCCCTCCCGGACAGGCGCTGATCTCGGCCGTGGTGCTCGGCAACCCGAACACGCTGGATGACGCGCTTGAAAGAGACGTGCGCGCGCAGCTTGCCCGCTGGTTCGGCGAGAACGTGCAGGCGTGGCGGCACCTGCGTACATTCCGCATTGCGTACGGACTGCCCGACCAGTCACCGCCCTATCTCGCCGAGCGCGACCGCGCGGTGCAACTGGAGAGCGGCGTATTTCGGTGCGGCGATCATCTCGCCACGGCCTCTATCAATGGAGCGCTCAGAACGGGACGGCGCGCTGCCGAAGCGGTGCGAGCAGCCCTTGCATGAAAGCACTCCTCGCCGCACATGCCGCGTCGACGCTGGTGATGGTGGGCGTCATCCTGACCATCCAGGTGGTGCACTACCCGTTGTTTTCGGGGGTGGGAGCCGAGGGCTTCAGCGCGTACGAGGCGGCCCATGCGCGCCGCATCACGTGGATCGTGCTGCCCGTGATGCTGGTGGAACTTGCCACCGCTGCCGCACTCGTCTATGCACGGCCTGCCTGGTTTCCTTTATGGCTCGCGTGGCTGGGCCTGGCACTCGTGGTGCTTATCTGGCTCTCGACTGCGTTTCTGCAGGTGCCACAGCACACCATCCTGACGCGCGGTTTCGACGCCGCTGCGCACGCACGCCTCGTCGGCACCAACTGGATCAGGACAACCTTATGGCTCGTTCGGGGCGGGCTGGTCGTGTGGATGATGGCCAGAGGGTAGCCTCGCTGCTGCGTTTCTTTTCCAATCCTCAGACTGACATGAAAGCAACCTGGAACGGCACCGTGCTGGCCGAAAGCGATGACACCGTGGTGGTAGAAGGCAACCACTACTTCCCCGCCGACAGCCTCAACCACGATCTCGTCGCCCCTTCTACACACCGCACCACGTACCCGTGGAAAGGAGAAGCCCACTACTACGATGTGGTGGTAGACGGCACGCGCAACGCCAACGCCGTCTGGTACTACCCGTCTCCAAAGCCTGCCGCTGCCGAGATCACGGGCCGGTTTGCCTTCTGGAAAGGGGTGGAGGTAACGCCGTGATGCCTGCCGATACTCTTGCCGACCGCGCCACGCGTTACACCGAGACATTTGCGCGCATCGACGCGCTGCTCGACGGCGAAACCGACTGGATAGCCGCGATGGCGACGGTGGCGTGCGAACTGCACCACACGTTTCCCTATTACCACTGGACAGGCTTCTACCGCCGCACCGCGCCCGGCATGCTTACCATCGGTCCATACCAGGGTGGTCACGGCTGCCTGCGCATTCCTTATGCCCGGGGCGTCTGCGGCGCGGCCGCACGCACCCGCACCACGCAACTCGTGCCCGACGTAGAGGCGTTTCCCGGCCACATCGCGTGTTCGTCGTCTACGCGCTCCGAGATCGTCGTGCCCGTGCTCACCCGCTCAGGCGAGGTGCTGGCCGTGCTCGACGTAGACTCAGACGATCCAGACGCCTTCGACGCGACCGATCAGCACTTTCTCGAAGCGCTGTGCGGCAGGCTGGGCAAACGCTTCGGCGACGCGAAAACAGCGTGATGGCGTGCGTCCGTCAGTAGTAGAGCCAGTGCCAGCGCGTGCCGGCACCGCCCAGTTCGAGCGCGGGCGCTGGGATGCGCACAAACGAGAAAAACGTCTGTACGCCTTTTAGATAGCCCGGCACCGGAATGCGCTCGATCAGGTCGAGGTCGAGGCTCAGGAAAAACTGCCGGTGGTGCTCGCTGGGTAGCCCGGCGTTCTGCGGCTCCGAGAGCCCCGAGATGGGATGTGCCAGTCCGGTGCCGCTGTAGCCCAGGGACACGCCGAGCCAGTCGGGCCAGTGGGCGTTGCGTGCCGCTGGCAGCAGCCTCTCGGGTTTGACAACAAGCCAGTACGAGATGCCGTTGTAATCTTTGATGGCGTTACCTGCGTAACGGAGCACCGCGTTGCCCGAAACGCTTTTGTCGTAGTACGGGGAAGGATGGTAGGAGTACCTGGACTCGAACCAGTCCAGCTTATCGGGATAGGCTACCTTGAGGCCGCCGATTACGCCACCTACGATGTTGGCCGCGACATCGGTGCGGGAGGCACCATAGGCTGGATCGAAGCCGTCGAATATCTCGATCTGCGTCTGGAAAATCGCGCTCACAGCGCCGCCGAACAACCCAGCCTGCTTGTCCGAGAGTCCTGACCAGCGTCCGTACGCGCCAAACACGCGCGCAAGCTGCCACGCGACGAATACGTGCCCAAGCTTGTCCTGCTGCACATACGTGTGCCAGTCGTCGAGCCAGCCATCGTCGAACTCGGGCGCGGGTTTGTACCAGTGCCACCTCACCC
>PPFU01047934.1_pt1 | contig 11901 bp, 7 predicted proteins | sample 1535991 | NCBI WGS metagenome assembly PPFU01 (sample SAMN04901290, study PRJNA319586) | Hypolithon metagenome, whole genome shotgun sequencing project. | isolation source: Antarctic Hypolithon | place: Antarctica: Miers Valley | collected 2014 | reverse complement strand
GGAGATCGCGACGAGGGCGGGGAATTCTTCGACACAGGGCGCGCACCACGTGGCCCAAACATTGATGAGCCGGTATTTTTCGGTGGGATTGGCCCGCAGGGCGGCGATCCCGGCGGCATCGATCTTGTCCAGGTTTACGGGGATCTTTGTCCAGCTGCTCTCGGTGGCGACGTGGCCCGCGCGCTTTTCCCGCCACTTGGTGGAGCAACCGAAAGGCTTGGTCATTTCGACCGCGACCGGTCGGCCGGCTAACATCGCCTCGAGCGCGTCGCGCACATAATGTTTACTCACCGTCTCCTCCTGCGGATACCGGGAGTCGTCAAACGCGCCGGCGTAACGCAGCGTGCGCGCGCGGTCGAAAAGGAAAACGTGCGGTGTGGCCAGGCAGCCGTAGGCGCGGGCGGTGAGCTGTTTGTCTCCATCATACAAATACGGAAAATCCCAGCCGTTCTTTTCCGCGTAGGGCTTCATTTCCTCGAAGGAGTCGCCGAATTCACCGTAACCGAGCTCGTTGACGCTGAGTCCATCGGGATGATTGGGGTTGATCACGACCAGCCCGAAACTGCGACCGCGGTAATCGTTGCGCAGTTTTTTCAAGCGCTCTTCGATGCCGTGCGACGTCGGACAGTGATTCGAAGTGAACAGCACCATGAGCACGTCGGGGCGGGCAAAGTCGGCGAGACGATGCGTTTTGCCGTCGATCCCCGGCAGAGCGAAATCCGGCGCGGCGTCGCCGATCGCGAGGGTGCGAAAGCCGGCGGGATTGCCGCTTTTGTCGAGGAGCGATGCGGCCTTTTCGGCGGCGTTCAAAGGCGCGGCGCCCAGGGCGACGAGCGCGGAAAACGTGAGACTCAGAGCGAGGGAACGTGGCATGACGGGCGAGGGGGACGGGGTGGAAATTACGCCGGACAGAACAGTCGTAGACTCGGAATCTGACGCTGGCAAGCGGCTGCTGATGCCGGTGGGCTGGATGAGAGACGGCACGTGGCCGGAAAAAGAAGTTGCCGCCCAAAAAGTTCCGAGCCGATAGTCGCCCCTACCTCATGAAAAACGTTCGTCTCGGTATCGTCGGTCTCGGCAACATCGGCAAGTTTCACACGAGCTATCTGCTCGATAACAAAATCTCGCGCTGCACTCTTAGCGCCGTCAGCGACGCGTACGCGCCCGGCCTCAAGCCCTTCGAAGGGCGTCCCGGTCTGAAAACCTACGCGAGTTGCGACGAGATGATCCGCTCTGGCGAGATCGACGCGCTGGTGGTGGCGACCCCTCATTTTCTTCATACCACGATCGGCATTGATGCGTTGAAGAACGGCCTGCACGTCATGATCGAGAAGCCGATCTCGGCCCACAAGGCGGACGCGGAACGGCTCATCGCCGTGGCAAACGAGCACCCGAAGCAAGTTTTCGCGGGCATGTTCCAGATGCGCGTCGAGCCGCGTTATCAAAAAATCCGCAATCTCATCACGAGCGGCGAGCTCGGCAAGATCGTCCGGGTAAACTGGATCATCACCGACTGGTTCCGCACCGAGGCGTACTATGCGAGCGGCGGCTGGCGGGCGACCTGGAAAGGCGAGGGCGGCGGCGTGCTGCTCAACCAGTGCCTGCACCAACTCGACATGCTCCAGTGGCTCTGCGGCATGCCGGCAAAGGTGCGCGGCTTCTGTCAGCTTGGCCGGTTCCACAACATCGAAGTCGAGGACAACATCACGACGTATTTGGAATGGGCGGACGGAGGCACCGGCGTGTTCGTCTCGTCGACGGGCGAGGCCCCCGGCACGAACCGTTTCGAAATTTGCGGAACGCGCGGCAAAGTTGTGCTCGAAAACAACAAGCTCACCTTCAACCGGAATGACGCGGACATGATCGAGTTCAGCAAGACCTCGAAGAGCGGTTTTGCGAAGCCCGAGGTGTGGAATGTCGAGATTCCATTCGAGACCGCGACCAATCCGCACGGGATTCTCATGCAAAACTTCGTAGATGCGATCCTCGACGGCTCACCGTTGATCGCTCCCGGAGCCGAGGGCATGGGCTCGGTGGAGCTGGCCAATGTTCTGCTCTACTCGTCGTTGAAGAATGAAACGATTGAGCTGCCAATGGACAGTGCCGCCTGGGAACAGAAGCTCAACCAGCTGATCGCCGACTCGCGTCACGAAAAGAAAGTGGTGGAGACGGCGACCGAGGATTTCACGAAGTCCTTCCGGCGCTGAGCCGTTAAAGCCGGACGGGGCGCAATTGGGCCCCTTTTATTTTGTGCGTCTGGGTGCCGTCACTGCTCCCGGGCGACATCATGGCCTCACGTGAGTGCGTCGGGCAGCTTCGGACGTCAAATGGCTAAAGCGATTTCGCCAACGGATCGGGCTGATCAAAAAATAGCCGCGGCCAAGTCCGGGGAGGTATCAGCGGCTTGGCTCACGAGAGGCCGCTGACGGCGGCGCATTGGCCGGAACGATGACGCGATCGGACCGCTCCAGGATGGCACCCGACGAATCCTGAAAACGTACCATGCGTCGATCCTGGTCGTATCCAACAAAAACGATTCCAAGTTTCTCATCAACGACGTCGCCACGATTGAACGAGACCTTTCCGACCAAAATCCGCGGATTCGAACCCACGCGCACGCCGGATATTTTGACATTATCAACCCAGGAACGAAACGCGGCTCCGGCGTCTTCTCCCGGCAGGTGAAGGGAAGGTGAAGGGGCAAGTTCGGATGCAGGAACAGGGCCTATCGGCGGCGCTGTCGCGCGTTCGGACGCAATGACCGTTGGCTCCGCTGGTGCGGGTTCTTGAGACGAAAACAAGGAAGGGGCCGGGTTCTCGAACGCACCGAGCACACTTTCGGAGTGATCGGCGACGGGCGGACGAACGATAAGCCGGTAGGCGAGGAAACCGGCTCCAACGAAGAGCAGAAAGATAAGGGAACCCAGGACGAGAACGGCGCGTTGGGCGCGGCGGACAGCTGGTGGCGGCGGCGTAGCAATGGGGGGAGGGTTTGCGCCCTGAAAAGCACCGGGCGTTTTCGGGCTCACGTTGGCGGACTCGCTACCGGCTTCGAGGTTAGGCTGTAAGGGAGGCGGAGCCATCCGCTCGGGCTCCGCTCCGCCTGGACGATTCGAATTTTCAACCGCGCCATCGGGCGGACCGGGCTCTGTCCGGAGCGCAGATGAGACAGGCGCGCCAGCAGATGCACGCGGCTTCAGTCGGAGTTTCTGCACGTCGTCGCTCATGCGTCATCCTTCGTGGAATGTGAGAAACGGAACAAGATTTGTTTGGCGGAATGATCGGCCTTGGAGTGGGCGCCAACGCAGCAGCAGCGTGACAATCGAGTGTCGGGTTTTTGGTCCGCCATTTTCATGCTTTATTGATTCGTATCGGGGCGAACGGAAAGCGTTCGCGAAGCGCTCCATCTACTTGCGGCGCAGCCGCCGAAATCTGTAATCGATTCTCGGTTGATCTTGGGATTCGGTCAACGCTGAGGGCGGCTCCAAGAGCAGGCGAGGTGAACGGCTGGAGTCATTGGGCAAAAATCGGTTCGGTTCCTGCGAAAACGGGTATTTTCGACCCTCCTCCGGCCCTTGAATTGGGGATTTGGGCCCATTGACGGGTGGTCCATGTCCGCGTCGGAGTATTCGCACAGAACCCTCACTGATCCGGCTCCGGCGTCTTAACTCGTTCCTCCTATGATCAACCTATGTCTCCCGCGCGCAGTCTTCCTGCTCGCCGCCATTGTTAGCCACGCCACTGCGACGACCATTGGCCAGTTCAGTGTTCCCGTTATCCAAAACTTCGATACGCTCGCGAACGCGGGCACAACAAACACCACGATTCCCGAGGGCTGGAGTTTTGCGGAGACCGGTTCCGGGGCGAACGCCACCTACGCGGCCGGCACCGGAAGTTCCGCGACCGGCAATACCTACAGTTTCGGGGAGGCCTCCTCAACCGAGCGAGCCTTCGGCACGTTGCGTACAAGCTCGATCTTATCTGCAATTGGCACCGTGGTCACGAACGAGACCGGTGCAACGATCACGAGTTTGATCGTCGCATATACGGGCGAGCAATGGCGGCTGGGGGCGATCGGACGGGTTGATCGACTCGATTTTTCCTATAGCTTGGACGCGACGTCGCTCACGACGGGTTCGTGGCTGGACTTTGACGCGCTCGACTTCGTCGCACCGATTTCCGCAGGAACACTTGGCTTGCTCGACGGCAACGCGGCGGCCAACCAGTCGGCGGTCTCGTCCACCCTTAGCGGTCTCAACCTTGCGGCCGGTTCGACGGTGTGGCTGCGTTGGACCGATTTCGTGGCCACGGGCTCAAATGACGGCTTGGGGATTGATGATGTGACGATCTCGGCGTTGGGAGTGGTGATTCCGAATCCTGAACCGCCTACCGCGAGCGTGCCGGAAGGGTTACCAACCAGCTTTTTGGCGATCGTTCTGCTGGGTGTCCTGCGGGCCGGAGCCGCGCGCCGGATGCGTGCTGTCCCGGTTGGGTAACAATCCCCTGCAAAGCCTGAGTGTGGGGGCACTCGCCGAGCCGAGCGTCTCGACACTCAGGCTGATTGCGGATCCCCCCGCCGGCCCGGCTGTGCTCCAAACGATTGCCGGGAGCCGTTCTGCTGTGGTGCAGGCCGACGACGTGCGGACAGCGTCGAAGTCGTTTGCTTTACACCGGAAGGTCGCTCCGGGGCGTCCGAGATCACGCGGACCTCGCGTTGGATCTCGGATCCGCCACGGACCCTACTATGAATCGTGGTAGACCGAAAACAAACCCGAGTCCGAGCCCGGCGCCAAAACCAGCGAGATGAGCGCCGAGATCGACGTTGGCTCCGCCCGCGCCGTGAAGCGCCAGGACGGTCATTCCGGCCACCAGGGGAACAAACATTGCCCGCCAGCGGTGCGGGTGCCGAGACCGGGCAACGACACGGATGGCGCGGCCCGTCAGCAAGCCCACGGCGGCGAAGATCGCCGTGGACGCCCCCAACGAACGGTAGTCGGTAGGGTAGTGTGCGGCAGCCATTGCAAGATTGGCTCCGACCGATGCGATGGCGACGAGCAGCCAACCTCGACCAAGGCCAAATGTCGCTACAACTGCGGTGAAGACGAGAATACCACTCAGCGCGTTCGAGATTACGTGGGAAGCACTGCCATGGAGAAAAAGGGCGGTGGCCGCGCGCCACCATTCACCGCGATCGATCATGGCGCGGGGATCGAGTAAGCCGGCCTCCACCCACGGGGTTTGTTGCACAAAGCAGGCGAGAACCATGATTGACCACAGAAGGGGCGTGAGCCAGGCGAAGGAATGGCTGATCCACGGATCCGCAATTGCCGGTGGGGGCCACCCGCCGCGTTCCTGTGCGTAGGCGGCGAGAGGTCGTCGTACGGCGTTCACGGCGGGGCGTTCGACGAGCAACCGGTACCGCTCACTCGCATTCTCCACCCAGTACGGCCAGCCTAGGGCCAGGATAACCAGACCGTGCTCGTGAGCTTCCTTAGCCGTCAAAAACACGCCCATCGCGACGAGGTCCTCCTCCGGTAAGGGTTCGCCGTGAGCATCGGCCAAGTCGAGCGATTGCACCCCAGACCCATAATCACGGATGCTACTTGTTCCAGCCAGCATGCGGAAAAAAAACTTCCGAGTGTCGGCTCGGCCTTGCGAGTCAAGACGGTCCGCGATCAAGTGCAGCCCATCTCACCCCATGAATCGTCGTCATTTTATCACTCGTTCCGCCGGAGTCATGGCGGCCGGCAGTCTGATCCCACAGATCACGCGTGCCGCCGGAGCACCGGCCCCCGTGGAAAACACCGCCTACGCCCCCGGACCCAAGCCATCGCCGGTGGTGAAGGCGGGTGAGTTCGTGTTTGCCGCCGCGCATCTCGACCACGGGCACATCACCGGCCAGTGCAGTGCCTTGATCGATACCGGTGCGACACTCAAATGGGTTTTCGATCCCGACGAAAAAAAGGTCGAGGCGTTTCGCCGGCGATTTCCCCAGGCGCAACCGGCGCGTGCACTGGACGAAATTCTAAACGACTCCGGAGTGAAACTCGTGACGGCCGCGGCGGTGACGTCCGAGCGGGGCGCTCTCGGTTGCCGGGTGATGGAGGCGGGCAAGGATTACTTCACGGACAAGGCTCCGTTTACCACCTTGGATCAGCTGGAAAAAGCAAGAGTGGTCGCGGCGCGGACCGGTCGGAAGTATATGGTTTACTATAGTGAGCGGCTCACCTCTGAGGCCAGTATGTTCGCCACGGACCTGGTGCGGGATGGCGTGATTGGCCGGGTGGTGCAGGTGGTGGGCCTGGGGCCTCATCGTTTGAATAAAGCTTCGCGTCCCGCCTGGTTTTTCGAGCGCGAGAAATACGGTGGAATTCTCTGTGATATTGGCAGCCACCAATGTGAACAATTCCTGACGTTTGCGGGTGCCACCGATGCCACCGTGACGCACGCTGCGGTCGGGAACTTTGCCAACGCGGACACACCGGAACTGGAAGACTTCGGCGACGCGAGCTTTGTGGCCACGAACGGTGCGACGAATCAGTTCAGGGTCGATTGGTTCACGCCGGACGGCTTGAGTACCTGGGGAGATGGGCGGACCTTTATTCTGGGGACGAAGGGCAGCATCGAGCTCCGAAAAAATCTGGATCTTGCGCGCGACAAGAGCGGCAGCCATGTCTATCTGGTGGACGCCAAAGGTGAGCATCACCTTCCGGTCGCAGGAAAGGTAGGCTATCGGTTCTTTGGGGAATTGATCCTCGATTGCTTGAATCGGACGGAACGAGCAATGACCCAGGCTCATGCGTTCAAGGCTGCAGAGTTGTGCCTCAAGGCTCAGGCCGCCGCGCGGCGTTTGACCTGAGATGGCCGGCCCCGAGGGGCGACGCTTATCGTCTAAATATTGCGGAAAAGGTCTTCCAGGCGGCCGCGTCGGGAAAACCTGGTACGTATTATGTTTGATGTGCCTGATGGAGACAACCGCTGAATGGCGGATTCTGAAGTAATGGACTTCGTGCGGCTTGCGCTGGTCCTGCAGTATCCTCATTCCCATCCCTGCCTCGAATCCGAGGCAGCTGCGCTTCGTGGCGCACCCGTGTTCGATATATCGTCCAACGTCCGATTCCAAAATGCACAACCCAATGATTGTATCCGAAATCAATGTAGCGTATGGCGCTCAACCCGATGCTGAGACAACCGGTCCGGTATCGGCTGTAGTTGAAGGAACCCGGCAAAAGCCGCGCTCATTTCGCCGCGCGGCGCTGGTCTCCTGCCTTGTCTCTGTGATCGCAATCACAGGGGCGGCTCGCGCCGCTGAACTTCAAGTGGTCGCGACGGGGCTCAATAACCCGCGCGGTTTGGATTTTGCACCGAATGGCGCGCTCTATATTGCCGAAGCAGGGACAGGCGGAAACGGTCCGACCTTGGACGGGGCGGAAGGACCCGTTCGCTTTGGACTCACGGGTTCGGTGACACGCCTGTTCAAAGGAGTGCAGACGCGTCTCATTGAAGGTCTCCCTTCGCTAGCGAGGGAAGGCGGTTTTGCCGCGAACGGACCGTCGGCTATATCGTTCGGACAACTCGGCACCGGTGTTTTGACAATCGGACTGGGGCAGAATCCCGCGGTGCGCGACGCAGAACTGGGGGCGCAAGGAGCGATGATGGGAGGGGCGTTTCAATTGAATCCGAGTGGAAAATTGAAACTCATAGCCGATTTGGCCGCAGTGGAGGGCGCCCGCGATCCTGACGGGCGCGGGCCGGACAGTAATCCGAATGGAGTGTGGAACGAACCCGGTGCCACCTTTGTTACCGATGCGGGTGGTAATTCGCTCCTGTCGATCGCCGCAAACGGGCGCGTCTCGGTTGTGGCGATCTTTCCAGTTCGATATGTCGCGACCCCTCCGTTTCTGCCTCAGCCGCCGTTTCCAGCGGTGCTCCCGATGGAGACGGTTCCGACGAATGTGGTCCGTGGCCCGGACGGTGCACTTTATGTGAGCGAGCTGACTGGATTTCCATTTCCCGTGGGGGGAGCGCGAATCTATCGGGTTGTGCCTGGGGCCCACCCGCAGGTTTACGCGGAAGGTTTCACCAACGTTATCGACCTCGAGTTCGACGCCGCCGGAAACCTGTATGTCCTGGAGTTGGACACCAACGGCCTGCTGGCGCCCGAGGCGGCAGGTCGCCTTGCTCGGGTCAACGCCGGAACGGGAGTCGTGCAGACGATCGTTTCCGAAGGGCTTGTGATGCCAGGCGGAATGACGATTGGCCCTGACGGGGCGATCTACATTTCGAACTATAGCACCGCTCCCGGAGCGGGCGTTGTGGTCCGCGTGCAACCTTGAGACCGGGCGCTGAGCTTTGAACGGTCGCCTCGTGATGTCGCGGGGCGTTGAGTCAAGAGGACGAGGGCAGGGCCAGGAGGCCCGGCCCTCTGGCTTTCAGTCCGATTCAATTTAAAGTCAGGCTACGGCTTTCGCGCCGGTGCAAGGACAGGATGGGCCGAAAGGCGAAGACCGTAATCAAGGGACCTCTTGCTCTATTGCGTCAGGCACGATTTCCGTCATGCCCTTAGTCCATGGATCCTTTCATTCCTCCCACTTCTGTTAGCCCGGTTTCGACTGAAGATAAATCGACGGCGATTATCAGCTATATCACCTTGGTCGGATTTATTGTGGCGATCATTATTCACTCCAATAAGAAGACCCGCATCGGAGCGTATCATCTCAGGCAGTCTCTCGGTCTGATTTTGACCGCGATTGCGCTCATGATTGGAGGCTTCGTCCTGGCATTTATTCCATTCATCGGCTGGCTCATCAGCCTTGCCGCATGGATCGGTCTACTCGTGTTATGGGTGCTGGGTTTGGTAGCTGCTGTAAATGGCGAGTTCAAGCCGGTGCCGGTTCTGGGTGAACACTTCCAGAAGTGGCTCGGTAACGCGTTCGACTGACAGTGCTGTGACCTGAGCAGTGTCACGGCGTTCATTGCCCCCCGAGTTCTTGGGAGTAGGTTGGTCGCTGGGCAGGTGCGAATACCTGCCTAGCGAACGGATCAGGTCGGCGGCTTGGCCAGACCGGACACTTGCCGCGTTTTTGACCGAAACCCGACTGTTTACGACGTGGTGGCGTCAGATCTGTTGCGAATGGAAACGAAGCGTTCCGAGCCCGACGTGGGTCCTCATCGGTTGGCTGTCCATGCCTAAGCAGTGCGGTAATTACGAGGAGTTAGCGGTTTGTAATCAGGAGCCTTTGTGTCTTTCTCCCGGGCCATGGGATCATCGAACTCAGCGGAGTAGCGTCGGAATCTAAAATTGTTTTCTGCCGTAACCACGCCGGGACTGTGACGATCACACTGACGCAAACCCGCAGTTTGCCCTTCTTTCGATGTTAGAACCAGCCTCACTTCCTGCACGGCCCTGGGTTCGCGCCCTAATTCTCGCCTCCGCTTATTTTGCGTGTGCGATGATTTCACGAACGTTGACGACGAGGTTGAATTTCGAGGCAAGCTATTGGCTGCCAAGTGGAGTGTTTCTGGCGGGATTGTTAATCTCGGACCGCAAGCACTGGCCCGTCCTGATTGGGGCGACCTTCGTCGCGAGTTTCCTGTTTAACTATCAAGGATCGCGCTGGCCATTTCACCTCTGGCTCTTTACGCATCTGGGCAACTGCGCGACGGCCGTGGTGGGAGCGTTGCTCGTTCAGCGCTTCGGGTCTCGTCGTCCGAATTTAGGCAGCGTACAAGAACTCATCGCGCTGTTTCTGTTTGGAGCGCTGCTGAGCAACCTGATTAGTGCCACTGCCGGAACGTTTGCGCTCAAAGCCCAGGATCTTCTCACCCCGTTCTGGGACATCTGGCGTCCCTGGTTGCTGAGTAACGTGCTTGGCGTGGTCCTGCTGACTCCGGCCATTATCGCCTGGCAGGGAGCGGGCAGGTGGCAGCGCTTCACGCTTCATCCCCGACGGATGGAGGCGGTTTTGATCGTCGCGGGTATGGGATTCGCCATGATGCTGAATTACACCTTTCGCGGTCCATGGCTGCAGACAATCGTATCCCAGTATCTTCCTATTCCCTTCGTGATTTGGGCGGCCATACGATTGGGACCCCGTGGCGTGACGCTTGCCAGCTTGGTGGTGGCGACGCTCACGGGATGGTTTTCGATCCTGGACCAGGAGTACACGTCCGGCAGCTGGGGCGGGCCACAGCTCAGCACCGCACAGGTTCAACTCAACTTGGCCGCGCTATCGTTTTTTGGTCTGTTTCCTGCGATTGCCATCGCCGGACATCGACGAGCGAGCGAAGCGTTACAGGCAAGCGATGCACGTTTTAACCGCGCCTTGCGCGGAGCAGGCGATGGCCTTTGGGAGTGGAACATCGTCACCGGTTCCTCCTACTATTCGTCGCGTTGGAAGGAAATGCTCGGCTTCACCGAACCGGAGTTGGCGAACGACCGCGACGAGTCCTTCGTGTCGCGCATCCACCCGGAAGATTTAGCGCGCGTCCAGCGGTCATTGCAGGCCCACCTCGAACACCACCTTCCCTATGATGTTGAATGCCGGTTGCTGACCAAGTCGAAGACCTATCGCTGGTTTCGCTCGCGCGGTCAGGCCGAGCGAAATGCGGCCGGCCAGCCGATCCGCGTCGCCGGCACCTTGCAGGATGTGACCGATCGCGTCGAGGCGGAGGAGTCACTGCGCGAAAGTCGCCGGGCACTGGCTACGTTGATGAGCAATCTTCCCGGCATGGCGTATCGGCGGACCAATGACGCGAATGGCACCTTGGAGTTTTCCAGTGAAGGCGCGCGTGAACTGACCGGCTATCCGTCCGAGGAACTGCTCCGGCCGGGAGGTATTCGCTATACGCAGCTTATCCATCCGGAAGACCTTCCGGGAGTGTTAGACGAAATTTCCGCGGGCGGACGTGAACGGCGGCACTACCGGCTTTCGTACCGGATCCTAGCCGCAGGGGGCGTGGAAAAATGGGTCTGGGAGCAGGGAGTCGCGGTGGAGGGAAGCGACGGCAACGTCGTGGCCTTGGAGGGATTCATTATCGACATTACTGAGCGAATCAGACTCGAGCAGCAGGTCATTCGCGCGCAACGGCGAGAGAGCATCGGCACCCTCGCAGCGGGGGTCGCTCACAATTTGAACAATATGCTCGTCCCGATCGTAATGGGTGTGGAGCTGCTGAGGATTCCTGCGGGTGCTAAAGAAAATGAGCGGGTGCTCGAGAATATTGAATCGAGCGCTAAACGCGCCTCCGACCTCGTGAAACAACTCCTAGCGTTTGGCCGCGGGTTGGAGGTCGCGCGTGCCAGGATTGTTTTCGGCCAGCTGATACGGGAGGTGGAATCGATCGTCGTCAGCACGTTTCCAAAGAACATCGTCTTTCAGACGCAGGTTCGAGCCGATCTTTGGAGCGTCATGGGCGACGCGACTCAACTCCATCAGGTCCTGCTGAATCTCTGCTTGAATGCCCGCGACGCGATCACGGATGGCGGTTGCATCACCTTGTCGGCGCGCAATGAGGCCATTCTCCCGTCCGACGTGTCGTCGCATCGTGGGCTCGCGCCCGGCCATTATCTTTGTATCGAGGTCTCAGATACAGGCTGCGGAATGACCAAGGAAATCGCCGAGCGGATTTTCGAGCCGTTCTTCACGACGAAGGAAGTCAACAAGGGCACAGGTCTCGGTCTCTCCACGGTGCACGGAATTGTTCGCACGCACGGTGGGACGATCAACGTCGCCAGCAGCCCAGGCGCTGGGACCCGTTTTACGATCCATCTGCCGGCCCAGCCCGAAGGGGTGGCCCTCGCGCCAAGTGCCTCTTCCGAGCCTTCGCCCAAAGGCTCAGGCGAATTGGTACTCGTCATCGACGATGAGGCGTCGGTCTTGAGTTTAACCCGTCGGATCC
>PPFU01016748.1_pt1 | contig 11914 bp, 16 predicted proteins | sample 1535991 | NCBI WGS metagenome assembly PPFU01 (sample SAMN04901290, study PRJNA319586) | Hypolithon metagenome, whole genome shotgun sequencing project. | isolation source: Antarctic Hypolithon | place: Antarctica: Miers Valley | collected 2014 | reverse complement strand
CGTCTTTGGAACATGCCAGTTTCTATCCTCCAGCACGCCCACATTGCGAGTTTTTCAACAGGCTGTTAAGGTCTGATGAATGTAGGAAAAACGCGCAGGCTGCGGCAACTGATCTTGGCAAAGCTGCTCGGCCCAGACGCAAAGATGCGGAGCGACCCACTCCGCGTAACTTGAGTGAATTTTCCCGGTCTCGATGCCACCTAGTATACAGCGGGCGAGGCAAGCGGTTGTGTTGAAAGCGACGTAATCCGTTCCCGAGGGTGTCCCGTCCGCGCGGTATTTCTGAAAATCGTCGGTGTGGTTCAGACCGAATCCGAAAAGTTCGTGGCGGAGGTAAGCATTGAAAATGCGCTCAAAATCCACGGGGGGCGACATACCTGCTGCGTCCTTCCACCAAGAATCATGCATCACGGAAACCGTCCGCAAAGCGGGTAGAAGTTGCCACAACGCCAAAGCCGGAGGCTGCCCGCCGTAATCCGCGAACAAACCGCCGTATGCCTTCATTGTTTCCGCAGCGAATCGTCGGACGATTCCGCCTGCGGATGCGTTCACGCTTCCATCAACACATGCGAGGCGGTAGAGGGCGTCGTGGGCCGCCGCAGTGGGGAATGGTCGGCGGATGTCACGCTGGAAATGGTCAATCCAATGGCCAAGTTCTCCGCTGGAAAGCGCTTTTACCAACCGATCGGCACCCGCGAGCGCTACTCGGCGGAGCTTCGTCTGATAGAGTCCTTGAGAGCCTTTCCTAGTAGCCAATGTCGCACATGCGGAAAGGAAATTCGCTACTTTCACAGTGCATTGCTGCGCTTCAAGAAAGCGCTCCTCATTTTCCGGCGTGCTTTCGGGAGGTATCTCAGCAAATGGAAGGAGGACACCGAGCGTTGCGTCCTCTATCCACCGTTTGCGCGCGTCCGCGGAAAGCGGAAAACGAGGGTGAGCAATCAACTTCAGCGCCGCACTCGATGCGTGAGAACCGGCGTAGTGATTGGTTGTCAATTCATGCCAGCCATGTCCGGAGGGCTCGGTCCTCCCCGGTAGAGGACGACCGATCTTGCGCCACTTTTCCAGTAGCGGAGGGGCAGCAGCGAGTGCCGCCTTTAAAAGGCGCAACGGATTTCGTGACTCCATTTGACGCTGCGATATGACCCCGAATTCCTTTCGAGGTGAAGCCAATACCGCCTTTTTATAGCGAAACCTTCCGCGGGCGCGGGGCGTTCGTGACGACGGAGACGGAGCTGAAGCTCATCGTGGCGGCGGCCTTGCCACACAAGCCTCTGGCTCGCCATTCTCGCCGACACCGGCGCTCACCTGCTCAACGTTGCGCCTCCTGCGCAGACCGAACCGCTGAACGCCGCCAAATAGCGAGCGTCATGTATCTCAAGACGGAGCGGGCGTTCTCGCCCACATGGAAAGCAGACCCCAGAAGATTGAACCGCGGCTGCGACGGTCCAGGGATGATTGCGCCTTCGGCTCCGCAGTCAGTCGCAGGCTGTGCGAACGATTTCTGAACCTTCCGCTTTTCGTGCTCGGGTGAATCCGGCAATGGCCATGCGCTGTTGATAATTCTCATCGCGCAGCGCCACTCGCGGCGGCGAGTTGCTGCGAAGCTGCGCGTTGACCACCTCGCAGCGGACACCGCCATGCAGGCCGCGCAGTATTTCTCCGATCACGAATGCTCCGGCGTAGGCGCCGACAAAGGAAGACGAGAGCGCCTTACCGGCGAGGGTATCGGCGAGAATGCCGCACGGGTCCTGAGTCTTGAAGGCAGCATGTAACGCGGGCCGGGCCGACGCCGCATCGGAATCGCCTTCCGCCCAAATCTGCGCCGGTGTGCGCGTTGCATCGGGAAAGGTGTGCAGGGAAAGATTGTCGAAAGTATCCACGCTTCCGCCCAAGCCGCATTCAGCGACGAGCGCGAAACCGGTGCGATCCAGGCTCTGCCTCGCGGGGGCGGAATCAAAACCGCAAAGAGCGACATAAGGCTCGTCGTCATCACGCCGCACCGTCCCGTCGAAGCGGCGCTCGCAGATGCGGGTCCGAAAGCCGCGCGCTTCGAGCCACTCCGAGCAGAGACGTGTTTTGAAACGCCCCGGCGAATCATTTTCGCAAAGCAGCCCGGCGCTCCAGTTTCCTCTTATCACGCGGTCGAAATCGTGGAGCAGGAACAAGGTATCCTGCGGACGTTCGTAGGGCAGGAGCGCAGCGTTCCAAAGGAATGCCTGACCGAGATGGCCAAGGCCGAGAAACCACAGCTTCGATGGCAGGTATTCCAAATCCGGGCCACCAGCCTCGCGGTCGGTCCAGTCGAGATCTGGTCGCCAGAGCGAGACGCCGAGCGGGCACTCGACGAAACGGCTGCTCAAGCCGCACACGCGGAGGAAACCGCGCGCCACACCCAACGCACCCGCCAACACGCCACCCAACGCAAAGTCGTTGTCATCTTCCAACGCGAAGCGCATCTCCGCAGGCGCGACGCCGCCCCGCCAACCCGAGCACACTACGGACAGGGCATCAGGAGCCGGATCAATCGCCGTGCCGAAATAGAGTGTGTGGCTCTGGTTTGTGTGAGATGCGCGGCCCATGTGTGCGCCAAGATTCGCGACAGCGTCGTTCAGCGTGCCCGCTTCCGGCCACGGCAGCCGCAACTCGACACGCGCTGGCATCTCGACCACGACGCCACCAAGGAACGCGCGTTTGCCAGTATTCACCGCGGTAAGGAGCGCGGCCTGTAGAGCGCCGGACTGCTTGATTTCGTCGCCGCAGATGAGGTTCAGCCGCAGGTCGCCGAGCGTTTCCATCGCCTGCGCGTAGGTGCCGCCGAAGCGTTCGAGCACCGCGCGGGCGAGCCGGCAGTAGTTTTCTTCGTTGAGCTGCTCGGGCATCATAGAAGCGTCAGGCGCACTTTGCCGGATTTTGGACCACAGGTGTTCCAGCGGTGGTCGCCGCAGTATTCGTGAATGCCGACGCCGGCCAGTGACTGCCATCGGCGCTGTGCGAGGTGCGGAACGATGAGTGCGATGTGACCGCTCTGGGCGATCATCGGGTGGGTGCGATCGGAGTCGCTCTGCCCCGTCCACTCGCTCGCGTGTGTATGCACATCGGCGAGCACGCGCATTTGTTTAGCGCGGCAGAATTCCCACAGCGGAACGAAGCCCTCGCCGTGAAACACAATGATGCCGGTATCGAGCGCGCTGGGATCGAGGTCGTCGTAGCAGATGAAATGCGTGACTTTCCGCGCGCCATTTCCCCCGAGCAGAAATGCGCCGCTTTCGCGGCGACCACCCCCGCGACGTTTCAGTTCGCGTAGGAGGCGCCACCAAAGCAGCCACGGGATTCGCAACCTACGCGACGGCATACTTCCTCCGGTTCAGGCACGAGTGAACGAAGTCGAGATAGACGACGATCGTAGAGGCTGGCTGCCACCAGACGCCTGGAAATTGCGGCTTCCAGCTTTCGTGACCAGGCATTGCCAATCGGTCGCACGGCGCGTAAAGCGCGACGCCGTTGTTCCAGTTTGGATTGAAGACCTTGGTCACGTTGCCCGGTCCCTTGGGCCACAACGCCGGATCAAGGCGGCAGTTCTTTTCCATATCCCACGGACACGCGCTCGGTGCCGCCTGCGGGTAGCCATCGACGGTGAAGCGCAGAAACAACTTCCCCGCGGCAATCAAATCCTCGTCGGCCTGCAGCCAAAAAATCGGGTGCGGCCAGACGATGGCGGATGGCTCGCTGTGCAGCGCCCAGCGCCCGGCATCTACGCCGGATTGAAATGGCGCGCTGTCGAGATGCGCATGAAATAGCGCTTCATCCGGGCTCACCCATTCACCTCCACCTTGCCCGTAAGCTCCAGGCGCACTTCGCACGAGGGGGCCTTCACGAAGGAGCCGACGTGTGCGGACTCGGGCAGCGGTTCGTTCGGCGTCTCCGGCAGGCGCAGCACTTTGTCCAAAGCATCCGCACCTTTCAGTTCAAAAGCGTGCAACGCCCACTTGAGCACCCGTTCGATGGTCGCGGAAGGCGCGAAACTGCGACTTTGCTCACCATTGTAGAAAACGGTGACCGCGATCTTGCGGCAGCGGTGGCAGTGGACGTGATGGCGATGCTTAAGGCCGCACTCGCAGAGCTTGCGGTGCCGCTCGTGTGGCTCATCCTCGTCCTCGACGATGAGGTGAATGTCGCCGTTGGCGTGGGGCGCGATACGCTTGAGGAGTTCCTCAACGGTCGCGTCCTCGTCGATTTTAACGAGCTTGGGTTCACGGCTTTCTGCCGTGTGGATATACAGTTCGATTTCTTTCATTGGCATTTGTCTCCGGTTGGTTGGTTAATGAAGGAAGCCAGCCAGCCGGCGGAATTTTCCGTCCGACCTGCATGTTTTTTGCGGCTGAGCTCTTCCGATTGGAGAAGCCAGCGTCTTTCGGAAAATTTCCGCTGAACGGACGGAAATTTTTGGGGATTGCCCGGCTTTCTGTTACGAACGCATGCGGCCCACTACCGTTACCGCCAATGGCAGAATTAACCCCCGAAGCCCTCGCCCAGTTCGAGCAGACAGTCACCGATGAATTCATCGAGCGGCTGGCGATCTTTGCCCTGCGACGAAAACGATCGCGTTACTGGCGCGGTGTCTGGGACGGGCACCTGCCGGGCGGCAACGAAGTCGCGGACATCGTGCAGGAAGCCCTCGATGACGTCTTGCTCGGCCGGCGCGCTTGGAACCCTGAAAAGCATCCCGACCTGCTCGATTTCATGCGCTCGGTCGTGAACAGCAAGATCAGTCACCTGCTGACTGGCTCTGAAAACCTGAGCGATGAACTCGCAACTGTCGCCACCCACGAGGATGGCACCGATCATTTCGATACCCTTCAAAGTAAAACCATAGCGACCGCTGCCGATCAACTTCAGGCCAAGGAGGACGAGGAGCGGAATAATGACCTCATCTTTCGCTTCTACGATTTCGTGGCCGGCGATCCACTCGTGCAAGGCATCGTCGGCTGCACCATCGAGGGCGTGACCAAACGCGCGGAGATCGCCGCGGCTCTCAAGGTGACGGAGCAAGAAATTACCAACGCCAACAAGCGCCTCGACCGCTGTTCCAAAGACTTCCGCAAGGCTCACGCCGACAAAAACCCGTTCAAGCCCCCCACCACCTAATATGCCCGATGAAAAGCCATCCACTCCCGCAACCGACGCGGTGAAGGCGCTCGCCCGGCTTCTGCACGAGCCGGAGATCGAGAACGAACCGCGAGCGCAAATTCAAGCCGAACTCAAAACCGCCGGCATCGACACGGCGGTGATCATGAAGAGCGTTCGTGAGAAAGTCGGCCAGGCCAGAGCGCGCCAACGGCTCGCCGCCGCGCACGAACGCAGGCAGACGCTCCTCAGCAAAGTAACCCGTCTAAAAGCGATGGCTTCTGCGGGAGGCGCAAAGCTGCGCGAGCAAGTCAAGGAGTTGCTCGACGCACAGTTTGCCGGTCAGCAGGGAGCGGCAGTGCTTTTCCGCAAATTCGAGGAGGCGAAGGACGAGGATCTCCAGTCGTTGCTGGACGACATCGTTCTACTCGACGAACCCGATGAAGAACAGCGGCCCGGCTCCTAATCTCCTTCGCGCGCAAGGAACCGCGTTCAAACTTGCCCGCGAATACGGCTTCGCGCATCCGCGTGACATCCAACTTGAGGACATTGCAATGGATCGCGGCGTTCTCGTCATCGTGGGCGGTGTCGCGGGATGCGAAGCCCGGCTCGTCCGCAAAGGCAAAAAAGGGATCATCCGCGTGAGCAATACCATCCCCGAAGTAGGTCGGCAGCGATTCGCGATCGCGCACGATCTTGGGCATTGGGAGCTGCACGACTGTTCGCAATGGTTTGTTTGCTCCGCTGCCGACTTGCGAGATTACGAGCGCAGTCCGGTCGAGACGGAAGCCAATGCCTTTGCCTCTGAATTGCTCATGCCGAGCCATCTCATCAGACCGCGCTGCGAAAAGGCTGCCCCTCGCCTTCAACTCTTTAAGGAGCTCGCGGAAGACTTCCGTGTCTCCCTTACTGCCGCGACCATTCGATTCATCCGCGAGTCGCGACACGAATGCGTCCTCGTGGCATCGCAGGATCGGCAAATTCGCTGGTGGGTGCGCGGCACGGATCGCTACGGAGTTTTCTTCCAATCGCATCAACCCATCAGCCCTCAGAGCCTCGCCTGGTATGCCTATGAAAACGAAGCAATGCCCGACGAAATGGAGCAAGTGCCGACCGAGGCTTGGTTTCCCGATCTGCCGGGCAACATCGACTTCGAGGTCTTTGAGCAGTCGATGAAGGTCGGCAACTACAACGCGGCGCTCACGTTGCTTTGCATTGGTGACGCTGGTTGATCCTCCTCGCCGTGCCTCGGCCACACCAGCCTCTGGCTCGCTTGAACCGGCCCAACGGCGCAACCTTTTCCCTGAATCTCAGCGCCTGCGCCTTCTGCACGCACTGCGCGCTTAACTCGTGCGTATGCCGTTCTCCCAACTCCGACCGCGCGCAATCCGCGAGGAACTTCGCCATGCTCCCGTGTGGATCGCCAAGTTGCTGTGCCCTCACACCGAGCCGACGGCCTGAACCGTAGACTATTTCTTTTGACAATCTTCATCTCAGATAACGGAACGATTGCGGGGCACAAAACTGTTGGAGCGCTTCCCTCGGCTCGACCGGCTGCGTATAGCGCCTGACGCGCCCTACCTTGATGGCAAATGCCTTCTCGCGGCCCGCAAAATATTGGTCGAAGAACGCGAACGTTATTCCTGAGTGATCTTGTGTTTGCTCCCACAAACCAAGCGGAGTGTCTTCAATTATCCCCTTGATCTCAAATTCCCCGACGATCCGCATGACGGGCGCAGTTGCATATATGACAACCGTGGTAACCCGCCGGTCCGCGAACAAACGACGGCGATACTCAAAGCGCTTTTCGCCCGCAAAAATGCGGTCCACGTATTCCGGCTTAATTGATAGCAAGACGTGCATCGACTCGGCCAAGCTCCAATATTCTCTCGAACTGTTCGTCTGTGAGCGGCAGAAAACCCCACCGCGCTTGATCGTCCAATCCCACGTCCTCAACCAAGATTCGACGATTGACCCGCTTAATCATTGCCGCGTTGTAGGTCATGCGTATCACCTGTAATCTGGGATGTCCACGCCACCACTGCCGTAGCTCTCCTTCCCCAAACACGCTATATGGTAGGCAATAGCGCACGTATTCGTCTTCGTTTGCGAAACTGGCGTGTCCTCGCACTTCCTCGACGACGCATATCGACGTCGCGACGGACCGATACCATGCCGGCCCTTGCTTATCTGAAGTGCGGTAGATGACGAGTGCATCGCGAACTTTCAAAGGCCGAAGATCCATCCAGCAGACATAAACCTTGTGAATACTGTTGGTGTGCGAAACGTCGTCGAGGTCTTCGATGCTCTCGGTGTTGAGGATCGAATCGGGAAACAATCGTGTGTGATACTCAGGGTAGATTCCCAAAACGAATTTGCGATTGTCACGAATCGGAATGCTGGGAAAATCCCGAAGCACTTCGCCAGTCCTCTGACGCAACGGGCGGCTAAGGACCAGTTCGAGACCGTTTGATGTAGTCTTTGTGCCCATCTGCTTGAAACCATACCTCTCGAAGCCGCTTATGATCGCTGTGTGCTTTGGGAAAACGGTGACGTAAAGCTCCTCGCTTCCGCATTTCACGGCATGATCGAACGCCTTTTTCAAGAGGCGCTCGCCTAGCCGAGTTCCATGCGGGTTTACTTTGAAGGTCCCCACCTTGAGACGTTTTTTTCTCGGAGCCTTTGGTTCGATGTCTTCCAGCGGCTCATCCTCCTCTTTGACGTAAAGGAACGCCTCGATGTGACCCGCGTCGTTCTCCATCACATACGCTCGCTCGGCGGTTTTTCGTTCGAACCACTCGGAGAATTCGCCGTAGTCCGATTTCAATGAATCGAAGAACGGATCATTCAAGTCGAGGTCGGCGAAATGCCGTTCCTTCATCTCAAATTGCATGTTGGATGGATGTGATCATTTTATAGTGCCGTGGTTCCGTAAGCGACCACTTGGGGCGGAAGAGAACAGATTCTCCAGACGAAGCCAAACCGAAAGCAGTTTTACACCTTCACGCCGCCTTGCTGAGCCTGGCGCGGCTCGCGGGGCGTGACGGAGCGCATCGTCCGGGCGGCGAGCGTGGTCATCATCTTCTCGCGCTGCTCCTCGGGGAGGTTCTTCACGAGGGTCTCATAGGCGGCTTTCATCTCCGGGTTCTGGTCGAGCTTTTTCATGATGCCCTCGCGCATCCGCTGTTGGCGTTCCTCTTTGCCGACCTCGTTCAAGACGAGCGCGCGGGCCATGCGCTCCGGAGGCATGGATTGAATGTATTGCCAGTGCTTCGGGTTCGCCTCGATGTAGGCGTCGATCTTGGCGTTGACTTGCGGGTTGTCTCGGAACTGCGGCTGGTCGCCTTGTGCGGGCGCCGCGCCGCCGCCGTCTCCATTAGTTGGCCGATTCTTTTTGATCATATTGGTGTCCATTGTTGAGTTTGTTTTGTGAGTCTCGCGCCTATGCCGCTGCGTGGCGGAGGATCGTGTGGCAGTAAACCTCCGCGAGGTCGTCGGAGTCCTCTTCGCTCTCGAGGAGGAGCGCCATGAGGGCTTCGGGTCCGGGCGAACGGCCGAGTTTTTGCGCAATGCGTTTGTCGGCTTCGACGTATAGTTCATACTTGTCGGGCCGGATGCTTATGTTTGTTGTTTTTGCTTCGGTGGTCATGGATGTGGGTTTGGTTCGGTTGCTTGGTTAGTCCCGCATTTCGGCGGGAAAGGTTTTTTCCAGTTCAGGTCGTCGGTCGCTGGAGTGGCGGGCGTTGAAGGCGCAGGTGGTGATGCGCGAAGCTTCAGTTCCTGCTCCAGGGTCTGCATTCGCTGGCTTGTCGCATCGACTTGCTCCTTCATTGCCTGAGCTTCCTTCGCAAGCTGCTGTGTTTGTTCGAGCCCGTGCGATAGCTCGTTCAGTTTGCTGGAAACAACGCTCGTGCCTTGGATCAAAGTTTTGGTCGCGGCCTTCTGCCGGTTCATTTCCATGATCAGCTCATCGCTCATCGGGCTTGCCCTTCTTGAGGAAGGATTTGCGCGAACCGGGCCGAGTGGGAGTGCGACGGGCACGTTGGGATGAAGATTCCAATGCGGCGTCGTCTCCACGCGGTAAACTGTGTGGCCCTCGTGCATGACCAGGCGATTGCTCGGGTCGATGTAACGGTTCATCGGATATGCCTTGATGTTCTCGGAATATCTCACGCTTTCGACGCCAGCAGATGGCAGTGTATTGCCGGGAATGGATGTCGAAGTGATGCGGACTTTCCCGGGACGGTGCGTCGCGCAGGATGAAAGCAATCCGGGGATGCAGGTTAGCAGCAGCAGGCGTTTCATTTTTCAGGCGCGGGCGGAATTGGACGCAGGGGTGAAAGTGGAGAAGCCGCGGGCGTTGAGATGGCGCGACGGATGAGTTGGCGGCGTAGGTCGGCATCGGTTTCTTCGGGGTTCCGCTCGTCTTCGGAACCGGAACGAATGGCGAGCCTTGTGCTGCCAATCACCGCCTTCTCTTTGTCGATGGTCTGTGTGACGTAGAGGTAGAACTGCTTCCCCGCTGGAACGCGGACATAGAATCCGTCGCGCTGAATCGTGTTCTGAATTTGCTGTGCGTAGGCAGCGAGGACCTGTTGAGCACCGGCGAATGGAGCGTTCTGCAATGTCGGGGCGATTTGGCTGCCGAGTAGTGTCGGCTGCTTTGTGGTGAGCGCGTCGGCAGCGCCGCTCAGGAATGTCGCGGCGAAAAGTTTGATTTCCGCGAGGTCGTCGCTCTTCACGAGCTGGCCGCGCAATCCAGCGCTCCCGTCCGTGATTGCCCACCCCTCCCCTTCTCCATCCTTTTCACGGTCGAGCGCAATTCCGCTCAGGCTCAACTCCTCGCCAGACTTCCACACGAGCGTCCAGCTTCCGCTGCTCGCAATTCGCTCCCGCACCCGATCCACACGCGCGCCGCCGTGGACTTCCGTTCCGGATGGGATAATGAGCCGGCCATCATGCCACACGTCATCGGTCACGAGGCCGATGATCGGGGTATTGATCGAGGACGAATCGACGGTGACGATCAGCTCGCATCGAACCAGCCGCCCATACGGCGCATACTTGTCGGAGAGAGGTTCTTCGCTTTGCGAGCTGGATGCGTCGGCGTAAAGACTCATCGGCGGGAGCTCAAGCGGTTTTGCCTTGTCCTTTTTGGTGGGGGTTCGCGAAGGCGTGGGTGTCGGAGCATCGACCGCTTGAGGCGGTTTGAACTCCGTCATCTTGCGCTGGATTGTTTCTACTATCTGGGGCTTTTGCTTCTTGGTCGGCAGAGTCGTCTCGGCCTCGTCCGCCGGGCTAAGTCCGGGCGGCTTAAATCCGATCACAACCACGTAAGCGACGGCCAGCAGTAGCAGGAACAGAATGAACGTCCCTGCCGGCTTGCGAAAGAAACCGATAAATCCGCGCGGGTTCATTTGCTGTATCCGTTACCTTTCTCCGGCAGCGCAGGTTCGCCGTTTTCGTTGACAGGAATAGTTCCGCGGGTCACGAGGACCGTAAAATCATTCTTGATCGAGAGGTCGTTCCTTCCCCCGTTCGGCATGCCAGTCACGGCGAAGTAGGCGGGACTGTCGCTCTTCGGAGGCATTACCCCGCTCGCGTCGCTGATCGAGCTTGGATAGACATGCACGCCGATCCGAATCGCGAAACTTTGCGGCTGATAGCGAATCTCCGCGTCGGTCTTGTTTCGCAAGACGATCTGAAAGACTATCGTGTCCTGGAGATCGAAGCGAAACACCTGCTCGATGCGCACCTCGAAGTCGTCGAAGTCCATCACTCGTGGCTTGTCGCCGTAGCTAAAGTAATTGACGTGTTCGACCGCCTCGGGATGGTTCTCCTTCAACAGCGGATACGCTTTTGCCTTGTCGAGAAGTCCGAGCAAAACGGCGGGGCTGACGCCTTGGACACCCCGCCCGCCGGCGCGGCGAAATCGGAAAATGAGGGAAAGGACGGGCCTCGCGCTGTCCTCCAGTTCGATCACATAGGTTTTGTCGTTCCAGCGAACATTGACGTTCGTTCGCGCGTCTTTCACCAAGCTCTTGCAGCAGAAAAACTAGGCGCCCGGAGTGTGGCGATCCGCTCCCGCTCCCTGCGCGCCTGCACGAGAAAGCAGATTTGCCCGACAGCGTCGGGCAAATTGCCGATCCCGCGCGCGCGCTCCCCGCTATTTCGTCGCGCGCGGCTTCGGCTTCTTTGCCTCGGCAAACTCCGCGATCAACTGCCCCCGATCCGCGCCCGTGAGCACATGCTCCATCAGCCGGTCGATCCCCGGCGACTTGCCCCCGCGCTTTTTGATTTCGCGATCCGCCTCGATGTAGCTCTTGAGCACGTCGGTCAGCAGCGCGAGGTCCACCGGCAGCCGATCCGTCTTGTTCAGCATACGGCAGCGAAAGGCATGGACGAGGTCTCCGACTTTCCGTTCCGCCGTCAGCGCGTCCGCCATCAGCGACTCCACGCCGGGCGTCTCGCCAAACTCCCGGCGAATCTCCCCATCCGCCTTCGCAAAGACCTCATAGCATTTGACCGGCAGGCGGATCGTCACCTCGCGCATCGGTTCCGGTTTCGTCTTCTTCGCGGGCTTGGGCATTCTCATGCGACCAGTCATAGCAGGTCAGCCGCGCAATTTGAAGCGCTGTCGCGTCTCACGCACCTCCAAGGGTGTGATTGAAGTTGGGTCCGGGATGCCGTGGCCGAATCTTATAATTACTATAATGTGTACTTTTTCGGCCATGTGTTTAGCTTTCCGTGTCCATGAAGAAGCGACCTTGCAAAACCGACGAGAGCA
>PPFU01041244.1_pt1 | contig 11915 bp, 11 predicted proteins | sample 1535991 | NCBI WGS metagenome assembly PPFU01 (sample SAMN04901290, study PRJNA319586) | Hypolithon metagenome, whole genome shotgun sequencing project. | isolation source: Antarctic Hypolithon | place: Antarctica: Miers Valley | collected 2014 | reverse complement strand
AATAAATATTGAGACGGGTACGAAAAATATATTTTAATCTTTTCGACGCTTGCGGGAAAATAAACCTCTACTTCTACTATAGCTCCTGAGTTGCGTGGGGTCGCATTTACCTTTATGTTTATATCTACTAGTCCGCGGTCATAATTATAGTTGCTGATTATGTCTAAATTTGCTAGCGTGTTATATGAATTTGCGCTACACAAATTCGCATATCCACTGGAAATAAGTATGACCGCCAAGACTGTTGTGAGAACTGCCGAACTTAATTGCATATGCCTGAATGTTGAACTGGATAACATCTCTAACTTATATATTTGGTATAATGTGTTGTTAGGCTCTGCTTACGCCTCCGGTTTGCCTTGGTTAGATATGAAAATAGTAATGATCGGATAGTGGTGGAGGTTGGCTTCGCTCGTGACAAGGGTAAACGGCACCTGCCGCGACCAGTGCTGGAGTAGCGCCCGCGAATCGTCTGGCGAGCCGTTGTCGAGCACGGTGATGGGAAGGTCAGGGTAGCACGTTCGCAGCGACCACACCGCCGCGTGCGTCAGACGCGGCGTGCCGTAGTGAACGAGAAGGGCTTCTACCGTGTCGGCGATATCCATGGGGAGAAAATCGGGCTGAGGCTGAAATAGCGGTTCGCGCGCACAGCGGGGCCGCATGTCTCAATCTACGCAACCGGCGGTATTGCCATATCCGCCCTTTTTCAGGAAAACGCCGCCCGCTACCAGGCGTCAAACGCCCCTCTCGCGGATCGCCTCCGGCCGCAAACGCTCGACGACTTTGCCGGGCAGCCGCACATTCCGGGGCCGGGCAAGCTGCTGCGCCGCGCCATCGAGGTCGGGGCGGCAGAACGCGAACGCGTCAGGCTCCATCAACAGGAAAAATGGGCGCGTGGACCGGTGGATCAGGTAACCCATCCCCGGCCTGTGGTGCAGGTTGCCGACGCCTCGTTGTCCGTGGAAAGCGCCGCCTCGGGGTGCGCGTCGAGCAACAGTCCGGTTTGCCGGCCAGACTCGACGTCCACCCGGCCTCATTCGCCCTGTGGCGCGTTCTGGAGGTAATGGAGCGTGATTGCCGTGAACGCTTTTACGCCTGCCATGAACCCGCTCTCGTCGATATAGAAATCTGGCGTGTGGTGAGCGGGCGCGTCGGCTTTGGCCGTCTGCGGGTCGCGTCCTCCCAGGCGGAAGTAGAAGCCGGGTACTTTCTCGGCGAAAAAGGCGAAGTCTTCAGCGCCTGTACGGGCCGGAGCGAGGCGCACGCGGCCCGGCGCGGCTTCTTCGAGCGCGGGCAGCACGAAATCCGTCAGCGCAGGGTCGTTGTAGGTGACGGGATACGATGATGAGTAGGGGATGGCGACTTCGGCGGTGGCCCCGAGGCTCGCGGCCACGCCCTCGGCGATCTCGCGAACGCGTTGCCGGATGGTCTCGCGCGCCCCGGCGTCGAGTGACCGCAGCGTGCCCACGAGTTCGACCTCTTCGGGAATGATGTTCGACCGGACACCGCCGCTGATCTTGCCGACGGTCACGATGCCTGCACCCGTTTCGGGGAGGTTGAGGTTGCGGCTGACGACCGTCTGAAGCGCGGTCACGATGTGAGCGGCCGCGACGATAGGGTCTGTGCCATTCCACGGATAGGCGCCGTGCGTCTGCTTACCTCGTACCACGATGCGGAAGTCGTCCACGCTTGACCACATGCCGCGCGGCGTGTACTCGATGTGCCCGGCCTCCACCTCCGACGCAATGTGGAGCGCAAAGACTGCGTCTACGGCCGGGTCGGTGAGCACCCCTTCTTTGACCATCAGCTCGGCGCCCCCTTCTTCGCCCTTCGGTGCCCCTTCTTCGGCAGGCTGGAAGATGAACACGACCGTGCCCGGCAGGTCTTCGCGCAGGCTGGCGAGAATTTCCGCCGTGCCCATGAGGATGGCCATGTGCGTGTCGTGCCCGCAGGCGTGGGACACAGGCACAGTTTCGCCGTCATAGACGCCCGTCGCCTTGGACGCGAAAGGTACTGGAGCGCGTTCGGGGACGGGCAGCGCGTCCATGTCCGCCCGCAGGCCGACCGTTGGTCCGGGGCGTCCGCCGCGCAGCACGCCCACCACGCCAGTGTGCGCCACGCCCGTCTGCACTTCTATCCCGAGCGCGCGCAGGTGGGCGGCAATCTTCTCGGCCGTCTCGACCTCCCGGTTCGACAACTCAGGGTTTTCGTGGAAATCCCGTCGCCACGCGACAACTTTCGGCGCGACGGCGGCGAAGGCCGGTTCGAGAGAGGCGGGCAGGATCGTGTCTTGCGCCGAAACTACCGGCAGCAGAAAGGACAGCAAAACGAGTAGCAGAGGGATTCGCATACAGGGACGTGTTATCCGAACGTGAGCGTGAGCGTGAGGGCAACGCCTGGAAACAGAAGCACGATACTCATTCCTGGCGCCAGCAGCCGCTGGTGAGGCGAGAGGCTGCGAACCGGGAAGAACGTCTTTGTGCAGCAGGGGCGAGGGCATGATGGAAACAGCAGAGGTACAAAGTTACGGGGTTGCGCGTATGAAACGACGCTCTCCACCCCGGCTCGTCCACGCCCGCTGTACCATGTCCGACCTTTTTCAGGAAAATGCTGCCCGCTACCAAGCGTCAAACGCGCCCCTCGCGGATCGCCTCCGGCCGCAAACGCTCGATGACTTCGCTGGGCAGCCGCACATTCTGGGGCCGGGCAAGCTGCTGCGCCGCGCCATCGAGGCCGACCGCGTTACGAGCCTCATCTTCTACGGGCCGCCGGGCGTGGGCAAAACCACGCTCGCCCGCATTATCGCCAACACCACCCGCAAGCACTTTATCTCGCTCAACGCCGTGCTGGCCGGGGTGAAAGACATCCGCGAGGCCATCGAGGGCGCGCGCGACCGGCGGCAGTACCACGGGCAGGGCACCATCCTGTTCGTAGACGAGGTGCACCGCTTCAACAAGGCGCAGCAGGATGCGCTGCTGCCGCACGTAGAAAACGGCACCGTCACGTTTATCGGCGCGACGACCGAGAACCCGTACTTCGAGGTCAACAAGGCGCTCGTCTCGCGCAGCCGCATTTTCGAGATGCGCCCGCTCACCGACGCCGATCTGCAGGGCGTGGTGGTGCGCGCGCTGGCCGATGAGGCGCGGGGCTACGGCACGATGCGCGTAGAGATAGACGAGGACGCGCTGAATCACCTCGTTTCTACCGCCAACGGCGATGCGCGCAGCCTGCTCAACGCGCTCGAGCTGGCCGTCGAGACGACCGAGCCGGACGCCGCGGGCATTATCCACGTCACCCGCGAGGTGGCCGAGGACTCGATCCAGAAGCGCGCCGTGCTCTACGACAAAGAAGGCGATGCGCATTTTGACACCATCAGCGCGTTTATCAAAAGCCTGCGCGGCTCCGACCCCGATGCTGCCCTGTACTGGCTGGCGCGCATGGTGTACGCGGGCGAAGACCCACGCTTTATCCTGCGTCGCATGCTCATCTTTGCAGGCGAAGACATCGGGCTGGCTGATCCGCGGGCCCTGCTGGTAGCGCAGGCCGCCGCCGCTGCGTTCGACTACGTGGGTATGCCGGAGGGGCAGTTTCACCTGGCCACGTGCTGCCTCTACCTCGCCACGGCACCCAAGAGCAACAGCGTGTTCGCGTATTTCGACGCGCTCAAGCACGTGCAGAACGAGGCTACAGGCGACGTGCCCAACCCGCTCAAGGATGCCAGCCGCGACAAAAAAGGGCTGGGCCACGGTGAGGGCTACAAGTATCCGCACGCGTACCGCGAAGGCTACGTGCCCGAGCAGTACCTACCAGAAGAAATGCAGGGCCTCTACTTTTACGCGCCGCGCGATATCGGCTACGAAAAAGTGGTGGGCGAGCGTCTGGCGCGGCTGCGCGAGCGCGACGAGGCGGAAAGCATCGAAAAGCGCGCCCGTCGCTATGCAGATAATCCCGAGAAAACAGGAGAGTAGAGCCGGCCCAGCCCGACTTGCCCGTTCAGAAGGCGCTCAGCGGCTGCCACGTCAGGCAGGGCGGTGGGGCAGGAGGCGCAACGAGCACGGGCTCCTCATCACGGTAGAAGGCAGGAAACGCTTCGGCCACAAACGTGCGTGTCACATCGGGCGGGGGCGAAGGGCGGAGGCGCACAAACGGGTTGTAGCCCGCCACGCTCGGGGCAGTGTCACCGGAATACAGGCCGCCGGGCTGGAACACAGGTTCGGCGCGGGGTGCGCGCGGCAGCGCAGGCGCGGCGTCGGCAGGGCGCGCGGCCCATGGATAAACCTGGCGGAAAGGCGGCGGCACCAATTCTACCACAGGCGGCTCTCCCAGCGCGCCATCGAGCGGTGCGCTGGGTAGAATAACATTGACAGCAGGCGAAACCGCGAACGAGGAAACGTGCATCGAGGGCCGCTGCGCCGAGCCGTCCTGCGTCATGCAGATAGCCAGGCGGATCACCTCGGAAAACTCCTGCCATTTGAATGGCTTGGCGAGGTACAGGTCGAAGCCTGCAGCGACAAGCCGCTCGCGGTCGTTCTCGGACGCATAGCCTGTCACGGCCACCATGGCGGTGCGCTGATGGGCAGGCATGTGCTTGAGCGCCCGCATGACGTCAACGCCGGTAAGCTTGCCCGCCAGCCCGATGTCGATGAGGACGGTCTCGTAGGCGCATGCAGCCGCCAGCCCGATGGCTTCCTCACCCGCCGACGCGAAATCCACCGCGTAGCTGCGGCTCAGAAAACGGATCTGCATCCGCCGGGTCATGTCGTGATCCTCGACGAGCAGGATGCGGGGAAGGCCAGCGGGGGATGCCACAGGGATAATGAGATAGCCGGGAGGTAGAAAGAGTATCGGCTGTGGACGGCAAACCTTGAACGCAGGCACCGGATTTCCTCTCACTCAGGTGGCAAGGCGCAGCGCTACAACAGCGCTACACGGCCAGTTCGGCCAGATCAGGCGCGTGCTCCACGGGATCGTAGCCGCAGCGGTGGCAACGGTAAAAGCGGCTATCGTCTGTCCACTGGGTCGGTTGCTCGCAGGTGTAGCAAAAGCCGGTGAGGGGGCGGAAGGTGACGAGCGACGCTAGGCGTGCGTACAGACGGGCAAAGCGGAGGGTATGAGAAATAGGCATGGCTATGGGATTCTGGTAGGTAGATCACGCAGCACTGCTGCGGTAGGCCAACGTATGACGCGCGCTGCCCCCGGTTTTCAAGGTTGTGTTATGGAAGCGCTATGCAAAAATGAGCAAAGCGCTTTCGTCACATGCTCTTCGTAGAAAGCGCTACCGGCTTGGGGTGGCTGGGGGATATGCAGTATTCTGCGGTGCTTTCTGCCCCAAGCTTATGCGCCGCCTCTTGCACCTCTCTCGGCTGATCGACGGCTTTGCCGACCGTACCGGCGCGGTGCTGGGCTGGCTCACGCTGGCGATGGTGGTGCTGGGCGCAGGAAACACGCTGCTGCGCGCAGCAGACCGGTGGCTCCGCCTGGGCCTGTCTACCAACCTGACGCTCGAACTGCAGTGGTACCTCTTTGCTGCCGTTTTCCTGCTGGGTGCCGCCTGGACACTGCGGCACGACGGGCATGTGCGGGTAGACGTGCTTTTTGGCCGCCTCTCGCAGCGCGGGCGCGCCTGGATTGATCTGCTCGGTGCCCTTTTTATGCTCGTGCCTTTCTGCCTGCTCATGCTCTGGACCTCTACCGGGTATGTGGCGGCGTCGTGGCGTGTTTTAGAGTCCTCGCCCGACCCCGGCGGACTGCCGCGCTATCCCGTCAAGACGCTTATTCCCATCGCGTTTGTGCTGCTGCTGGTGCAAAGCGTGTCGTTTATCATCAAAAAAGTGGCCGTTCTGCGCGGCAGCGGAGCAGCATGATGGGAGACTGGCTCGGCCCGCTCATGTTTGGCGTGGCGCTGCTGCTCATTTTCACGGGCTTTCCCGTCGCGTTTGCGCTGGGCGCGACGGCGCTGCTTTTCGCAATTATCGGGGTAAGCGCAGGCGTGATGGACTTGAGCCTGTTGCTGGCGCTACCCGACCGCACCTTCGGGGTGATGTCGAATTATGTGCTGCTGGCCGTTCCATTTTTCATCTTCATGGGCACCATGCTCGAGCGGTCGCAGCTGGCCGAAGACCTGCTCAAAACCGTCGGGCTCGTCTTTGGCCGGGCCCGCGGCGGCCTCGCCCTCGCCGTCGTGCTCGTGGGCGCGCTGCTGGCAGCGGCAACAGGCGTGGTGGGCGCGTCCGTGGTGGCGATGGGCGCTATTTCGCTGCCGGTGATGCTGGGCAACGGCTACAACCGCCCTTTTGCCGCCGGCGTGATCTCGGCCACCGGCACGCTCGGGCAGATCGTCCCGCCCTCTGTCGTGCTCGTCGTGCTGGCGGATCAGATGGGCATCTCGGTGGGGGATCTGTTTGTGGGCGCGCTGGTGCCCGGCCTGCTACTGGCGGGGATGTACGCGCTCTACGTGATAGGCGTGGCGATCTTCCAGCCGCACAAAGCACCTGCGCTGCCCGCGGCGGTGCTTGAGGCTGAGCGCACGGACATGGGCCGCAAGGTGGTACTGGTGATGCTGCCGCCGCTGGTGCTGATCGTGCTGGTGCTGGGCAGCATCATGGCCGGACTCGCCACGCCCACCGAGGCAGGGGCCGTGGGCGCGCTGGGTGCGCTGGCGCTGTCGGCGGTGCGCCGCCGCCTCACGTACGCCGCCCTGCGCGATACCATGCAGTCTACCGTGCGCCTGACCTCGATGGTGATGGTTCTGCTTATAGGCTCTACCGCGTTTGCGCTCGTCTTCCGCGGACTCGGCGGTGACCTGTGGGTGGAAGGGCTGTTGACGAACCTGCCGGGTGGCGTGATAGGGCTGCTCATCGTCGCCAACCTGGCGGTGTTTGTGCTGGGCTTCTTTATCGACTTTTTCGAGATCGCGTTTATCCTCGTGCCCCTGATCGTGCCTGCTGCGGCGCTGCTGGGGGTAGACCTCGTGTGGTTCGGGGTGATGCTGGGGATGAACCTGCAAACGTCGTTTCTGACGCCGCCCTTTGGGTTTGCGCTTTTCTACCTGCGGGGCGTAGCTCCTCCTGAACTCCTCACGTCCGACATATACCGGGGCGTGCTCCCCTTTATCCTTATCCAGCTTATCGGGCTCGGCCTGCTGGTGCTTTTCCCCGGGATGGTGCTCCGGATGGGAACGTAAGGCGTTTGAATGCGCACTACCTTGCGGCAACAGAACGGCCTTTTGCCATGTACCGATTCAGCGTTGACGCTGCAGCCAGACTTGCGCTCTTGGAAAAGCGGGGTGTTGTCACAGGAGAGGTTCTTCTCGATGTGGCATAAGCCCTGCACCGCCATCCCGGCTGGAAACCTGCGTACGACGTAATATGGGACTGCCGGGGCCTTACTGCGCTAGTTCTCGGACCCAGAGACCTTACTGCATTGGTGGAGGAGAATGCAGAGCACGGCGCCGGGCGCGACCTCTTGGTGGTGGGGCGGGATGCAGACTACCCGCTTGCCGTGCTCTACGCGCATCTGGCGCGGCGACAATACAAAGAGGCGTACGCCTTTGACAACATGGAGGACGCGCTGCACATGCTGGGCTTGGAGTCGATTCCTGCATCCATGCCCTCGTGGCAGGTAGAGGCGATGGAAGGGTAGGCAGCTACGCTCCGTTGTCGCCGCTGCGTGCGGGCGGCAGCGTGCGCGGCGGTTGCGTGCGCGGCGGTTGCGTGCCGGCATCGGGCAGGGGTGCAGCATCGGGGCGTAGCAGGGGGGCCGGCGGGGTCGGAGGGCGAGGGCGCGCATCGTCACGAGGTGCGCCTTCACCACGTGGCGGGTCTTCACTTCTGACCTCGCGCAGGGGCAGGGGCGAGAGTGAATCGGCGAACACATCCACGTATGGATCGCTGTAAAGCGAGTCGGTGGCCCACCACGGCTCGGCGCGCGCGGCAGGCGGCGTGTAGCCCGGCGGCGGTTCAAAGCGAATATCGGCCCGCAGGTCGAGCGCGTTGCTGCGCTGCACCCTGCTAAGGAACGCGCCGACAAGGTGGAGGGCGTTGTGACCGCCCTGCCCCCAGTACGAAGTACGAAACGCGATGCGGCGGTCGCTGAAGCCTACCCAGGCACCGGTGACAAGCTGGGGATGCATCAGCATAAACCAGCCATCGGCGTTGTTTTGCGTGGTGCCTGTCTTACCGGCCAGATCGCCCTGGATGTTGTACTGCGACCTGATGGCTGCGCCGGTGCCCCGGTCTACCACGCCGCGCATCATGTCGAGCACGGTGTACGACGTGCTGCCCGACAGGCTGTAGGATTCTGGTGCCTCGAACCGGGCCAGCACTTCCCCATCGCGGCTCTCGATGCGTGTCACGACGATGGGGAGGCGGCGCGTGCCGTTGTTGGCAAGCGTGGTGTAGGCACCGCTCAGTTCCAGCAGCGTCACCTCCGACGTTCCCAGCGCCAGCGACGGCACCTCGCGTAGCGTGCTGACGATGCCCATCTTGCGCGCCACGCGGGCCACGTACCCCGGCCCCACTTCGTTGATGAGAAAGGCGCTGATGGTGTTTTTAGAGTACACGAGCCCGTCGCGCAGGGTAATGGTGGCCCCGCTGGCCCCTCCGCCCGCGTTGGTGGGCGTCCATCTTTCATTTCCGTGCCCGGTAGCATAAGACCGCACCCGGTCCTCGACGAGGTCGTCAGGACTGTAGCCCCAGTCGATGGCGGCTGCGTAGACGAATGGCTTGAACGTGGAGCCAGGCTGCCGCCGCGCCTGGCCGACTTTGTCAAACCGGTCTTGGGCGTAGTCGCGCCCGCCTACCCAGGCGCGCACGTAGCCTGTCTGCGGCTCTATGGCTACCAGCCCCGCGTCGAGGCGCGTCTTGATACTGCGGAGCGAGTCCATGAACGCGCCGTCGCTGCGGAGCGCGCGCAGCGCATCGCTATCCTCGGCACCCTCGCCGCGCAGCGCCTGGTAGCGGCTGCTTTCGCGCACGTATGTATCCACAATACTTTGCCGCGACCGCCAGAAATAGCTGAAAGGCGCGAACCGCCCATCCCTGCGCGCACGCTCGTAGTCGGACAGGCGCGAGGAGAGGGTACCCGGACTCGCCCGGCTCCACTCGTAGTCTGCCACCGCTTGCAGGCCATCGGCCTTTTCCGCTACGGCCTCAGCAGCCAGCGCCTGCACCCGGCTGTCGAGCGTGGTGTAGATGCGGAGGCCGTCGCGGTCTATGTCGTAGTTGTGTTTACTGGCCCACTGCTCCGTCCATTCGCGCACGAACGCGGCGAAATGCGGTGCCAGCGAGCGCTCTGGTGTAGGGATGGAAAAGTCGAGGCCGAGCGGCTGTGCTTGTAGGCGCGTGGCCTGCTGCGGGCTCAGGTGGCCGCGCAACGCCATCAGCGAGAGGACGATGTTGCGGCGCTGCCGGGCCGCCTCGGGGCGCTGGACCGGGTTGTAAGCTGTCGGCGCCTGCAACATGCCCACGAGCAGGGCCGCCTCGGCAGGGCCGAGCACGCGCGCGCTTTTGCCGAAATACACCTGTGCAGCAGCCTCGATGCCGAACGCGTTGTAATTGAAGGCGACCGTGTTGAGGTACATCTCCAGAATGTCCTCTTTGCTGTAGGCTTTTTCGAGGCGGCGTGCTGTTATCATCTCGCGCAGCTTGCGGCTGATCGACTGCTCTTTGCCTACTTCGGGGAAAAGGTTGCGGGCCAGCTGCATGGTGAGGGTCGAGCCGCCCTGCGTGTCGCCTCGCATCGTTTTAAAGGCTGACGAGAGCAACCGCCGGTAGTCGATGCCTTTGTGCTGGTAGAAGCGAACATCCTCGGTAGTCACGAGCGCGTGCACGGCAGCAGGAGAGATGGCCTCGAAAGGCACCCACGTGCGGTTTTCCGCGTGGTAGCGTGCCAGCTCGGCACCGTCGGATGTGTAAGCGATAGAAGAAAACGACAGCGACGGGTTGCGCAGGCGGTACAGATCGGGCACGTCGGCCTGGAGCGTGAGGGCGTAAAGCCACAGGCCGGCGAAAAGGGCAACAGGCAGCGCCACGAGCACGCCGAGCGTCCACAGGGCCCCCCGTTTCCACCGCGCAGCAGGGCGGGGACTGTCGGGCGATGCGGAGAAAGGGCGCATAATCGGAAAAGCAATGCGCGTGCAAGCGTGCAGGCGCGATAACGGGCTGGCGGTACGTTCGGGTCCACACGCCAGAGCCGGCCATGGGTTCAGGTAGCGACCGCGCAAATGCCGCGCCGCGCGGGAAAAGCCTGCAACCTGATCCCATCCCCGGTGCTATAACCGGCCTCTCATACGACCGACTTGATGCAGTCTCCTTACCAGCCGACGACCCAGTTCTCGGCTTTTCCCCCCGTCATCAAAAACCTGCTCATCCTCAACGGGCTCGTTTTTCTGGCGTCTCTCGTGCCTACTACCGCCGCGCTGCTCACGCAGTGGTTTGGACTCTGGCCGCTGGGCGATTACCCCGATTTCGTGCAGACCATGCGGGGCCTGCGCCGCCTGGGGGATTTCTACCCGTGGCAGATTGTCACCTACGGATTTCTGCACGGCGGCTTTACCCACATCCTGTTCAATATGTTTGCCCTGTGGATGTTCGGGGCGGCCATCGAGAACGCGTGGGGCTCGCGGCGCTTCGGCATTTACTACTTCGTGTGCCTTGTGGGGGCCGGGCTGGTGCAACTGGCCGTGACCACCTTTCAGGCGCAGGCGACAGGCTTTCCTGTGCCCACCATCGGGGCTTCCGGAGCCGTTTTCGGCATCCTGCTCGCCTTTGGCATGATGTACCCGGAGACGCCTATCTACCTCTATTTCTTCTTTCCCATCAAGGCCAAGTACTTCGTCATTCTCTATGGCATTCTGGAACTGTGGTCGGGTTTTGCCAACACCAATTCGGGCGTGGCGCACTTTGCCCACCTGGCCGGGATGGCCTTCGGGTTTGTACTCATTCTCTACTGGCGGGGCAAGCTGCCCGTCAAGCCCCGGCAGACCCTGTACTGGTAAGCAGTGACAGGCAGGCAAACAGTAAGCGTGGAAAGGGGGGCGTTACCCGTCAGGGCTCCATTATTGCCTTATCTGCGCGCGCTACTCTCTTTCCGCCCGGCTTCTCTTACTCCGCATCTCCGACTCACCACATGAACCCATTCATGACCTGGTACCGAGGCCTGCCGCGCGTACTGCGGGCGCTTGTCACGGTCAACGTCGTGCTTTATGTGCTGTACCTGCTGGTTTTCCAGTGGGTGGGCGTGCTGGAGGCGGCGGCCCATCAGTTTCTGGCCCTCACCCCTACAGGCTCCGGCGTGCTCCGGGCACCGTGGACGCTCTTGACGTATGGCGTGACGCACCTGGGCGGGGGCCTGGGCGGCTTTTTGCAGGTGCTTTTCAACGTGCTCATTCTGTTGTGGGTAGGCGAGGAAATGGAGCGGATGCTGGGAGGGACCTGGCTGCTGGTGGCGTATTTCGCGAGCACGCTGGGCGGGGCGCTGGCAGCACTCGCTGTGGCAGCGGTGCCGGGCATGGCAGCGCCCGGCTACGTTTTCGGAGCCAACGCGGCGGTGTTGGGCGTGATGATGGCCACGGCAACCCGCTACCCGTACAAAACGGTCAGCCTGCTTTTTCTCGGTAACGTGCGCCTGTTGTACGTGGTGGCCGGGCTGCTGGTGCTGGCGCTGCTGCTGAGTGGGCCGTTCCACTTTTTGTTCGAGGTCGGAGGCGTGGCGGTGGCATTTCTGTACGGTGTGGCTGAAAAGCGGGGACACGACCTGCACACCTGGGCGGCATTTTTAGCGGGCGAGCAGCGGCGCGAAAGCCGGACGCAGCGTGCAAAGCCGCCCCGCGAAGCCCGGATGCCGCAGATGCCGTGGCGTCAGGCCGAGGCCGAGGGGGCTGCTACTCCGCGCAGACGCGCCACCCAGGCCGAGGT
>PPFU01017204.1_pt1 | contig 11924 bp, 10 predicted proteins | sample 1535991 | NCBI WGS metagenome assembly PPFU01 (sample SAMN04901290, study PRJNA319586) | Hypolithon metagenome, whole genome shotgun sequencing project. | isolation source: Antarctic Hypolithon | place: Antarctica: Miers Valley | collected 2014 | reverse complement strand
TATTATCTGAAGGGCCAGAAGGCTATGGAGGCCGTCCTACATACTTTGTAGCCGTTGTGTCACCCCCTCATGTCGAAAAGTCTGATTTCAGTCTTACTATCAGCTTACGCTGAGGAAATGACTCCCCAAAAACTTAGCCAAACGAACCCTTGATAAGTCAACGCTGGCGCTGATGTTCTTTTCATTTTTTCAGAGACTGACTACTCGCTGGCGTCATTGTTTAGGCTTTCCGCTCGTCGTGCTGATTTTAAGCCTGGTTTTGTCAGGTTGCGATCGCCCTCAGCCCAGACAGCCGTTTAATACGACCTTTAGTCCAATTAATCAAGAAATTCGGGGCGTTTGGATTACCAACGTTGCCAGCGGCGTACTGTTTTCTCCGTGGGGCATTCCTAGAGCACTCAACCAGCTCGCCGAAATGCATTTCAACACGGTGTATCCGGTGGTTTGGAATCGGGGTCAAACGTTTTATCGTAGTAAGGCGCTCCATAAAATAACGGGGCGCACCATCGATCCGCTAATTGCTCTAACGCATTTTAGAGAAGACCCGCTAGCAGAAATGGTGCGGGTAGGGCACCGCCAAAATTTGCGGGTGATGCCCTGGTTTGAATATGGCTTTATGGTGCCGATGAATTCGGCGATCGCCCGACAGCATCCAGAGTGGCTAACGTCCCGGCAAAATGGCTCTCGTCATCTCCAAGAAGACGCTTTTGAGGCAGGCGAGATGCCCTTAGAACCGCCCTTGAAAAGGGGGTTATTTTCGCAGCTGCTGAACGGAGGGGCACCGGCGCAGCTCGGCTGGCTAAATCCTATGCATCCTAGTGTGCAAGGGCTTTTACTGGGTTTGGTAGAAGAGGTGATTGATGAGTACGATGTGGATGGCATTCAGCTAGACGATCACTTTAGCCTGCCAGTGGAGTTTGGCTATGACCCTTATACGGTGTCGCTGTATAAGGCGGAGCATCAGGGACAGCCGCCGCCCAATAATCCGGCTGACCCAGACTGGATTCGCTGGCGGGCGGGGAAGCTGAGCCGGTTTATGAATGTTTTGCACGCGCGGGTGAAGGCTAAGTGTGAGACCTGTACAATTTCTATTTCGCCTAATCCAGCTAAGTTTGCCTATCGGTTTTACTTGCAGGACTGGCGGAGCTGGGTGAGGCAAGGTTGGGTAGATGAGTTGGTGGTGCAGGTATATCGGGATGATTTTGAGCGCTTTGAGAGTGAGTTAGGCAAGGAACTTTTGCAGGAAGCGCAAAGCCGCATTCCTGTAAGCATTGGCATTTTGACAGGAACCTGGCAGCATCCGATTTCGTTTGAGCAAATTCGAAAGCAGGTGCAGAGTAGCCGCGATCGCCACTTTGCAGGCGTCTCATTCTTCTACTGGGACACGCTTTGGAGCTACTTCACCCCAGAGGCTCCAAAGCGGCGGCGACAGTCCTTCAAGCAGCTTATGGAGGAAATCTCTTGATGTCCTTATCTAACTTTTCTGAACCTGTGACCCGTCGAATGGCTGATCGCCTGACGGCTTTTTGTAAGCAACAAGGCTTAGAGCCGATTTCGGTCGTTGAGGGTGTAACGCTGTGGCTAGGATGGACGGGGCTTACCTGGCTCGCCTTTTTGATTAGCCTACTGTTTATTGAAGTGGGTGAAAGAAGTGATATTTCTGGGATAGATGGCCTGCTTGGCGGGACTTTGATCGGCTTGGGGCAGTGGCTGATGCTGAGGGGCTATGTTTATAGAGCCTATCGTTGGATCGTTGTGAGTGCCTTAAGCTGGGGGGCTTTGGCTTCTGTGGACATTGGCGCAATTGGGTGGATGGCTCCAGACATGGCTTTTGATACTTATGGCCTGATTTTAAGGAGTGTGCTGGGCCTGTTTTATGGGGGCTATGCGGGGCTGATTTTGGGGCTGGGCCAGTGGTGGGTGATGCAGCGTCAGGTGGTGCAGGCGTGGCGATGGATTCCTTTGACTGTGGGGATCTGGGCGGTGGCGATCGCACTCGGCTGGCTAATCGGTGGCGCGCTGCGATCGGCAAGTCATTTGTTTGTGAGTGAAGTGGTGGGGCTGATGGTGGCTTGGGGGGCGATCGCGCTCCTTTCAGGCGTCGGCATCGTCGGCATGGTGCATCCGCGCAAGACGGGCGTTCGCCGCTGATAAATTGAACGCAAAAGGGTCGAAGCTACCGTATTTTTCGATTAAGTCGAGGTAATCAGGGTCGCTAGTGTCTTCTAGTCGGGCGAGCAGTTCCTCATAGCCCCATACGCCACCTGAAGATTCGGGCGGACAGGCAACGGCACCGTCTATACAAAGGGGTAAGTCGGCAGAATCCTCTCCTGTCAGAGGCTCTGCTTCTATTCTATGCAGCCAGCCGCTTTCAAAGTCATAGAGATAGTAAAAGGGCTTACCTTCTATAGCATTTAGCACCTCAGCTAGGCTTTGTTGAGCGTTGCAGTCCGAGCCGCCCAACTGCTGACGAAAGGCATACTCATGCTGACTTTCCCAGCCCATGGCACGTTGAATAATACTGTGTAGCTCTTGCAACACAACATCAGCAGATACCAGCACCCGCCGCCATACTTCAGGCTCACTGTCTACCAGCGTAAGTTTGAGCTGATATCTCAAAGCGCTGCACCATGCTCAGCTAGCCAGTCTTGCCCTAGCTGAATGGTGATGTCAGATTCTAAACTGCCGGTGCTTTCTACTCGCACTTCACCAACGCCCAAAAACTGGTGAATAGATTCTGCACTATTAAGGTCACCGCGCTGGGCCACGATGCGAGTCTCGCGCAGGGGCTCGTGCCAATTGCGATCTACAAATACGTTGTAGTAGCCGGTGTCATAAAGGCTGTTGATTAAGGACTGAACGGCCACAGTGTCGTCAGTGCTATCTTGAATGGCCACTCGTAAGTCAGAAGGGTCTGACTGCTCATCTGCCTGCTCAGTCATGCTGTAGGCCCTTGAAAGGCCAAAGTACTGCTCGGAGAGCGCATCAACTTTTGAATAGTCAGGCAGCCAGTAGCTGAGGTCGTAGTCTTCATAGCTGCTAAACTCCCCTGGCAGCATCAGCATTTGAATGTTAGAGCGATCAGTCTGTGCGCCATAGCCTACTAGCGCTACCAGCTCTTCTACCGAAAGGTTGGTGTCGACGTTGGCCTGAATAACCGACAAAATTTTGGGCAGGCGGGCAATCGTAGTCGGGTTTAGCGCCTGCTCTACTAGGGCTCGCATCAGCATTTGCTGACGCTGTACTCGGCCAATATCGCCTTGGTCATCGTAGCGAAAGCGTAAAAACTGCATCGCCTTGTCGCCATCTAAGCGCTGCTCGCCTGCTTTTAAGTTGATGTATAGGTGCTGGCTATCGTCCTGATACTTCATGTCTTTAGGGACGTTGACCTTAACGCCGCCCAGCGCATCAATGAGCTTTTCCACCCCTTGCACGTTGATGCGAACGTAGCGGTCAATCCCAACGCCGCCCATCAGCTCGCTGGTTGCTTGAGCGCTCAGGGCAGGGCCACCTTCGCGGTTGGCCTCATTAATTTTGGTGACCTCGCCGTTGACGTTGGTGCGAGTGTCTCGGGGGATAGACATTACGGCAATCCGCTCGTTGCTCGGGTCAAACCGCATCATCAGCATCGTGTCAGAGAGGCCGTCAAATGAGTTGACTAGCGAGTCGTAGCCGTCTCGGTCAATGGCGTCATAGTCCTCTACATCTGAGCTAATGACTTTAACGCCTAGCAGCATGACGTTGACAGGGCGCGTGAGGCGAGGCAACTGCAAGCTGTTAGAGGTAGCGATAGGCTCATCCTGGCTAAACACAGCGGCTTCTGCGGCTGAAAAGCTGCTTTGCTGGAGAGGCTTGGTTCCTAGGGACATGGCCAAAAAGGCACCGCCCATTGCCGATACGCCGGCAATACCGGCTAATAAAACGCTGACCCCGACCCATTTAGGCACGCGCGCCTTTTTGTTGTTGTATGGAGGCATGTTTGAAAAAGAAGACTGTTTCGATGGAACGCGATTGACGAACGACACAAATAATCCTGGGTTATAAGGGGTTATGTGGGCGTATGGAGCGAAGGTAACAGATGATGGCGGCGTTTTTTATAAAGAATGTGGCAGCTTTGGCGATGGCCGTATGTGATCCTTGAGCCTTAGCTTAGGGCAGACGACGGCTGAGCTGAGTGATGCCCGGTAGCCGAATGGATTGACCTTTGGCAACGCGAAACATCAGGCTCACGTTCAACAGGAAGTAGCCTGAACCGATAAAGCTGCTGGTGATAAGCAGCCTAAGGCTGGCGGCCTGGGAGTTTTGAATGCTTCCCCCGGCTGTCGCTCCCCCGATCAGGAGAGCGATCGCGCAAACGCTACTCATGCCAACGACCACTGCCAGCCGACTGACCGATCTCAGACGGGCCTCTTCTATATCGTCAGTCGGGACATCCCCTTTTCCATAAAGTGTCCAAAGTGACGGAACGACGCCAAACATCGGGATTAAATGAAGGTAGATGCGCATCCGCTGTAGGGATGATGAGTTCATGAGGTATCAATTTTTCTCGTTGTGGCTAATGAATCCCAAAATTAGGATCAAAACTAACAGGGCTCAGACTTTAACTATTGCTAATTATTGCATTGGGCGACCACGAGGGTTTGTCCCGGCGGCGTTTTTGGCCGGTAGTTCCGGTAGTTATTTCGGCAGGCTATTCGGTAGACTGAGTACCTAGCTGACTTGATTTGTAACTTATTCGTTTTCTAGAGAGTGACCCGATGCTTGAGTCTTATCGCAAACACGTTGAAGAACGCGCGGCTTTGAACGTGCCGCCGCTGCCGTTGGATGCTCAGCAGACGGCTGCGCTTTGCGATTTGCTTAAGAGCCCGCCTGCGGGAGAGGAAGATTTTTTGATGGCGCTGCTGTGCGATCGCATCCCCCCCGGCGTAGATCCCGCGTCGTATGTAAAGGCTTCGTTGTTGACGGCGATCGCCCAAGGCGAAACCACTAGCCCCCTGCTCTCCCCGAAGAAGGCCGTTGAACTTCTCGGTACGATGATGGGAGGCTATAACGTCGCCTCCTTGATTACGCTCCTTAAAGACGAGCGTTCCGAAATTGCTCAGCTTGCCGCAGACGCGCTAAAGAAAACTCTCCTTATATATGACGCTTTTAACGACGTCATGGATTTGTCGGAAACTAATGCCTATGCCAAGCAAGTTGTAAAGGCTTGGGCTGAGGCTGAATGGTTCACGAGCAAGCCTGAAGTGCCTGAGGCGATTACCGTCACCGTTTTTAAGGTTCCTGGCGAAACGAATACGGACGACTTGTCCCCGGCTCCCCACGCGACGACTCGCCCGGATATTCCGCTGCACGCCCAGGTGATGCTGGAGTCTACGATGGACGATCCGCTAGGTACCCTGGCCACCCTTAAAGAGAAAGGTCATCCGGTTGCCTACGTGGGTGATGTGGTCGGCACCGGTTCTTCTCGTAAGTCGGCGATGAACTCGGTGATTTGGCATATTGGTTCGGACATTCCTTTTGTGCCGAATAAGCGGACGGGTGGGGTGATTTTGGGGGCTGCGATCGCGCCCATTTTCTTCAACACCGCCGAAGACTCCGGCGCGCTGCCGATTGAGTGCGACGTCACCCGAATGAACACAGGCGATGTCATCACGATTTATCCTTATAAAGGGGAGATTACGAACGAAGCAGGCGAGGTTATCTCCACATTTAGCCTCTCTCCCGAAACCATTCTCGACGAAGTTCGTGCGGGCGGTCGCATTCCCCTCATCGTCGGACGCGCCCTCACCGACAAAACCCGCATTGCGCTAGGACTGAAACCCTCTGACCTATTTGTGCGTCCTAGCGCCCCCACCGATACTGGCAAAGGCTTCACCCTCGCCCAAAAAATGGTTGGTAAAGCCTGCGGCCTTCCCGGCGTACGCCCTGGCACTTCCTGCGAACCCCTCATGACCACCGTGGGCTCGCAAGATACCACTGGCCCCATGACCCGCGACGAAATGAAGGAGCTTGCCTGCCTCGGCTTCAGCGCCGGACTCGTCCTCCAAACCTTTTGCCACACCGCCGCCTACCCCAAACCCGTAGACGTACAAACCCACGCCACGCTGCCTGATTTCTTTGCCTCACGCGGCGGCGTCGCTCTCGACCCTGGAGATGGCATCATTCACTCCTGGCTCAATAGAATGCTTCTTCCTGATACGGTTGGAACGGGCGGCGACTCTCACACCCGCTTTCCCTTGGGCATTTCCTTTCCCGCAGGCTCCGGCCTAGTCGCCTTTGCCGCCGCCATCGGAGCCATGCCGTTAGATATGCCCGAGTCTGTGCTGGTTCGCTTTAAAGGAGAACTTCAGCCCGGTATCACGCTGCGTGATGTGGTGAACGCAATTCCTTACGTCGCCATCCAAAAAGGGCTTCTCACCGTTGCCAAAGAGAACAAAAAGAACGTTTTCTCAGGACGCATTTTAGAAATGGAAGGCCTGCCCGATCTGAAGCTAGAACAGGCATTTGAACTCACTGACGCTTCAGCCGAACGCTCTTGCGCAGGCTGCACTATCAAGCTCAGTGAAGAAACTACCGCCGAATATTTGCGCTCCAACGTAGCCCTGCTCAAAAACATGATCGCTCGTGGCTATCACGATGAGCGCACCCTCGGCCGCCGCATTTCTAAAATGGAAAATTGGCTGGCAAATCCTCACCTGATGAGCGCTGACGCCAACGCTGAATATGCCGAAGTGATCGAAATTGACCTTAATGAACTTAAAGAGCCTATCGTTGCCGCGCCTAACGATCCTGACAACGTGAAAACGCTTTCAGACGTTGTTGGCGATAAGATCGATGAAGTGTTCATCGGCTCCTGCATGACTAATATTGGTCACTACCGCGCTGCTGCCAAAGTGCTAGAAGGCGAAGGCGTTGCCAGCGGTCGTTTGTGGATTTGCCCGCCGACTCGCATGGATGAAAAGCAGCTACGCGAAGAGGGATACTACGGCATTTTTGCGGCCTCGGGCGCTCGGACAGAAATGCCAGGGTGCTCTTTGTGTATGGGTAACCAGGCCCGAGTAGAAGATGGCGTTACCGTATTTTCTACCTCGACTCGAAACTTTAATAACCGAATGGGCAAAGGCGCTCAGGTGTATTTAGGCTCTGCTGAACTCGCTGCTGCCTGTGCTTTGCTCGGGCGCATTCCTGACATGAAGGAATATATGGAAGTGGTCGCTAGCAAGATTGACCCGTTTGCAGATGAGCTGTACCGCTATCTCAATTTTAATGAAATCAAAGGCTTTGAAGATCAGGGTCGGGTGATTCCGAAGGCGGAAGAAGAGAAAATTGAGAGGGAAGCGGTGGGGGCTACTTAGCCTATGCCTCAGTGACATTCTCCCGACGCTGACTCTACGAGTACAGCGCGGGACTTCCCGCCGAATAGTTAAAACAACACGGTTGAAGATTGGATCTTCGTCAATCGATAAAATCACTCTGATTTTTTGGGAGGCTTCTAATACATAAAGCGAAGATTCGTAATCACCAAGCCCCAACGGTAGAGAAAGTAAATGTAGTTTACAATAACCGTCAGCAGATTGAGCAGGGAACTGGCTAGCACATTCGTTAATACTTCTAACCGCTGTAGTTCTCTCAGCTTCAGTTAGCCTGCCGAGTTCTTTTTCAAATTTCTCTGTTGATTCAATTAGAACGTCCACACCGCCAACTGCCAATTTTGAATTGAGTTCTGCCTTTGTTGTATGGTCTGGCGATCGCCACCCACCATCCACCCACTATCCAAAAAATCAAAACACAAGATTCACGTTTCCGTCCGTTGCTCGATCGCCTGCTGAATATGCCCTAGCGTAATCGTCTTCGCATTTTTAGACTGGGCGATCGCCAGCGCATCGTACGCAATTAGCTGAATATCACCCCCTGATATCTTCATCTGCCCAGCCAGCACCGCCCAGTCAATTTTAGAACTACAAACAATCCCCGCAAACGCCTGCCGCCACAAAATTGTCCGCGCGGCTTTATTCGGCATCGGCAACGTCAAAACGGCGTCCATCTGCTGTCGCCACTGAACCCTGACCGTATGCAAATATCGCGTACTCAAAAAAGTCATCCCCGGTGACTGCTGCCTTTGCTGTAGCCACTGAATTAGCTGGGCCTTGGGCAGCGGACTGTTACGCCCAAACCAAACCCAGGCAGAGCGCATCAGCAGCACCGGATAGCGCGTCGCATCCAAAGAAGCCAACACCGCCTCCCAATGTTCAGGGTAAATTTGCTTAAGGTCTAAAACGCACAGCGGCTGACGTAAAGAGGTTGTTATCGCCCCGGCAGCCATCGCCTTACCCGTACCTCTCTCGCCCACTAGCAGCGCGATTTGTCCCTTTTGAACTGCCGACTTTTGCGTCGGCGACATGCCCACAGGGACGCTGACTAAAGAATCGGGCACGGCCCCAGCCGAAAACCGAGTCAGTAGCCCAACCGCCGCCTGCTGGCCTAGCGCCTGCATCTGTGCCAGTAAGGGCGTTGGCAAAATTAGCTTGTCCCAAGGTACCTGAGGCTGCGTGATTTTTACGGCTCTCGTCGCGGGTGTTGGTTCAGGCAGGGCTAGGACTTTGGCGGGTGGCGTTGCTAGCTGAGTGAACAGAACATGTTGATCGGGCTGCTCAGAGAGCAAATAATCGACCCAGTTGTCATTAAGCTGCAAGTAGCTGTTTAGCCTTGTGCTGGCACCCGGCGATACATAGCGCAAAATGCGTTTTTCAATCAGCGAGTCTGACCCGGTGATTTTGGCTCGCGATCGCCTGCGCTCCAAATCATTTCGGCACAGCAGCCGCAGCACCAAATCAACCGTGGGTAAGTCGGAAGCCTGGGGACTGTCTTTTCCAGTATGCAAATAGTGATACAGCCGCCCATATCGACGATTTATCTCTGGAGCCAGCGCCAGCACCAGCAAATTTTTCTCAAACAGGGTGAGATTTAAGTAATGGCGAAGCGAAGGCAAAGCCAGCACCGTTTCCTTTTTAGCGCTGGCCTGAATCCGATTTTCTAGCTGCTGCTGATAGCCCATCACAGGCCGACACTGGGCCCCTATCACCCCTCCAGTCTCCTGAGGCTGCGTTTGAGCAGGCATTCGGCAGTCGTCGTAAGCAGGCTTACTCACCGCAATCACGCCCTTCCACCAGTGGGCACTCACGCGGTCGGCATCGTTGTTCGCAATTTTATTAATTGCCGTAACTTCCTTTCGCTGACGCGCGATCGCCAGCATCAGCAGCCGGTCTAACCAGCTCAGCTCAGTTTTAAGATAGGCCCAATTGTCTGCAAACGGCATTAAGTCAGCGCCCATTTTTGTTTTTCAGCCCCATCTTTTAAGCGTCCATCCGTCGAATAAACTCCAAAGGTAAACCGTCTGTATCCGCCAAAAAAGCGACTTCGTAGATGTCATCCCCAATCTGCTGCTGCTGCGGCTCTAGCAAAACGCTCAGCGATCCCCCGGATTGCTCAACGGCTTGACGCAGCGCCGCTAGCCACACGGGCAGGCTCTCCACCTGACTACTTAGATCAAAAGACAGATGGTAGTAGCCGGTGTAGTGCTCGTCGGTAAAGGCGTCTAGCGCGGGTCTGGGTTCAGGTACCTGCATTAGCTCAATGCGACCGCCCAAGCCCTCCATCCAGCAGGCCAGCGTAATGCCTGCGGTAAAGCGGGTTTGCACGGTGAACCCGAGCTGCTCGTAAAAGGCGATCGCTCGGTGAATATCCGCAGTTTTGATAGAGGCGTGGTGCATATAGATAATTTAGACGGCCTTGCTACTTGGCAAGCTCCCCCTTACTTTAACTAAAGCAACAACTTTAAGTAAGTGTTAATTTTTATACAGGAGCCCTCTAACATACGGAACTTCAGCACTACTCAAAAATTTTGAGATATCGGTATTGCGTCGGCACGCCCGGCTCTTTTTCCAAATCGAAGTTGATTACGGCCCAGCGCGTGTCGGCCTCGGCGCGATCGCTAAACGCCACCGGCAGCCCATAAAGCTTAGGAACCTTTTCGGCACCGTCGTCTTGCCAGGGGGCTCCATGCTCCAGGTAAGGCGTCATCAGCGCCTGATAGCGCTCAGCGATGATCACCCGAGTTGCCCTAAATCCTTGGGTGTACAGCCTGTCTAGCTCTTCGTGAATTTCAAACCGAATGCCATCGGGGTGCGTGTGCTGCCGGTACCAGCGGTCTTCCCACCTGCGCCAGTGGCGACCCGACTGCACATGCACCAGCTCGTGGGTCTCAGGGTTTGCCTCGAACGCGCCATGACGCGAGCACAGGTAGCTGTCGGTCAGCAGCAGCGCCGGAATTGTTTGACGACAGTGGGGACACTGCACTTCGGGGCCGTATATGGGATATTGAGAAGCAGAGCCAAGCATCCTAACCATTCATTTGCAGTGGCTCTATTATAACTTTTGAGTACTTCTGAGCATGTATTCTTTAGTTCAAACCTTTGGTTTTAGATAAATCCATTAATATTCCGAGTAATATGCCCCAGCCTCTCCTTACTGCGCCTAGTCAGTTCTGGTCTGCGCCTGACGTTTCGCAGGCTGCTTTTGTTGCGCCTAATGCCACCATTATTGGCCGAGTCGAGCTAGGCGTGGGAGCCAGCGTTTGGTATGGTGCGGTCATTCGGGGTGATGTAGAGGTCGTCAGGATTGGCGCTTACAGCAACGTGCAGGATGGCGCGGTGCTTCACGGTGATCCTCATTTGCCGACGGTGCTGGAGGACTATGTGACGGTTGGGCATCGGGCTGTTATTCATAGCGCTCACATTGAAGCGGGCTGCTTGATTGGGATTGGGGCAATTGTTTTGAATGGGGTGCGGGTAGGCGCAGGGAGTATGGTGGGCGCGGGGGCGGTGGTGACTAAGGATGTGCCGGTGCGATCGCTCGTCGTTGGCGTTCCTGGCAAAGTACTTCGCGCTCTTACGGCAGAGGAAGCTGAAGAGCTGATAGAACACGCTAAAAAATACCAGCAGCTAGCGCTTGTTCATGCAGGCAAGGGCACGGATTTGGGGTTTGGGTGATTTTTTTGGATATAGACGAGATGCCGTATGCCTGCTAAATTTTTTCGACCAGACGCCGATCTTCAATCCACGCTGGAAAGCATTCTGGAAAATACCTGGGCGGCTTTTCCTCAGCTCGCTCACAATCAAATTGCAGTTACCTGGATTGCTTACGACCCGCCCTACCGAGTCAATACGGGCGGTGCGCTGAGCGCTGAGGAATTTTGGCAGTATCAGCCCAGGGGAGCTAGCTATCGAGGCGTAGAACTCATCGATCCAGTGGGAATGGTGACCCTGTTTTATTTGGTGGCGATGCACGTATGGCTAGAGCAAGGTATGGTGCAGCCTTCACCTGAAATAGAGCGCGCCCTCACTGACATGATCGATAGACATAGCAATGACGCGACTAGCTATATCGTTGATGTGCTCAGTGGCACTACCAGCGGGCCAGAGCTACCGCCGGGGCCGACTGAAACCTGGCAGCATCAGCGCAATATTGTGAATCGTTATTTTCAGCAGCTAGGCTGGCCCGAGCTACGAGCGGTAAATATGAACCAAAAAACCTGGTGCGACCAGCCCTATGGCAGAGAGCGAGATTTTGCGGGTGACGCTTTTGAAAATCGAAATCTGTTGAGCACTGAAGCCACGGCTCGCCTGTTGCACAGCATTGTTGGCGGCGTGTCAGTGAGCGGCGCAAGGTCTCAGGAAATGATGGGGCTCATGGAAGAAACAGAGGCCACCATACCCGCTGCCAGGGTATGGTCAAAAACGGCTTTCACCTATCCCAGCAGTCATAGCGCTGCCTACATTGAAGCTGATACCAGCCATCCTTACCAGCTAGTTGTTTTCACAGAAAGAAAGACAGAAAGCAAAACAGAAAGCAAAACAGAAAGCAAA
>PPFU01021196.1_pt1 | contig 11925 bp, 8 predicted proteins | sample 1535991 | NCBI WGS metagenome assembly PPFU01 (sample SAMN04901290, study PRJNA319586) | Hypolithon metagenome, whole genome shotgun sequencing project. | isolation source: Antarctic Hypolithon | place: Antarctica: Miers Valley | collected 2014 | reverse complement strand
TGGACGGATGAACTTGTCTCCGCAAATTCTCGTGGGGCCTGCACAAATATCCTCAAGGTTCTTTCGGGCTGTCGCCCCGCCGGCTTGGTTAATCCGGCCGTGTGGGTCAGTCCCGCCTTCCAAGCGAAACAGCCAATTGCACCGTCATGATCAATCCCAATTTACTCAACGCTGTCCGCAAGGCGGGCAGGGTACCCTTGGGGCACATGATTGTCGAATTTCCTACGCCCCGCACTGCGCTAATGCTGGCCGGCTGTGGCTTGGATTTTGTCGTCATCGACCTGGAACATACGGTGCACTCGCTTGAAACGGTGGCGACCTGTCTCGCAGGTTTCATCGACCGCGGGCCGAGCGCTTACGTGCGGGTACCGCAGATTGATTACCAATGGATCGCCCGCTTGCTGGATGCGGGTGCGACCGGTGTGATGGTTCCGGATGTGAAGGACGCGTTACAGGCCCGTCAGATTGTGTCGGCGGCCAAATACGAGCCGTTGGGTGAACGCGGCGTGTTCCTCGGCGGAGCGCTGACGCGCTACCAAGCGGTGGATCCTGCGGAGTATTTCGCGGTCGCCAATGCCACCACGGGGGTGATTTGCCAGATTGAGAGTCGCGTCGGGATGAGTAATGCGGCCGCGATTGCGGCCGTGGAAGGCGTCGACCTTCTCTGGGTCGGCCACAATGATCTTAGTCGAAGCTTGGGAGTGCCCGGCCAGTTCGGCTCCATTGAATTTCAGGACGCGTTCCGCTTCGTGGCGGAGGCGGCGCGGCGCCACGGTTGTGGAGTTGGCGCGCAACCGAGGGATGCCGCGCAAGCGGCGCTCTTTCGCTCGCTGGGCGCCGATGTTCTCTCCTTCAGCGCCGATGTATTCGTTTACCGCGATGCCCTTCGCGCCGGGGTCGGGGCCCTACGCGCTCAAATTGACGCCACCTAAGCAGCGGAATCGTATCACAGTGCCGCATCGTGGGCCAGATTGGCGTGGCTGAGGTTGATGGGCCACGGCGGGGAGTGAGGTTTTGGCTGCATTCAATCGATTGAATTCCACCGCAATTGTCCCAATTGCGCGCTGGGTGCAAAGAGAGATGCCCTGTCAGGCCATCCCGCCTGCAACGTTTCAACCCCAGATCGCCATGATAATCCCCCATGTCAGGTCGCAACGACCCTATTCCATCCATTATTTTGCCGCGTTCGCTTTGACGGCGGTCAGCGCGTTCTCCCAACAGGAAGTCGCGGGCAAAGCGCCCACGAAACCGGAAGGCGTCAATGAGGAGAAGGTCGAACTCTCTCCCTTTGTGGTGAAGTCCGACAGGGTTGGCTACTATGAGGCGAACACCATGTCGGGCACGCGATTCAACACGAAGGTGGAGGACCTTGGCGCCTCGATCTCAATCATCACCAAGGAACAGATGAGCGATTTCGCCATGCTGGATACCAATGATCTGTTTCTCTACGTCGGCAATACCGAGGGAACGGGGACCTACACGGATTTTCAGATCGATCGCAACGGCAGCGTGATTGACGGCACGCAGCTGAATCCGACGCGCGCAAACCGCATCCGCGGCATTGGTTCGGCCAATATTTCGATGGGTAATTACGAGATGAGCGGTCGCATCCCGGTCGATCCCATCGCCATCGATTCGGTCGAGGTCAGTCGGGGGCCGAACGCCAATGTGTTTGGCTTGGGTAATTCGGCGGGGACGTTGAACATGGTGCCGTCCTCCGCCAACCCCCAGCGGGATTGGGCGCGAATCGGGTTTCGCGTCGATAGCTACGGCGGACGGCGTGCCACGTTGGACGTGAACCGCATGCTGATCAAGAATCGGCTGGCGATTCGCGGCAGCGCGGTCTTCCAACAGGATGAATTCGAGCGCAAACCGTCCGGTACCGAAACCCGGCGGCTGAATGGCATGATTAAATACCAGCCGTTTTCAAAAACGACGATCAGTGCGTCCTATCAATATTACAATTTAGACGGCAATCGGCCGAACAACACGACTCCGCGCGATTCCATCACCTATTGGCGCGATTCCGGCGCCCCGACGTGGGACCCGGTCACCTTCACCGCGAAGATCAACGGGGTGTCGATCGGCACGTTCCCGACCAACACGGGACTTCCGCTTTCGCTCACGAATACCGGCGGCATCGACACCCACTCCAATTTTTTTATCGATGCAGGCGGCCTGTCATTCCTATCGGTTGGACAGACGAGTTCGATCAGCCCGGCGAGTCCCAACCAGAGCGTGCGGCTGATCGCATCGTCCTTCGCCCCCGTGCGCCGCGGCCAGGTGCTCTTCGGCACCGTTCCCGCGGTCAGTGACAAGTCGATCTATGACTACTCGAGCATCAATCTCTCGGCGGTGAACCGGATCGAGGATACGGGCAAAATCGCCATGGTTACGCTTGAGCAAAAGCTCCTTGGTACTGACCGGCAGCAACTCCACCTTCAACTGGGCTGGTTGCGGGAGGAGGTTGACAGCTACGCGCGCAACGTCCTCGGTGTCGCGGGTGACGCGGGCACTTCCGCCTACCTGCAGATCGACGTGAACGAGCGGATGATCGACGGATCGCCCAACCCGTTTTTTCTGCGACCGTATCTGAGTATCAAGGAACCGCGGACCACCCGCAATCCGCTCGAATGGAATACCTATCGGGCGCAAATGTCCTACAGTCTGGATTTCACCCAGGACCGCGGGTGGAAACGTTGGCTTGGCCGGCATCAGCTTTCCGGCTACGGCGAATACAAGCAGCGGATCGAGCACCGGTATTCGTTCCGTGATATCATCACCAGTTTTCCGCCCTGGATTTCAGCCACCGCCATTCCGGCGAGTCAGGGCCGGGCTCCGGTTGGGCCGAATGCGGCCAAGGGTTATTTCCGCTACTACGTCGGCGATAACAACGGGTACAACGTGGACACCGCTCCCCGTGACTTCAACTATGGCAACTATCAATTGCTGAAGGGCAACGGGGTGACCGGCGTCTTTACCAAGGAAGCTGTCACGATCGGCCAGGCCGCGACGCCCGATGGTTCGGGCGGCGGCACCGGCCTCACGATCCTTAAAACCAAGGGGGTGGTGCTGCAGAGCCATTTCTGGCAGGACCGCATCGTCACGACGTTCGGCGTCCGCGAAGACGAGCTGTATACGAAATTCGGCGCGCCTTCGACCCTGTTGCCCGACCGGCTTACGTTCGACTACGACGCCATGAATCCTGCCGTGGGCGATTGGAGTTTCAACAAGGGGCGCACCAAGCAGGCCGGCGTGGTGGTCAAGCCGTTCAAGTGGCTGAGTCTTCACGCCAACAAATCGGACAGCTTTCGCCCCGGTGGCGTCGCCCAGACCATCTTGCGCACGCCGGTGCCGAATCCGTCCGGCGAGGGCTGGGATGCAGGTTTCAGCCTGAACCTGTTCGATAGCAAACTGGTGATTCGGGTCAATCGCTACAACGACAAGCAGATCAACGCCCGGGATGGACAGACCGGCACGCTGGCCACCCGTGCCCTGCGCATAGACTTCACCCGTCCTGAAGCGGATCCGTTTTCCCTCCAGACCGTCGCGACCACCTGGATCACCCAGCAGAATCCCGGAATATCCCAAACGGCTCTCGACGTCGAACTCGCCAAGGTCATGGGCTATACGGCGGCCGACATCGCGTCCTTTTATTCCACTCCCATCGCGGATACCAACGACATCGAGGCGAAAGGCCACGAGATCGAGATCCACTACAATCCAAACGCCTATTGGACCACGCAGATTTCGGTGACCGAAACGCAGTCGATAGAATCCAACCTCTCGCCCAATCTGCCCGCGTATATTGCGAAACGACAGCAGCATTGGGAGTCAGTCATCGATCCGCGGACGGGACAAAAATGGTTCGATACCAACTACGGCGGATCCCGCACGGCGCACCAGTATCTGATCAACAACGTGCAGGCGCCGCTGGCGCTCGCGCAGGTGCTCGAGGGCAAGACGCGCTCGCAAGTGGGCCGCTATTCCGCACGGATGAGCACCAACTACCATCTGGCGGGGTTGTTTGATTCAAAATCACTCCTTGGCCATATGAATGTCGGCGGCGCCCTGCGTTGGCAGGACAAGAGCGTGATCGGGTACTACGGGCTTCAACAACTGCCCGCGCCAATCACGGCCTATGATCCCAATCGTCCGATCTATCAGGAGGCGCAAATCTACGTGGATCTGCTGGTCGGCTATCGCACGAAGCTTTTCAAAGACAGGGTGCGGGCGACCTTTCAGCTCAACGCCCGCAACATCACTGAAAAAGGCGGCCTGCGTCCGGTGGGAGCGTTTCCGGACGGCACGCCAAACGCCTACCGCATTGTTGACCCGAGGCAGTTTATTCTCAGCGCCAGTTTCGAGCTGTAAGCGGGGAACGACCCGAGCCCGGTTCGCCGGGTTAATTACCGGCCTTCACTTTCCTTCGGCAACTCCATGGCGTTGCCGGACGAAGGCCTTTGACGTTTGCTCGTCCGGTAGTGGACCCATGCCGCCGCAGCCTCTCATCGATAAATTCGGACGGGCACTTGACGGGAAACCGCTTGGTGAGAATGATGAATTAGAGCGATGCAATCGATTCCGAAGAATCCCGTTATGGCCGATGTCGCACGCCTGGCTGGATGCGACCCGAGCACCGTGTCACTGGCGTTGCGCAATGATTCCCGCATCAGCATAGCGACGAGGGAAAAAGTGGAGCGGGCCGCTAAAAAACTGGGCTATCGCGTTCATCCCATGGTGGCTGCTTGGGTAGCCCGTCGGCGGGCCCGGCATCCATCCCCGCAGGCGGTGCCATTGGCTTATCTGATCTGCCATCCTGCCGGTGTCACTTGGGGGGAGGATCCTCATTTTGCGAGTATTCTGGAAGGAGCGCGTGCGCGAGTCCAAGAAGTAGGATATCGGCTTTATTCGTACCGGCTGACCGACTATGAGAACAAGATTCCGGCCCTCAATCGGGTATGGTTTACGCGGGCGGTCCAAGGGGTGATCATCGGACCGACGTTGCGTCAACATTCAATCGAAGGCATTGACTGGGGAAAATTCAGCACGGTCACTATTGGCTATGCACTTACCAGCCCGTCCGTGAACCGGGTGACGGAAGACCATTACCATGGGGTGAAAATCGCATTCGAGGCCTGCCTTGCAGGAGGCCATCGCCGGATCGGCCTTGCGATTACCGGCAATCATCATGCCCTCAGGCGGGAAAGATGGATCGGGGCATACCTGGCGGAACAGGTTCAGAGGTTGCGGCGGAGCGAAAGATTGACGATTTTGCAGTCTGAAAAATCGATTGGCACGATCGATAGCAGCACTGCGGAGAAATGGTTGGTGATAAACAAGCCCGATATCATCCTGTCGGACCAACCCGCAAGATGGGAGAGGAAGGGCGTTCCGGCCATGGGCTTCGCCATTACCGGGGAGGAGCCCTCCCCGGGCGTACATGAAAACAATCGGGGGATCGGCCGTCATGCGGCCGACCTGCTCATTGCCATGCTTCAGCGAAACGAACGCGGACTGCCGAGTTCGCGACAGACGGTGTTGGTCGAGCCCGAATTCCAGAAATAAGCGAAATTGCTTGTCGCTGGTCTGCTGGCTCAGGAGCAGTTTCGCCGTTGGGAAAAAAAGACTTTTGCTTTTGTCGGCCTCGGCTCATCGACCGGCTTCAAATGCCGCCAAGGTTGATCAGATTGTATCCGTTTGCCGTCAGCCGGCGGTTGGCTGCATAGAAGCGATGGGCATAACGGGCTCGGGCAGCCGGCGTGTCACTGGCTGTAGAATTGACCCACAGTCGCAGTCGTCCGTCTGCATGGTAACTCAGCAATTGCTCTCCGTCATGCGGGGTGATTTTGCAGAGCAACGCGACTGCGCCGCCTACGGTGCCGAGTTTGTTTCCGTCGGCGCCGAAGATCGTGCCGTCACCGCCGGCGGCACCGCGAACGAACTCATGGCATCCGTCCCCGTCTAGATCGACCGGCATGGTTTTGTAGGCGGGCGGGCCTTTGGCTTGGGGGGTTCCCGTCCGGGCCATCCAAAGGTATTCGCTGATATTGTCATGGAAACGTCCATCGGGACCGCACGTCTTCGCGCCTACCTTGACTGCGGCTGCCAGCGGCGCGCGTTCCCGTCCGAGGCGTGCAATCCATCCCATGTCCATGTGCCCCTCGTCCAAGGCGCCCCAGCGGCGGTTGCCTGTTCTATTATAGACCGCTACCCGGGGGCGGAGCGGCCGCCGTTCGCGATCAGGATAATTGTAATTGGTCACCGGGGTTTCGCGGCAGGTAAAGACCGACCACTCGCCGGTGGACTCATTAAGGAAAGGCTGGATAACATCAGAATGTCCGTCGTATTCGTCCCGGTCGGCACAAAATATCTCCATTCCATCGTCGAAGCGCATCAAACGTTCACCCCAGAAAAACTCATCATTGCCATCGCCATCCCAATCCACCACCGGGGTCATGTGCGAGCCGCGGGCTCCCGAGGTATCGGCTCCGATAGTGATTTCCCAACGCTTGGTCATGTCGGAATTCCAGCCTTGTAAGTACATGGCTGCATAGGTGCCTTGGGCGGTGACCGACACGGGTTGGCGTTCCACCATCCCGCCAAATAAGAAATTGCGGTAGGCGTAACTCGTATAGCTGCGCTCAAGTTGCCCGGGCCATGGCCACTGTCCGGTGGTGCGCCCGGTGATTGCATCAATCCTTTCGAGGACGCGGGTACGATGGGATAACGGATGCTGGGCATCCGTGTTGCCGACGAGATAGATCTCGTCGATGCCGTCGCCATCCATATCTATTGGGTAAATGGGGGTGAACCAGATACCCGGCACAATAGCTCGGCCTAGATCCCGTTGCCATAGTATGCTTCCCTCCACGGAGCAAAGGGCGAGTTTCAGGGTGTCGGTGGGATAGAAAAACATCTCGGGGTAGGGATCCACATCGAAGTCGGCACAATAGGCGGTGAGAAACGCCGCTGGTTCACCGGAGCCGAGATTGACGGGGACGGCGCGGCACTGCCCGATGGATTGACCAAAGTTGATTTCCGAGTGGACGTGAAGATTCATGGAAGAAATTCAGTTGGACGGTGAACGTGGACTTTCCTCCGGCCCCGGACCGTGCGGGACAAACGTCGCGTCATCCGTAACCAGCAGCCGGTCGATGGCCATCCCATCCGAGCGCCGCAGCAATGTCAGCCGATGATGACCGTGAGAAAGGACCAGGGGCGATGCGAGCTTGCTCCAGGACCAGCCCTGTTCATCGCCGGACTTCGCGACGATGAAGGGCACCGGGCTGCCATGAGGACTTCGGACTCTCACGGAGTTGATCAAGACATAGAAAGATGGGGTCTGATGTGGCAGGTCCGCTTTCGATCGAATCCAGAGATAGTGGGGACCATGGCCATCGGTGACGAGGTCCCACTCAAGGGAGGCGGCTTCGTTGTCGGGGGCGATTGTACCGGACGGGGGCAAGGCCACAGCCAATGTCCCGACCGCTCCGGACAGGCGGACATCGCTCCAGGAGAACTGGTCGCCATTCGCGGCTCGACGATTGGCGTGTTCCGCCTCCATGACACTCATTCCATCATTGCCGCCAAAAGGCCGCAGGTCGGCAATCAGCACCGATTCCGATTGCAGTTCCGGTTCTAGCGGGCGGCCTAGGTACGCATCCGTCGGATTGGCGGAAGGATCAGTCCGTTGCCAGACATGGACGAGAGGACCATCGGAGGCGGGTAACGTAAACCGGTGGCCTTCGTTGCCGGTCCATGGGAGTTGGGTTGAATTGAGCGTCAGCGGATCCCATCGAGTCACTTCCCACCGGGAACCGATTTCGACCGACAGAGTAATGGAATCCCCGAGCGGGAACTCTTGTTTCGGAGTAAAGAGCAAATAGGTTCGGCCGGGTTCGGCCAGCACTACGGAGCCGGAAGGAAGTCCGCTGAAGGGGTGAAGGTCCGGCTGGGGACTCAGTCGCCAGAAAGGAAGTTGGTCGATTTTTTGGCGGAGCCACCTGAGGTTATTCGCAGAGGTGTGCTCATCTGCATTGAAGTTCCCCCAAAAATATTGGCCTTTGGGTTTGGCGTTTTTGTAGCCGGTGGACGCGTAGCCACCGCCGGCAAAAACGCCGAGAATTGCCGTGATCGCCTGTGACTTGGTCACTCGATCGCCCATTCCTTCATAAGCAGCCTCGTCGTTGAACACCGGCTGATTGGAACCGGCAAAAGCAAAATTGCGACGCAGATGCCGCGCCTGTCCGTCCAAGGTGTAATTCTTCAATTGGGTTATAGCGTGGTCACTCCAGATGGGTCGGGAGTTCAAGGAGGTATTCCAGTTCCCCGAATCGCCATGGACGCTCAGCGGCGTGGGGTAGGCGAGAAATCGGCGCATGATGCCGCCGAGCTGCGCTATTTCTGCCGGAGTAAATGTTGGCGCCTTCGTGTTGTATTCATTTGTGAGGCAGAACCACACATTAGGAAAAGATCCGTACCGCGCGGCGAGATATCTCAACCATGGGGTTGCATCACCCCCGTTTGCATCGGCCAGCAATGCCCTGCGCCCCAGGGGACTATCCACCCCGTTGAGAATCAAATCGGCGATCAGATCGACGGACATTGCCGACTGCACGGCCCGGTCCACGCGTTGAAACCATTGCGGGTTCGGCCGGATGCTGTGGTCTCCGTTGTTGGTCCCGGCGCCCTGATCGTCGAAAAATGTCCTGATCTCCGGATGTGCATACAGATCGTTGACGACGGAGAACCGCAGTTTGTTGAAATAGGCGGCATTGCCGACGACATCATTATCGATGGTGGACCCATTGGCGCCTTCATCGGTTTGTCCGCTCACGAAGTCGTAATGAGTATTACCGATGATATAAGGGTGGGAACCATCGGAACGACGATACCATCGGTTTCCCGTCAAAGGCTCGGGCATCCAAAAACCTGGCCGCCCGGACGGACGCACGATAAAAGTGTCGCCTTCATGCTGATGTTCTAAAGCAGGTAAATTGGCTTTGGTGCGGGTGATCGTCCAGAGCCCGGGAGTGGGGGGGCAGAAGCGTACCCGAAATACGTTGCCGGTGGTTCCTCCCTTGCCGTCCCCATCCCAATATCCAGCCAGTGTGATGGAAGGAACCTCGCGCGTGTCCGAAGTGAAAGTGACTTCAAGGAGGACATCACGGGCCGGTGAATCCTTCGGGTGCTGTACGGGGCCGATAAACGAGATTTCCACGACTTCATAGGTGCCCATCTCCGTGCGGATGGAGTTCACCGCCGATGATACCGCTTTTGCAAAAATGGCCGAAGCGGTGAGCAGAGAAAGGAGTAATGTGACACTACGCCCCAAGCGCAGTAGTCTTGGTAAATGATATGATATTGTGGAAATCACGCGATACATAGAGATCCGTTTCTTGTGAAGAATTTCATGGGGCGGGGGCGGCAAAACTTGCTGACGAGTGCGGAGCAGTTGGAGGTGAACGCCCGTTGGAAGGAAATAATCCGCCGCATCCTGGAGGACAACTTTGGAATCAAGGGGCCCGAGCCTCCAGCGCTGCCAGCCCCGGTCTGAAAACGCCGTCCACGACGGAAAAAATCACCCCGAAATCCGGCGACCAATCTCACCGGCCATATCTTCAACTGCCGTTTTTAGGCTGACGCGGGGGCGTCCGTGGCTGCTATGTGGGGAGGTGTTCATGGAAGGGAGGAAGCCAGCTGGGGGCGGAGACCGCGCCACACGCAGAAGGCGGCAAAGGTGAGCAGTCCGGCAAACAGCCAGAAAACGTCGGTGAACCGTCCGGTGTTCTGGACGTAGCTGCCGACCAACTGGACGACGATGGCGGCGGCGAACGTCTCGATGCAATTGGCGAAGCCGGTGACGGTTCCGACGCGCGCGGGGTTCACCTCTTGCTTGAACGCCCAGAGGTTGGCGGTCCAGGCGCCGATGCCCGCAGCGAACAGACCCATGAGGATGACGGCGTAATCGAGCGAGCGGGTGGAGGGAATCAGCATCCCGGCCATGGTGAGCGCGTAGGCCGCGAGCATGACGCGCCGCCGGGCAACGCGCACGGCCAGACCACGCCGGGCGAGGAGCATGACAGCGAGACCGCCCAGCCAGAGCCCGGCATCCTGAAAGAGATAGACAAAGACCAGCCGGTTGCCGAGGACCTGGGAAAACCCGACCTTCCACTCGTGGGTGAAATACTGCGGCAGCCATTGCGACAGAAAGTAGAGGCCGGGCACGGTGCCGACGCCGATGCCCACGACAATCCAGAAGGCGCTGTTGGAAAGAATCGGGCCGATGCCGGCAAACAGGCCGCCGGACGGCACATCCTCGACGGCCGGCCGGGCCCAGCCGGCGCAGAAGCGCTCCGGTTGGCGGAAGATGAGCAGCCATGGGACGACCCAGGTCAGGCCGAGCGCCCCCGAAACCAGAAAGCTTGATCGCCAGCCGTAGGAGTTGGAAAGAAAGATGACGAGCTTCGGCGCGACGAGCGTGGCGATGACCGAGCCACTGGCAAAGATGCCTGAGGCGAGGGCATGCTGCGCCGGGGGAAAAATCCTCGCGATGATGAAGATTCCTAGGGGAAAATTCACCGCCTCGAAGACGCCGAGCAGCGCGCGCAGGGCGAGCAACTGACCGTAGCTCGTGGCCCAAGCCACGGCGACGGTGGTGAGGGACCAGCCCAGCACCATGAAGGCGAAGAACCAGCGGACGGACGCCATCCGGTCGATCAGCGGCCCCAGTCCGATTTGGCAGAGCGCGTAGATATAGATGAAGGTGGCCAGCAACTGACCGCGCTGGGTGAGATCGAGCGAGAACTCGCGGGCGACCGGCTCGATCGCCACGCTCAGCGTCTGGCGGTCGAGATAGTTGAGGAAGGTCGCATAGAACAGGATGGCCAGAACCACCCAGCGCCAGTTGCGGGAATACCACGAGTTCATCGGCGGGGCCATGCGGTCAATGCGCCGGCTGGACAAGCCAGCGCTCGCGGATGAAGACAAACACCATGATGAGGGCGAAGGTGAAGAGCCCGGCGAAGACGGCGAAGACCACGCCGAAGCCGCCGGATATGGTAGGCCTTGTCGGAGAGAGAGGTCTCCTGATCGGAAGTGAGATGCTTCATGGTGGAACAGGGCGCTCAGAATGCCGGAGGCAGCGCACGGTCGCAAGGTGCCGATAGTGCAATGGATTGAATCCGTTTGTCCGGTGGCCGCGGGGCTAAAGGCGTTTGAAGTGAAATATCGCCGCCCGGCTGCCAAGCGAGTTGAAAGTGTAGTCGCCGGTGACGTCGGAGGTGAGTTCGGTGGCGGCCTTGGCCACAATATAGTAACAGCTGACGCTCCAGCGCCCGGCCGGCAGTCGGGAGACTATGCCCTCGAGCGTCCGGTTGGTGCCGAGCACGTATTCGTGGCCGGGACAGGCAAGGCCTACATCAATCGAATCAGGATGGAATACGCAGCGCGTGAACAGCAGTTCAGCTCGGGCGACTCACGTGCCGTCAATCCGCGCGTTGTCCGCGCGGTTTTTCGGGGTAGAGTTTATGTCGCTTTCCGCGGCATTCTCCCGCAGGTGGGTTATACCAATCGCCCCTATTATTTAGCCGATTGTCAACACGAGGTGCGCGAAGCGCGCTGTGGCGATCCAGCTCGATTGCTTCGTCGCGTCGCTTCTCGCAATCACAGTCCAAAAATCACGGGGATTGGTATTACGCGTTGGGCGCACGCCCGGGTCGTCTCCCCATGAAGGTGATTCCGTTCTGGCGCGGCCGGACTGCGCTGGCCTGACGCTCAGGGAGAGACGTCACCGCTCAGGGCCTTATCGATCCAATGTCGGATGCGCAGCAGGCCATCCGTCCGCTTGGGATCGTCCGGCTTCATCGTGCTGAGGAGATTAACCACGGTCGCGGCGTAGTCGTCGCCATTGGCGGTGAGCAG
>PPFU01019761.1_pt1 | contig 11929 bp, 7 predicted proteins | sample 1535991 | NCBI WGS metagenome assembly PPFU01 (sample SAMN04901290, study PRJNA319586) | Hypolithon metagenome, whole genome shotgun sequencing project. | isolation source: Antarctic Hypolithon | place: Antarctica: Miers Valley | collected 2014 | reverse complement strand
CACGATGAACGCCGACGGCTCGAACAAGCAGGTGCTCGTGCGCGACGCTGACTTCGCGCGCGCCATGCAGCAGCCGGGCGCGTCTTCCTCTAAATCAACCCCGCTTTCGCCTATGCCATAGCCCGAACGCAACGCGGACAGCAGGCAGCACCGAGATACCAGCTCAGTCGCTGCCCACCGCCCGCACGAGACCACGCACACAACGCTCACCAGTACCACACCAGAGAGGTCATCGATGATCTACTGCTCCCGCTACGTGGCGGCCCGCGCGGCGTTCCTCGTCGCCACCGCGTGCTTGCTGCTCACTCTATCAACGCCTTCCGTGCTCGCGCAGGAGCGTGATCTGACACCTGAAGAGCTTGCACATCTGCAAAGCCAGCCCTTCGTCCTGCTCGACAACCAGGGACGCGCACTACCTGGCAACGACGCACGGCTGAAGCCCGGAACCTACCAGAAAGGCGAGGTGATCGTGCGCTTCGTACCCGGCGTGATCGACCTTCCGGGTGAGGTGAAGCGTGCTGCGCTCCCGCAGCAGGCAGCAGAGAAGGCAACACTCGTCAAAAGTGCAGCGGCCCGCAGTGCTTTCGAGCAGCTAAACGTGCGCGCGCTCAGGCGTGTTTTCGACGGCGCACGTCCCGACGTGCGCGAAACGGTCGAGACCGACAGCGGGCAGGTCGTCTTACCTGATCTGTCGCAGATCTACGTGATCGAGTTGCCGCTCGAAGCCGACGTTGAAGCGGCGATTGCAGCCCTTGGAAAGCTTCCCGGTGTGCTCTACGCAGAGCCGAACGTGCTTTTTCGGCTCGAAGGTGCGCTCCCGCTGGCCTACGCTGAAAGGCTGCCTACCTCGATTCTCCAGATGCCGAGTGCGTCCCCGGTATCGCCTGCTGATCCGCGCTACGCGCAGCAGTGGGGTCTCGAACAGGCTAATGACAAAGACATCGACGCCGAAGGCGCATGGGACATCCAGCATGCTTCGCTTGCCACCAAGATCGCCATCCTCGACTCGGGCATCGACTACACGAACCCGGATCTCGGTGGCACGATGGGGTCGAGTGCGAAGGTCTACGGCGGCTACGACTACGTCAACAGCGACTCCGACCCTCGGGACGACAACTTTCACGGCACGCATGTGGCGGGCATTGCCGCCGCGCTCACGAACAACTTCAACGCCTCGGGGCAGCGGGAGGGGATCGCGGGTGTGGCTGGCGGGTGGGACTACAATGCACAGAACGGCAGCGGCAACAAAGGCGCGCAGCTTGTCGCCCTGAAGTTTTTGGCCAGCAATGGTTTCGGCTCCTCTGCTAACGCTGCGAATGCCATTCATGCTGCATCAGGGTCGGGCTCCCTGGGTTCGGCGATCCTGAACAACAGTTGGGGATGTTTAGGGTCGGGTTGCCGGAGTGAAACGATCCGTGGTGCTATTGACTACGCAACGCGAAACGGTCGCGTATTCGTAGCGGCAAAGGGTAATGAGGACTCTACAGAACGGAACTACCCCTCTGACTACGACGGCGACTGGGTGATTTCAGTGGGTGCTGTGCGGAGCGATGGGCTGCGTGCCATAAGCCCTGATCCGGGCTGGGGTTTTAGCGGAGGAGGCAGCAACATGGGAAACGGCATAGACGTGGTGGCTCCCGGTACGGCCATTGTCTCGACGATGCCGACGTACACCACGGGATTGATGAGTTCCAAGGGGTGGCCCACTCATTATGCAGGAACGGGGGCCTTCGGACAGGGCGAAGCCATCAGCGGCACATCGATGGCTGCGCCGCACGTCTCCGGTATTGCGGCACTCTTGCGCGCCGAGTTTGCTCAGCAGAACCTCTCGTGGCACCACCAAGTCGCCGAGGGCATCATCAAAGCCACTGCCGTTGATGACAACTTCATAGCGGGTTATGACGACGAGTACGGCCACGGTCTCGTCAACGCCGAAGCTGCGCTAAAGCGGATGCGCGCACCCTATGTGCTGCAACGCCTATATGCCACAGGCGGTACCACAATTGCTACGGCAAACATCTCGACCTTCGTCATGCTGGGCTCCACCGGGGCGACGCAGCCGGGGGCCAATCTCAGCGCTGGCACGTACAGTGCCGTGCGTCACACGGTTGAGAAAACCGTCGCCATTACCGGCTTTACCGGTACCCCCGACGTATTCTGCCGAGGCGTCAACGGCGCGAAAGGATGGTCGGCAGCCAACTATAACTATGGCACGGGTTTTTGCGAGGTCGTAAGCAGTAGCGCGTCGAGCGTTACACTGCGTACGTACGTCTATAAGATCTACAATCAGATCGGGCAGTATCTCGGCTGGTATCCCACCACGCCGGAGGGTGTCATCTACCAGTACACCATTAACGGCATTCCCTACGTCTCGCCGTTTGTTGCTACCATCAGTGGGCCAGGCAGCCTCGGCTACAAGCAGTCCGGCCAGTGGACGGCCTCCTACTCCGGCGGCACCAGCAGTGGCACGCCCACCTACCACTGGTACAGCCGAAACGTCGGCTCCTCTACGTGGATCGACACGTACTTCTACGGGCAGACCTACACCCAGACGATGTTCTCGTCGAGCTTCGAACTGCGCGTGGACGTCACTCGTGGCACCGACACGGCCACGGATTACCACACCGTTTATTATGACGACGGAGGCGCTCTGCGCGCCACTTCACCGGATGCACTGCCGGAGGTGTTCGCGCTGCACGGGGCAGCACCTAACCCGGCCCATGATGTTACCGACATTCATTTCGATCTGCCGGAGGAGGCTCACGTCCGCGTGGTGGTCTATGACGTGATGGGGCGCGAGGTCGCACGGATTGTGGACGAGACGCGGCAGGCAGGTGCGCACACGGCGCGTTTCGAGGCGTCGGCGTTGCCGAGCGGGGTGTACCTCGTGCGGATGACGGCAGCGGGCGCAAGTGGGCCGTTCCAGCAGACGCAGCGGCTGACACTGGTGCGCTGAGACAGGATCAGGTTTCACACAGCAGGGGCGGCGTCCACACCGGGCGTCGCCCTTTTGCTGTGGCATAGAGCCCTCACCGCCGAGGAAGACAAGCACAAGCCGCTCTCTGACCAGGCGATCGCCAAGATGCTCGAAAAGCGCGGCTTTTCCATCGCGCGGCGCACCGTCACCAAGTACCGCGAGCAGCTCGGTGTGCCCGTAGCCCGGATGCGAAAGGAGATCGTGCTGGGCTGAGCCGCGCCCCACAGGCACCAGGACGCGGGCCGGACGGAAAAACATTCCGCGCTTCTGCGCCTGCGCCCACGGCCATGTCCGGAGTTGCGGGTAGCGCGCAGGCGATAGGAAAATAATTCCGACCGTCTCTTTTCGGATGCACAGTCGCCGGTGCTAAATCTGTAAACGGGCATCGTGTCAACGAAGTCGAGGCAGGGTCAGAAAAGAAAACGCCCCTCCTCTGGAAGCTGTAGAATTACAGAACCGGGAGCGTCAGCAGGCGGTTGTGCTGCCAAAACACGCTTACCACATGCCTTCTTTTTCCGTCGCGCACCGCCCCGAGTACAACCGTTTCGAGATCGCCGTGGGCGAGGATATCGCCCTTGCAGCGTACGAGCAGGCGGGTGGGCAGCTTATCCTGACGCACACCGAGGTGCCACCGGCGCACCAGCAGCAGGGCATGGGAAGCGCGCTGGCCGAGGCAGCCCTTGCGTATGCGCGCCAGAACGAGCTACAGGTGGTGCCGCAGTGCGCATTCATGGCAGCCTACATACAGGCACATCCCGAACACCAGGCGCTGGTTCCGGAAGCGTTACGGCGTTGAGCAGAGGTAGAGGCACGGCATTTGTATCACGATGCGCTACCCCCCTGCGAGGTCATAAGCTTTTGAGTTTTATGGCCTTCCGATTTTACCTGCTGCCTGCCCATGCTTAGAAACAGGCTCTGCCACGTAGTGTGTGCTGCCCTTCTCTGTAGTCTGGGGCTGAGCACTACAGCGCTGGCGCAAACCCCGGCCCTGCGCAACCTGCACGCCCCCGGCGCGCTGCCCCTGCACGTCTACCCACCCGGTGCATACCCGGGCAAGCCCTCTAACTGGGGCATGACCACCAGTAGCTCGGGCGCTGTATTCATTGGCAACGAAACCGGCGTGTTCGCAGTGCGCGGCGCGCATATGTCCGGGCTGATCCCGGTCGCCAACCACAGCATCGTGCGCGGGGTGGCGCAGGGGCCGGACGGGCACGTGTATGTTGGCGGCAGCAATGAACTGGGCGTCCTCCTCCCCGATGCCGCCGGCACGCTGCGCTACGCATCGCTGCTGAAGGAGATACCCGAGGCGGACCGGGACTTTCAGGATGTATGGCAGGTGATGGCGTACGGCGAGGACGTGTTTTTCTGTACCAACCGCCAGCTTATGCGCTGGACGCCCGCCCGCCGTGAGATGAAGGTCTGGCGCTTCAGTGCAATGATCGGGCTGGTAAAAGGCGCCGAGTCGCCTGTGGTGCAGCACTTCGGCGACGGCACCCTGCTGCACCTTGAAGGGGCTGACTGGCGGCCATTTATGAGCGCGCCAGCCATTCTCAAAGAGGAGACAGCCCATCTGATGGTGCCGCGCGTCGCGGGTGACTCGCTTGTGGTTACCGAACGCGCCATGTACCGGATGTCCGGCGGCACGCTTCGAGGTGTTGCGTCAGCGCTTGACACGATGGCTACCCGCACCGGCGTGTACGGTGCGTCCCTGCTACCCGGGGGATACTTCGCTATCGGCACCCTTTACGACGGTGCGCTTATTCTCGACAGCGAGGGCGCGCTCGTGCGCCGCATCTCGAAAGCCGAAGGGCTTCCCGACAACGTCGTGCTGGCCGTAGAGTACGACGGCAACGGCAACCTGTGGCTCTGCCTGGAACGGGGGCTCGTAAGGATAGAACTGGATTCCGGCGTCACCTTGTTTGGCGAAAGGGAAGGCCTGCAGGCCGACGCGCTCGCACTCGCGCGGCACGGATCAGATCTTTACCTCGGCGGCCTGCGGCAGCTTGCGCAGATGCCGCGCACGCCGGGCACGCCACTCGCCGATCTTTTCACGCCCGACGACGACGTGCTCGGCCTTTATCCTACGCCGCAGGGGCTGCTCGTTGGCATGACCGAAGGCGTCCGCGTTTTCCGTGCGGGACGCATAGAAGACATTCCGGGCCTAAAGGTAGAGGGCGATTACACGGCTACCTTTCTGCGCAGCCGCGTAGACACCACCCGGCTCTACGTAGGCTACCGCCGCGGCCTGGCGATCCTGCGCCTCGACCGCGGCCAATGGGTTTTCGCCGATACCGTTGCCCAGGTGCAGGCCTTTGTCACCGGCATGGCCGAAGCTGCTGATGGGAGCCTGTGGCTGGGTAGTACCAACGAAGACCTCTGGCGCGTCTCTTTCGGGGCGCAGGCTACCCACGTCACCCGGTTCGGGGCGGAGCACGGCATGCCACAATTGACGGTGACGCCGGTGCGCATAGAGGATCAGATCGTGATCTACACCCCTGCCGGCTTTTACCGCCCCCGTGGCAACCGCATCGTTCCGGACTCCTCCGCCCTTGCGGCCCTTTTCGACTATGCGCCCCGCGACATCAGCGCGCTGCAGGTCGGTGATGATGGCGTGCTGTGGATGATCGTGGACGACGCGCCGGGCATGGCACGTCCCACGGAAAGCGGCTACCGGTGGGAGCCCTTGCCTGACCGCGTGGTGCAGCGCAGTGCAGCACGCGAAATCTGGCACGTTGACGGGGCTACCTGGGTGTCGCAGACCAACAGGCTGGTGCGCCTGCAGACAGGGGCAAAGCCTGAAACGGCATTTGCTACCCATCTCGTATCTGTGCGGCATGTGCAGCGCGACTCCGTGCTGTACGGAGGCTTTGGGCCCGTGTCGGCACCCAACCTCACCAACCGCAGCGGCGTGCATTTCGCCGTGAGCACGCCCTTTTACGACGGCGTGCAGTACCGCTACCGCCTCGACGGTTTCGACGAGCAATGGTCGGCGTGGACAGACGCAGCCTCGCACGAGTACTCGACGCTGCAGCCCGGGCAGTATGTTTTCCGCGCGCAGTCGCGCAGTCGCCATGGCCAGCTCAGCGAAGAAGCCACGTACGCCTTTAGTATCCTGCCACCGTGGTACGCGACCCTGCCGATGCTCGGGCTTTACGTGCTGTTGTCACTGCTTATTGTTGGGCTATGCGTGGTGATGGCACTGCGCTGGCAGCGCAACCGCACCGAGACTGGCAATCGGATGCTCGAGGAAGAAGTGCACGCGCGCACCCGTGAGGCAGAGGCGCAGAAAAAGATGCTCCGGCACCTCAACAGCACCCTCAAAGACTCCAACGCGCGGCTTCAGGAGCTCAGCGAGCAGAAGTCGCGCCTGCTCAGCATCGCCGCGCACGACCTCAAAACGCCTCTCGCCAACATCTACAGCCTGGCCGATCTGCTGCTCGAAGAGCGACACGAGGGGCCGCCCAACTACGAGTTTGTCGAACTCATCCACACCTCGGCCCGGCAGATGAGCGACCTGATAGACGACGTGCTCAGTTCCTCGGCTGCCGAGGCGGGGAAGGTGGGGCTGCACCGCAGGCGGGTGGACTTTGCCGAGATGGCGGGCCAGGTGGTGCGGCAGTGCACCATCATCGCCGAGCGGAAAGAGCAGCGAATCGACATCGAGGTAAGCCCACAGGAGGCCGGGTTCGAGATCGAGGCGGATGAGATGCGCATTACCGAGGTGATGACCAACCTGCTCAGCAACGCCGTCAAATACTCGCCGGTAAACACCCGCATCCAGGTGCGAGTCGAGCGCCTGGGTGAAGCCGTCAGCTTTGCCGTGCAGGATCAGGGGCCGGGCCTCAGCGAAGCCGACCGCGAGCAGCTGTTCCAGCCTTTCCAGCGGCTGTCGGCGCAGCCTACGGGCGGCGAGTCGTCCTCGGGGATGGGCCTTTACATCGTGCAGCAGTACGTGCAGATGCACGGCGGCACGGTGGGCGTAGAAACCGTGCCGGGGATGGGCAGCGTGTTCTCATTCTGGCTGCCCGTGCGGCCCGGCGGCGTCACGCCGCGCGCCATGCTCGCGCATGCCGGGCCAGGAAATCCAGCGTAAACGTCTGCACACGGCCATCGCCGCCGCGGAAGGTGACCGCGCTCCACCCCTTCGGCTTGACAGGCATGAACCGGTGGTGCCGGTAGCAAAACACGTCGCCACGTAGCGCGTGGATAAGTACCTGCTCGTACTGCGAGCGCCGCACCTGCTTTTCCGAAAACAGCGCATCCCAGCGGCAGGCACGGCCCACATCGTCGTAGGCCGCCGGGCGGTCGGGCAGGTCGAGTAAGGCGGGTGTGTGGCCGTGCATGAGGCCCATCAGCAGGCGTAGCGTGAACGGGTTGGCGATCTGGCGGATGGGCGTCAGAAAACGGCGAAAGACGATCTGGGCGATCTCACGCAGCGTGTGGTAGGGCCGGGCATCGCCGGTGAGACGGCGGTACGCGTCCGACACCTTCCAGAGGGGGGCGTCGGGGCCGGCCTCGAACGGGCTGCCCGCGGCAAAACTCGTCGCGTGCGCGAGCCACCCTTTCCGCGACGTGTGCGGGATGGGGCGGAAGCCCTGTATCGTCGGGATCGCCATGCGGTCGAGCATGTCAGGCGCGTACGAGGGCCACGTCATCACCTCGCGCACGATGCCGGTGATAAGCGCCGCCGTGGCGATGGAAAGCGCCGGCGCGGGCGAGAAGTCTATCGTGATCTCGACGCGGTCGCCACGTGGGCGCACGCCGACGCCCGTCGAGCGGCGGTTGGCGGCCACGAGCATGGCCGGGGCAGGCAGGATGTGCGCCAGCAGCCACGCGAGGTGCTCGACGGTGCGCTCGGTGCCGCGCTCGGCCGCGGGCAACTCGAACGACACGTTGTAATGCGCCGAGAACCCCTGCAGCGTGGCTTTGCGGCCCGTGCGGGCCTCCCAGTCGTCCAGCCCTTCGCGCACCAGGTGAAGCCCTTCCCACAGCGACCGCCCCGCGCGTGCCGCGCAGCCGTAGGCGATCTCGATAACGGGCGTAGCGACCTCGATGACGCCGGTGTCGAAATAAACGGCACCGCCGGTGGGCAGGTGGTACGAGGTGCCCTCGCGGTGCACGAGCGGCCCCTTCAGAAACGCACGTGGATCGCCGAAAACGCGCTCCGGCGTCGTCTGCACGCCATCCACGAACAGCGTGCACTCGGCTTCGAGTCCCAGCGCGGCCATTTCGAGCGCGGCAGGCGGACGGGCGGTCTTGCGCGCCTCGGCCTTGCCGACAGGCCCGAGCGGGCCGAAAAGCTTGCGATATGAATCAGACTCCGTCATGGCGCGGCGTTGGGCGGCGTCAGGGTGAAATAGCCGAGGCTCAGGTGCAGGTGGTCGTCCGCCTGGCCTGGGTCTGCGCCGTAGGGCGCGATCCACACGCCGGGCAGCAGCGCCTGAATGCGCGCTGCATAATCTTCGATGGCGTCCCGGGTGTCGAGGAAATCGTCGCCGACGCGGTACAGGTCGGCGGCGGTGCCCCAGGCGTGGTCGAGCGCGTCGGGCGTGGTGCGCTGGTGCGCAGGCGAGCGGTAGCCGCCGTTAGCCGACACGTGCACGTACGTCCCGAAGGTCTGTCGGAGCACGGACAGGTGGGCGGCCAGCGCGGTCACGGCGCAGGGCACGTAGCGCGGAAACTGGTGTAGCACGTGCGCCTCGTGGAGATCGACGTGGATAAACTCGTACAGACCGAAGCTGGGCGCGAGCACGGTTTCCGTGGCCACGTCCCACGACGGGATCTCGTAGAAAAAGCGCGGCAGCGCGCGCTGGCGGCCCTGCGCGTCCTCAACCGTCGCGCCGGGGCGTAGCGCCCCCCGCACGTCGTCGGGCAGGCCGAGGCCGTCGACGACCTTGAGTTTGAAGGTCGGATCAGCCATTTTTTTTCGGGGCGACAAACGTTTCGTAGAGCATGCTGCTGAGGCGGGCGACAAGCGCGGCGCGGCCGCCGTTCACGTCGGCATCCCACTCGGTGAGCACGGCAAGCGCGTACGGCTCGCGGTCGGGGAGAAAGACAAGCCCGGCGTCGTGCTGCACGGTCGATATCTCGCCTGTCTTGTGGGCGATGCGCGCTTCGTCCCGCACTTTCTCAGGCAGCCCGGCGGGGATGCCGCTTTTAAAGGCCTGCTCGAACAGGATGTCGAGCATCGTCTTGCGGCTGCTGTCGGAAAAGCCGTCGCCATCGTGGATAAGGCGCAACAGCGCCACGAGGCCGTCGGCAGAGACTTCGTTGTTGAGGCCCGCGTCGAAGGCTTTTTCATCTTCCACGCCGCGCACCAGCTCGACGCCCGCGACGCCGTGCTTTTTGAGCGCCGCCGCGGCAGCGGCCGCGCCCACGAGGTCGAAGAGCAGGTTGGTGGCGAGGTTGGACGAGGTGACGATCATGTGGTGCGCCAGCGGGCCGAGCTTCATCGTCTTGCCGATGGCCGCGTGGACGTCGCTGTTGGCGTCGCGCCCCGACGAGACGCGGAACGGCGTGCTGTCTGCCGCGCTCCGGAAGCGGTTGCGCACGTGGAGACGGTCGTTGAGGGTAAAGCGTCCCGCCTCCACGCCGTCCAGCAGCGCCACGAGCACGCCCAGCTTGATGGTGCTCGCCGCATGGAAGAGCCGGTCACCCGCGAAGCTGAAGGCGGTGTCGGTCTGGTAGTCGTAAAACGAAACCGCTACAACGTTCGCGCCAGCCTTTTCAGCGGCCTTCTCGATGTCGTGAGCGAGTTGGGTGGCGGCAGCAGACATAGGCAGCGGATAGAACGCGCCAAAGTTAGCCGAGCCGCCCCGGGGCAGTCGTAAAGTCGCTGTTATCGCCCGGCGAAGAAACCACGAGGCGCAGGCAGGGCACGATGCGGGGCAGAACACGCCTGCGCCACAGGGGTGTCAGTCGGCGGCCCTATGCTGGGCCGTTCCACCTCTCTGTCTACTTTTTATGAGTGAGCGTTTCAGGATCGAAGCCGAGTTTACGCCCACCGGCGACCAGCCCCGCGCCATCGCCGAACTCGTCGAGGGGCTGGGGCGCGGCGATACGTACCAGACGCTGCTCGGGGCTACGGGCACGGGCAAGACGTTTTCAGCCAGTCACGTGGTGCAGCAGGTAAACCGGCCCACGCTGGTGATGAGTCACAACAAAACGCTCGCCGCCCAGCTCTACGCCGAGTTCAAGGGTTTTTTTCCCGACAACGCCGTCGAGTTTTTCATCTCCTACTACGATTACTACCAGCCCGAGGCCTACATCGTCCACTCGGACACGTACATCGAGAAGGACATGGCCATCAACGAGAAGATCGACCGCCTGCGGCTGCGGGCCACGAGCGCGCTCGTCTCGGGGCGGCGCGACGTGCTCGTGGTGGCGTCGGTGTCGTGCATCTACGGCCTCGGCTCGCCCGAGGAGTACAAAAAGCAGGTCGTCCAGCTTCAGAAAGGGCGCACGATCCCGCGCAACGAGCTTTTGCACAGCCTCGTCAACATCTACTACGCCCGCAACGACGCCGAATTCGTGCCCGGCACGTTTCGCGTGCGCGGCGATGTGGTAGAGGTTTTCCCGGCCTACATGGAGGATTATGCCTACCGCATCGCGTTCTGGGGCGACGAGGTAGAGCGGCTTACGGTTTTCGAGGCGCTCACAGGCAAGGACACCCGCGAGGAAGAGCTGCTCACCATCTACCCGGCGCGCATTTTCGTGACGCCCAAAGACCAGCTGGAGCGGGCCACGAAAAGCATCGAGGAAGAGCTGCGGTGGCGGCTGGCGATCCTGCGCGAGGAAGGCAAAATGCTCGAAGCGCAGCGCCTGGAGCAGCGCACGCTGTTCGACATCGAGATGATGAAAGAGGTGGGCTACTGCTCGGGCATCGAAAACTACAGCCGCCACATGAGCGGCCACGCGCCGGGCGAGCGGCCCTACTGCCTGTTCGACTATTTCCCGGACGACTACCTGCTCGTCATGGACGAGAGCCACGTGACGGTGCCGCAGGTGCGGGCCATGTACAACGGCGACCGCGCGCGCAAGCTCAACCTCGTCGAGCACGGCTTCCGCCTGCCCTCGGCCCTCGACAACCGCCCGATGACGTTCGAGGAGTTCGAGGGCAAGCACAACCAGGTCATCTTCGTCAGCGCCACGCCCGGCGATTACGAACTCGAAAAAAGCGACGGCATCTTTGTCGAGCAAATCATCCGTCCCACCGGCATCCCCGACCCGCCCATCGAGATCCACCCGAGCGAAAACCAGATCGACGACCTGCTCGAAGAGGTGCGCATCGTGATCGAGCGCAAAGAGCGCGTGCTCGTGACGACGCTCACCAAGCGCATGGCCGAGGACCTGGCCGAGTACCTTGACTCGTTCGGGGTGAGCGTGCGCTATCTCCACTCCGACATCGACGCGCTCGAACGGGTCGAAATCCTGCGCGACCTGCGGCTGGGCGCGTTCGACGTGCTCATCGGCGTCAACCTGCTGCGCGAGGGGCTCGACCTGCCCGAGGTCTCGCTCGTCGCCATCCTCGACGCCGACAAAGAAGGCTTTCTGCGCTCGGACCGCTCGCTTATCCAGACGGCAGGCCGCGCCGCGCGCAACGTCAACTCGAAGGTCATCATGTACGCCGACACTATCACCGGCTCGATGAAGCGCATGATAGACGAGACCGAGCGCCGCCGCGAGATCCAGATGGCCTACAACGAGGAGCACGGCATCATCCCGCAGACGGTGCGCAAGAGCCGCGAGCAGATCATGCGCGGCACCATCGTGGCCGAGGAGAAGAGCAACCCCGAGGGGGCGCCGCAGCGCAGCGTCGAGTACGACCGGGGCGCGCAGTACGCCATCGCCGCCGACCCGCTGGTGAAGTACCTTACCGATGACCAGAAGCGCGACCTGATCGCGCAGATGCAGCGCGAGATGCTGGAGGCTGCCGAGAACCTGGAGTTCGAG
>PPFU01030741.1_pt1 | contig 11930 bp, 10 predicted proteins | sample 1535991 | NCBI WGS metagenome assembly PPFU01 (sample SAMN04901290, study PRJNA319586) | Hypolithon metagenome, whole genome shotgun sequencing project. | isolation source: Antarctic Hypolithon | place: Antarctica: Miers Valley | collected 2014 | reverse complement strand
GCGGTCGCGCGACGCTCGGTGGTCACCTTTCGATCATGCGGATCGACCACTGGGTGAAAAACGTGTTCGTGCTTCCTGGCATCGTGGTGGCGATCTCGCTAACCAATGCCTGGCGCGGCAGCATCGAGTTCATCCCACTGCTGCTCGGGCTGTTCGCCACCGGATTGGTCGCGTCGAGCAACTACGTGGTGAATGAGGTGCTGGACGCGCCGCACGATGCCACGCACCCCACCAAGCGGTTCCGGCCGGTGCCCTCCGGCCGGGTCAACATTCCGCTCGCATACGTCCAGTGGATCCTGCTCGGAGTCATCGGGGTCGGGCTCGGCCTGATGCTCGGCGGGAAGGTTGCCGCGTCACTAGCGGCGCTCTGGGTCATGGGGTGCATCTACAACATCCGCCCGATCCGCGCCAAGGACCTGCCGTATCTCGACGTGCTGACCGAGGCGATCAACAATCCGCTTCGCATGCTGATCGGATGGTACCTCGTGACCAGTGTGGTTCTGCCGCCGGCCTCGATGCTCATCTCGTACTGGATGATTGGCTGTTACTTCATGGGCATCAAGCGGTACGCCGAATTGCGCCATCTGCTCGACCGCGAGACCGCGATCGGGTACCGGAAATCGTTCAAGCATTATACGACCGACCGGCTGCTCGTCTCGATCATGTTCTATGCGTCCGTGGCCATGATCTGTTTCGGCGCCTTCATCGTCCGGTATCGCGCCGAACTGCTCCTGAGCTTCCCGCTGGTGGCGCTGGTGATGGCGATGTATCTCCGCCTCGGCTTCTTCCCGGACAGCGCGGCGCAGAATCCCGAGAAGCTCTACAAGTCGCGGACGCTGATGGCCGCCGTTCTCCTCTGTGCAGTGGCGATGACCTTCCTCTTCCTGACCGACATTCCGCAGATGCTGGAACTCATCGCGCCGACGTTGCCGAGCGCCGTGCAATCGCCGCCCTGATGCCGGCGTTGCGTTCCGCGCGGGCGCGGAATGGCCCGCACACTCGCGGACACGCAGGGTGCCGCCTCCAACGACACACCCCGGCCAGCGAGTGGCGATGAGCGACCTTCGCGATCGAGCGGACTCGGTGCCGGCCCGCGTCGGTCCGATCGATCGGTGGGCGCAGCGCTGGGCCGGGATGGCCATCCTCATCTTCCTCGCGCTGACAATCGGCTACAGCTTCGCGCGCTCGCCGTGGTGGGACGAGGGGCTGTACGCCGACGTCGCCAATCAGGTGGCGCGCGAGGGACAGCTTGGCAGTACCGTCATGGCGCCCGTCGGGACGTTCGGCACGGACGAGGTGTTGCCGAAGATGGACCGGTACACCTACTGGACCACTCCGGCGTACCCCATCGCCGTTGGCCTCTGGTTCCGAGCGGTAGGGACCGGCATGGTCGAGATGCGCCTGCTCTCGGTGCTTTTCGGCCTCCTGCTGCTCGGCTCCTGGTGGTACATCGTACGGTACCTCACTCGGTCGCCCCCGCTCGCGTACGCGGCGGTAGGGCTGATTGCACTCAGCTCGCACGTTCTCTGGAGTGCTTCGATCGGACGGCCGGAGAGCATGTCGGCCGGACTCGCGTCGGCCGCGATCGCGGTATACCTGCGGTGGAGAGAGAGGTCGATCGGCCAGGCGGCGGCATTGTCGGCAGCGCTGTTCGCCCTGGCCGGGCTGGCCCATCCGCTGGCGCTGGTCGAGGCGCTCGCCTGTCTGGCACTGGTCGTCATGCTGGATCGGAAGCGGCTTCGGCCACATCACGCACTCATCGTCGCTGGCATCGGCGCCGTGATCATCGCTCCATGGGTCCTCTACGTCATTCAGGACCTGGAGACGTTCCGGGCGCAGTGGGGGGCGAATTCCTCAGCGCGAGGCAATGCACTGACCCAACCCATCCGCTACCTGCTGACGGACTTCGCGGATCGATACGTCGTGCATCACTTCTCGGTGCTGCACGGCATCGCGCGGCTGCGCGTCGCCGAGCTGATCGGGCTGGTCGCATGCCTGGTGGTCGGCCTGAGCCTTCCGCGGATTCGCCGGACACCCGGGCTCGGGATGCTTGCCGCGCTCGCGCTGGTCAGCTGGGCGTCGCTCGCCGTGCTGGACGCGAACCGGTGGGTACAATATTTCGCGCACGTTTTCCCCGTCTACATCGCCGCCGCGGCCGTCGTGCTGGTGCAGCTCGCCCGCGCGGCGATGCTGGAGCGCGCCGTCGCCGTCGCGATTGCCGCCATGCTGGTCGCGCCGGGGCTCGGCGGCTTCGTGCGGGGAATCTGGACCAATCCCTATCGGACGGAGTACCTCGCAACGGTCGCGGAGGTGCGTCGTCATCAGGAGCCGGGCGTCCGGATCGTTGGAAGTTCGGAGCTCGCCTTCGCACTCGGCTTCGACGGTGCGTTCACTGACGACATGCAGATGCGTACCCAACCGGACCTGTTCGTCGCTGGCGACATGTACGTCCTCGATGGCAGCCGAACATGGCAGCAACGAGTGCGGCAGGAGCTGGCGGCCGATTACGACCTGATCCACGAAAACGGCCGTTTCCGGTTATTCAAGCGTCGCGGTGGCCGCGACGTCACCGTGCCGCCCCGCGGATCCGCGGAACCGACCTCGATCACTCGCTCCACGATGCAGATTCCATGACGGTTACGTCGTATTCGACGTCGGACGGGACGCTCCCTAACGAGGCGACAGGAGCGTCGGGGCTGGTGAGCGGAGCACGACCACCGGTCGTGGTGACGGAGCGTGACGATGCCGCGGCCGCGCTCACGATCTTCTCGGTGCTGTGGGCACTCGGCGCGCTCTTCCATCAGGCCGCGTATACCGAACTCGCATTCGGCCGCAGCTCGCTCCTGATTTCGTTGCCGGCGCTCTGGCTGCTCCTGCGCCCACAATCGACGTGGCGCCTCCTGATCCTCGTGTTGCTGCAGGGGGCGCAGGTTTGGCGATCGGGGCCATCGCACGCCAGTAACCACTGGCTGTTCGCCACGGCCGTGAACGCGACGATCCTGCTTGCCATCATTGGCCTGGCCATCCAGTATCGGGGCCGCGTCAGGCGCTCGCTGCTGTTCACCACGTTCGCCCCGGTCGTTCGCATCGAACTGGCGATCCTCTACTTCTTCGCGGTCCTGCACAAGCTGAACACGGACTTCATCGATCCCGAAACGAGCTGCGCGGCGTTCCAATACGGTCAGATCGCGGCGCTCTATTCGATCCTGCCGACAGGACGGTGGGTGGATCTGGCTACGATCTACGGCACGCTCCTGGTCGAAGCGGCGATCCCCATTCTGCTGCTGATTCGCCGGACGCGGATTGCCGGTACGGTTCTGGGGCTGCTGTTCCACTTCGTACTGGCGCTGAACCCGAAGTACGTCTTCTTCGATTTCTCGTCGATCGTCTTCGCGTGCTTCTTCCTCTTCATCCCCTTCGATTACTGGACCTCGCTTCAGACGCGTGAGTTCAAGACCGCCGCGGGCCGCCGCATTCGCGCGTTCGTCGGCGGAGGGCGGACGGTGCAGGCGGCGCGGACCTTCGCCGTGGCGCTCACCGGACTGCTCCTCTTCGCCTATCTGTTCCGGCTCACGCCGGACTCGCCCGAAGCGGCGAACATCGTGCAGGAAACCGTGCGCGCGGCGTTCGTTCTTTATGGGCTTGCGTTGCTCTTCCTGCTCTACCGGGGCATGCGCAGCGAGAACATTCTGGAGCGGGTTCGGGGGGTCGACCGGGTGCGAATCCCGCGGGTCTGGATGGCGATCGTTCCACTGACCTTGCTCCTGAATGGATTCGCCCCCTATCTCGGCCTGAAGACGGAATCGTCGTTTGCGATGTTCAGCAATCTTCGCACGGAGGTCGTGACGAACCACCTCTTCATTCCGAGCAGCGTCAAGGTGGCCGGATTTCAGGAGGATCTGGTTACCATCGAAGCGTCGTCGGCTCCGGAGTTTCAGCGGATCGGGGAAAGCGGGGCACAACTCACCTGGTTCGACTTCCGCTCTCGTGCATTGCGATACCCGGACGAAAGCGTGACGTACATTCGCAACGGCCGGCGCGCCTTCGTTCCACGCATCGCCGACGATCGCCCGATCGACCCGCCGCACTGGCTGGCGCGCCGCATCCTCGCGTTTCGCCCCGTTCAGCCGCTGGACCGGGAGATCTCGTGCGCCCATTAGGCAACGCCCCTGCGGAGACGCGCGCCCGATATGGCGCTCCCGCCGCAGTGCCGCATGCTGGCCCCGTGCTGCTGTTCGACGGGCTGTGCAATCTGTGCGATTCGGCAGTACTCTTCGTGATTGACCGCGATCCGGCAGGTGTCGTTCGCTTCGCCTCGCTGCAGAGTGAGTTCGCCGCCAATCTACTCGGACCCTTCGGAGTCGCGGCTCCACCGCCTGGCTCCGCTCCCGATTCCATGCTCCTGGTGGAGGACGGCCAGCTGCATTCCCGTTCCACGGCCGCGCTCCGCCTCGCGCGTCACCTCTCGGCCGGTTGGCCACTCCTGCGGCTGCTGCTGATTGTCCCGCGGCCCATCAGAGACGCGGCCTACCAGCTCATCGCCCGCAATCGGTATCGCTGGTTTGGCCGACGTGAGACGTGCCGGTTGCCGTCCGCGAAGCTTCGCGGCCGCTTCCTCGACTGATCAGCTGCGCCCCTGACCACCCGCTGCACACCAATGCCTGATTCGCAGTACGACGTCATCATTGTCGGGACGGGGTTCGCCTCCTCCTTCTTCCTGCATCGCTTGCTCGCGCGCTCGAGTCCGACGCTCCGCGTGCTCGTGCTCGAACGTGGGGAGATGGTGCCGCACGCGGGCTTCAAGGGCTCGGGTGGCGGCGAGGTGACGACCCGATCCAATCGCGCCTATGTGAACCGCACGCCCGAGAAGGAGTGGAACTTCCTTCTCACCTTCGGTGGCGGCTCGAACTGCTGGTATGCATGCACCCCGCGCATGCTGCCGGACGATTTCGTGCTGCGCTCGCGATTCGGTGTGGGAGTAGACTGGCCTGTCTCCTATGAAGAGCTCGAGCCGTACTACTGCGACGCCGAAGATCTGATGCAGGTCGCAGGTCCGAGCGACAACTCACCCTTCCCGCGCAGCCGCCCCTATCCGCAGCCGCCACATCGGATGAACGCGGTCGATCGCCTCTTCGACCAGCACTTCCCGGGCGAGCTCTTCATCCAGCCGGCCGCACGTCCCACCCGCAACACGGCGAACCGGCCAGCGTGTTGCGGCAACGGCGTGTGCAACCAGTGCCCGATCGACTCGAAGTTCACGGTGCTCAACGAGCTGCGGACCTACTACGCGGATCCACGTGTCGAGCTCCGGCTGGGCGCCGCCGTTCAGGCGGTGGAGACGACGGGGGGTGTGGCGAGCGGCGTTCGGTACGTGGATGACCAGGGCACGGAGCAGGTGGCCGGCGGCGATCTCGTCGTTCTTGGCGCGAACGCGATCTTCAATCCCCACATTCTGCTCCGCTCCGGGCTCGGGCATCCCGAGCTGGGACGTGGACTCGGCGAGCAGGTCGGGACGGAGGTGATTCTCCACCTGGACGGTGTCGACAACTTCGGCGGCAGCACCTGGGTGATCGGGCACTGGTACGGTCTGCACGGGCCCGAGACCCGTCGGGAGCGAGCGGCCGCCCTCATCGAACTCGGCAACTATCCAAAGCTGCGCGACGAACGGGGGAAGTGGCGCCAGATCTCCTTCCTGCGCGTGATCTTCGAGGATCTCCGTGGGCCAGACAACACGGTCACGGTCGACCCCGACAACCCGATGCGTCCCGTGGTCGACTTCCGATCCATCTCCTCCTACGCCCAGCGCGGACTCGATGCGCTTCCGGGGACGCTCGAGCGCCGGCTCGCCGGCCTCCCGATCGAGAACATGATCATCGCGCCGAAGCCCTTCCGGACGGAATCACACATCATGGGGTCGGCCGTCATGGGCAACGATCCCCGTACCAGCGTCGTCGATCGTTACGGGATGCATCACACCGTGCGGAACCTGATGGTGCTCGGCGGCAGCATGTTCCCCACCATGGCGACCGCCAATCCGTCACTGACGATCAGCGCGCTGGCCCTTCGTGCCGCGGATCACGTCAGTGGCGCGCCGAAGTCTCTGATCGGAACGACGTAACCATGACCACACCATCCGAACACACGCCCGCGTCCAATCCCTCTACGAACAAGAGGGCGTCGCGCCGGCGTACCACGCGTCGCGTCTTCCTCGGCACGACGGTCCTGGCAGCCGGTGGCGGAATACTGGCCTACGCGTCCGACCTGTTCGGATTCCGCCGCCTGACGCTGTGGTACGCCCGTGCCGGCGAGAACTACGGCCGCGCCTATACGTACATCCATCTTCCGCCGGCCGAACGCGTCGTGAAGCACTTCGACTATCTCACACTCGATCCGGACGGCGTGAACCGCTTCGTCGCCGACTACGAGCGCGTGTTCGGCGAGCTGGCGCCGCGCAATCTGGCGGCGAATCGGCTGTTCTATACGAAGTTCCTGATGTCGACGGACTTCTTCCTGAATGGTGCGGACGAGTCGCGGCTCGTGAAGTACGTGGCGTTGCACCACCCGTACGAGAATCCGTGCTGGAGCCCATTCCCGGTCACGAACACCACCGCCTGACGCGGCGGGGGAGACGCGTCAGGCGAGCAGCTGTCGCGTGAGCGTGGGGTAGTCGGGGACCCAGAGCCAGGGCTGACCATCCGGCGGTCGCGTTCCGCCGACGATCGCCGCGCGCACCCCGGCAGCCGCCGCGGCCGCGCCATCCACCTCCGGTCGATCGCCGACGTAGAGCGCGTCAGGCGCCGCGACCCCGAGCCGTTCCAGCGCGACCCGGATCCCCGTCGGGTCGGGTTTGAATACGCCTACTTCCGGGTCGAACGCGGACAGGACGAGATCGAACCGGTCCGCGATCCCAAGCGCCGCGAGCTTGTCGGTGCAGGGGTAGTCGGAGAGTACCGCGAGGCGGATCCCGCGTTCACGGCACCCGTCGAGGAACTCCAAGAGCCCCTCGTGCCGATACCGCGCCAACAGCGTCAGCGGCTCCTGCTCCATCCACCGGGCGATGGTGGCGGAGAGCTCCGCTTCGGGGAGTCCGCAGCGGCCGACCGCCATGCGGAGCTGTCGGGCCGCGGCGCTCTCGCCCGGCACGACGGCTGCCACGCGCGCAGCTTCCTGTGCCCACCGGTACGCCGCCACGGCGCGAACTGCCCGCAGGCCGGATCTCGGCGCCCGAGCTGTCGCGAGCGCCAGGCGGATCAGCATCGCGCGGCGCACCGGCGCCTGGTGGTACAGTGTGCCGTCGACGTCCAGCACGATCGCCGCCAGCGGACGTTCGTTCGCCTTATCCACGCGCGGCCATCGCGTGATCATGAACTGCAGCCACGCCGCGGCCGGCACGCGCCGTGTCGCTCTCCAGCCACGCCTGGAACATCAACACCGGCCAGAGCTGCGTGATGTGATCGTCCGCGCCTGACAGGTGGCGATCCCAGAGCCGCCGCACGGCTCGAACATCGAGGAACCCCTCCTCGCGCATTCGCGTGGTATCGAGCAGCGACTCGGCCCATTCACGCAAGGGGCCACGCAGCCACGCGCCCATCGGGATGGCGAAGCCGCGCTTCGGCCGTTCGAAGAGGGCGCGCGGGACGTAGCGCTCGAGCACGCGTCGCAACACCACCTTCCCCACGCCGTCGTGCAGCTTGTACTCGAGCGGAAGTGAGCAGGCGAACTCCACCACCCGGTGGTGCAGCAGCGGCGCGCGCGCCTCGAGGCTCACCTGCATGCTCGCCCGGTCCACCTTGACCATGATGTCGTCAGGCAGGTAGGTCATCCCGTCGAGGTACATGAGATGCTCCACGTCCACGCCCGCCCCGGTCCCGACGTCCGGCTGGCCGAACGCGGTTGCCGGTTCGCGCGCACCGGCCACCAGCCGCGAGGGCGCGATCCACATCGAGAGCAGCTGCTGGTAGAAGCTGGGGAGCGAATCGGCCGACCAGAGTGCCGCACGCGTGCGCAGGCGATCCGTGCCACCGGCGAGTGATCCCGCCCCCGGAAACCGGCCCGCGGCTGCGAGCGTCGGGTCGAGCACGCCGTCCGGCGTCAGGTTCACCACCCCGGCGAGCGCCGAGCGAAGCGGAGCGGGCATCCGTCGCAGCTCATTCCACAAGCGAACCGTCTGCGGATAGCGCGTATAGCCGCCGAACAGCTCATCTCCTCCATCACCGGAGACGCTCACCGTCACCTGACGACGCGCGAGCTGCGACACGAGGAAGGTCGGGATCTGTGAGGAGTCGGCGAACGGCTCGTCGTACATGGCGGGAAGGCGTGGGATCACGCCCAGCGCGTCGTCAGGCGTCACATACAGCTCTTCATGCGCCGTCCCCAGATGATCGGCGACGAGTCGCGCATGCTCGGCCTCGTTGTACGCCGTGTCCCAGAAGCCAATCGTGAAGGTCCGCACCGGCGTTGTGGACAGCGCCTGCATCACGCCAACGATCGTCGACGAGTCGATGCCACCGGACAGGAATGCGCCGAGCGGGACGTCGGCGACCATCTCCGATCCTATGACGTCGCGGAGCAGGAGGTCGAGCGCGTCGGTGGCCTCGTTCAGCGAGCCGGCGAAACGATTCGCCTGGCCGCGCGCGACCGCGTCGCGCAGCGTCCAGTACTCGTGCTCGTCCGTCCGGAAACCGTTCCCCTCGGCACGGATCCGCACCACCGTTCCCGGCCGCACCTTGCGCGCGCCGGCGAAGATGCAGTGCGGGCCCGGGATGTAATTGTGGCGGAAGTAGAGCGCGAGCGCGCCTCGGTCGATCTCACCGCGCCAGCGCGGATGCCGCGCGAGCGCCTTCAGCTCTGACCCGAACAGGAGCGTGTCGCCCATCGTCGCATAGTAGAGCGGCTTCTCCCCCATCCGGTCGCGGGCGAGGGCGAGCACTCGGTCGCGCGCGTCCCAGAGCGCGAAGGCAAACATCCCCTCAAAGCGGACGAGCGCCTTGTCGAGCCCCCAGTGCTCCACCGCCGCCAGCAGCACTTCCGTATCCGAGTGGCCGCGGAAGCGGGCGCCGAGCGCCTCGAGTTCCGTGCGGAGCGCCGGGAAGTTGTAGATCTCGCCGTTGAAGACGACCGTGTACCGTTCGCCTGGCGACCGCATCGGCTGGTGCCCGAGCGGCGAGAGATCCACGATCGAGAGGCGGCGATGCGCCAGCCCGATTCCAGACTCTGCATCGAACCAGGTACCCGAGTCGTCCGGCCCTCGATGCGCGATGGCACAGGCCATCTCCCCGAGGGTGGCCACCGGGTCTGGCGAGGGTGGTGAGGAGCTGAGAAAGCCGGCGATTCCGCACATACGCGTGGTGAACGGGGGAGCTGGTGGGTGGGGATAAGTTTAATGGGCCGCCGTCCGGTCCGCCGACGGCGGGTCCCCACGGACGCCACCGCCCCGGCTGGCCACCGTTCCGGTTCCTTCTCCCAGCCTCACATACCGACGCTACACCCGCCGGCCGGTCACGAGTCGTACCGTCGCCATGCACGGACCATCCAGGGGTGGGCCGATCGCTACGCGCGCGCGGTGCTTCACGGGAAGGGTGGCCGCGCCGCCGTGGCGCTGGCTGCCGCCAAGTCGCCGTTACGTGCAACGCGCGCCGCGTTTGGCGCCGTGCGGATGTACGGTCCACCGGCCGCGCGCGCAACCGGGATTCCCATCCCGAAACAGTTCGCTCGATGCTGGTGGTTGAGTTTTCACCGCCGCTTCGATGCGACGCTGTTCTACAAGTTCGGTCTCTACCGGGATGCGATGTGGAACGTTGCCCCGCTCGTCGCCCAGGAGTCTGACTCGGTTATCGCATTCCGTGTGGCGGCGAACCGGATCGATCTGCATGCGGCACGGACGCTGGCAAATAAGGACCTGTTCGAAGCCTGGAGCCGTCGCGAGGACATCCCCGCCGCGCGCGTGGTCGCCGTCTACGATCGCGGGGTGCGTGTCGACACGCCCGACACTGGGGACCTCCTGCCGCCGCACGACCTCTTCATCAAGTGGGCAAACCGCAGCGGCGGCATCGAGACGCTTCGCGGGGATCATGGGGCAGGAGATCGCCGTCGTGCGAACGGCTGGGGATCGCCACCGATCGTTCGTGCGCCACGTCGTCAGCGATGTCCGGGAGGTTTCGGGGCGGTGAGGCGCGGAACGACGGTTCCCGTGCTGATAGCGGGGCCTGGACGCGTGTCTCAGGACTTGCGTGGAAGGGGCCGATCCTCTGGCGCGGTTCGCCGGTGGCATGTAGCACATGCCGGGTCGCACGGAGCCATCTCGCTTTCATCCATCGTGAACTCGTGGCGCAGTAACCCGACAGCCGCCGGAACTGAAAGGAGAAAGGCCTGTTGCAAGGCGGCCGGGGAGGGAATGTAAATTCGATACTCTCGCTCGCACGCATCGCCTGCTTCCTTCCGTTCGATCAGCTCATGAACGCTGGCGACGGGACGTCGGTGCGTCCGGTCGCCATACCACACGCGGCGCCAATAGACGTGCTCGGGATTCGACACCAGCTCCTTGCAATGGAGCGCGGCCGTCACGAGCGCCTTGAAGGCGAAAGCGTCGGTGATCCGGACACAGGTTCGGTGTCCCCACCGACGCGCTAGGCACCGCGAGCTGGAGAGCGAGAGACACAGCAGATTGGCGTCTCGGAGTACAGTCCGGCGGGCGATCACGTTGTCCAGGATCAGACGCTTCGGGCCCACAGAGTTGGGCGCAGCATACTGTAGATCGAGCCAGCCCTCCCCTGCGTCTTGAAGTCCGGGAGCCGTCTCCGGGGTGCGATACCCATGCAAGGTGCCGAAACGGAACGTCCCCGTACCCATGGTCGACTCGAGGTACGCCGGGTCCATGAACTTGTAGAGGGTGAACGTACCCAGCGGATCAGACACGACGACGGCGGCGAACCGCCAACACGCCGGCCACCCCCGGAATCAGCAGCGCCAGCGTCGCGGGCTCCGGCGTCACCGTGATCGGCGCCAGGGTGTAGGGTGCGCTCAGGCACTCCTGCACGGTCGGGTTGAGGCCGCTGTTCGCGCCCGTGATATCGCACGTCGAGCCGTCTTCGCCAATCGACAGCCGAAAGTCGCGCAGCGCCGCGCCGCGTACGAAGTCGGTCAGCACATCCGGGTTGAACGCCGGTGCCGAGAGGATCTGGAGGCGCAGGTCCATGACCAGCCACCCGGTCAATCCGAGCGCAGGGCAGGTACGGACGCCGAATTGATCCGGCTCGCCAATTGAGTACGTGCAGCCGATCAGCCCTTGGCCGTAGGAGAACCAGCTGCGCGAGTTCTCACTATCGGCATCAGTCTGGGCGCTGCTGTCCTGTGTGAGGACGGTGCTGATTGTCCCGTGCTCAACGGCCCCAACCGTCCGACTGCCGTCCCACTCCTGAATCCCGAGCACCTCGGCGGGAAAGGACGACCCGTCGTTGATCCGCTCGACGCGTACATAGCTGATGTTGGCGAAGCCAGGCGCGCCACCGTAGCTGCCCGCGAGATTCTGGAGGTAGAGCGAGAACACCTCGTCCGTCGAGCTCCACCCCATGCCGAAGCAGCGCTCGGCCGCGCCCGGCACGCAGAAGATCCTCGCGTTTGATGGGACGAACGGCGACGCATGGGCCGCAGCCGGCGCGGCGAGGAGCAGCGCGCCCGCGAGCGCGCCGAGGGTGGTGAAGCGAATCATGGTCGATCCTCGGTACAGTGTGAGTGTTGCCCGGTCGCGACGCCGGTAATGCTCGTCGAGGCTACCCGCGACTGATAAGTCAGGCGTCGCAGTGCTTCTCACGCGTGGCCCTCCGTCGCCTCACCAGCAGCATGCCGGCTACTCCAGGAAGCAGCAGCGCCAGGGATGCGGGCTCAGGCACGGCCGTGATCGAATAAAAGTATTCAGCGCATGCGGTCCCCCC
>PPFU01017299.1_pt1 | contig 11933 bp, 4 predicted proteins | sample 1535991 | NCBI WGS metagenome assembly PPFU01 (sample SAMN04901290, study PRJNA319586) | Hypolithon metagenome, whole genome shotgun sequencing project. | isolation source: Antarctic Hypolithon | place: Antarctica: Miers Valley | collected 2014 | reverse complement strand
TCGCGGCGGTGCGGTCGAGCGGCGCCACGGAGCCAGGATATCCGATCACGGCGGTGATCGACGGAAACCCGGCGACCGCGATGTCGTTTGTGCGCAAGCGCGGTGGAGGGATCGCGCTGCAGTTCGCGGAGCCGTGGCAGGGCGGGGTGGATTCGACGCTCACCGTCGAGCTGAGGCATTCGGATCAGCATCCGTTTCAAAACCTCGGACGGTTTCGGGTGTCGCTGCACACGCAGCCGGAACCGGACGCGAGTCCGGACAGCGTTCCGGATAATATATTGAAGGCACTGAAAGTGTCGGAGGAGAAAAAAACCGTGCCGCAGAAGCGCGACATCGCGGCGTATTATCGCACGGTGGCACCGGAGCTAGCGACGGTGCGGACGCAGCATACGGCTGCAGTGAATACCCGGGATGCCCTCTTTATTACGCTGCCCTCGATGCCGGTGTCGAAGAGCGTTGAGCCGCGGCCGATGCGAGTGCTGCCGCGGGGGAACTGGATGGACGACAGTGGTGAACCGGTGGAGCCAGGCGTGCCGGGCTTCATGCGCCAGATCGTACCGAAGGATGGACAGCGGGTGTCGCGACTGGACTTTGCGGAATGGCTGGTGGCGCCGGACAATCCGCTGACGGCGCGCACCTTCGTGAATCGGCTGTGGCGGCTGTATTTTGGGGAAGGGTTGTCACGCACGCTGGAAGATCTCGGTTCGCAAGGAGCGTGGCCGACCCATCTGGAGTTGCTCGACTGGCTCGCGGTGGAGTTTCAGGAGAGCGGTTGGGACGTGAAACACATGGTGGAACTGATCGTGACATCGCAGGCGTACCGTCGGTCGTCGCAGGCCAGCGCGGAGGTGGAAGAGCGGGATCCGACGAATCGCTTCCTCGCGCGTCAGACCCGATTCCGCCTCGACGCCGAGTTGGTGCGCGATAATGCGCTTGCGATCAGCGGGCTGCTGGTGCGAACCGTCGGTGGCCCGAGCGCGAAACCGTATCAGCCGGAAGGTTACTACGCGCCGCTGAATTTCCCACGACGCGAGTATGTGCCGGATTCCGGGGCGCAGCTTTATCGACGCGGCGTATATACGCATTGGCAGCGCACGTTTTTGCACCCGAGCCTGATGGCTTTCGATGCGCCCTCGCGCGATGAATGTACGGCGAATCGTTCGCCCTCGAACACACCCTTGCAGGCGCTGGTGTTGCTCAATGATCCAAGCTTTGTCGAAGCGGCGCGCGTGCTCGCCGAGAAGATCATGCGCGAGGGCGGACGCTCCTTCCGCACGCAGCTCACGTGGGCATTTCAGCGGGCGCTGGCCCGGGCTCCCAGCCGGGAGGAAACGCGCTTGCTGGAAGAACTTTTTGCGAAGCAGCGCAGTCGTTATCAGCAGGATCTTGATGCCGCGCGCGCGTTGGTTTCGGCCGGTGACGCGCCGATGGCCTCGGATCTGCCGCTCGCGGATCTCGCGGGCTGGACGGCGGTGTCGCGGGCAGTCTTGAACCTGCACGAAACCATTACGCGCAACTAAGACCCGCACGCTCACTCGAGTTCCCTCTGTCTCGAATTTACCGACCCTGTCCGCAGCCATGAATCCACTCGAAGCTCATCTGCAAACCCTCACGCGCCGTTCCTTCCTTGGGCGTTCCGCCGCCGGATTGGGCTCGCTCGCGCTAGGCTCGTTGCTCAACCCGCAGCTCTTCGGAGCGGCGCCGGCGAGCGACCGCTGGACGGGGTTGATCAACCCGCTGCACCATGCGGCGAAGATCAAACGCGTCATCTACCTTTATCAGGCGGGCGGGCCGTCACATTTGGAGACGTTTGATTATAAGCCGAAGCTGGCGGCGATGCATGGCCAGGGCATGCCGGAGTCGTTTACCAAAGGGCAGCAGATCGCGCAGCTTCAAGGGAAAGAGCTCAAGTGTCACGGGCCGCAATTCGAATTTCAGCGGTTCGGCAAATCCGGCCAGGAAATCTGCGGACTTTTTCCGCACATTGGCAGCGTGGCGGATGATATCTGTATCATTCGCTCGATGTATACCGAGCAGATCAATCATGACCCGGCGCACACGTTCATGAATACTGGCTCGATTATCGCGGGCCGCCCGAGCATGGGATCGTGGCTGCTGTATGGTTTGGGCAATGAGACGGAAGAGCTGCCTGGATTTATTGTAATGATGTCCGAAGGCAAAGGCGGACAGATGCAGCCGATCGCGGCACGGCAGTGGCACAGCGGGTTTTTGCCGAGCCGGTTCCAAGGCGTGAAGTTTCAGTCGAAAGGCGACCCGGTCCACTATATGAAAAATCCGGCCGGCGTTTCCCGTCAGGATCAGGGCGAAATTGTGGATGTGGTGAACAACCTGAATCGCCGGCAGCACGATGCGGTCCACGATCCGGAGATCCTGACGCGCATCAATCAGTACGAGATGGCGTTTCGGATGCAGACCAGTGTGCCGGATCTGATGAACCTCGCGAACGAGCCCGCGCACATGCTCGAGAGTTACGGCGCACAGCCGGGTGACGGGAGCTTCGCGTCAAATTGCCTGCTCGCGCGCCGGCTGGCGGAGCGCGGCGTGCGTTTTATTCAGCTGTACCATCGCGACTGGGACCATCATGACGACGTCTCGCACGTGAAATACAAGGCGGAGGAAGTGGATCGGCCAACTGCGGCGCTGATCCGTGATCTGAAAGACCGCGGCATGTGGGATGAAACGCTGATTATCTGGGGCGGAGAATTTGGGCGTACGCCGATGGCGCAGGGCAAAGGCCGCGATCATCACATCAAAGGGTTCTCCATCATGCTGGCGGGCGGAGCGATCAAGGGTGGAATGACGTATGGGGCCACCGATGATTTGGGCTACGCGGCGGTGGATAATCCCACCAGTGTGCATGATCTCCACGCGACGATGCTGCATCTTTTCGGCGTGGATCACACGCGGCTCACGTATCGGTACCAAGGCCGGCAATTCCGTCTGACGGACGTTCACGGCCACGTGTTGACTCCGATCCTGACCTGAGGGCGCGACCGCGGAACCGCCGTCAAGTTGACGCGCGGCCGCGAACGTCCAGGATGTCGGCGAGGAGGTTGCCACGGCCAAAGTTCGCCTGTCCCGGGTTGAACGGCGCAGCTGGGCGGTTGATTCCGACTTCGGCGCGGAGCTTGGAAAGTTCGAGTAACGAGCAGTGGTTCAGTCTTGAGCCTGACGCGCGGTGATCTTTTCTCCGGTCTGTTACTCAACCCTCTCCGATACAAAATTATGAGATTTGGCATTAACTCCTTCCTCTTCACGTCTCCTTTCACGACCGACAGCACCCGGTTGTTCCGCAAGTTCAAGACTTGGGGCTTTGATACAGTGGAGATTCCGATTGAGGATCCATCCCACATAGATCCGGCGAAGGTTAAGGCCGCCGCAGATGCGGCCGGGATTGCGATCGGCAGTGTATGCGCGTGCATGGGGCCCGGACGTGATTTTCGTGGCTCGCCCGAGGAGCAGAAGACGGCGATGGATTATTGTATCGCGTTGATTGATCAAGCGGTGGAGCTCGGGTGCCCGCGCGTGATCGGTCCCGTGTATTCGGTGGTGGGCAAGGCGGACGCCGTCGAGCCCGAGCAACAGAAGGTCGAATGGTCGCTGGTGGTCGCGAATCTCAAAAAGCTGGCCAAGCATGCCGAGGCGAAGGGGATTATGATCTGCATCGAGCCACTCAATCGTTTTGAAACCGATTTTCTTAACACCTGTGACCAAGGCTTGAAGCTGGTGAAAGCGATCGGTTCCAAGGCCGTAACGCTGCACCTCGACACCTTCCACATGAACATCGAGGAGAAGGATTCAGCGGCGGCGATTCGGAAGGCCGGCAAACTGCTGGGGCATTTCCATGCTTGCGGCAGTGATCGGGGTACGCCGGGCAGCGATCACATCGATTGGAAGTCGATCAAGAAGGCGCTTAAGGAAATCGGCTACCAGGGCGACGTCGTGATCGAATCGTTCACGACCGATGTGAAGGTGATCGCGCGGGCCGCCGCCATCTGGCGCAAGATCGAACCGAAGCGCGACGACATCGCCGTGAAAGGCCTCGCCTTCCTGCGCAAGACGCTGCGCTGAAAATCGGAAAATCGGAAAATCGGAAAAGCGGAAAGGCGGAAAAGCGGAAAAGCGGAAAATTGGGAAAGTCGGAAAGGCTCAAAGCACAAGCACGGAATCGGAAGCGCGGATCGACGGGTCCGGAGTAGAATCGACTTCAGTCGCTTCTACTCCGGAGGTCGGACCCACGTCGCTTCCGCTCACTTACCTCACTTGTTGCGGAACAGGTCGCTCTGCACGATCGAATGGATGATGCTCCGCGTGCCAAAGGCGTCGGCGCGGGTCTTTTCGACGAGTCGGTCGACCTGAGGCCGGTCAGTGAAGCGCACCGGCGCACCGGTCGAGTAAACGATGAGTTGCTGCACCAGGTTGCGCGCGATCATGGTTTCCTCGCCAAGCAAGAGGCGCTTGAATTCGCGGATGTCCTGGAACGGACGCCCATCGGGCAGCTCGCCTGCCGAATCGACGGGCAGGCCATAATGAAATGCGAACGGATGCCCGTTCTTGCCCAGCCCGGGTTCTCCTGGCTTGTCGTCGGCGACGCCGCGATAACGGTCGCGCCAGCCGCCGAAGACATCGAAGCTTTCAAGCGCAAAGCCCGGTGGGTCCATCTTGCTGTGACACGACGCGCAGCTCGCATCGTCGCGATGCTTTTCCAGTTGTTGGCGGATCGTCACGGCGCCCCGGATGTCGGGCTCAACCGCGGCAACCGGAGGTGGCGGTGGGACCTGTTGGCCAAGAATGCGTTCGAGGATCCAGTAGCCCCGCAGCACGGGTGAGGTGGTCGTGCCGTTGGCGGTCACCTTCAGGACGCTGGCCTGCGTCATGAAACCGCCCCGGGGGCTTTCGGCCGGGAGTTTTACTCGTCGCATTTTTGCGCCTTCCACTCCTGCGAGATCGTAATGCCGGGCGAGTCGTTCATTCACGAACGTGAAGTCGGAATCAATGATGACGCGGGCAGGCAGGTTCTGCTGCACCATCTCCTGGAAATACAGCTGAGTTTCCAGCTGCGCAGCCTCGGTCAGCGAGTCATCGAGATAGTAGTCGTTATATAATGTGGTCGACGGTGTGGTGTCTTCGGTTTTGCGGAGGTCGACCCAGTAATCGAGAAAGGCGTTAACAAAGCGGCGTGACTTCGGATCGTTGAGCAGACGTTCCGTCTCGGCGCGGAGCACCTCAGGACGACCCAGTTCGCCGCGGGCGGCGCGTGCACGCAGGGCTTCATCGGGGGTGGAGTTCCAGAGAAAGAGCGAGAGCCGCGAAGCCAACGCATACTCATCGAGGCGACCCGGCCGATCGTCGACGAAAACGAAACTGGGCGATGCCAACACGGCGGTATAGCTCGCAATCATAGCCTCGGTGAAACTCAAGCCCGCGCGGAGCCGGTCTTCATACAGCGCGATAAACGGCGCCACGTCGGCGGGCGTGGTCGGGCGCCGATAAGCGCGCGCGATGAATCCGCTCAGCAGGCTTTTGGCGTCCGCATCGGGTTGTGACGACACGACCTCGACCGGCACATCAACAATCGGGATCACCCGTTGCCCGGCGCGGCGTCCGGCTTCGGGTGGGTCATTGGAAGCGACGACGGGAACCGGCACGGCGCCAGGGCTCCCGGCCGCCATTTTCCGCATTGGAAGGTCTCCGAAAAGGAGCCGGTAGCCGGCCGTGGTCTTTTCATCATAGAGCGGACCTTCGACCTCCATCCAGCGAAACGCCACACTTGGTGCACCCTCGGGCGTCATCAAAGGATTGCGGAAATTGCTCGGGCGGGAGCGGTAGAATCTAGAGGCGTCAGGCACGAGGGTTTCATTGCCCAGGAGCCAGACCTCGCCCAAATCATAGACTCCCGGTTCTGGCGTGAGGTCGAATTCGCCCACGCGACGGTTCGCGATGCCGTTGCGTGTATAGACCAGGATGGGCTCCTGCGTGCGGCCGCGGGAGATCTGGTCGTAATCGGGGACTTTGGGATTGGGTGGCCGCGGCGTGCCGGTTTTATCCTGCTCGTTCTTGAAACCGATCTGTACGCCGCCGGGCGCGGTCCAAAGGGTATAGCCGCTGAACTTAACGCGATAGCGACCAGCGACCGGCGCGCGGAATTGATCCCAACGATAAGTGAACCCGGTGACGTAGTTACTCGAGACCCAGCCGACCGCCTCGAGATCGCGCGTGGCCGGGTCGGATTCACCCACGGTGAGCGGCTGGCGGAGAAAGCGCACGTCGGGCTGTGCTGTCCAACCGAGGACCGGATACGTCATCCGATCCGGTGACGAATTGAAAATGTTGGGCGTGAACTTGGTCGTGAGCGTACGCTGGTCGCGGGCGTAGTGGCGGACGAGGGTTGTCGGTGGCTGCGTGAGTTCCACGCTGAGCACCTCGCGCATCGCATAATCCGCCGCGCTCAAGTAGCGGGCCATGTGCACGTGGGACACATCGAGTGCCTGGCCGACTTTGTTGAAGCGATGCGCTTCACCGTCCTGGGGAAACTGATCTTTGATCTGCAACCATGGGGCGTTGAAGAGATCGCGGAGCGCGTTCTCGTATTCGTAGCCATTCAACCGGCGACGGGTCGCGCGTCCCTCGCGCTCAGAGGTCTCGTGTTCATAGGTAACGACTGAACGCGCAATGCCGCCCAGAAAACCTTCCATCTCCGTGGGTTCGGGCCGCTTTTTTTCGCTCGGCGGCATTTCGCCACCTTTCACGCGATCGTGAATGCGGACCCACTTGAGCAGATTGTTGGAGTCCTTCGGATCAAATGTAAACTGCGTGAGGTCGAGGCCCGCCTCCTTGTCCACATCGTTGTGACAGCTAGCGCAGTTCTGATCGATGAACGCCGCGGTTTGCGCGTTGAGCGGGGGGGGCGTGGCGGCGTTCAAGCCCCACGGGATCCAGCCGAGCGCGATTGCGCTTACGATCTGGGCTCGCGTCTTGAGCGCCGTTCGGGCAGCGGCGTCGACGCGTCTCTTTCGGGTCAGGTTTGCGCTCATGCCATATCCAGTCCGCGCATGGTGCCGGTGGCAGACGCGAACTTGCCTTCGTCGATGCCCATCCGTTGCAGCATTGAAACAAACAGGTTTGGCAGCGGATAGTTCTGGGTGGTGCTAAAGGCGAGATGCTGGCCGTGCTTGAAGCCGCCGCCCGCGAGGATCGTGGGCATGTTGAAACAGGTGTGTTGGTTGGCGTCGCCGAAGTTGGAGCCGTAAAGCACCATCGTGCGATCGAGCAACGAGTCCTCGCCGTCCTTCACGGCCTTGAGATCAGCGATGAGTTCACCGAGCAGCTTCATGTGCAGCTGGTCGATGGTCTGGAGCTGCGAACGCTTGTCCTCGGAACGGCCGTGATGCGAAAGGTTGTGATAGCCATCGGTGATGGTCGCATCCGGAATCTCCAGGACTGGTGTGGAGACGCTGTCCAGCATGAGCGTGATTGAGCGGGTCGAATCCGTCTCAAAGGAAAGTCGCGCGAGATCATACATGATCTTCACTTTCTCCATGTACGCCGCCGGCGAGGCGGGGTCGATCGGCACGGGCGCAGTGACGACCGGTTTCGGCTTGTGCTCCCAGCCGCGTGAAGCCTGCAGCCGGTTTTCCAAATCGCGGACGCTCGTGAAATATTGATCGAGCCGGTCGCGATCCCGGGCGGTAACGCTGCGCTGCAGATCCTTTGCCTGGCCAGCGATCGTATCAAGAATGCTGCGACCGGTATCCAGTCGACGGATCTGGGCGGCCACCTGTTCGGGCGTGCCCTGCAGGAAAAGCTGCTTGAAGACCTCCGAGGCCCGGTCCTCCGGCGGAATCGCGACTCCGGTGCCCGTCCAGGAAAGACTCCGGGAGCGGGTGTTGACGCCGAGGGTGAGGGATGGGAACCGGGTGAGAATGCCGATCCGCTCGGCGATATGCTGATCGAGGGAGATGGTATTCCGGAAAGAGCTGCTGCCCGGGTGCGGCGCGGCCGTGAGGAAGCAGATGTCGGCCGGATGACCGCCGTCGACATTCGGATGGGACACTCCGCTGAAGACACTGAAATCGTTTCGATGCGGCTGCAGCACCTCGAGGTAGGGCGAGGCCTTGTAATCGCGGCCGCTCCCGGTGGGGAAGAACAAGTCCGGCAGGAGACCGAGATTGTTGCAGATGCCGAGCATGCGGCGCGGCTTGGCTCCTGGCGCGAGCGGCGAGGAGGCACTTTGCGCGCGCGCAAACGAGGGGATCATCGAGTCGAGGAACGGCAGCGACAGCGCAATACCCGCGCCCTGAAGGAACCGGCGGCGGGAAAGCGGGCGACGGGTTGCGACGAAGGGGGCGTCTGGTTGGGAGGGGAGATGCGACTTCATGATTTAAAAAAGGATGGAGGGAGAGATGCGGATGAGCCGCACTCTCCCTCTCGGGGATTACAACTATCAGGTGGTGCGAAGGTACACTGGAAACCTCGCCCGAAGCAACTAACCAGCGTTAGAAGTTCAATTTGGCCGAGATGCTGAAATTCCGGGGCGTGAGGTAGGTGTATTGCCCGGGAACTGTCCGGCGCGCCGGCGACGAAACGTCTTCGCCGATGCGGGGAGCACTGTAGGTTTCCGACTGATTTCCCAAACCCCCGTTGATGTAAACGGGCTTCCGATAATCGAACAGGTTGTCGATGTTGAAATCGAGCTGGAGCGTACGGGAGTCGCGGAGCTTGAAGGTGTAAGACAAACTGGCGATCGCCTTGTAATAGGAAGGCGCGAACAAGGGAGTGCTGGCATCGACCGTCGGATCGTCGATCGCGAGCGCGGGATTGTTCGGATCCCGGATCGTATCATTTCCGCGGTTGCCGACGACCTGGCCGCCACGATAATTTACGCCCCCACCGATGCGCAGCCCCTTCAGCGGGCCCTGGCGGAAACGATAATCGGTCGCCACATTCCCGACCCATTTTCCAGTGCCGGTCCGCCGGACCGGCAATTGGGCGCTGACATTCGGGATGATATTATCCTGAAGATTGTTCCAGGCGTTCACGGCGGCATTAACCCGGGTTTGATTGATCAACGTGGGGTCGTCCAGGGCGGGATTGATAAACGCGACATTATCCGGGCCGATAATCGCCCCGGCATCGGCGAGGATCAGGCGGGTGACCGCGTCCTGCGTTTTGAAGTACTCGATCAGATCAGGGGACTGATCGCGCCGCTGCGCGTCGGTGTAACCCGCGTTCACCACCAGGCGCCATGAGGGTGTGAAGTTAGCCGTCAATTCGAACTCGTAACCCTTGGCGTCGTCGGTGGCGGTGGAGTAGACGTTCGTTGGGAATGCCCGGACGTTCCGGTTGTTCCGGCCAGCGGGGCTGAGATCGCCGGCCACCGGTGCGGCGGAGATCAAATTATATTGTCCAGAGAACCCGCCGGGATTGAGCACCGAGGCGCCTTCTTGATAGGAATCGTATTGTCCCACACTCAGTGCCATCCGGCCGTTGGGAAGGGTGATCCGGAAACCATAGTCCGTGCCGCGGGAGGTGGTGGGTGGAACCAGCGTGCCATCGGCCTTTTGTTGCGGAGACGTTAGATTGAATGTTTCACTGACATTACCATAGACGCCAAGCCAACGGGTTATATTGATGACGCCACCCACCGTGAACGTGTTGATGATCGGCGTCAGCTCCGGTGAATCGAAGTCATCCTGAAATACGTCATTGGCGTACTGCGGCTGTGGGATATTTGCGCCCAAGACATTCGAGCGCGGACGATTGCCCGCGGGAATCTCGGGACCGGTGATCACGCCAGCGGCATTCTTGGGGAAATACGTGAGACCGAAGTAGTCGGCGGGAGCGTCTTTCCGGAAGGTCAACGAGGTGCCGTCCCAGCCGGCCGGCATATCGCCGGGACTGAGCACGCGCTTGTCGGCCACCTTGGCGAAATCGCGCCGAAATGCTCCGATCAGGATCAGCCGGTTCTTAAACAAATCGAGGTTTCCTGCGGTTTGCAGGAATTGATATTCTCGCAGGCTGTCGCGATTATTGTCCTCGCGCCGGGTGTCGTACATCCACGTCGGCGTGACCGTTTCAGTGATTCCATTGATTGGATTCACCAATGTGACGGGCTGCGAGTAACTGTCGGAGTAGGTTTTGTTTTTCTGATCGAGATAGAACCGGGTGTAGACTCCGAACTCACTCAATTCGACGTTGTCGACCCAACTGCGGGCATCCGGCGCAATGCTCGTGAGCGGCATCAGCAAGGTGCGCGCGCGGGCCTTGATGACTTGGGTGTTCGATCCCACCATGCCGCTCAACTGAAGTTTTCCAAAGCGGGTATCCTTAATGTAGACAGCCTGCGCCCGGAGGCTTTCCTGCTCGTGATCACGGATATTCCGGTATTCCATGAACTCCGTATAGGGCTTCTTGAAATTCGGATTGGGGGCGCCGTTGGGGAGGACCGAATCGATATCAATATAGACATCCACCACGCCCCGACGCAGGCCGGTGTTGCCGATGATGTCGGAACGATTCACATTGCCGGCGATTTCGAAGAAGAGGTTTTGTCCCAAGGTATAATTCAAGTAGAGGGCAACGTCGCGGTTCTTCTCGCTGAGGGTCGGGATTTTGTTGTCCCACAGCGCAGTGAAATCACGGCTGGGGATGCGGAATTGCGAATTGTTAAGCGCCCGGGCATAACGCTCATCGGCGCTGACGAAATCGTTGTCGATAATCGCGGCGTTCGTGAGGTTCAAGCCGACCGTCCGGATCGGTACGCCATTGATCCGATTGGTGTTGTTGATGTTCGCATTATGCTGCGCCGCTTTGGTGACATGCCGGTTTTGGAAGTTGAGGAAACCGCCAAAGTCCTGGCTCGTGACCCAGCGCATGTTTTGGCGCGAAAGTCCGGCCTGCGCCATTTGTGCGGTGGTGAGATTGGTCGCGGGGATGGACGCGAACGTCGTGGTGCCGTCCCAGGCGGAGAACCGGTCTCGCAGGGCGATGGTTGAAATCGCCTCCTTTCGTTCCGCCAGTTCCGCTTCACCGCGTATGCTCAGTTTCGGCGTAATCTTGTACGTGCTCGCGAGATGTACTCCCCAGCGCTCCTTCCATTCATTGACGCGCCAGGTGTCGGATTGGTCCCAGACAACATTGGCCCGAACGGCGACCTTGCGATTAACGAGCTGGTTCACATCCGAGGTAAACCGGAAACGATTATAGCTCCCGACCTGTAATCGCGCTTCCTGGGTATTGCCGTTGAAGTGCGCTTGTTTTGTGACCGAATTGACCGTTCCTCCGATGCCGCCGGCGCCAAACAGGACCGCGTTGGGACCACGGGCGAAGTCGACCCGATCAAGTATATAACTGTCGGGGGTGGAGAAGAAGGGGAAGAAGTTGCGGGTCGGGGTTCCAGCGCCGCTCCCACGAGTCCGAATCGCGGACGATCCGGTGTTCCCGAACATCCGCCCGGTGTTATCCCCGTCATTGACATAGCTGTTCACGGTCCACTGGGCGGCCTCGGTGGTGTCGGTGAGATTGAAGGCTTCGAGGAATTCCGCGGTGACAACCGAGTAGGCAACTGGGGTGTCTTTGAGAGCGGTGGCAATGCGGCCGCCGGCGAGCGAGCTGGCGGCGACGAAACCGACGTCCTTCTCCGCATTGACGGTAAAGGGAGTCAAAACCACGCGGTCGTCGCCACTGGCGGCCGGCGCCGCGGTATCGAGCGCGGCCGGTGCGGCTTGAGTACGTGGCGCTTCGCCGCTGGGAGCTGGACCGACTTGTGCCACGGAACGCACGATGGCGAAGGCACCGGTCGTGTCGTCCAAACGAGCCACCAGTCCGGTGCGGGTGAGCATGCGCTCCAGCGCTTCGCGGGCCGTGAACTCACCAGTGACCGCCTCCGTCCTCACGCCCCGAAGGAGGTCAGT
>PPFU01003331.1_pt1 | contig 11935 bp, 13 predicted proteins | sample 1535991 | NCBI WGS metagenome assembly PPFU01 (sample SAMN04901290, study PRJNA319586) | Hypolithon metagenome, whole genome shotgun sequencing project. | isolation source: Antarctic Hypolithon | place: Antarctica: Miers Valley | collected 2014 | reverse complement strand
AAGACAGAAGACAGAAGACAGAAGACAGAAGACAGAAGACAGAAGACAGAAGACAGAAGACAGAAGACAGCGGGCGGCTTGAATCTGCGCAGCCCGTTCTGACGGCGGTGAACTGTGACCGTGTCGAGCCGCTACACTCCCACGATACTCCCTGCTGCGCGTTGCCGCCCCGGACTCCTCCGTCTCTTGTTCTTCTGTTCTTCTGTTCTTCGGTTCTCCTGTCTCCCATCTTCCAACTCACAAAGTCTTACCTTCAACTGCTAACATCCAACGTCAGCTTCTGTCTTCTGTCTTCTGTCTCCTGTCTCCTGTCTCCTGCCCCCTATGCGTGTCACCACTTTGATCGCGATGCTGGTGCTCGCCGCCTGCCAGCGGGCGGATGTCCCGGCAGGCCAACCGGCCGAGTCGGGGAGGGCGGTCGAGATGCCCGCGGACACGTCAGCGGCCCAAGCGTCCGCGGCGCTGACCTCCGAGGGCTGGGGTCCGCTTCGCATCGGGATGTCACGCACCGAGGTGGTTGCGGCGCTCGGCGAGGACGCGAACCCTAATGCCGTCGGCGGCCCGGATTCCGAACAGTGCGACGAGTTTCGTCCGGATCGCGCGCCCGACGGGATGATCGTGATGATCGAGAACGGCTTCCTCTCGCGTATCACGCTCATCCGCGATGCCACTGTTCGCACGCCACGCGGATTCGCGGTCGGCGATTCGGCGGCCGCGATCAGACAGGCCTATGGTGCGGACGCGACCGTCACACCGCACAAGTACCAGTCGGCTCCGGCCGAGTACTTCACGGTGCGCGATGCTGGCTCGTCAGGCGCGGCCGCACGTGGCATCGCGTACGAGGTCGGCGCCGAGGGTCGCGTCACGCACATCCACGCCGGTGGGCCGAGCATCGAGTATGTGGAGGGATGCCTCTGATGGCGGCATGCCCGTCCCGGGTGCTGGAGCCAGCGGCCCGGCTCGTCAGGCTCGGGCAGCGGCGGTCAGGCGCTGGCGATCCGCCTGATCGAGATCACACGTGAAGCGGTTCGAACGCCTCGATGAGGCCGTCGCGCCTGACGGAACCGTGCTTGCGCTCTACCGGCACGACGGCGCGTACTTCATCCGGGTGAACGGGGTGGAGCTCATGTCCACCCGTCGACACCAGTCCGAGGATGAGCTGGCGGAGCTGGTGTGCGCACCGCTGCGGGAGACCCCCGCACCGCGAGTCTTGATCGGTGGACTCGGCCTCGGCTTCACCCTTCACGCCGCCCTGCGGACGCTGTCGCCTGACGCCGAGGTGGTCGTCGTCGAGTTGTTGGAGGCCGTGATCCGATGGAATCGGGAGCCGGCGTACGACCTGAGCGCCGGTGCGATGGCCGATCCGCGCGTGCTCGTGCGGCATGACGACGTGGCCAACGTGCTCGCCGCCAGCACCGGCGCCTTCGACGGTATCATGCTCGACGTGGACAATGGTGCCGCGGCCCTCACGAATGCGCGCAACGCTCGGCTCTATCGCGACGGCGGAATCCGCACCGCGATGGCCGCGCTCCGACCTGGCGGCCGGCTCGCGTACTGGTCCGCCGATCCGGATCCGACCTTCGCGACGGCACTGCGCCGCGCGGGGTTGGAGGTGGACATCGTAGCGGCGAGAGCGCACGCCCGCGGAGCGCACGCGCGCCACACGTTGTATGTGGCGCGACCCATTCGGTGACGCCAGGCGCACGCGCGGGGTGTACACAGAACACCGCGACCGGATTGCAGAATGCTTCAGACGAACACCAGATCGATATCCGTGCTGCGCCGCCCCCTGACGATGGGTGTGGCCTCGCTGCTCGTAGCCGCCTTCAGCGGCTGCGACTCTTCCACCTCACCCGACAGCGCCGCGACATCGGCGTGATCGGCGACAACACGACCAGTCCCACCTACACAATCCAAGCACCCGCGACCGTCGCCCCGGGCGTCGAGTTCGCCGTGATCGTCCGGACCGTGAGTGTCGCCTGCTCCGTCGCCGATGGCGCGACGCTGGACTATGAGGGCCCCGATCGCCTCACTGCCGTGATCGTCCCCTACGACAGGACACCGCGCCCGGGCAGAGCCTGCCCGGACATCCTCGTCCGCTCTGCCCGGGCGCTCGTCGTGCGGTTCATCATCCCCGGCCAGGCCATGATCCGCGTCGAGGGCCGCCGTACGCCGGGTGACGAGATCGTATCGGTCTCCGTGCCGGTGCAGGTAACGCTCTCGCCCTGACGCCACGCGCCTGCCGCGTCGGCTGCGGCACGGGGAAAGCGACCTGGAGCAATTTCCAAAGTCTCTTCGTGTCGTGCTGCCTCACGAGCCGCCGGCACGTCGCCGCGGCGCGTTACCCGCGTCGCGAACATCACGTGGCCCGAACGGTCGCGCGCCCGGAGCGGGACCAGCAGGAGTGAACCGCGGAGGACGCGGAGGGACTCCGTCGCGAATCCCCGCTGGCGCCGCTAACGATCCCTCGTGGCCAGAGAATGTCGGAATAGGAACGGCACCCCTTGCCTATCTTCAGGTGACCCCGCCTGAGGAAACCGCCGGCAGCCCGTCGCGGCGCGCGATCGGCTGACGAACCCCTCCGCGTTCCTCTGCGTCCTCTGCGTCCTCCGCGGTCAAACCTGCCAGACTCGCCAGATGACGAACTCCCGATCCGGCGTGCGGGCTGAGATCGGCTCGCCCGAACGGTCTCGAGCCCTAGGCGGCCCTAGGCGGCAGCACAAAGATTGAACCGCAGAGGACGCCGAGCACGCAGAGGACGCGGAGGGACTCCGTCGCGAATCCCTCGCTGGCGCCACTAACGATCCGTCGTAGCCAGAGAAGGGCACGCCCGTGCCGTTTTCCCCGTTCTCCTTCTGTGACCCCGCCTGAGGAAACCGCCGGCAGCCCGCCGCGGCGCACGACTCGCTGACCAATGCCCGCTGGCGCTCCTGGCGACATTCACGATCAGCCGCGCCATCAGCGTTCCTGCTCGGCCGCACTTCGCCCGCGCGACACTCCAATGGATCGAGCGACAGCCTGTGCCGGGCGCGCTGTCGAAATGGAAGAGCTCCGTTCGACCAGTAAGCGGGAAGAGCGCACAGGAGGCGCCTGAGCGCACGTCATTTCAGCCGGGGGGACTCACCGTATGATCGACACACCACACATCGCCGAGACGCCGCATCGGACGACTGCGACGATTCATCTGACCGTGCCGCGCGCTGAGATCCAGACCGTCATGGGTCCGGGGATCGGCGAGTTGATGGAGACTCTCGCCGCGCAGGGCCTCACGCCGGCCGGCCCGTGGTACACGCACCATCTACGGATGCAGCCCGAGATCTTCGATTTCGAGATCGGCGTCCCAGTGTCCGACGCGGTGACACCCGCTGGTCGCGTGGTGCCGGGGCATCTGCCGACCGCCACGGTTGCCCGTACCGTCTATCATGGCGGTTACGATGGGCTCGGCGCCGCCTGGGGAGAGTTCGACGCCTGGATTCGCGAGAACGGTCATACTCCGGCCGCCGACCTCTGGGAGGTCTACATCACGGGCCCCGAGTCCGGAGACGACACGGCCGGCTATCGCACGGAACTCAACCGCCCGCTGGTCCGCTGACCTGCGCGTCGGCGCTTGCCCCCTCGTCGCTCGGTGGATCTGCCGGGCGACGGACGCGTGCGGCCTCACGACACCGGCGGCATCCGGTCGTCCAACGGAACGAAGTTGGCCAGAAAGACCCGCTCCTGCGGCGTGAGCGAACTGATCCCCGTCTCGTTGATCTTGTCCAGGATCCGGTCCACTTCGTCGCGATTCACCTCGTGCACCTGCGTGCGATCCACCGACTTGTAGTCCTGGACGCGCTTCGTCACCGCAGCGGGGGCGGCGGCCGCCTTGCGCTTGAACGCGGTGCGCTTGCGCTCGATCCACTTCAGGTAGAGGTAGGCACCGAGATAGCCGCCGAGATGGGCGAAGTGGGCGATGTTGCCGCCGGCGCCGCCGAACCCGCTGAACAGTGAGAACGCCGTGGTGATCAGCACGAGGATCCGGGCGGGGACCGGAATGATGCCCCAGATCAGGATCCGCTCGTCAGGCCAGAAGTAGGCGAAGGCGAGCATCACGCCGTACACCCCGGCCGACGCGCCGACGATGGCCGCGTTGAACGAGAAGATGAACGAGAGCAGCGCGCCCGTAATGCCGGCAATGAAGTACAGGATCGTGAACGGCCGCGATCCGATCCGGCTTTCCACGCGCGGCCCGAAAAAGAAGAGCACCAGCATGTTGAAGCCGAGGTGCATCAGGCCGTCGTGCAGGAACATGTAGGTCACGATCGACCACGGGCGAACGAGCGCCAGTTGGGGCACGAAGACGAACAGATCCAACAGCACCGGCATGGTGATCTGCAGGAAATAAACGCCGACGTTGGCGATCAGGAGCGAGCGTACGACTGGTGTCACGGCGGAGCTCTCCGGGCGTGGAATCGGGGTCGCGATGTCGAAGGATAGCCGACGCGGGGAACCGCTGGCGACCCTCGGCCGGTCTGCCATCCGGAATGGACGTACACCGGTCGGCCCCCTCGGGTACCGCCCCCCGCGTCACCGAATTGCCGAACGACGTTGCTGGCCGTACTCTGGCACGCATGGCGCCGGCTTCGCGGCGCCCCGCCACCACGCGGTACCCTGGGTCACCGTCCAGCTCCCGTCGCCATGCAGCCGAACCTGTTGCGTGCTGCTGCCGGTTTGTTCGCGCTGGTCGCCGTCGCCTGGGCCGGAGAAGCCCCGCCGACGGTGACGATTCAGCCCGCGTCGCGTCCGCCACCGAGCGCGCGGGTGCGCCGGAACCCGCCGGCGCGCCGCCGACCGTTCCGGCAGCCGCGGCTCCCGGTGGCGGAACGGCGCGGGTTCTGCTGACCGTTGGCATCGACACCATCAGCGGAGACGACCCCGCGGCTCTCTGTGGCGGCTCGCTGCGCATTACCGACGACTTCCGTCGCGCCGAGGCCGATCTCGAGGTCCGCGGCGTGGGTGGCGGACCGGGTGGCCGGCTGCTCGCCACCTTCACCTGCGACGCGACGACCTGACCGACGAACGGAAGCGACGACCCTCACGCGGTGGTGCGGCCAGGGCTCGCGCGGTCGTGCGTTCCCACATGCCCGGAGCTCCGCCTTTATGAGCGATATCCAGATCCGCCTCGCCACCCGCGCCGACAAGGCCTCACTTATCGGCTTGATCGATGCGCACGCCGACTTTGAAGCGATGGATCGCCCGACCCCCGAGGCTCGCGAGCGGCTGATGCGGCACGGCTTCGGAGACCACCGCCGCTTCTCCCCCTTTCTTGCCTCGCTCGACGGCAAGGACGTCGGCTACGCGATTACGTACGAGGGCTACTCCTCCTTCCTCGCCCGTCCGACGTTCTACCTCGAGGATATCTTCGTCTATGAGCACGCGCGCGGTCGCGGATTTGGCGGAACGATGTTCCAGTTTCTGGTCGAGGAGGCCGTCGACCGCGGCTGCGCCCGAATGGAATGGATGGTCGTGGACTGGAACGACAACGCCATCGGATTCTACGAACGCCGCGGCGCCGTTCAGCTGAGCGAGTGGCACAGCTACCGCCTCGAGGAAGCCCAACTCCGCGCGCTGGCAGCGGGCCAGCGAAGCTGACCGGCCGATTCACCGCCGCTTTCCGATTGTCGCCCGTCTCGCGGCGGCGATGACGGGCGTCCAAGGTGCCCGGAGCGGTGTCTCTCGCAAGGCGGGTCCGGCAATTTCGATCGCGGAGGAACGCGGAGGTGTCTGTACGCGGTTCCTGTTCCTCGGCGCGAGTGGTCGTTCTTCGAGGAGCAGGGTATGAACGATACGACGACCTGCGCCGGCGTGCAGCTCCTCTCGTAGTCGCATGCTCACCGGTTGCTGCCGGTTGCAGCGTGCCGCGGAGCGCGACGCGCGGACGAACACCTCCGCATCCTCCGCGGTCAATCTTGTCGCGCTCGCTCCCGAGACAACCCGCCGATGACCAGACAATCCCACCAGTCTGGCTCCGTCGTCGGGCAAGTGAAGCCGATTTTTACCGCAGAGGACGCAGAGGACGCAGAGGACGCGGAGGGGATCCGTGGCGAGTCACGAGCTCCGCGGCGAGGTGCGAGCGGTGGTGGTTGAGTCGCGAATGACACGAGACGGCGGAACCCCCGCCCCGGCGCCGATTCGTTCGTGCGTGTACCGTTCCCACGCACGTTCACCGTCCGCCGAGTCACCCACTGTGCTCCTCCCGATGCGTCACTGCCCGATCATCGTTGCGCTCACCGTCGGCATCACGCTCGGCTGCGCCCGCCGCCCCGCGCCCGCGGGAGAGCCCGCACCGCGTGAGCCCGTCGCCTGGAGCGAGATCGCCGCGCTGCCGATGCCTCCGGCACCGTTCCGGGCCACGTACGGACCCGATTCGCTCCACTTTGGCGAGCTTCGGCTCCCAGCGACGCCCCCGCCAACGGGTGGGTATCCGATTGCGGTGATCATCCACGGCGGGTGTTGGCAGGCGGCTTACGCGGTGGACCATATCGCGCACGTGGCTGCGGCACTGACACGCGACGGCGTCGCCACCTGGGCCATCGAATACCGGCGGGTGGGCGATCCGGGGGGCGGCTGGCCGGGTACCTTCGACGACGTGACCCGCGGCGTGGCGCACGTCGCAGCGCTCGCCGCGACGCACCGCCTGGATCTCACCCGTCGCGTCCTCGTCGGGCACTCGGCGGGCGGCCAGCTCGCGATCCGTGCAGCTGGGGCGCCGCCGCTCCTGGCCGCTGGCCCGTCGGTGCCGGCACTACCGCCCCTGCGCGGCGTTGTCGCGCTCGCGCCCATCACGGACCTGCGGAGCTACGGGGCGGCGCGCGGAAGCTGCAACGTCGCCGTGCCGCTCCTGCTCGGAGGATCGCCGGTGGACGTTCCCGAGCGGTACGCCGCGGTCAGCCCGGCCGAACTGCCAGTGCCCGCCGTTCCGCTGCGGCTCATTCACGGGAGCCGGGATCCGATCGTTCCTGTGGCCCAGAGTACGCTGTTCGCGGCGCGTGGGCGCGCCGCGGGCGGAGACGTGCAGGTCGCGATAGTGGATGGCGCGGGGCACTTCGACCTCATCGCGCCCTTTGCGCCAGCGTGGACCGCAGTGCGACAGGCGGTGCTCGCCCTCGTGGCGCCATGATCGCAGTTGCGAAACGGGCCAAACAGCCCATCGTTCTACGCAGGCACGCCCCGCTCCACCCCCCGCACGGCCGTCGGGCGCGCGGACGCCACCGTCCGTGCGACGTCCCGCTCGACCGTTTTCATATATCCCGGTCCCCTATGATTCCGATCGACGCCCTCTGGGCAAAGCATGTTGCGACTCCCTTCCCCGCCGGGTGCATCGGAGAGGAGTTCGAGGGGATCGCGCTGGTCTTTCTCGACGCGGCGGCCGCCGAGTGCATCTCGGCATATCTTGAGGGGGGCCACATGCTCGACCTCAGGCGGACCGCCATGCTGGGGCTCTGTCACCGGCATCTCGCGCTCGTCTCGCGGCAGGACGAGGGGGAGGCGCAGGAGTATTTCCACCGTCTCGAGATCATCGTCTACGAGGTGCTGCAGGCAATCCGCGACACCGCCCCGCAGCACTGATCGACCCGGGCCAGGCGTTCCCTCCTCCGCGGCGCGGCTCTACCTTTGGGGTTGGACACGGGGTCCAGTCCGCGGCGCTGACGCGGCGGCATTGCAACCATTCCGCGCTTCCATGACCGAACCCACCGAGCTCGCCAGCGTGGAGCCGCTGCTTCCGCCGCCAGCCGCCGACGGCAAGTACGTCTACTGCATCATCCGCCTCGACAAGCAGCGCGAGTTCGGCGTCGGCGGTATCGGCAGCAACGGACGCGTCTACACGGTGCACTATCGCGATCTCGCCGCGGTGGTCAGCGACACGCCCATCGTCATCTACGATCCGACGCGCGAGCATGTGCTCGCACACGAGTTCGTGAACGAGACCGTGATGCGCGAGTTCACCGTGATTCCGATGTCGTTCGGCACGGTCTTCCGGTCAGAGGACGACGTCGGGGAGCTGTTGCGCTCCACCTACCAGGCGTTGAGCGACGTGCTCAACAAGATGCAGGACAAGATCGAGTTCGGGCTGAAGGTGCTCTGGGAGCGCGAGAAGGTGATCGCGACCATGGAGCAGGACGACGATGAGATCCGTCGGCTCAAGCACGAGATCACCCGCAACTCGGCCTCATCCACCTACTTCGCGCGGATGCAGCTCGGCCGACTGGTCGAGGTCGCGTTGGAGAACGTGAAGAGCCGCTTCATTCTGGACATCCGCGAGAGCCTTATGGACGTGGCGGTCGCCAGCCGCAGCAATAAGGTCATTGGCGATCGCATGATCCTCAACGCGGCGTTTCTCGTGGAGCGGGCTGCCGAGAAGGGATTCGACGAGAAGGTGAAGGAGGTGAGCCGTCGCTATGAAGACGTGCTGACCTTCAAGTACACCGGACCGTGGCCTCCATACAACTTCGTCAACATCAAGCTGAAGCTCGAAAAGGCGACCTGAGGCGTTCGGTATGGGGCTGCTCTCGAACCTGCTCTTCTTCCCGATCACGGCCCCGGTGGCCGGGATCCGTTGGTCGTTGGGACAGGTGCAGAACGTCGTGCAGAAGGAGCTCACGAGCGACGAGCCGGTCAAGGAAGAACTCATGGAGCTTCAGATGCGGCTGGAGCTCGGCGAAATCGACGACGACGAGTACGTCGAGCGTGAGACCGCGTTGATGCAGCGCTTTCGTGAGGTGCGAGAGTGGCGCGAGCGGTTCGGCATGGGTAACAGCGGCGGGCCGGTGCGTGTGGCGCCTGACGCACGCCACGTGGCGGAGTTCATGGATCGCGACGAGCCCGGCGACACGGACGCTCGCACGCCGCACGACACGTGAGCCATCCGCCCGACGCCGCCGATGCGATGCTGGCTGCGGCACCGCGGCTGGTGATCGTCGGCGGCAAGGGCGGGGTGGGAAAGACGACCGCCGCCGCCGCGCTCGCAATTCGCAGCGCGGGCGCCGGTGTGGCCACCCTGCTGGTGTCGAGCGACCCCGCCGGTGCGCTCGCCGATGTCGTCGGCCTCACGCTCGGAGCTACTCCCCGTCGCGTTCCCGGAACCGCCGGGCTCTGGGCACAGCAACTCGCCGCCGACACGGCCCGCGCCGCCTTCCTCGGCCGGTGGCGCTCCGCCCTCGTCACGATTGTCGATCGCGGCACCTACCTCGACGCCGCGGACGGTGCCGGTCTCGTGGACGCAGCCTTCCCGGGTGGCGACGAGACCATGGCGATCCTCGCCCTCGCGTCGCTGGTGGGGCGCGGGGAGGATGACGATCCGATCCCGCCGCACCCGGTTCCCGATGACGCGGAGGACCGGCCGCCGCGGTTCGATCGCATCATCCTCGATACGGCGCCCACCGGCCACACCCTGCGTCTGCTCGCCGCGCCAGCCACGCTCTCGGCGTTGGTCGATCTGCTGGACATCATGCAGGAGAAGCACCGCTTCATGGTGCGCACGCTCACCCGGCGCATCGTGATCGACGACGCGGAGCGACTGCTCGCGTCGCTCCGCACCCGGCTCGCAGCGTTCACCTCGGCACTGCGCGATCCGGCCCAGGCGGCGGTGATTCTGGTGACGCGAGCCGAGCCGGTGGTCATCGCCGAGACGGTGCGGTACGCGGCGGCGCTCCGCGAACTCGATCTGCACGTCGCCGCCGTCATCACGAACGCCAGCCCCGATGCAGCGGCTGCAGCCCTGTCCGCGGTCGACGGCGTGCCGCACTACGCCGTTCCCTGGCTTCCCGCATCGCCGATCGGGCTGGAGGGGCTCGAGCGATGGGCGGCGGCGCTGCGCGCCGCACCCAGCATTGCGCCCGCCGCCGTTCAGTTCGCCTCTGCTCAGCCCCCTGCCGCCGAGCGCCCGGTGCCGCTGCGGCGAACGACCGCCGGCATCGCGGTGCCGCCGTTCTCGGTGCCGCCGTTCACGATCGTCGGGGGGAAGGGTGGCGTGGGAAAGACGACGGTCGCCTGCGCGTTGGCGGCGATGCTCGCCAGCCCTGATGAGCCACTGCTGCTCGTGTCGACCGATCCCGCCCCCTCCATCGCCGACGCGCTCGACGAGCCCGTGGGCGACGCGGAAACCACCATCGCGCGGGTGCCCGGCCTCGTCGCACGCCAGCTCGACGCTACCGCGGCCTTTGGTCGGCTGCGCGAGCGCTACACCGCACGCATCGATGCCCTGTTCGACGGGATCTCGGTGGGTGGACTGGACGCCGCCCACGATCGCGCCATCTCGCGGCAACTCCTGGCGCTCGCGCCCCCGGGCATCGACGAGCTGTACGCCCTCGCATCGCTCGGCGAGACACTGGCGGAGGCCCGATTCTCTCGCGTAATTGTCGATCCGGCTCCCACCGGTCACCTCCTGCGCCTTCTCGCCATGCCGGCGCTGGCGCTCGACTGGACCCACCAGCTGATGCGTCTGCTGCTCAAGCATCGTGAGATCACCGGGCTCGGCGACACGGCGGCCGATCTCGTCGCCTTCGCCCGCCGCACGCGGGCGCTCCAGGCGCGACTCGCCGATCCGGCTGGCGCGGCTGTGCTGCTCGTTGCCCTTGACGAGCCCGTCGTCCGTCAGGAGACGGAGCGGGTGTTGCAAGCCACCCGCGAGCTCGGCATCGCGGTGTCCGGCGTCGTGTGGAACCGGACCGTCGAGCTTCCGGAGCCGCTGGACGCCGAGCCGCGGGTCGCCCAGTGGGTTGCGCCCCGCGAGCCAGAGGGGCCGGTGGGAGCGGACGCGCTCGTGGGCTGGCGGCAGGCATGGGCAGCGCTGGAGCCGGCGCATGTCTGACGAGGTCGTGTACGGCTATGGTGTCGTTCCGCTCGCGCTGCTCTCACAGCTCGCCGCCGCGCCCGGTGGGATCGATGACGCGCTGGTGAGCGCGGTAGCCGGGGACCGGCTCGCGGTGCTCGTCTCCCGGGTGGACGCGGCGACGTATGACCCCGCCGCGGTTGAGGTGGCTGCGGCGGCGATGTCGTGGATGGGGCCGCGGGCCGCCGCGCATGACCGGGTGGTTACCTGGGCGAGCGATCTGGGCACCGTCGTGCCGCTGCCGGTGCTCTCGCTCTTTCACGACGAGCACTCGGTGCATCGGCTGCTCACCGACCGCGACGCGGAGCTCCGCGCCACGGTGGAGCGGGTGAGCGGCGCCCGAGAGTACGGTGTGAGGATGGTGCAGGACGAGAGCCGGATGGCCGGTGCGTTGTCCCGCCTCCGGCCGCGTATCGCCGCCCTGGAGGCGGAGGTTGCCGCCGCGTCGCCGGGGCAGGCGTATCTGCTCCGGCGAAAGCTGGACGGCGCGCGCCGGGAGGAATTGCAGGCGCTCACCGCCGAGGTGGCGACGTCGACGTGGGAGCGGCTGCAGGGCGCGTCGCGTGAATCGCTGGTGCTCCCCCTGCCGGCGCTCGCCGCGAACGCCGAACGGCTCGTGCTGGACGCGGTGTTCCTCGTGGAGAATGCACGACTCGACGCATTTCGCGAGGCGCTGACGGCGATCATGGGCGAGCAGGACGATGCCGGATTTCGATTCGCGTTTACCGGGCCGTGGCCGCCGTATCACTTCGTGCGCGTCGACGCTGCCGGCTCCGCACCGGGTGCGCCATGAGCCGGGCCGGCATGATGGGCACCTCGGACGATCTCGTCCTGAGCGATCTGCTGAACTCGGTGCTCGACCGTGGCGTGGTGATCACCGGCAGCGTGCTGATCTCCGTCGCCGACGTGGACCTCGTGCGGTTGGAAGTGAGCCTGATGCTCACCGCTGTGGAGACGGAGCTGGCGCGGGAGCGCCGGCGCGCACTGCGGGACGGTGCGCTCCCAGGCCCGCCGCCCGCCGGGCCGCACGGTGCAGGCCGAGCGCCCGGCTCGCCGTCCGGTGCA
>PPFU01000525.1_pt1 | contig 11952 bp, 14 predicted proteins | sample 1535991 | NCBI WGS metagenome assembly PPFU01 (sample SAMN04901290, study PRJNA319586) | Hypolithon metagenome, whole genome shotgun sequencing project. | isolation source: Antarctic Hypolithon | place: Antarctica: Miers Valley | collected 2014 | reverse complement strand
GTGAAGGATACTTCTATTATCCTCCCGCTATGCATACTTTGGCGCTTTTTTTCTTGCGCTTACCCTGGCTCATAAACCTGAAAGAAGGCCCGCTCAATATCGCGCTGAGGCCAGCCAAACTGACGGAGTAGCTGGCTGATGAATTCGTCTGAAGCGCCGCGATCGCGCGCCCGTTCAATAAAGGTCACAATCTCCGAAGCACCTGCTGGTAGCAGATTTTCGCTCAGTCTAGCCATGGGATAAAACAGCTACGAAAGATAGATTAGCTCGAAGCTAACCTATCGATTGCTGAGCCCTCTTGTCAGTAGACACTTATCCCTCAATCTGCACATTGGCAGGGCTGTTTCCAGCGCGACGCTGAGCAATTTCCTGCTTAATTTCATCCGCTCGCGCCAGCAAATCAGCCTGTGTCAGCTCGGCCTGATCTCCAGAGGCCAGCCACTTGAGCTGTACTTTATTAGCCTCAGCTTCGGCGTCACCTAAAATTAGACCCACCACCGCGCCACTGCGATCAGCCCGCTTGAACTGTTTGCCAAAAGCGCTGCTGCTGAGGTCTACCTCTACTGAATAGCCGCTTTTTCTCAAGTCGTTTGCCAGCCTAACAGACTGAAACTCAGCCTTTTCACCCCGTGAAATTAGATAAACATCTAGCTCGGCTTCTGTACTGAAGGTGTTTAACTGCTCTAGCAAAATGATCAGGCGCTCTAATCCCATGCCAAAGCCGATGGCTGGCGTATCTGGCCCGCCAAGCTGCTCGACTAGGCCATCGTAACGACCGCCGCCACACACGGTAGCCTGCGCGCCTAAGTCAGAAGACTGGATTTCGAAGGCGGTATGCGTGTAATAGTCGAGGCCGCGTACTAAGCGAGGGTTGATGTTGAAGGGAATGCCCAGGTTGGTGAGGTGCTGCTGTACGCCATCAAAGTGTTTACGTGAGTCGTCACTGAGGAAGTCCAAAAGGCTGGGTGCGTCTACAACAATTTCCTGCGTGCGTTTGTCTTTACTGTCGAGAATGCGGAGCGGATTTCGGGTGAGGCGATCGCGCGAGTCTGCATCCAGATCTTCCTTGAAGGGCGTGAAGTAGCTAACTAACGCTTCCCGGTAGGTTTGGCGATCTTCGCTGCTGCCGACGGAGTTGAGATCTAAGGTGAGCGCGGTGAGACCTAGCGTGTTGAGAATTTGGGTGGCGATCGCAATAATCTCCACGTCAGCCCTGGGATCGCGACTGCCCAAAATCTCGACGTCGAGCTGATGAAACTGCCGCTGACGACCTGCTTGGGGCCGCTCGTAACGAAAAGCTGGCCCCAAGTGCCAAAGCCGCTGTACCCCGCCTTGGGCAAACAGCTTGTTTTGAATAAACGCCCGCACTAAGCCAGCCGTAATTTCTGGCCGCAGCGCGATTGAGCGCCCGCCCCGGTCTTCAAAGCTGTACATTTCTTTGCCGACGGCATCGGTCGCTTCGCCAATCCCTCTAGAAAACAGCTCAGTTTGCTCAAAAATGGGCGTACGAATTTCCCGATAGGCAGACTGATTGAGCACGTGCCGCGCCAGACTCTCTATCGTTGCCCACAGCGGAGATTCGAGGGGCAAAATGTCACGGGTGCCGCGAATGGCTTGAATGCTGCTCATGTGCTGCGTTTTAGGGGGCTGCGTTTAAAGGGCTAAAGATTAGGCAGACGGCAGCAGTTTAGCTCGTCAATACATACCTTGCCTGCCTGCAATGCCCAGCGTACCAGAGCAACTCTATTTCCCGTAGCCGTTTTGTTCAAAACGTTGCTCACATGGTTGTCAACGGTGCGTTTGCTAATGTCTAGCTCGCCTGAAATCTCTTGATTGGTGAGGCCCACAGCTATTAGCTCCACTATTTGCAGCTCCCGCTTGGACAACTCGCTTTGTGAGGGATCGCTTTGTGAGGGATCGCTTTGTGAAGGATCTCCCTGAGATGAATCGTTCTGAGATGAATCATTTGATAGATCGGTTATCTCGGTTGCTTGCGAAATTTTAGTCTCAGAAGATCTGCTGCCGGACATGAGCGTTTAATCTGTATTTATGCTTAGTATTACCAGTGTAATCAATCCGACTACCGCTATGTCGAATGTCGACAGTCTTAACAGAATGTTTCTCTTTCCATTGAATAGCTTGAAAGCTGACCGGCGGCGATTGCGAACATGGCTCTGCACAGCGCTATTTTCCATTGTCTTGTGTCTCGTTGGGCTGATCGTGTTACCGGCAGCAACCCTTGCTGAGGGCGCTAGCTTACCGCCAGCAGAAGCGATCGCACCGCCTACCGACAGCGCTGACATTGCGGCGGATAAAGTCGACCAGTTTGCCCAAGCCTATTTGCAGGTACTTGAGTTGCTGAGCGATCGCGAACCCGAACTGCCTGCTGCCGAAACCAGCGCCGAAGCGCTAAAAGTGCAGCAGTCTATCGAGGCCGAAGCAATTGAACGCATCAAAGGCAGCGGCTTAGCCATGGGCGAATATATGAAAATGCTGAGTCTCGCCAGTCAGGACGAGGCTTTCAGAGACAAAGTTCTTGGCAGAATGGACGAGTCGTTGCAGAAGTAGCCTTAGAAGGCGGCCACCTTCAATTAGCGGGCTTGTAGATTGCCTGATTGCGGCGTTCGTCGCCCAACTTATAAGGATCTACGCCGATTCGGACGGTGGTTTGCAGCTCGGGTGGAATTTCGGTGGCTTTGCCCCACCGCTGTTCTAGGGCGGAGATGATTTGGTCTTGGCGCGATCGCAACCCATCTAAGTCAGACCCATAGTTCAACAGCGAGAACCACACAACCCCTCTTTTTTGAGTAGGCAAAGCCCCTGCCAAAGCACTTACTACGGCCAAAGTGCCCGTTTTGACGACAGCGTTCGGGGGGAGACCGCGACCGCGCACGGTGCCCCCGTCTGCGCCTGTTATGGGGAAAATATCGGAGATAGTGAAATTTTGGGCGGTTTCGTTAGCAGAAGAGCGCAGCAGGTCTTGAATTTTTTGGAGCATAGTCACGGCTGCGCGGGGTGACATTTGGTTTTCTTCACCCAGGCCAGACCCGTTGCTCAGCGAGATTTCGTCGGGCATTATGCCGGCAACTTTTTCAACCTTGCTCATTACAGCCTCTGTCCCGCCAACGGCATCGGCGATTTGCTGAGCCATTATGTTGTTGCTGTAAATGTTCATGGCCTTGAGCACAGCGACTAAAGGCAGTGACTCATGACGGATAAACCAGCCGCTAGCCTGATTTTTGAAGCTGTCGGGTGTCGTTTGCACCTGGCCGTCGATTTGGAGGGTAGGCTGAGGCGTTCCGGGTGCCATTTCTGCGTAGGAATATTCTATGGCATAGTCCCACTCGGGTGCGTTCAAAGCCTGCTTGAGTAGGAGGCCCGATGTGCCTGAGCTGGTTTCAAAATTCATGTTGAAGCCGTTGGCAACGATCAGGTTGCCGGTGACGCGGCGGATGCCTAGCTTTTGGAGGGAGTTGCCGAGGGCGATCGCCTCTTCCCACACAAACAGCGGATCGTTCCCGCCTTCAACGATTAAGTCGCCATTCAGCACGCCGTTCTCAATCTTGCCTTGCCAGCCTACCAGCGTCTCAAACCGGTGCATCGGCCCCCAGGTTGCCAGTGCCGCCAGCGTAGTCGCAACCTTCGTAATCGACGCCGCCGAGCGCGGAATCTCTCCTTGATGCTGGGCCACTGGAAACTGACCTTCGGCTACCCATACGCCCTGCTGTTCGGGAGAGTAGCCCGCTGATGCAAGCCCAGATAGATAGCCTGAAACGATAGCTTCAGCAGCCGGGTCGTTAGCAATCGTTTCTCGCACCCAGGCCGATTCCCGGCTCGGCCTAATATCGACCGAACCCAGCTCTAATCCTTGGACAGGCTGCCATCGCCCGAATCCCAATACATCCCCCAGCGCCCGCCCGCCGGTGATGCCTGATGGCACGTTGACCACAGGAATCACTATGCAAAGCAGTCCGACTAAGGCACTGAGTCCTAAAAACCTATGCACCGAATCCCGTTTCTTCAACCACTTTCTCAATCAGTTCTCGCTAAAGATACACTATAGCTAGCTCATTTAAGCACGACCATGGTTCGACCCGCTCAAAATCAAGTTCTCAGGCGCTTGCCTATTGTGGTGGGCGCTTTGGGCGGCACGCTGCTGTTTATTAATCGCATCACGACGGCTGATGTTAGCGGCGCGCAGTCTCGGGCTGATGCGCTGGGGGTAATTTTGAGTGCGCTGTTGATTTTAGTGGGTTTGCTGTGGCAGCGCATTCAGCCCAAGTCGCCGGAAGTGGTGACGCTGGTGGGCGAAGAGGGGTTCGACCTGGCAGAAGATTTGCCGGACGCGCTTAAGACTGAGCTGGCCTGGGCTTCACACATACTGCTGACGAATACGGCTACCCGTAGCATGGTGATTTATTACGGGGGCAGGGTTCTACTGAGGCGGGGCGTTTTAGGTAGGCAGGCAGAGCTGTCACCGGGCGTTATCGTTCAGCGAGTATTGGATAAGCGAAAGCCGGTCTATTTGGTAAATCTCAATATCTACCCAGGGCGGATTGAGTTTGATTATTTGCCCGAAAATACACAGGGTGTGATCTGCCAGCCTTTAGGCTCAGGCGAATCAGCCTCTGGCGTTTTGATTTTGGGGGCTAATGCGCCTCGCAGCTATACCCAACAGGATGAAGCGTGGATTGCTGGTATTGCTGAGAAGCTGAGCGATAGTCTAGATCGAGATCGCAGTCTAGCGGGTCAGTTAGAGGGTGCAGCGGCTTAGCGATCGCCCTCCAATGAGCCCTTATTGTTGTGCAGGTACCGGTGGTGCAGGCGCGGGGGCTATGGAGGGTTCTGTTTTAGCCGCGTCGCCTAGCAGCCTAATCGCGACGGTCGAAACCTTGAAGTTGTAGCTATCGCCTTCAATCTCCACGGGCGTACCGATTTTGACAGGGACGCCTAGCACTGGAGAACCGTCTATGACTTGCGCCCTGCCGCCCAGGGTGATAAGCATATCGGCTGTGTAGCCCAGTTCGGGGCGAGGGTCAGGATAGGACTTGACGGTGCCGTCGGGCTGTGGAACCGCTACGCTGCGAGGCAGGGCCACGACTTTTTTGACGCCAATTTCGCCGTAGGGCTGATTGCGAACAATGATTTTGGTGGAGTCAGTTTTGGCTAAGTCTACTAAGAATTCTTCAGGGTTTAGTACCGTCAGGCCTCGGGCGATCACGTCTACTTCAACTTCCTGGGTGTTTGCGCCGCTTTGGGCGATTGAGCCGGTTGCGCCGGGGTAGAAAAAGATGCCAAAAATGACCATTGTGATCGCTAAAACTGCCCCTAAGTCCAGCAGGCTTAGCTTGCCAAAAAGTCGCCCTTTAGAATCTAAAATTGCCATCGTTAACGTCCCACTACTCGTCTGTAGCTATATAGCGCCACAGTATTTAACCACATTTTCCGTAGCCTTTGGGGTGCGAAAGGCTATCAGCAATTTGAGAAGTGTCACAATTTGGCCCACACGCATAGCTGCTCTCGTTACATTTAGTACGTGGTGTGCCTATCTCTTTCTCTGGTTTATCCCTTTTTACCCGTTTATTCATCCCCTAGCAGCTATTGACCATGTTTAACCTGTCAGTTTTCAAAAACAAAGTTTATCGCCGCATTGGCTATTGCTTGGCTTCAGCGACTCTGGTTGTAGGAATAGGCGTAGGGACTGTCCAACCGGCTCAGGCTGGCTGGCTCGATTTGTTAATTAATGGCGTTCAGGTCTATCAGCTCTCTAACATATCGGATTCGCAGGAAGTTGATCTGGGTAAGTCTATTAATGATCGGCTGGTCAAAAGCGGTCAGGTTAAGCTGTACAAAAATAATGCAGTTAATAGCTACGTCAACACCATCGGTCAAAAGCTGGCAGCGGTGAGCGATCGCCCCGGCATCCCCTATACTTTTCAAGTCGTTCAAGACGATTCGGTAAACGCTTTTGCGACGATGGGCGGCTATGTATATGTCACCACTGGACTATTAGAGGCGGCTGATAATGAGGCTGAGTTGGCAGGCGTCATGGGCCACGAAATTGGCCATATTGCTGGGCGCCATGCGGTTGCACAGATGCGTCAGGCGGCGATTACTCAAGGTATTACGGGTGCGCTGGGGGTGAATCGCGATCGCCTGGTGAACATCGGTACTCAATTAGCCTTGCAGCTACCGAATAGCCGCCGAGACGAGTATGAAGCGGACGTGGATGGCTTTGAGACAATGGGCCAAGCGGGCTATGACCAGTCGGCGATGGCTACCTTTATGCAAAAGCTAGTGCGTCAGGGCTCTCCGCCGGAATTTTTGAGCACTCACCCCGACGCTGGTAACCGAGTGACTGCGCTGCGGCAGCTTGACCAGCAGGAGGCACTGCCACAGGCGACTGCTGGCCTGAGCGCACCAGCTTACACGGCCAATATTCGCCCTTTGCGATAGGCCTGCATTCCCCAAAACATCAAATAGCTATCCCTTTGAACCCTGGCGGCGATCGCTGGGGTTCTTTTTTGTAACAGGGCATGGAGTAATGGTGCATCGCCGCCGGTTATCACCGCCTTACCTTCGGGAAAACGCTGCCACCAGTCGGTTAGGTAGTCGGTGATGACGGCGGTTGTGCTGTAGATCAGGCCGCTGGCGATCGCGCCAACCGTATCAGTAGCCCATCGCTCAGACAATAGATACTCTAGATCGTCTACTGCTTTAGCAAGCTTAGATTGGCTTAGGTCAACGGCTCCAGCAAGGGCCGCCGTTCCTTGGCTGAGGGCCTGTCCCTGTATCCGAATGCCTGGTAATATAGCGCCCCCATAGACGGTGTTTTGCGCTCCCGCCGTGAAGGTTAAAGCGGTGCCTGCATCGATCACCAATACTGGCCAGCCGATTGTGCTGCCAGCGCCTAGTAAGTTGATGGCGCGGTCTAGGCCGAGCGTGGGGTAAAAATTGGATAGGGGGATGTGCGATCGCACAACGACCTCAATCGGTACTTTTGAAGAGGTGTCTGTAGAAGAGGTGTCGCCGAGCCATAATGCCAGTTGCGTAGGGACGGCTGAGGCAATCCATAGCGCTGAGATGCTTTCTGTAGGAAAGGCATTATCTTTGGGGATTGAATCCGCGATCGCCTGCCACGCCGCAGCCTCAAAGCCCCTTGCTCGAAGCTGGTTTACGACCTCAGAAGTAAGGTGAGTCGTATTCCAGACTTTAACAAGCGTTTCTCCTAAGAAAGCACCCCAATGCAGTCGGGTATTACCGATGACAAGCGCTAACCACAATTGAGACATAATTCCTGTGAGGTCTATCGGGGCAGATCCGGGCACACAAATTCTTCCTCAACAGCTCTCAACGCAAGCTCTTTTTTCTCATCGCTTCTGACTAGCGTTTGCTGTAGTTTCAAGGTTGTGTTTGTCAATTCGTCAATCTCGGCTGTAAAGGCTACCTGTCCGTCTTCGGTGACCTCTAGCAGACGAGGCGTTGCTTTATCCACTGTCCAAGTGGCCACTCGGTAGATAAATGTAGATGCTTTAGCCTGTAATTTCTCCTATTTGCTAGCTGTTTGATATCTAATCACGCTTAATTTGTTTTTGAAGCTGCTTAATCGCCTTCGCCATCTCAGGAAGCCGCTTAAATACAATGGCGGCGCGTAAATAAACCATATGTGGAATAGCCGGCATTCCAGAGACGGTTTCGCCGGGTTCAATGTCGTGATGAATGCCCGCTTTCGCTGATGCGATGACGCCATCGCCAACGTTGGCTTGGTTAGCGATCCCAACTTGCCCTGCCAAAATTACCCGCTTGCCGACCGTGACGCCCCCAGCAATGCCAACTTGAGCCGCCATCACAACCGCTTCTCCGATTTGGCAACCGTGCGCAATATGTACCATGTTATCCAGTTTAGTGTTGCGCCCGATGCGGGTTTCACCGACGGCAGGCCGATCAACGGCGGAGTTACAGCCAATCTCTACGCCGTCTTCTAATACGGTGACGCCAGACTGATGCATTTTCTCCCAGCCTTCAGCGGTCGGGACAAAGCCAAAGCCTTCTGAGCCGATGGCCGCGCCGCTATGGATGACGCAGTTTGCGCCGATTTGGGTGCGCTCGTGAATCACGCAGTTAGCGTGGAGTATGGTGCCGGAGCCGATAGTTGCGCCTGAGTAAATGACGACGTTGGGGTGGATGCAGACGCGATCGCCGATCTTCACATTAGGCTGAATCACCGCATTCGGCCCAATCGCAACCGCTTCACCGATTTCAGCGGTAGGATCAACGACGGCGCTGGAATGAATGCCGGGGGGCTGTTGGAAGGGTTGGTAGAAGAGGGCGATCACTCTAGCAAAGGCAAGTCGAGGATTTTTTACACTCACCCAAGCAATCGATCTGGCCTGTGCTTTGGCCTGAAGATCTGTATCAGAGGGCAGCACCAAAGCGCTTGCGCCAGTTGTGGCAATGTATTCAGCAAATTTAGGACTTTCTATGTAGCTCAGGGCGCTGGCGATCGCATCTTGAACAGCGGCCAACGATGTCAGCTCTATATCATCACCAGATCCATTTGCTGGGCGCTTTAATTCCAAACTAGACGCCGTGACCTGATCGCCCAAGGCTGCAACAATCTGGCTAAATTTCATCGCTTTCTCTCTGGCTCCCCGCTTCACCTATCTTGAAAGTTAAGCTACCAGAAAGGCGGCACACTCCACATGCGATGTCTGCGGGAAAAAGTCCGCAGGCTGCACCCGAGTAAGCCGATACCCACCGGTTTCACACAATACCTGAAGGTCGCGAGCCAGCGTTGCCGGATTGCAGCTTATATACACGATGCGCTTGGGCTTTAAGGCTATCATCGCCTCCAGCACCGCAGGCTCACAGCCTTTTCTCGGCGGATCTAATAGCAAAATGTCAGGTGTAGCTTCTAACTGTGGCATCAGCTCGGCAACATCACCAATCTTGAAAGCTACGTTCTCAATGTTATTAAGCGCCGCATTTTCCTCAGCCTGCTTCACTGACTCCGTAAAGGCTTCCAGGCCAATACACTGCTTCACCTTTTGGGCTAGGGGCAGCGTAAAAGTCCCCACGCCGCAATACGCATCTACCAGCGTTTCCTCGCCTGTGAGCGCGAGTTCCGTTTCAATGTGCTCCAGCAACCGCTCAGCCTGAGTCGTATTCACCTGAAAAAACGTGCTCGGCTGAATGTGAAAGGTCAGCCCTGCGAATGCTTCCTCTAAATACGGCTGGCCCGCAATGCAGTAGGTTTCGGGGCCAAAAATCGCGTTAGTTCTCTTCCAGTTCAAATTCACCAGCACGCCAACTACGTTCGGATAGCGAGCCATCCACTGCTCGGCCTGCTCGTGAATGCCCTTGAGCTTCACCGAACGACTGATCAACGTTAGCAGCACCTGCCCGGTGCGCTGCCCAATTCGTAAGGACAAATGTTTTAAGTGGCCTTTGTGCGATCGCTCGTCATATATCTTCCAGCCGCGCGCTTGAATATCCTGCTTCACCTCTGCCAGCAGCGGATCTAGCCTATCGTCTTGCACCGGGCACTGATTGAGATTGACCAATCGGTGAGACCCCTTGCGATAGTAGCCCGCCTGCACCGTCTTCATTTGAGATAGGCCCAGCGGATAGGTTGCCTTGTTGCGATAGCCTAGCTGCTTTTCAGCCCCCATCACCGGGTCAACCCGGATGCCATCCGCCCCCCCCACCGGCAGCTTCCCGATTCGTACCAGCGTGTCTACCACTAAGTGATGCTTAGCTTCTAGCTGTTTTTCGTAGCTCACCTGCTGCCACTGGCACCCACCGCACTTGTCCGCCACAATGCAGGCAGGCCGCACGCGCTCTGGTGAAGGCTTAATAATGCCTGCGGGTATGCCAAAACCGTGCGTAGCTTTGACCTTAGTCATTTTCACCCGCATTTCGTCGCCGGGTACGGTATTGGGCACAAAAACCACCCGATCTTCCCAGCGCCCAACGCCATCACCGGTATTACTTAAGTCGGTGATGGTGACCTTCAAGATTTCGTCCTGCTGCCATTTAGGTTCAGGCGGCTCACTCGGCCACAGGTTTGTAGACGATTCTTCGGGTGGAGCTGGAGAAGAGGGCGGGTTTGGAGATAGCATAATCATTTATTGATTCAGCCTTTCAGTATGGCGCATTTATCCCGCAACGTTTTTTACGCCTCGCTTTTTGGCCCGGTATTTGCCCTTTAATGGGTCGGTTGCAGGGTGCTTATTCGCTAGCTTAATATTTCTTAAGGGTTTTCTCAGGCGTGGCTTAGCGGCGTTTGCTTTATCTATTGCGAACAAATTACTCACAAACCAGGGGAGAGTGCTTTCCTTGTCGCCCCCAAAGTCGCTAAACTGTCTATATTCAATAGAGTTACCGCAATCGAAAAACTATGTCTGTTGTCAGCCAAGTAATCCTCAATGCAGATGATGAGTTGCGCTACCCCACTAGCGGCGAACTCAAGGGTATCGAAAACTTTCTAAAAACTGGCAATCAGCGGATGCGGATTGCTCAAACGCTCGCCGATAACGAGAAAAAGATCGTAAACCAAGCCAGCGGCACACTCTGGAAAGTTCGCCCCGACTTCATCGCCAAAGGCGGCAATGCCTACGGTCAAAAGCAGCGCGCCCTCTGCCTGCGCGACTACGGCTGGTATTTACGCCTGATCACCTACAGCGTTTTAGCCGGTGATAAAGACCCCATCGAAAGCATCGGCCTCATCGGCGTCCGTGAAATGTACAACGCGCTCGATGTTCCTGTTCCCGGGATGGTAGAAGCCATTCGCTGTCTTAAAGATGCCTCCTTACCGCTGATGAGCGAAGAAGATGCCGCTGAAGCTGCGCCTTACTTTGACTACATCATTCAGGCGATGTCATCCTAAGTTACAAAGCGCTCAAAATTATCAGAAAGTAAAAGGCGGGAAGGTGCGTTACACTTTTCCGTTTTTTTATTAAGCCAGATTAATACATCTGTACGTTCATTTGATATATCCTGTTAGCCACAGCGTCAGTAGCTAGCTATGGTTTATTCTTCTCGCAGCGCCTCAGCTTCAATGCCTTCTACCTGCTTAGGCAAAGTCGTCAAATCCAACTCGCACTGTGATTACGTCGTTCAGCTCGATACCACTAACGACGTTGATAACCCGCCTCAAATAGAAGACTACGGCTTTGGTCAGTTCGTAAAGTTTGACAGTCATCGGCACTGGGCCGTTGGCATCGTGTACGACACGCAGCTATTTAACTCAGCTTTTATGAACAGTGGCCCGCGTCTTACCAGCGCGCCTGATCCTGTCTTTACGCCCGATCTCGTGCAGGATACCTGCCTTTTGCTGAACGTCGTCTTAGTCGGCAGCCTGCAAAAGGGCAAGTCTACTGACTATGGCCTCCAGGGCATCCCGCGTGTGGTAGTCCCGGCAAATACGCCAGTCTGCCAAATGGACACCGCTGAGATTCATCACTTTCATCTATCTGCTGAGGGAACGCCACAGTTCGCTTACTACGGTCATTTGCTTCGCTCTGGCGGTGGCTTTGCAGCTCAGCTTACTGAGCAGGTGCTCAGCGAACTGATTGCGACCGAGCTGTTCTCAGGCGTCGATCAAAGAGCCCTGCAAGTTCTGCGGAAAGAGCTTTCTTGGAAAAGCACGATGAGCGCTATTCGCTAGGCCTTTAGGAATGTCAGATGGAATGTAAACGGTCGACACTCTGACGTTCTGGGCCTCCATTCCTTTGCTAGGCCTTAGCTAGGCCTTTAGGTATAAATCCTAAAGAAATAGCCTGAGAGACTTGAAACATTCCGTTACATTTGCTATGCTAGTTGTATCGGTTGAAACACGTTGCCTTCTTATTTGAGGCTTGCGTCTTCAGCCCATACGTACCTAACTAACGGAATAATAATCATGACTACTACACTTCAGCAGCGCCAAAGCGCTACGTTGTGGGAGCAGTT
>PPFU01189491.1_pt1 | contig 11954 bp, 5 predicted proteins | sample 1535991 | NCBI WGS metagenome assembly PPFU01 (sample SAMN04901290, study PRJNA319586) | Hypolithon metagenome, whole genome shotgun sequencing project. | isolation source: Antarctic Hypolithon | place: Antarctica: Miers Valley | collected 2014 | reverse complement strand
ACGTCGAGGGCATCCTTCGAGCGCAGATCCCAGCGGATGGTGCCCGCGGTGGAGCCATCGTGGACAAGCGTCTGCACGAGGTCGCCGCGGAGCGTGTAGATGCGCAGCGTAGCACCCGCCGGGATGGCGCGGAACTCGATAGCACGCTCGCCGCGGCCCGAGACGCCAAACGGGTCGGGCTCGAACGAGGCCGCCCCTACGTACGGGTTGGGCACGGCGTACGGCTCCTCGTCGGCAAACGCACTCCGCGCAAGGCTCTCGTCCACGTACGCGCCCTGCGTGGTAAACTCGAACACATCATCCGTCGAGAACGGCTGCATAAGTTCGAGGCGGAAGGTGCTGCCCTCGCCGGGTGCAACCAGCGGGGTGCCGGATGCCGCCTCGTCGAACGAAATACGCCAGATGGGTTGCAGGTTGGTCGAACCGGCGGCTACCGGTGCCAGCACTTCTATGTACTCGTTCGGCGCGCTGAGCGTCTGGTCGCCGTTGGCATCGAAAAAGCGGAAGTCGAACTGAACCCCTGTCTGCTCGCCGACGATCTTGAACCGGGCCGGGCGGGCCGGTGCGCCAATGGCGGCGCGGCTGGTGTCGAGCGGTGTGTTTGCAAACGTGATCACGAGATCGTCCGGGTAGCCGGGCCGCCGCAGGTTGGACGACAGCGTCGAAACCGTGCGGCGCACGCTCAAACTCGCGTTTGTCAGGCTTGTCGGCGTAAAGCCGGTAGCGACGGTGTCGATCTCGGGTATGAGCGGCGTGTTGATGATGGGCAGCAGCCCCATCCCTGCCGGGCCCTGTCCATTTCCTGAGAGGTCAGCGCCACCCTCAAACACCACCTCTCCCGTCGTTATGTCGGTAAGGGTGTAGCTCTGCGCCCGGACGCTGTCGGCAAGGCCGCTGAACGTGAGCCGGAACGTGTGGCCGTCGGGGACGAGGTTGTCGTTTACGACAGCCACCTGCACGGCTCCGTCGCCCACGCCCGAAACATGCGTGATAGAGGCCGGTGGCACCTGCGCACCTACGTAGCCGGGCACGCGCGGCGCAGGCCGCACCTCTACCACGTTGGGCGGCAGGATGGTGCCACCACGCAGCGTCCGCGATACGTTAATGGCATTCTCGCTGGGGTAGAACCCGAATTCCTCGGAACCCCGGTCGTAGGCCGTTACGCCATAGTAGTAGGTCTGCCCGTTGACGGCGCTGGAATCGGTGAACGTGTGGCGGATGCCCGTGTCGTTGCCCAGGTAATACCCGATCCCCTCGACGGTGATATTCGAGTAGCCTACGATTTCGTTGACGAGATCGTACTGTGCTATGGGCCGGCCGTGGCCCGAGAGCAGGCGTCCGCTGGGCGTGTCTCGCACGTTGAATACGCGCGCGTCGCTGAAGTTGGGGTCGGTAGCGCGGTAGATGCGGTAGCCCTCGAAATCATTCCGGTTGGTGACCGGGTCTATCGCGCGTTCGGAAGCATTGCCCCATGACAGGGTCACGAAGCCATCGCCTGCCACCGCTGTAACGGTAGGCGCGGGCGGCGGCGTGGCAAAGCGGTAGTTGGCGTTGTAGATGCTCTGGACGACATTGACGTTCGTTTCCAGTTCTGTCAGGTCGCTGCCATAGGCGAGGGCGAGGCTGAAGCGCTCGCGCCGGCCGGCTTCGAGGCGGAAAGGCCCGGAGGCGAAAAGAAAGCCGATGTTGTAGTTGAGCGCCAGCGGTACGTCAAAGCGGACGGCCTCGCTTGGATTGGTAAACTGGTCATAGAGCCGCCGGGCCCACTCGTTCTGGTTGTTGAAAAAGACGATGTTGTCCGTCTCAGACGAAGGCGCGCCTGCCCCTGCCGCGATGCGGTTCATCTTGAAGCCGGTAAGCCCGATCTGGTCAGACTCGTTGATGTCGGTCTGGTCGAAGTTGGGCTCTCCCCGTGTCGGGATTCCATCGCCTTCGCCCGTATCGCCGGTGTCCGGCACGCCATCGCCTCCCACGTCGTGGAAGTTGGCATCCCAGTCCATGTCCTCGTCGCCCGTGTACCAGACCTCGGCGATATAGGCCGGGCGCTCTTCAAGCGGTCCGTACGTGAGCTCGAAATCTGCCATGTTGTAATTGGCATTTACATACGCGCGAATGGCATCTGCCCCCTCTATCCGCTGTCCTGGGCCGCTGTCGCGGCGCTCGTCCGTGATCCCATCCACGTCGTCGTCAATGCCGTTGAACGGGTTGCCCGGCGTTTCGAGATAGGCGTAGCCCAGATAACCCGTGGGGGTGCAAGTGCCCGACAGCGAGACGCCGCGCCCGTTTTTGTCCCACGTGTACACGAGGTTGAGGCCAAAGTCGCGGTTAAAGAAGGCGTTGTCGTCATCGCTCTCGGCCACCCCGTCGCATGAACGCTGGGAGCCGCCAACGCCGGAATCCATGTACAGGCCGAAGACGATATCCTCGTAGGTGGTGGTAGACTCGTTGACGATGTCGTAGTGCCAGAAAATGACGTTCTGCGCCTGCGGGTTGGCCCACTGGAAACCCCGTACCTCTACGCGAAGCCCCAGCCCCCGCCGCGTTCGGTCGCGGCTGTCAGGGAAGAAATTCCAGGCATCGTAGAAGTTGTCGTCCATCACGAAAAACGACTCCTGGTCGGCGTTGGGCTGCTTGCCGAAAAAGCCGTTCCACGATCCACACCAGCCCGGATCATCCGGGTCGGTGGCCTTGTCGGGCCAGCAGTCGGGCCAGGTGCGCGGGTCGTTGGAGAGCGCGATAGAGCGGGCCTGGTTGATGGCGGGGTCTGCCTGCGCAAAGCCCGGTCTCGGCTCGAAGCGCATCACACGGTCGCTGATGGGGCTTCTGGCCTGCCGCTCGCGGAAGCCTGTCTCCATGATTTCGGCCTCACGCCCGTTTTCCTGCGTGATGCGCGCCAGCACGAAAGGGGTGATGCCGTCAGAGTAGTTGAGGCCCGAGCCTTTGGGCACCTCAACCGAGTGGAAAACGCTCAGGTCGGGGTTGGTCTGGAAGTCGCCTACCATGCCGAAGTTGTAGAACCACGTCCGGATGCGGTTGGCATCGTGGATACCCAGCCGCTCAGCGTCGATGCGGCCCCGCTGCTCGGGGGGCGTCACGGGCTCCAGCGTCTGCGCCTGCGCAAAAGGTGCAGCCAGCGCTATCAGGAGGAAAGAGCAAAGAGAAAACCGCATATACAGAATCGATGCGCCTGACGGGGCAGGGGGAAGGGCTGCCAGCCGAGAGCGGAAAAGGGAGGAAACACGCATAATGGCTTGCGAGGGTGTGAGCGCGGCGGAAAGCGTGCCCTCACGGATTGGTCCTATCGCCGGTCGATGATGCCGCGGAACGAGATGCCCAGTTCAACGCGGCGTGGCTGCGCCAGGCGCGTCGGGCTGGGATTGCGCTGCTGCGCCGGATTGAGCGTGTAGAAGGGGCTGCCGGTATCTGCGTAGACAAAGCCGTTGTTGTAGCGGGCATCGAGCAGGTTGATGACGCGTCCGAAGGCCGTCAGGTCGAGGCCGGCAAAGCGGAAAAAGCGCTCGGCGCGCAGGTCTACCGTTACAGCGCCGGGCTTGCGGCCCGAGTTGGTTTCAAGCTGCGCCCCGAAGCCGGTGCCGATGCTGGGCGTGTACGGCTGCCCGGTCGCAAAGCGCACGATGCCGGTCAGGTTGTAGTTCTTGGGCTGGTAAATCACGAACGCGTTGAGCGTGTGGCGCTGATCCCAGTTGAAAGGCACCTGCCTGGGGCGCGGGTCGCCGCCTGCCGCCGCCCTGTTGGCCGTCTCTTGCGGATCGGACGAGTTGCCCGTGGCGATCTGGAGGGTATAATCCAGCGACGTGGTGACGTTGCCGATGCCGCGCTGGTCTATCGAGACGGTAAAGCCGCGCACGCCGCCAAAGTCCACGTTCGTCAGACGCGCGTAGTCAGCTGCGGTATACGTCTGCACGAATTCCACCCCCAGCAGGTCGCGGATGTCTTTGTAGAACAGGTTCACGTCTACTCCCAGCCACGGCGTGAGGACAGACTTGAAGCCGAACTCGTATTGCGCTGTAAACTCTGGCTTGAGGTCAGGATTACCGAGCACGCCGTAGCTCACCGCGCCCGCCTGCAGGTCGCGCAGCACAGCGTAATCGGCGTTAGAGAAAAACTGACCCAGCGCGGGGAGTTGGTAAAAATGGCCGTAAGAGAAAAAGAGCGACGCGCGGTCAAGGATGGGAAACGACACGCTCATGCGCGGGGCCACCGCGATCTTGGCCGTCGTGGCTACGGGCCTCGACTCCGGCGCGCCCTGGATGGCATTGGCAGGGTTCTGCAGGTCGCTCGGCACGGTCGAGTTGGCGTCGAAATACTCGGCGCGCACGCCCAGCCGCACCCGCAGATCGCCCCACTCGATGCGGTCTTGCACGTAGAGCGCGGCGGCCAGCGGCTTGTACGTTACTACCTCGGCCCCAAGCGTGTCCTCCACGACACCGAGTTGCTGACGTCCGTCTCTGGTTACCATGTCAATCCGGCCGGGCACGCCAAAGTCGAGCACCGAGCTTTGCACTTCGGCACCCGCCTTTATCAGGTGTACCTTGGTCGCCTGCCACGTTATGGTGGCCTTGCCTACATACTGGTTGGTCTTCTGGACAAAGCGGCCCAGGTCCACCCCCTGCACGATCGCCCCTTCCTCGTAGTTGCCGTCGCCCTGCGGACGCCCGGCTTCAAAGTAGCGGGGGTCGCGCACGTCATCATATTTGAGGTCTTTGTAATCGAGCAGGTTCTGACGCGCGCTCAGTTCGTAGAACATGGTGTTCGTGAGCGTGTGCGTCAGGTCGAGGCCGTGCACGAGCGATGTCTCGCGTTGCGATTTCATGCCCTCCGGGTTGAACCGGTAGGCATGGTTGTACCCCTGCCGCGTCGTAAACGCGCCGATAGCCTGGTAGCTCAGCCCCACCTGACGGTTGAGGCGCGTGGTAATCTTGCCCAGGTACGCCCACTTTTTATTGAAGCCGATCGGCACGAGGGCCCCGTCGCCCGTCCCCACAAACTCACGCGTCTCGAAGTTGGACGAGTCGGTGGGCATAAAGCGGCGGATGCCGTAGAGGTAACCGCCGGTAGCATAGCGCTGCCCGTTGATCAGAAACGTCGTGTTGGGCACGAATGGCATCGGCCCGCTCAGGTTGAGCTGGTAGTTCTGCTGCGCCGTGGGCGTGAAGCGGCTGATGTATGGGTACTGCACCACGGTCGTCTCGCCGCTGAAAAAGTCGCGCACCGTAACCGAGTCGCTATTGGGGCTGAAATAATCGCCGAGGAAAACCTCGCCCGAGAACTCGTACTGGTTGGGGTCGCCCGTGCGCAAGACGGCGTTGACGACGCCCGAGAGGGCCTGTCCATACTCGGCATCGAACGTGCCGGAGATCACCTGCACCTCCTGCAACACCGACCGGTCGAGTTGAACCGTTGCCTGGTTGTTGTAGGGGTTGTTGACCGACACGCCGTTGATCTGGTATTGCACTTCGCCGAGGCGTCCGCCGCGGAAGTGCCCATCTACAACGCCTGCCTGCAGGTTTACCACGTCGTTGAGGCTCTGCACGGGGAGCACGGCAATCTCATCGCGCGAGAGCGTCTGCACCGATCCCGTCTGGGTTACATCCACGATAGGCCGTGCGGCGGTAACGACTACCTCTTCGCCTGCTATCACCTCTTCGGCCAGCGTCACGTCGAGTTCGGTGGTCTGGTTGGACGCCACTCGGATGTTCTCGATAACCTTTGTCTGATAGCCTACCGACTGGAACCGGACGCGGTACGTGCCGGGCGGCACTTGTAGCACCACGTAGTCTCCATCGATGTCGGCTGCCGCGCCCAGTCGCGTGTCGATAAGCTGCGCCGTGGCACCGATGATGCCCTCGCCGCGCTCGTCTACGATGCGGCCGGCGAGTTTGCCCGTCTGGGCCTGCGCCGCGGCGGCCATCAACAGGCACAGTGCTATGCTACAAAGCCTTTGATGCATGGGGATGTCTTTCTCGTTGAGGCGCAGTAGCGCTGCGCCTGTACAGGCACAGGAGTTGAAGTCGTCCCCCCTGTTCCACAGTTACTCGTGGCAACGGCAACCGGCAGGGAACACTCTCCCCACCGGTTGCCATCCACACACGTTTGTTTTACCGCGCCAGCACGAAACGTCCGGCAGCGGTCTGCACCGCGCCGTCCTGCGTGTGCACGTTTACCCGGTACAGATAGATACCTGCGGCCAGTTCACGCCCATCGAGGGTGGCCTGCTGCACGCCTTCGCCCTGCACGCCGGCATCAACCGACGCGACGCGGCGGCCCAGCAGGTCATACACGTCTACACGTACCGCACCTGCCTGCGAGAGGCTGTAGCGCAGCGTCGTCTCACCGGAGAACGGGTTAGGCTGTGCGCCCATCACGGTCAGGCTGCCCGGCACTTCGCTGCTTTCACGCGCCACGACGGTGCTCTCGTCGAGGTAGGCGAAAAGCGGCAAGCCCGGCCCGCCACGCTCGCGGCCGTACCAGATGCGGTAGGCATACGAAGCGGCAACATCCTGCAGAAAGTCGCCGTCGAAAAAGCCGGGGCTGACGTACACCATGTGGTTGCCCAGGTCTGCGTCGTAGCCCAGCGCTTTCAGGTCGATGGAAAGCTCGATGGTGTAGCCCGTGTCCACATCGTTCGGGTCGTCCACGGTTCCTTCCACGTGCACGCCGCTGTCGAGGAATCCGGGGTAGCGTTCCATGTAGGTACCCACGTCTCCGTCGAACTGAAGCGTGTCGCCGCCCGGGGCGAGGGAAAAGTCGAAGCGCACCTGGAATGGCATGTTGTCACTGGCGCGGAGGGTATCTACCCGGTCGAAGACGAGGCGGAAGCCGTCGCGCCCCCCCTCACTCGAAACGCCGGAAAGTGCCTGGTCGTCCACGCTCACGCCCACGTAGAGGCGGTCGCCCTTGAAGAACATCTTGAAATCCGCCTGCGAGGTGTCCACGACCTGCGCCGTGGCATCAGCACCGGCGGGTGTGGGGCGGAAATAGCGGATGCCCGTCAGGCCGGCGCCCGGGAAATCGTTTAGCACTTTCGGGCTCTTGTACTTGAGCGAAAACACCGGCGCAATGGTCTGCCAGATGCCTTCGTCGAGCTTGCCGTCGATCACGGGTGCCTCACTGGCCAGGCGCGGGATGGTGAGGTCCGGTCCTACCGCCGTCATGCCCACATCGCCCGAGTTCACCGTTACCTGCGGGCTACCGGCAAGCCAGCCGATCCCGTGGAACGTGTTGCCCCACTTGCTTTCCCAGAACACGCGCGACTGGAAGCGCTGCGTGTCGTCAAGCGGGTAGTCGAAATCCTGAATCGCCACGCTCCAGCCAGCCACATCACCGCCCGCCTGCGTAAAGTCGAAGCCGAGCGCCGCCATGTCAATCCTCATCTCCATCACGTAGCCCGTGTCGGCGGCGGCGTCGGTATTCGACGTACCCATCGTGGTGGTGCGGAAGTCCCACACCTCTACGCTGTCAGAGAAGGTGCCTGTCGGGATGGGCTGAAGGCCCGTCTGGGGTTCGCCCGTGGCGGTGGTGTCACCGGCTACGCGGCGATAGCTGTAGATAAACTCGGCAATGCCACCACCAAAGCGGTTCGCTGCTGCCGGATCTGTATTGATAGCAGCCGTCGTCCGGTTCTGCATCGCCATGATGAGGCCGTCCCACGGGAAAAAGCCTGTGTTGCCCCCGATGGATTTGTCTTTGGCGTCAACGCCGAGCCAGAGCGTGTTGCCGTCACGCAGCACGTAGATGGTAGCGTCGATGGGATCCGGGGGTTCGACGAGGGTAGGGTTGCCCTCGATCTGCTGGCCGCTGCTGTAGCCGCCTGCGTCCTCGTTCCACTTGAGCGTGATGGTTTCTGCCTGCTCCCAGACAGACTCCGAGAGTACGCCGTCGAGTGTCATGGTGGCGCCGCCTACGTCTCGCGCGTAGATGGTAGACTGTGGCACCTGCGCCTGCACGGCGAAGGGCAGCGCCAGAAGCGCCAGGAGAGTAGCGAGTTGTTTCATGATGGGGTTGTGTTGAGGTACTGGATTACGGGTAATAACGTGTCAGCGCGTAGCGCCGCACGACATCCGGACGACGAGGCGTGCCGGGATGGTTTCGGTGGTGGAAAAAGATGCTGCCGCCGCGCTGCCGTTGGCAGCTGACACCTGCGTGAGTGCGGTTACAAGGTGCGCGGTAGCCTGTGCGCCCAGCGCGTCGATGGAAACGTGCACCGTCGTCAGCGCGGGCGTGAAGTAGCGCCCGATGGGGAGATCGTCGAAGCCGGTCACGGCTACGTCCTCGGGCACCCGCACGCCGCGCTCGCGCAGCGCCAGAATGGCTCCAATAGCCATTGAGTCGTTGGCCGCTACAAGCGCAGTGGGCAGCTCAGCGCTGTCGAACACACGCAGGGCAGCCTCTGCCCCCCCACGCTCGGTAAAATCGCCTGGCACCACCTGCGGGTTTAGACCGGCACCCTGAAGCGCCGCCTGGAAGCCCTGCTGCCGCTCGCGCGCATCGGCGTTGGCTTCCGGGCCGGCCAGGTGCACGAGTTGCCGGTGCCCCATCTCGATAAGATGCTGGGTGATCTGACGCGCACCGCCCGCATTGTCCATCGTGACATGCCAGTGGGCAAGTACCTCGCCTGTAGTGCTACCGAGGATAACGGCAGGAAGCTTTGCCGGCAGCACCTGTTGCAGTACGCGGGCGTCCACGTGGGGTGACATCACCAGCAGGCCATCTACGCGGCCATTCATTGAGCGCAGCACGGCGTCGAGTTCGGCGCGGTCGCTGTGCGACGAGGAGACGAGCAGGTGGTACCCCCGCTGCCGCGCCGCGCCGTCGATGCCCCGGATCACTTCAGAGAAAAACTCGCCGTGGAGATCCGGCAGAATCACACCCAGCGTGGTCGTGCGGCTCGTGATAAGGCTGCGCGCGGCTCCGTTGGGTACGTAGCGCAACTCTGCCGCTACGCGCTCGATGCGCGCCCGCGTGCCGTCGTTGACCGGCCCGCTGCTGTTGAGCACACGCGAGACGGTGGCGACCGACACGCCTGCCTGACGGGCTACTTCGCGGATCGTTACGCTCATGCTACAGCTGGGAAAGACGCGAAAAGGCTGAGGACGGCAACGCCGGGTGTAAACGTTTACACCGCCTGTTCTAGATCGTACGGCGCGAAAATCATGAAGTCAAGAGTATTTCCGGAAGCCCTTCCGGTTTTTCTCTATCTCGGGCAATCCAGTGCTGCGTAATACACACGGTTGCAACATGGTTACGCACTGCGCATCATCGCCGTGGCACCTCTAATCGCCCTATGCCAGCGGATGATTACACCCCTACCGCCACGCCGTGCAAGTCAGCACCTGTTCAGCCGCAAAGCATCACAGCAGCACGATGCCCGGTAACTGTCCGGCTTTCTCATAAATCTCCCGCACCGCCTCGGCGGATTCCATCGTGGGCGTCATCGTCACGCTGATGTAGTTGCCCTGCGACGAGGCGCGCGTCTGAATTTCGGCTTCGGCGAAAAGGGTCTGAAACGCCGGCATCTGCTCAAGCGGCACGATAAACTTGAACATGTACGTGGCCGGCCATTCATTCTGTTCGTCGAGCAGGCGGGAAAAACGCTCCCACCACTCAGCCTGCTGTTGCTGCGTCATGCACGCCTTGGTGTTTACTTCTGGATGGAAAAGCCAACGCACGCGCCTGCGCTCTGTTCAGGTCAAACGGGACCGGCTGAGCGCCCTCTTTTTTGAGCGTACCTGTTTCTCGTCAATACCCTGTTACACCGTCGCTGGTGCAAGTTGTCTATCGCAGCGTTGGGGGTACCCTTTTCTATTCCCCCTTTTTATGTCTACCGCCTCAACTCTTTCCTCGCGCCCACAATCCTCCAGGCATGCGGGCATGGGCGCCGTGCCCTACCAGCGCGGCGTCTCGTTTCGGGTGTGGACTCCCAATGCCGAGGCCGTTGCCGTGACCGGCTCTTTCTCCGACTGGCGGGAAGAGAAACCCCTCGCACAAGATGGCGACGGCTACTGGAGCGGGGTCGTGCGCGGCGCTAAAGTGGGCGACGAGTACAAGTACGTAATCACGTTTAAGGGCACCAAGCTTTACCGCAATGACCCGTATGCGCGCGTGGTGACTTCCTCCGTTGGCAACAGCGTCGTTTACGACGACGACGCCTTCGACTGGCAGGGCGATGCGTTCGAGATGCCGGCCTGGAACGACCTCGTGCTGTACGAACTGCACATTGGCACGTTCAACGACCAGAATCCCCACGGGCCGGGCGATCTCAGCAGCGCCATTCATAAACTCGATTACATCCGCGAGCTTGGAGCGAGCGCCGTGAGCATGATGCCGCTGGCCGAGTTTGCAGGCGATTTTTCGTGGGGCTACAATCCCGCCTTCCCGTTTGCGGTTGAATCGGCCTACGGCGGGCCGGACGCGCTCAAGCAGTTTGTCCGCGAGGCGCACGCGCGCGGCCTCGCCGTCATCATCGACGTGGTGTACAACCATTTCGGCCCTTCTGACCTCGACCTCTGGCAGTTTGACGGCTGGAGCCAGGACGGCAAAGGCGGCATCTACTTTTACAACGACCACCGCGCCCAGACGCCGTGGGGCGAGACGCGGCCCGACTATGGCCGCGCTGAGGTGCGCCAGTTTATCCGCGACAACGCGATGATGTGGCTGGAGTCGTTCCACGCCGATGGTCTCCGCTGGGACGGAACGGTTTTTATCCGTCACAAAGATTTTTTCCTGACAGAAGGGAATGAATTGCCCGACGGCTGGCAGTTGATGCAGGACATTAACCGCGAAATTGCACAGAAATACCCGGGCAAGCTGTGCATCGCCGAAGACCTGCAGCGCTACGACATGATCAGCGAGCCGGTAGAGGCCGGCGGCGCAGGCTTCGGTGCCCAGTGGGATGCCGCCTTTGTCCACCCGGTGCGCGCCGCACTTGAAACGATGGACGACAGTGCTCGCTCGATGCACGAGGTCGCTGCGGCCATCGCGCACCGCTACGGGCAGGATGCTTTTAACCGGATCATCTATACTGAGAGCCACGACGAAGTCGCCAACGGCCGGCAGCGCCTGCCCGAGTCTATCCACCAGGGCAATGCAGATTCGTGGGAATCGCAGAAGCGCTCAACGCTTGGCGCAGCGATTGTCTTTACTGCGCCAGGCATCCCGATGGTGTTTCAGGGGCAGGAGTTGCTGGAAGACGAGTGGTTTGAAGACACCGAGCCCATCGACTGGGAGCGTCTTCAGCACATGGAGGGCATCTGCGCGCTTTACCGCACCCTCATCCACCTCCGGCGCAACCTGCAGGGCACCACGCGGGGCCTCAAAGGCCCTCATCTCGACCTTTACCACGTAAACGACGAGACCAACGTGATCGCGTTCCGCCGCTGGATGGACGGCGGCGTGGGCGACGATACGGTCGTCGTGCTCAACTTTTCTGCGCAGACGTACACAGATTATCGCATCGGGTTGCCCGATATAGGACGCTGGCAGGTACGCTTCAACTCAGACTGGAATGGTTATAGCTCGCTCTTCGGCAACCACGCATCCTATGATGTTGAGGCGGAAGCGCAACCTCAGGATGAACAGCCGTATAGCGGCATTATCGGGCTTGGTCCTTATACAGCCGTCATTCTATCCCGATAAGCGAGAGGTACGTTTACCCGGGCAGTTTGCCTTAAACATAAACCGTTAACCAGGGCATGTCTCCGCCCGCGAGGAGGCACTTTCGGCACGACAGACTCCGATGACACCGCAGCAGACGCTATCCCCGCTCGCCTCTCCCGAACGCCACCGTGAGCTGCTCCGCCATGCAGCCGAGGTGGCGCTGCTTCTGGGTCTTTTTGCCATCATGGCCTTGTGCCTTATGGCCGGCCCACACCTTACCGCACTGCTTGTGCCCTGAAAAGCTGTCTGGGCAGCATCCCTCTTTCGAGAGAGGCCAC